>DHKFJ23503__coassemble_673_pt1 | contig 26836 bp, 25 predicted proteins | sample DHKFJ23503__metabat2_low_PE_016 | metagenome-assembled genome bin DHKFJ23503
TTGTGGCACATCCCCCCACCGGTACCACCCATGGTAAAGGCGGGCCGGACGATCACGGGGTAGCCGATCTGGTGGGCAAAGTCGAGGGCCTCGTCAACGGTTTCGACCGTCTGGGAAGCTGGTACTGGTTCGCCCAGCCGTTGCATCAATTCCTTAAACTTTTCCCGGTCTTCCGCCTCGTCGATCGAGTCTAGCTTGGTCCCCAGCAATTGGATGCCAAGTTCGTCCAGCAGGCCGGTCTTGGACAGGGCCACCGCCAAGTTCAAGCCAATCTGACCACCCAAAGTTGGCAGGATGGCGTCCGGGTATTCCTTCCGGATAATCCGGGAAACCGATTCTACCGTCAGGGGTTCAATGTAGACGTGGTCAGCAATTTCGTTGTCGGTCATGATCGTGGCCGGGTTGGAATTAACCAGGACCGTCTCATAGCCCTCTTCTCGCAGGGCCAAGCAAGCCTGGGTCCCAGAATAGTCAAATTCAGCCGCCTGACCAATGATGATCGGTCCAGAACCAATCACTAAAATTTTATGAATATCAGTACGCTTAGGCATTCGTCCGTTCACTCCTTTGTTGGTCGACCATACTAATAAAGTCATCAAATAAGCTGTCCGCGTCGTGCGGTCCCGGCGCCGCGTCCGGGTGGAATTGAACGGAGAAGGCTGGGTATTGCTTATGCCGCAACCCTTCCACCGTCCCGTCGTTGACTTCGACGTGGGTTACCAGCAGCTTGTCACTATCCACGGAAGCCGGGTCAACCGCGTAACCGTGGTTTTGCGAGGTAAAGGCAATCTCACCGGTAGCGATATTACGGACCGGGTGGTTGAAGCCCCGGTGACCGAACTTCATCCTGTAAGTCTGGGCCCCGTTAGCGAGGGCGAAGATCTGGTGACCCATGCAGATGCCAAACAGTGGCAGGTGCTTTTCCACTTCGGCCACCATCTGGGCTGCCGCCCCCATCTCCTCAGGGTCTCCCGGGCCGTTGCTCAATAAGACCCCATCGGGTTTGAGGTTAAGGACCTGCTGGGCCGTCGCGGTGTAAGGCAGGACGATCACGTTGCATTCCCGTTCGGCTAACTCCCGGAGAATGCTGTGCTTGATTCCAAAGTCAATTACGACGATGTTCCGCTTCGTCCCCGGGTTCGGGTATGGTGACTTGGTGGAAACCTGGCTGATGATGTTGGCCGTCGGGTGGGCCGCCCGGAGCTTCTTCACCAGGCTGGCCAGGTCGGCGACATCATCGACAATGGCCCCGCGGAGCGTCCCGTGCTGGCGAAGCTTCCGGACTAATTCCCGGGTGTCAATCCCCTGGATTCCTGGTACGTCTTGTTGATCAAGAAAATTTGGCAGGGTGTCTTGCATCCGCCAGTTGCTCGGCCGACGAGCCACCTGGTGGCAGATTACCCCCTTGATCTGGGGCTCCAGTGATTCATAGTCATCAAGGTTAACCCCGTAGTTACCAATCAGCGGGTTGGTGAACACCAGGATCTGGTTAGCGTAGGACTGGTCGGTAATGGCTTCTTGGTAGCCCGTCATCCCGGTCGTAAAGACCACTTCACCAAGGGTGGACCGGTCGGCGCCGAAGCCTTCGCCGGCGTAAACACTGCCGTCTTCTAGTACAAGGTAGCGTTCCATCATTAATCTTCCTTTCGTTCGTATACAACCTGACCATCAACCAGGGTCAGCACCGTTTCCCCATAAACGTGGTCACCGGTAAACGGCGTGTTGATCCCCTTTGATTGGTAGTCTTCCTGCTTAATTTCAAACTCGTGGTCCAGGTCAAAAATCGCAATGTCAGCCGGCTGGCCTGGTTCCAGGTGGCCCGCACCGGTGAGATTAAAGAGGTCGGCGGGCTTAGCGGTTAAGAGGTCGAGGAGCTTTGCAAGGCTAATGATCCCTGGCTTAACCAGCTTCGTGTAGAGCTCGCAAAAGGCGGTTTCACTCCCGGTAATCCCGTTAGCGGACTTGGTAAAGTCACCGGGCTTGTCACTAACCGTGTGGGGCGCGTGGTCGGTCGCAATCATGTCCACCGTCCCGTTTTGCAGGGCGGCCACTAATGCTTGCCGGTCGCTTTCGTCCCGCAGTGGCGGGTTCATCTTGTAGTTGCTGTCGCCGGCCGGGATATCCTTATCGGCCAAGAGGAGGTGGTGGGGTGATGCCTCACAGGTCACATTGACCCCCTGCTGCTTAGCAAACCGGACCATGGCCAAGCTTTCCTTCGTGGAGATGTGGCAAACGTGGTAGTGGACCCCAGTGGCGTTGGCCAAAACCAGGTCGCGGGCCACCTGAGCCGATTCGGAAACACTAGGCGCCCCCGGGACACCAAGTTCCTTTGACCGCTGGCCCTCATTCATGACCCCACCGAAGAGGAGAGAGTTATCTTCAACGTGGGCGGCTAGGGGCAGGCCAGCCTGGGCTGCCCCCTGCATCGCCTTGTACATCGTGCCCGCCGTCTGGACCCCGGAACCGTCATTGCTGACCGCAAAGGCCCCAGCGGCCTTGACGCCCGCAAAGTCAACCAGCTGGTCACCGGACCGGCCAGTCGTGATCGTGGCGTACTGGGCAATGTGAACACTGCCCTCTTCTTGGTTGCGTTTAACCATCTGGGCTACCCGATCGGGGGTGTCGGGGGCGGGTTCGACATTCGGCATCGCCCCCACCGTGGTGAAACCACCGTGAGCGGCCGCCGCCGAACCAGTCTTAATCGTTTCCTTTTGGGTCTGGCCGGGGTCGCGGTAGTGGACATGGACGTCAACCAGGCCAGGGGTGACGAGCTGGCCGCTGGCGTTGATGACCCGGCCCACCTCATCGGCCAAGTCCGCCAGGTTGCCAATCGCCTGGATGCGGTCATCATCGATTAAAACGTCGGCCTTAACTAATTGACCGTTGGTGTAAACAGTCCCGTTTTGAATTAATGTTTTCATTATTCTAACCCTCCTAAGCGACGACCACGGACAACGGCTTCTAACATCGCCATCCGCATGAAGACCCCGTTTTGCATCTGCTTAAAGAAGGCCGACTGCGGTGCTTCCACCAGGTCACCGGCGAGCTCAACGTCGTGGTTGATCGGACCCGGGTGCATGATGATGCAGTCATCTTTCAAGCGGTCGTACCGGTCGTGGTTGATCCCGTATTCCCGGTGGTAATTGGCGGCGTCAAAGCGGGCCTCGTTAGCATCTCCCGCGTGGCGTTCGTGTTGGACCCGGAGGAGCATCATCACGTCCACCGTCCCGACTAGTTCATCGAGGGGCCGGTACTTGCCGTACTGATCGAAGGCATGGTCGTACCAGTATTCAGGACCGGAGAAGTAAACCTCTGCCCCCAGGCGGGTCAAGATTTCCATGTTGGACCGGGCCACCCGGGAATTGGTAATGTCACCGACGATTGCCACCTTCAGGCCCTTGAAGTGGCCAAAGTGTTCGTGGATGGTCATCATGTCCAGCAGGCTCTGGGACGGGTGCTGGCCGCTGCCATCGCCGGCGTTGACGATCCCCAGGTCCAGGTGTTGGTCGTCTTGGGGGTGAATCAGTGGTTCGTAGTAGGCATTTTGGGTCGCCCGGATAACGGACAGGTCAACGCCCAGGGCATTCATCACCAGGCAGGTGTCATAGAGGGTCTCACCCTTGGCCATTGACGAATGAGCCGCATCGAAGGGAATCTCGGTCAGGCCGAGTTTCTTTTCGGCCATCGCAAAGCTGGTGTGGGTCCGGGTTGAGTTTTCAAAGAACATGTTGGTGACGTAAACTGGTTGTTTAAATGCCGGCGTTGCGCCGCCCTGCTTGAAGTATTCGGCCCGCGCAATCAGGGCGGCGATCTGGTCAACGGTTAATTTTTCAACACTGACGAAGTGTGGTAACTTAACAAGTTCTGTCATGATTTTCTCCTTTGTAATAAAAAAGCCTGGGGCAATCTTGCTCCGGGCAGTCTGGTCCCCGCCTTAATCTGCGGGTGTGCAACCATGCTGCCCTCTCTGGAGCGAAGTTAATGGTTATCCTTATTTAATTAATTCGACATTGTCAACGGCGTCAACTTCGGTCATATTGACCTTGACCCGTTCTTGACTAGCGGTCGGCACGTTCTTGCCAACAAAGTCCGGCCGAATCGGCATCTCCCGGTGGCCCCGGTCAACCAAGACGGCCACACTAATGATTTGGGGCCGGCCCTGGTCCATCAAGGCATCCATCGCCGCCCGGACCGTCCGCCCGGTATAAAAGACATCGTCGACCAGTACGACCCGCTGGTCATCAATGGCAACCGGCAGGTGTCCGTCCACCTTGCTCTCCGTGGCCGTCTGGTCATCTTGCAGGTCATCACGGTAACCACTGATATCTAAGGGGACCACCGGCACCTGGGCGCCTTCCAACTTAGCCATCTGGTTGGCGATCCGCCGGGCAATAAACTCGCCCCGGGTCTTAATCCCGATGAGGATCAGACCCTGGGTTCCCTTGTTTTGCTCGATAATCTCGTAAGTAATCCGGGTTAAGGCCCGCTTCATCGCCATGGCGTCAATAATTTGCTTCTCCAATCATTACACCTCTTTCATGTCTGCCCCAAAAGAAAAACCCCTCGACTCACCGTGAAGTCGAGGGGCAATGTCGCCAGGATGGTCTACTGGCATACCATTATTCCGCACCTTACTAGCCTCACGGGACTAACTTAAAGGACATTGATTACTATCAAGATACCAGCTTTTAATTAAAAGTCAAGGCCAAGTCAAAATTTAAAATAAAAAAGCCCGGCGAACCGGGCACCTGCTTGTAAGCATCTGTAGGCCATGTTTTGTCGTAACCTAACCACCAGGCAATGGCTAGGTCGAGGTAATCATCTATCTCAGAGTAAAAACTCTCCCCTGGAATCGCTTCAATTTGCTATCCAAAGCTCCCCTACCGTAGTTTGGGTTTACCGCTTGAGGGGTTTACCGCGTTCCACCAATAAAGTTTCCCTTATTGTATCGTCACTGTGGCACTTTTCAGGAATACTCGGACATAGTAAAAACCGTAGCCGTTTTTTCCGCCGTCACCGGGCAAGCCGGTACCCCGCCTTATTTTTTCAGCGAGCACAAACACTACAGGCATCGCAGCCTGTGCGAGCATGGACCTTCCTAACACAACAAAAGCTGTGCTCAATTACCCAAAGCTTACAAAGTAATATTGTATTCGATAACGCGCACTAAAGCAAGTGTGAATCGTTGTTTTCGCCTTCATTAATTTGGGAACCGAATACCCGGCGCTCCAAATTAGATAGCCGTTTTAAGATGTCCATGTTGGTAGCATTAGAAACGGGCTGCTGGTTCTTGGCCGGGCTCGGCATGGTGGAACCAACTTCTACTTGGCGATTCAGCTCGTCAACCTTGGCCTTCAGCCGTTCATTTTCATCGCTCAGGCGGTCAACTTCCTTGTTGTAGGCGTCGTAGTCTTTAATAACATTGTCGAGGAATTCATCCACATCAGCCATGTCATATCCCTTACCAATGCTCTTCTCTTTAAACTGCTTGTGCAGGATATCCTGCGGCGTGTAATTAATGCTATCCAACCTTTAACACCTCAATCGTTTAGTTTGCATAATACATAATAATCTTACCAAATTTAGGTTTGATTGCAAGGGCAATCTTGTGAACTCCCCCACCATCACTCAGCCGTACGCATTAAAAGCCCCTTTCCGCCAGCTTACGTTCGCGCTCCGCTTCGCTCCATTCAATTGCGGCTTCCTGAAGCTCGTCAAAGTCGATTAGGTCAACCGGGTAATTTTGTCGGTTGGAAAAGTGTTGGGCAGCCTGGTAATCATACTTTGGTTTGCCCGGGTGGTCGGGATCATAGACCATCAGCAGCCGGTCGGTATGGCTTAGCATGAACTGCTGGTACAAACGGAGCTGGTCTGGTGACTCGTAGGGCTTAGCGGTTACTTCCTTGGAAAAATTAACCCGCTGACGAAGGTCGGCAAGCTTGCGCTGGTTATCAGCGTTCCACCGGCTAGAAAAGTCGGCATAAGGCAACATCAGTGCCACCTTTAATTGGTGGTAGTCCTTGCGGAGGTCGACCGCCAGTCCCGCTGCCCACTGCTCAACACCCAGTTGGGGACCGGTAATCACCCAAAACTCATCATTATCTTCATCTAACAGGCTCGTCAGCCGCTGTTTAAGTACGTGCTTGATCACCGTGATCTTTGGATCGTCGTCGCGAAAGGTACTTAATTCATAGCTGCGGTAGCCGGTAATCCATAACCGTCGCATAAAATTGCCCCCGTAACCGTTCTGTATCAATCATTTATGTTTTTTTCTGGTATAATATATTGCTAGTTAGGAGAGTGAGCACATTGACTATTCACTACCCCAATGGTCAGCATCCCCACCAATCATATCACGCTAACCGTGATTTACCGACCCCCCACCAGTCGATTTACGCTAAGCGGGGGATGTCGTTGGAAGATGAGATCAACCACAGTAACCAGTACTACCTTAGTCGGCATATTGCAGTTATTCATAAGAAGCCGACTCCCGTCCAGTTAGTCAAGGTCGACTATCCCAAGCGGAGTGCGGCAATTATTCGGGAGGCCTACTTTAGGCGCCCTTCGACCACCGACTACAATGGCATCTACAAGGGTTACTACATTGACTTTGACGCCAAAGAGACCCGCAACAAGCGGTCCTTTCCGTTAAAGAACTTCCACGAACACCAGATCCGGCACATGCGTGAATGTGTGCGGCAGGGTGGAATTTGCTTTGCCTTTATTAAATTTACGGAATTAGACCGTGTTTACCTGTTACCGGCAAGCATTCTTTTCCATTATTGGGATGCCCAGGCCAGTGGTGGTCGCAAATCAATTCTGCTAACCGATATCCAACGAACGGGTTTTTCAATTGACTACCAGTTGAACCCGCGTTTACCATATCTTCAAGCAGTTGACCAAATTATCGCTGCTAAGAAAAAAGGAGTTTATCATGCCGAATAATGATCAACCGACCCGCAGGTCTCGTCAGAATAGCGAAGAAGATTTTGACGAGACGCAAAGCGGTGGCGGGTTAGTCAAGAAGATCATCCTCGCGATTGTCGGGGTTGTGATCTTACTAATCGTCGCGGGTGCCGCCCTATTTTTCTACTATGCATCGAGTGCGCCCAAAGTTAGTCAAAGCGAACTGGCCAGCCAAAATGGGACGACGATCTACGATAACCAAAACCGGGTCATTTCACGCCTCGGGTTGCAAAAGCGGGAGTACGTAAAGAGCGACCAGGTACCGGAGACCTTAAAACACGCCGTTGTTTCCATCGAAGACCGGCGCTTCTACAAGCACCATGGTGTCGACCCCATCCGGATTATGGGGGCCGCAACCGCCAACATCTTTGGCCACTCGTCCGGGATGCAGGGTGGTAGTACCCTGACCCAGCAACTGGTTAAGCTGTCAGTCTTTTCAACGGCGGCCTCGGACCGGACCTTCAAGCGTAAGGCTCAGGAAGCCTGGCTGGCCATCAACGTTGAACGCCACTTCAGCAAGAACCAGATCCTCGATTTTTACATTAATAAGGTTTACATGGGGAACGGGGTCTACGGGATGCAGACCGCGGCCCAGTATTACTATGGTAAGGACTTAAACCAATTGAGTCTTTCCCAGCAGGCCCTGCTTGCCGGGATGCCGCAGTCACCAACCTACTACAACCCGTTGGCTTCTGATACCCAGGCGGCCACTCAGCGGCGTAACGAAGTGCTCAACGCCATGGTCCGGAGTAAGTACATTACCCAGGCCCAGGCGGATAAGGCGGCCCAGGAAAGCATCACTGCGGACCTGGACCCGAAGCACGGTAACACTTCCAACGGGGACGTGAACGTCAACGAGAAGGTTATCGATGCCTACGTCAAGGAAGTCCTCGCCGACCTCCAGCAAAAGGGTTACAACCCTTACAACGACGGTCTGCAGGTTCACACCAACATCGACTTGGATGCGCAAAAGCACCTGTACAACGCCGCCAACAACACGGTATCCTTCCAAAGCGACAAGATGCAGACCGGGGTGGCCGTCACCGACCCCCACAACGGTCAGGTGGTCGCAATGCTCGGTGGCCGGAAGCTCGGTAACACCATCTACGGTTTGAACCGGGCCGTCCAGACCAACCGGAGTTCTGGTTCGACTGCTAAGCCAATCATGGATTACGGGCCGGCCATTGAATACCTCCAGTGGCCAACCTTCAAGTCGGTTTCCGATACCAAGTTCTACTACCCTGGTACCAACACCGCCGTCCATGACTTTGATAACAAGTATAAGGGAACGATGACAATGCGGGCCGCCCTCGTGCAGTCACGGAACGTCCCTGCCATCCGGACCCTGCAGGATGTCGGTATTAAGCGGGCCACGACCTTCTTAAAGGGTCTGGGCATCTCACAAAAGAAGCCGCACAACCTGCAAAACGCGATTGCCCTTTACATCTCACCACTACAAATCTCCGCTGCCTACGCGGCCTTTGCTAACGGTGGGACCTACTATGAACCATACTACATTTCATCAATCACCACCCAGGATGGTAACGTCAAGCGCTATAGCCCGAATGGCCACCGTGCCATGAACAAGGCGACGGCCTACATGATGACTGACATGCTTAAGGGCGTGTTCACCGACTCCCAAGGTTCCGGGACCGCCGCCCACATCAGCGGGGTTAACCAGGCTGGGAAGACCGGGACGAGCAACTATCCGGGTGGTAACCAATCCGGGGTCATGGACTCCTGGATGGCCGGTTACACCAAGAACTACTCAATTGCGGTTTGGACCGGGTATGACCAACCACAATCGGCTAGTCCCATCTCGGATACTTACATTGATTCCGCCCAGTGGCTCTACAAGGATGAGATGGAATACCTTGACAGCCAAAACCACGCTTCCAACTGGCGGATGCCGGATACGGTCGAAGCCGTCCGGGTCAATGGTAAGCGGCAACTGGTAATCAAGGATTCCAAGTGGGCGCTCCAGTACGCTGCCATCGATGACGATGACGACGACAATAGTTCATCCTCATCGAGTGAAAGCCACTCATCATCGCTCCGGGATTCCATCGTCACTTCTGGTTCGGTCTTCAGTAATAATGACCACAATGGCCAGCAAAGCGACCGGAATGATACTGGTGCAAGCAATAGTAATAACAACAACGGTAATAACAATAGTGGTGCTAATAATGCCCCCACTCCCGGTAACGCTACTGGAAATGGTGGTGCCGCGCCTACCACAGTCCACTAGTATGTAATGCAATAAGTTATATTAAAAGGAGCTCTCAAATGTTCAAGCATTTGAAGGCTCTTTTTTCATTCTACAGATAAACAAACCGGGCAAGCCGTTTCATCCCGACTTGCCCGGTTTCATATGATCTATAATCAAATTTAACCTAGACCTTGACCCGGCGCCGGCCATCCTGCAGTACGTAGATGGCAACGAGGACCAGGACAATGCCAAGCACTTCGACCCAGTTCATGAAGAGGTGGAAAAAGATCACACTCAGAATAGAAGTAACAATCGGCTGGAGGGCATCCATGATACTGACCACGTCCGATGGTGCAAAGTTAGAAGCGTGCAGTAACAGGCCAAATGGCAGGATCGTCCCGAAGAGGATCACGGTCCCCACCGACAAGACCAAGGTCAGCGAAACGTGCGGGGGATTGACCCACATTGGCCGGTAGAGGTTAAAGAGGACTCCCGCAATCATTGTCCCCCAGCCTAAGACAACCAGCGGTGGGTTCTTTGCCGCGGCCCGCTTGGGTAAGACGATGTAAAAGGCCGCCGTAATCCCGGAACCGAGTCCCCACAGGATCGCCACCATTGGCAAGGCCAGTGAATGGAGGCTCCCCCGGGTGATGCATAAGACCACCCCAACCATCGCCAGGGCAAAGGCGATGATGTCCGAACGGAGTGGCCGCTGGCGCATAATGACCACATCCCCCAGCACGATAAATAGTGGTGAGAGGTACTGGAGAATCGTGGCGGCCGAAGCATTCCCGGTCTGGACCGCGTAGTAGAAGGTCAAAAGGTTTAACATCAGACCAAAAATCGCGTACGTAACCACCGAAATCGTGGTGTCCCAGTGCTTAAACACGTCAAAGGTCCGCCGTCCGTACAGGATCAGGCTGATTACCAGCAGGATCACCCCGGTAATCAGCGTCCGGGTCGACAACATCCAGGTTGCGGGAATTGCCAGGTTTTGGGAGATCAGCTGGAGGGTCGTCCCCGAAATCCCCCACATGGCTGACGCAACGGCTGCCCAGCCAATCCCCTTCATCACACCATGGGATACTTTACCATTATCCATAATTCAATCAATCCTTCCTCTTTATTATTCACCGAGCTTATAGATGGGAATTTGCGGTCCCCGGGGTTTTGGCTGGCCCGACTGGCGCTTACTTTGGCCACTATCGCGCCGCTCTTCGAACTGGCGCTCGTGCTCTTCAATGTCGTGCTTAGTCCGTAACCCCTGCCGGTCCCAGCTTTGCAAGATCCGTTCCATGTAGTTGAGGTTGAGGGCACTGTTTAACACTGCTTGACGCAGGGCTAGTTTAATCATCGTGGTACTGTAATTATCCTTATCCAGCCAGTCGTTAACGATCTGCATCTCCATTGACGAGAGGGGCCGCCCAAACTCCGCTTCTAGCTGGTTAAAGGTTTGCATCCGCTCGTTAGCACCGCTGGCGGCCGCCGCCACACTCGTTTGCTGGTCCACTAGCAAGGCCACCCGGTCGAGGAGTGGACTAAAGTCATAGACCGCCTCTTCCTTACCGTCCGCCTGCCGTTGCATCTTCTGCTCAGCCAAGCCACCAGTAATGAGCTGGTGGAGCTGGTCAAAGACCTGGACCTCCGATGTCCCCAGGTTCTTGGCAATCTGGCGGATGTCAGGATTCACCATCCCCTGGTCCTGGTAGGATTTAAACTGCAGGTATAAGACCAGCTGGGACGTCGTTAGCCCCAACTCTTTGTAGTGGTGCAAAAGGACGTTGCTAATCAGGGTCTCCCCCGCTGCTAAATAGCGCTGTAAAACGTTATCAGCCATCTTCCTTCCTCCTCGGTCATTTCGTAAATAAGGCCCTAGCGTCCGCAATGAACGTTAGAGCTTAGTCATCTTAATTATAAGTTGTTAATCTCTTGGACATATTTGCCGGTCTTGAAATTAATCAGGTCGTAGCATAGTTGCCCCTTCCGGTTGCGGTAGGTAACCTCCCAGACCGTCTTGTCGTTAAAGATCCCCAGTGCCACCTTCAGGATGGTCGACGGGTGCCGGCGCTGCTTGGTCATGTTCGTGACCTGGTTGGCAGTGAGGCCGGCACTTTGCTTCAGCACCCGGATATGGCCGCCCTTTTGGGGAACCATTACCAGGATCGGCTGCCCCTGCTGGTTCTTCCCGGTCACGGTATAGAAGGTGCTCTCCCGGTTATAGATATAAAACTTCTGGGGGTCTTGCAGGTGGGCATACTTTTCTGCCATCTGGGTGGCCTGCTTCTTAGCCGCATGCCGGGGCTGGTTACTGGCGGCGTAGGTCAACCACCCCACCAGAATAACAAAGAGAATTACCAGCAACACGTTACGGAGCCGCCGAGCCGCCGAACTCCGGCTCTGGGCCTGCTGAACTTCACGTCGACTTTGCATTCTTGAACTACCTCTTTCTTCGGACCGCGGTGCCTAACTTGCCACCCCGACCGTCAATCTTATTGATTATAGCAGAAAAATCCCCGAAGTGATAACTAATGGCGTTTTTTAATAAAATCATTAGTGATTTGCACGGCTTCGTCGGTCGGCAGCACGTCAACTGCGTAGTCGCGTTCCAGACTCTTCATGATCGTCTGTCCGTAACGCCGGGTCACTAACCGGGGGTCGAGAATCACCGCTACCCCCGTATCGGCCTTGCTCCGGATCAACCGGCCGAGCCCCTGACGTAGGCGCATCGTTGCCTTCGGGAGCTCCGATTGATAGAAGGGGTTCTTCCCCTCTTGCTTAAGCAAGTTATTGTAGGCCCGGGTCATGATCTCATCGGGGGCATCAAACGGCAGCCGGGTCACGATCAGCAGTTCCAGGGCCGTCCGGGGCAGGTCGACCCCTTCCCAAAAGCTGGTGGCCCCCAGCAGGATTGCATTGTGACCACTGGAAAACTGCTTGAGGATCTTATCCCGGTTACCGGTGATGCCTTGGGCCAGGATATCTCGCTGGTCGAACAGGTCGGTCTCTCGTAGCTGGCTATAGACCTGTTCAATCATGACTAGTGAATTAAAGAGGATCATCGTCTGGCAATTAGTCTGCTTGCTCAGCCGGTAAATCGTCGCAGCCAGGTAGTTAATGTAGGCCGCGTTACCCCGGTTACTTGGTGACGGTGCATCCTTGGCTACCAGGACCTTGGCCTGCTGGGCATAGTCAAACGGCGAAGCAAAACGCTTGGTCAGCGTGGCCCGGCGGTCGAGGTCCAGCTGCTGGTACAGGTACTGTGACCGGGTCGACGTAAAGAGGGTCGCCCCGACGAACAGTGGTTGGGCAAAGTAGGGGTAGACCCGCTCAGTCAAGAAGTGGTTGGCAGACAACAAGCCCCCGCTGAGGACTAGGGAACTGCGCTCCGTCGACTGCCGGATGGTGAGCCAAAAGGCCGCGGCGCTGCCGTGCTCCTTCAGGGTTTCGTTAAAGGTGTTCAGGGTCGCGTCCGCATCACCGAGCTTGGCTAGCTGGCTTTGGAACTGGCTCATCAAGTAACGGTCACTGACCAACCAGCGACTTGTCTGCTGGGCAAAGATGTGTTGCAAGGCCGAAAAGTGCAGCTGGACGCTCCCTAGGGCCTGTTCAAGTTCCATCATGACCGGGCCACCGACGTCGAGGAGGTCGGCCAGTTGGTCGTTAGCCAGTGGTTGTTCGATCAACTCATGGTCAACGCTGGTCGTGGCCTGCTGGACGAATTGCCGGTACAGGGCCTGCTGGAATTGGTTGACCGCCGTTTCCACGTGGGTCAGGTCCTCGCGCAGCAACTCAACGTTATAGTTACCCAGTGGGTGGTCGCTAAAGACGTTGGTCAGGTTCCGGTCACTCCCGTTATTGACCAGGCCGCTTAAGACGTGCACCGCGGTGCGTAATTGCTGGAAGTTAAACTGCCGGCGGGACTGGCGGAGAATACTGGTACTGAGGTGTTGAGCCTCGTCAATGACCAAGTACGGCCGCCGGGTGCCATCCCCCAGTTCGTCCGCATGGGCCACCAGGTAGGCGTGGTTCGTAATCACAATATCCGCCTGGTCTAAGCGCCGGTCACGACGGACGAGGAAGTCATCTTTGTAAAAGGGACCAGCCGGGTTAAGTGACCGAACCCCCCGGTGGCGGATCTCAGTAAAGTATGGCGACTGGGTCGATGTCAGGTTAAGTTCATCGAGGTCCCCACTGGTCGTCTGGAGGAGCCATACCAATAGTTTGGCCTTCAAGAGCTGGACTAGCTTAGAATCCTCAATGATGCTGAGGGAGTGGACGAACTTGTCGAGGTCAATATAGTGTTGGTTTCCCTTAACCACGACGCCGTTAAGCGTAAACGGCAGGACCCGGTTGAGCTGTTGGACCACTTGACTGGCAATCTGCTCTTGTAACAAGTTGGTCGCCGTGCTGACCACGATCCGCTTGTCGGGATAAGCCGCGTACGCCAGTGGCAAGAGGTAGCCCAGGGTCTTCCCCGTCCCGGTCCCTGCCTCCACCACCATGTTCTTGGGTTCATCGTGGGTGTAGTTATTGTAGATGCTATTCATCATCTTGGACTGGACCGGGCGCAACTCCAGCTGGTCGCTAAATAGTTTTAGCTTCGCCCGCTTAGTGGCGGGATAACGGACCGTAGCCGCCCGCTTGTTAACCGCCAGGGGCCGGAGCTTGTGGAGGACGAGCCCGTGGCTGACGTAGAGGTCTTCAGATAGCGGTTGGGGGTGGTCGGCCCGCCACTTTAGTTCATTACTAAAGACCTGGGCTGTCTGCTGGGGCAAGTCTAGTTTTAGCTCCACCAGCTGGTCCAACGTCACGGTTGGCAGCTGCCGGACCTTCTTGAGGAGATCAATCAGCAGGCTGGCAGTCGCTTCTGCATCAGACACGGCACTGTGGGGATGGTCGTGTTCAATGTGCAGGCTGCTCGTCAGGTCGCGGAGGCGGAAACTCTTAGCCGTCGGTAACAGGATCTGACTCATGGTAACCGTGTCAATCGCCTGGATCGGCAACGGCGGGTATCCAGCCCGTTCTAATTCCGCGTTTAAAAACGGGAAGTCAAAGTTAACGTTGTGAGCCACAAAGATTGTCCCCGATAACAGGCTGTAGACGGTTCCCGCAATGTCTTCAAAGAGCGGGGCCTTGCGGACGTCTTGGTCCCGGATCCCGGTCAATTGTACGACTGAACGGGGGATCCGCTCCCGTGGGTTGACCTTAGTTTCAAAACGATTAATAATTTGACCATCCTGGACCAGTACGCAGCCAATCTGGATGATCCGGTCACCGTGATTAATGCTCGTCCCGGTCGTCTCCAGATCGACGACCGAATAGATTGGAGCACTTTGGTCACGCTTTTTAGACCGCTGTTTGGTTTTTTTATTCAAATTATCACCGGATTTCACCTATATTAATAGCTAGTAACATCATACACCATTCCGCCCAATCATGTCCTGGTCCGGCCCCGGCGAAATTATTTAGATTTGGTAATAAGTTTTACCGGCCCCTTTTACAAATTTCAAAATTAAGTTATGATGAAGTCTGGAATTTTATCTGAGAAAGTAGGTTACGATGGTGAAACAACAGGGGATTGGAACGAGCCATGCGAAAATTATCTTAATGGGGGAGCACAGCGTTGTGTACGGGCAACCGGCGATTGCCCTCCCCTTGCCCAATGTTAAACTGACGGTGACCATCGACCAGCTGCCAGCCGGCCAACAAGAGATTAAGAGCCGCTATTTCGACGGACCGCGCAATGCGGCACCCGCGGCATTGCGCGGCATCCAGAAGTTAATTACCGCCCTAGTCGACCGCTTTGCCGGCCACAACGATGGTTGGCGCTTAACGATTACCAGTGATTTACCGGCCGAACGGGGCATGGGATCATCTGCGGCTACCGCGGTCGCAATTGTCCGTGCTTTTTTTGATTACTACGAGCAGCCACTGGACCGCGACTTACTGTTGGCGCTGGCCGACATTGAAGAGGAGGTCACCCACCGTAGCCCGTCCGGATTAGACGCCGCCACGGCCTCGTCAGCGCACCCACTCTACTACATCAAGGGCCAGGAAAGCCAGCCATTGTCGATGAACTTGTCGGCAACCATGGTGATCGCCGATACCGGCGTTAAGGGGGCCACTAAGGAAGCCATTGCTAGCGTGCAGCAGCTCTTGGCCGACCAGCCGGAAATGGCCCAACAGCATATTGAACACCTTGGCACGCTGGTGAAGGCCAGTCGAGACTTTCTCGCCCATAACGAGCTGGCAAAATTAGGGACCGCCCTAACCGCAGCCCAGGCGGACCTGGCGGCGCTCACCGTCAGCGACGATAGCCTTGACCACTTGATCGCGGTCGCCCAGCAAAACGGTGCCCTCGGCGCTAAACTAACTGGTGGTGGCCGGGGGGGCTGCATGTTTGCCCTAATGCGGACGGCACTAGGGGCCCGTCGGCTCGCTAGCATCCTTAAGGAAAACGGCGCTAAGCAAACCTGGATTCAACCCTTAGACCAGCAGGAGGTTGACTAATGGCAACCGCACGAGCTCATACTAACATCGCCTTGATTAAGTACTGGGGCAAACGGGACCAGGACCTCATCCTCCCCCAGACAGATAGCCTGTCCCTGACACTGGACGAATTCTATACCACCACCACGGTTGACTTTGACGACCGCTTGGCTGCCGACCAGGTAACCATCGACGGCACCGTCCTTGACCAGCAAGCGGCCCGGAAGGTTCACCACGTGCTCGACCTCGTCCGCCAGCAAAGTGGCCTCACCAGCCCGGCCTGGGTAACGTCGACGAACCACGTCCCGATGGCCGCCGGCTTAGCCTCATCGGCCTCCGCCTTTGCGGCCCTCGCTGGTGCCGCCAGCCGGGCCGCCGGGCTGGACCTGGACCGGCGCGCTTTGTCCCGCTTAGCCCGGCGTGGTTCCGGATCAGCCACCCGGTCAATTTACGGGGGGCTGGTTGAATGGCGCCGGGGGCATGATGACGCGACCTCCTATGCCCAGCCAATTATGGAGAAAGTCGACTTCGGAATCGAAATGATGGCGGTGATGATCAATACCGCCAAGAAAAAGGTCTCAAGCCGTTATGGAATGCAGCAAAGCGTGACCACTTCGCCCTATTACCAGGTTTGGCCGGCCATCGTTGACCACGACATGGCTGCCATCAAGAAAGCCATTGACAACCGGGATGTCAACGCAATCGGCCGCATTGCGGAGCAAAACGCCTTGCGGATGCACGCCCTAACGCTCTCCGCCGACCCCGGCTTTACTTACTTTACCGGGGAAACGATTACCGCTATGAACGCCATCCGTGCGCTCCGCGACCAGGGAATCCCCTGCTACTTCACCATGGATGCCGGGCCGAACGTAAAGGTAATATATGACCGGCAGAACCGACAGCCGATCCACCAGGCCCTGGCCGCCCAATTTGGTGCCGACCGGCTGGTGGTAGCCAAACCGGGCCCGGGAATTCAGATTTGGAATAACTAGATTGATTGAGAAGGGAAACACAGCATTGATTACTGAAAAAGCACCAGGAAAACTTTACATTGCCGGCGAATACGCCGTTGTGGAAAACGGCTACCCCGCCATTTTGGTGGCCCTCGACCAGTTCGTCACCTGTACAATTAAGGAATCAGCCCGGGAGATGGGCCAGATCTTCAGTCGCCAGTACCACAACGACCAGCTGCTCTGGCGACGGATGGGCGACCAGATGGTAGTCGACAAACGGGACAACCCATTTTCATACATCTTATCAGCAATCCGGGTGACCGAAGAGTACGCCCGCCAGTTCGAACGGGAACTCCGGATCTATGACCTGCAAATCGACAGCCAGCTCGATAGTCAAAATGGTCGCAAGTACGGTCTCGGGTCTTCGGCGGCCGTAACTGTCGCCACCGTCAAGGCCCTTTGCCGCTTTTACAACCTGCCCGTCAGCAAGGATGAAATCTTCAAACTGGCGGCCATCGCCCACTTCGAAGTCCAAGGTAACGGGTCGCTAGGTGACGTCGCTGCCTCGGTTTACGGGGGATGGATCTCTTATCACTCCTTTGACCGGCAGTGGTTGGCCCAACAGCGGAAATACCTTGATATCAAGTCACTGGTCGACCTCCCCTGGCCCGATCTTAAGATTGAGTCACTGCACGCCCCCGCTAACCTGGAATTGCTAATTGGCTGGACTGGTAAGCCAGCCTCGACTTCCCAACTGGTTGATAAAATTTCCCTCTTCAAGGCCCGCCAGCAAGCGGAATACCACCGTTTCCTGGACGAAAGTAAGGCCTGCATCCAGCGGATGGTCGATGGCTTTCACCACCAAGACCTGGAGAAGATTAAGCGGGAGATTCGCTATAACCGCGACCTCTTGAAGCAACTTGGCAACAACTCCGGGGTCGACATCGAGACGCCGGTCCTCAACCAGCTTTGCCAGATCGCCGAACGCTTTGGCGGGGCGGCGAAGACTTCTGGTGCCGGGGGCGGTGACTGTGGGATCGTGGCGATTGACCACCAGGCCGACTTCCGGGGCGTCCTCAAGTCATGGGCCAAGAACCACATTGAGCAGCTGCCGCTTAACGTTCACTTCATCGCTGATGTCAAACGTCAGGTTCAAGAGCGCCTACCATTGAAATAAAGATCATGAGGCTGAATTCAATTTCAGGCCTCTTTTTTTATTCAATCGCAAAGCATGTATAATGATTACAGAATTATCCAGAGGAGTAGTGATATGAAGGAATCACGACAAGCACAACGTAAAGACGAGCACCTGTCACTAGCTACTAAGTATTACGAGCGGGCCCACGGTGACCACCCGTTTGACCAGGTCCGCTTGGTTCATACCGCCCTGCCGGAAACGGCGGTGGCAGAAGTCAACACTAGTACCGAACTGGCCCCGGGAATTTCACTGACGGTCCCCTTTTACCTTGAAGCCATGACCGGCGGCAGTAAACGGGCCATGCAGGTTAACCGCCAGTTGGCCCGACTCGCTGCTCGACACCAACTGGCAATGGCTACGGGTTCGGTTAGCGTCGCGTTAAAAGACCCAGCTGTCCGGGACTCCTTTACCGTCGTCCGGGAGGAAAACCCGACGGGGGTCATAATTGCTAACCTCAGTGCGAGTGCCACTGTTGACCAGGCCCGGTCCGCCGTTAGAATGCTGGATGCTGACGCACTGGAGCTCCACCTCAACGCCGCCCAAGAGCTGGTGATGCCGGAGGGCGACCGGTCCTTTCACTGGTTAACCAACATCAGTAAGCTGGTGGACGCATTAGACGTACCAGTGATTGTTAAGGAAGTCGGCTTTGGAATGAATAAGGGTGACGTCACCCGCCTAAGCCAGGCCGGGGTCCAAGTAGTCAACGTCAGCGGCCGGGGCGGTACCAACTTTGCGATGATTGAAGACCGGCGCAATCACTCAACGGACTTTTCCCTGCTATATGGTTGGGGACAATCCACGCCGGAGGCATTGCTCGAAGCACGGGCTGCTAAGTCTAAACTGGGGGTAATTGCCTCGGGAGGGATCACGTCCCCGCTCGACGTGGTGAAAGCCGGCGTGCTGGGTGCTCAGGCCTGTGGGGTCGCCGGTTATTTCCTTAATATCCTAATAAAAGAAGGTAGCGACGCACTTGAACAGACGGTCACCGACTGGACAAGAGTAATTACCCACTTGCTGGCCCTATTGGGGGTTAATGATTACGCCGGATTAGCCAATACCGCATACGTACTTAGTCCCGAGCTCCTTAATTACGTTTCACAACGCGGGCTCGAACTTTAAAATTGATAATTACAAAAGGAAGGGAGTGAGACAGAACTAGCTTGCTAGTTCGTCTTTCGAAGCGAAGCAAGCCTGTAGGGAACCCCCGTCGACGCGCAGCTAGCCTTTAGGAAGCACAAATAAGCCTCTAGTGTTCGGCTTTGCCGGGCACTGGAGGCCATTTGTGTACTGCACTGTTCGTATTTTAGCTAAGTTGTAGAGCTTACGTCACAGCCCCTACTTGATAGACGATTAATCTGTAAAAGCGGATTGGATAATTATCCTTAATCACTCGTTCCCGTATTAATCACTGGTTGGGTTCCCCGCTCACTGATGATGGCGACCATAATGTTGTTGATGATCTGCAGGCGCTGGTCATCGGTTAGGTCCAAGTCTGCCTCCTTAGCCAAGCGGTTAATGGCATCCTCGGTGATTGATACCGCCCCTTCCACGATGATCTTCCGGGCAGACAGGATTGCCGATGACTGTTGTTTTTGGAGCATTGCGCTGGCAATTTCAGTGGCGTAGGCCAGGTGAGTCAGCCGGGTCTCGATGATTTCGACCCCCGCCACGTTAAGTCGGTCTTGCAACTCTGCCGCCAGTTTGTCCGACACCTCCGTCGGGTTACTCCGCAACGTCAGTGCCTGCTCGTTTTCAAAGGTGTCATAGGGATATTCGCTCGCCACGTGCCGGACTGCTGATTCACTCTGAATCTGGACGAACTGTTCATAATCATCAACCGAAAATAGGGCCTTAGCAGTGTCAACCACCCGGTAGACGATTACCGCCGCGATCTCCACTGGGTTCCCCTTGGAGTCATTGACCTTGAGGATCTGACTGTTAAAGTTGCAAACCCGGAGTGAGACGCGGAGCTTATCGGTAAAGGGCACGGTCATGAAGAGACCGGCATCGCGGATTGTCCCGATATAGTTCCCAAAGAAGGTCAAGACCTTGGCCTCATTTGGCTGGATGATCGTCAGTGACGTGCAGGCAATCAACACAGCTAATAGGATCAAGCCCCCTAAGATAATCAGCCCCATACTCTGCCGGTGCCAACCGCCGTAGACACACCAGGCACCGCCGATTGCCCCGATAATGGTCAAGAGCAGGGCTAAGTAACCATTAACGTGAAACGCGTTTTTCTCTTCCATTATTAGTCTTCCTTTCCACTAAAAGCGTAGTCCCTTGGGATAAAAGTTCTTCACCGTCCCGTTGACCAACTTACCAAAGCCGCAAGCGAGGCCCTGGCAAGTCAACAGGTACCAACCATTCTGCTGGTCACTGGCAGCCGTGATGACGTCTCCGTGAACGTACTGGCGCCACTGGTCATCCGTCAGGCTAATCTCCCGGTCAGTCATCCCCGGCCGCAGGGTCAGCGCCCAGGCAAGGGCCGGTTCAAACCGCCGTTTCTTAAACGTCCCCAGGTGCAACCCAGGGCGAAGGACCGTCAGCCCGTCTAGCGAGTCGATGCCAGCGGGGAGGTCGTAAAGCTGGTCGCCAAAAGTTAGCAGGTGGTTAGGCTGGTAGTCCGGCATGAACCACTGGCAAAATTCCTTAAACTCCGCCTGATGGTCCCGGTCCAACCGGTTATTTGCCGGCCTCTTCTTACCCCGCTTCTTCTTGGTTCGCACCTTTACCGGGGTCGCACCATCGTTAGCCGTCAGTTTAAATTTGGCAATGAAGTGCCCCTCCCCTTGCAGATGGTGGGGAAAGAGCCGGACTGCCTTCGTCAATTCGGGATTACCGTCAGCCCAGTCCGGTCGCCCAGCATCCATCCCCGGGTACTTCTTGACTTCTTCCATGGTCAGGTCCGGATATTCTTCAAGCAACCAGGCGGCGTTTTGTTCATCTTCTTCCGGTGCAAAGGTACAGGTCGAATATACCAGGGTCCCGCCCGGCTTCAGCATCTTCAACGCCGAAGCCAGGATCTTACGCTGACGGTTGGCACACTCGGCCGGGTAGTCAGGGTTCCAATATTCGATCCCCGCGGGCTCCTTGCGAAACATCCCCTCACCAGAGCAGGGGGCATCGACTAAGATCCGGTCAAAGAACCGGGGGAACTGCCCCTCTAGTTCGGACGGGCTCTCGTTGGTCACTACCGTTGACCGGGTCCCCCACCGTTCAAGGTTCTCCGCTAAGACCAGGGCCCGCTTACGAAAAATTTCATTGGCAACCAGCAATCCTTGGTCGCCCATCTTGGCCACCAGGTGGGTAGTCTTGCCACCAGGGGCCGCGCAGAGGTCGAGAACCCGTTCCCCCGGCTGGGGGTCGACTACCTCACCGACGTACATCGCTGACGGTTCCTGACTATAGATTGCGCCAGCAACGTGGTCTAACGACTTCCCATTAATGGGACCCCGGTAACCGGTCGGCACGTATTCCACCTTACCCGTCGCGGTCGCCAGGGTGGCTTTCGGGGCTGCCTTCAGCAGGTTCACCCGGAAGCCACTCTGACTCTCCTGGTCAAAAGCCGCCAAAAAAGCCGGGGCTTCGTCGCCCAACAGGTGCTGGTACTTACTAATAAATTCACTTGGTAACTTCATTGTTCACTCCTCATTTCTCTTCATTATTGTACCGTATTTTCGCCACCGACAAAACCAGTTGCCAGCCAAACCGGTTCACTTTTGGTCACTTTTCCCGTATAATGTTTGGATAATGCATTTGAACGAAGGAGTGACAGTTGTGAACCAACACTTGATTGCGTTGGACCTTGACGGGACAACACTAAATAACCAAGCCGCCCTGACGACGGCGACGATCCAAACCCTGCGGGCCGCGGCAAATGCCGGCCACATCGTCAGCATTATTACCGGCCGGCCCTACCGGATTGCCCGCCACATCTATGACCAGATCGGTATCAAGACCCCAATGGTCAACTTCAACGGCGCCCTCACCCATATTCCTCACGAGGCCTGGGATAAGGAGTATGCGGTGGAGCTGACCCGGGAACTGGCCCTGGACCTGCTTGACCACCGCCAGGAGTTGGGGATCAAGACGATCACGGTCGAAGACAAGTTCCACGTCTGGGCTAACCACCCCACCAAGGACCTGCCCGAATTCTTGCCGGACCACCTGACCAAGGACCAGCTCCTTAATGGCCACAACCTGACGACCGACCCGATTGCGCTAACCATCGAATACCGGAGTGGTGAAGAGGGGAAGATCATTCAGGCAGTCAACGAGAAGTATGGTGACTTCGTCGAGCCCCGGGTCTGGGGCGGTTCTTATAACATCCTGGAGTTGATCCACCGGGGGACCCACAAGGAATCGGGGATGTTTTACATTGCCAAGCAATTCAACATCGCCCGCCAAAACATCATTGCCTTTGGTGATGAACACAATGACCTCGAGATGTTGGACGCTGCTGGCCGCGGGGTTGCAATGAAAAACGCGATCCCGGCCATCAAGGACGTAGCCGATGACGTCACCAGCGTCGATAATGACCACAACGGCCTGGCCAAGTACCTCCAGGACTACTTCAAGCTCTCCGTACCGACGAGCCACGAGCAAGCGGTTTAAGTCAACCAACATCATTAAAAAACGGGCGCATTCCGCCAGCATTAACTGGGGAATTGCGCCCGTTTTATATAGTTAGCCAATTTTAATTGCATAGCCGACCACCAGGAGGACCAGCAGGACTGATACCACGATCACAAAGCCGCGGTGCTGGTTCATGAACCGTTCGTTGACTAAGAAGACCCAACAGCCAGCACAGGCAATGATCAGTCCGAGAACAATCGTTGCCACCTTCTGCTGACCCGTCATGGTCAAAGCCGCCACGATGATGATGATCCCCACCACCGCCAATAGTATTGAAATCTTCGTCCGCATCTTATTAACGCCCTCCTTCTAATGCCTAATTCTTAAGAATCGCAATTATTATTGGTACTTTTGATACTTTATTTAAAAATTTTGTTATAATAATGGCGAAGGCGATTTATGAATCACCTTCGCCAACATACTTCTACTAGGGGAACTGTGACTTGGGTGTCGCGGCTCCCTTAAGTATTTTACCATGCTTTTTTACTTGAAAAGTCTAAATTCAGCCCTTATTTCAAGTAACCGCTATCAGTTTTCATTTTTAAAGAATTCTTTGTAAGTCATTGACAAATAGTAAGAACCTGAGTATCATAAAACCATCAATTACGAAAGGGGTACGAAGTTCATGTCAAACTTTGTTGTGTCAAGTCAAGCTTGTTGTCCATGTTGCAAAATTGCCAACATGCTTTTTGACGTACCAAAGTTTCAGTAATCCGTACTCACTAGTCAAATTTCACCCGGGCCACGACTTCACCCCGGGAGTCACTAGGCTGACGATTCTGGACTTGGATCGTCAGCCTTTTTGTATGGACTTTGACTAAGTATTATGAATGGAGGATTGATTGATGAGTTGGACAGTAATTCAGCAAAGCCTACCGAACTTTATCCAAGGCTTTAAGCTTACCCTGTGGCTCTCGCTGGTCGGGATCATCGGTGCCATCATCGTTGGGATCATCGCCAGCCTAGTCCAGTACTTCCGCGTCCCGGTGCTCAGTCGCTTCTTTGATATCTACGTGGAAGTGGCTCGGAACACGCCCTTGCTTATCCAGCTATTTTTCTTATACTACGCTTTTCCGGTGCTCGGTTGGAAGATGTCCGCTGAAACCTGCGGCATCGTCGGTTTGATTTTCCTTGGTGGTGCCTACATGGCTGAAGGTTTTACGGGTGGTTTTAACGGGGTCAGCAAGTGCCAGCTCGACGGCGGTCGGGCGCTGGGGATGAGTAATCTGCAACTCGCCCGTTACGTGGTCTTCCCCCAAGGGTTTGCGCTGAGTATGCCCGCCTTGGCAGCCAACGTGATCTTTTTGGTCAAGGAAACCTCGATTTTCTCGGTGATTGCCATCCCCGAGTTAACCAACACCGCCCTGGACCTGATTGGGATGTACTACCAGTCCAACGAATACCTCTTCGTCCTGGTAGTCGCCTACGCCATCATCTTGATTCCACTGATCCTAATTCTCAACTGGCTCGAAAGGAGGGTCCGTTATGGCACATTCGGGAATTAACGTTTTATTTGAAGGGACCAACTTCCTCCGTCTCATGGGTGGACTGTGGACCGCGATTTGGATCGCCGGCCTCTCCTTGATCTTGGGCCTCGCGCTGGGGACCATCCTGGGGATGTTCCGGACAATGAAGAGTCGCATCATCCGTTTTATCCTCCGCTTGTACCTGGAGTTTTTCCGGATCGTCCCGACCGTCGTCCTCTTATTTTTGGTCTACTACATCCTGCCCCGCCAGTTTAACGTCAACTGGCCGGCGACCTGGATGGCGGTTTTGGCCTTTACCCTCTGGGTCGCGGCAGAATTTAGTGACATTGTCCGGGGGGCCCTCGAATCAGTTCCGGAGCACCAGCGGGAATCTGGCTTGGCGCTGGGCCTTAACCAGTGGCAGCTCTTCCGCTACGTCCTCTTACCCCAGGCCCTCCGCCTAGAATTACCGGCCACGATTAACCTGGCTACCCGGGTAATTAAGACGACGTCACTGCTGCTAATGATTAGCATCATGGACGTTATCAACGTCGGCCAGCAAATCATCGAGGCCAACAACCAGACCTACCCGACCGGCGTCTTCTGGGTATACGGACTGATCTTTATCCTCTACTTCATCATCGACTACCCACTATCCAAGTGGGCAAAGCACTTAACCGCTAAGCAACAATACTAAAGTAGGTGAAAATATGGCAGAAGAAATTCTCAAAGTTGAACACTTAAACAAGTTTTACGGCGACTGGCAGGCCCTGCACGACATCAACTTCAGCATTAACAAGGGTGAAGTGGTCACACTGCTGGGTCCCTCTGGATCTGGGAAAAGCACCCTCATCCGGACGCTCAACGGCCTGGAACCGTTCAAGGACGGTCGCATTTACTTCCACGGTAAGCAGGTCGACCCCAACCCCAAGACCTGGCAAGACCTCCGACAAAAGATCGGGATGGTTTTTCAAAGCTACGACCTTTTCCCGAACCTGACCGTGCTGGATAACATCCTCTTAGCGCCGGTCAAGGTCCAAGGACGGGACAAGGCGGCCGTTCAAAAGGAGGCCCTGGAGTTACTCGACCGGGTGGAACTCCGTAACCACGCCGATGCCTACCCCCGGGAACTGTCCGGGGGGCAAAAGCAGCGGATCGCCATCGTCCGGGCCCTGGCCATGCACCCCGAGTTGATGCTCTTTGATGAGGTTACCGCCTCCCTCGACCCGGAAATGGTCCGGGGGGTCCTCAAGATCATCAAAGAGTTGTCAGACCAGGACCACATGACGATGATCATCGTGACTCACGAGATGAACTTCGCCGCTAAGATTGCCGACCAGGTCCTCTTCTTAGAGAACGGCCGGATCCTGGAAGAAACGCCTGGGCAGCAGTTCTTTGACCACCCCCAGACCGACCGGGCCACCGAATTTCTCAACAGTATGGATTTTTAATTAAAGGAGACATGCATCATGAAGATTAATTGGAAAAAAGTAATTACCGCCGGGGTCACCCTGGCAAGCGCCGCCGCCCTCTTGATTGGGGCCAGCACCATCAAGCCGTCCACCGCCCACGCCGCTAGCAACGCAAGTACCGTTGCCGCCATCAAGAAGCGGGGCCAATTACGGGTTGCCGTCTTCGGTGACCTGCCACCATACGGCTGGGTAAACAAGGACGGTAAGCGGGTCGGTTATGACGTTGAATTAGCCCGCCGGATGGCTAAGGACCTGGGCGTTAAGCCTAAGTTCGTTCAGGTTAACGCCAACAACCGGGTCGACACCCTTAACTCCAACAAGGCCGACATCGTCTTAGCCAACTTCACCGTGACCCCGGAGCGGAAGAATGCCGTGTCCTTTGCTAAGCCATACATGAAGGTTTCCGTCGGGGTGGTTTCACCAAAGAACAAGAAGATCACCAAGGTTTCCCAACTGAAGGGTAAGAAGTTAATCGTTACCAAGGGGACGACCGCCGAAAACTACTTCACCAGCAAGCAACCAGGGGTTAACCTGATGAAGTTTGACTCCAAGACCCAGCAATTTAACGCCTTGAAGAACAACCGGGCGGCGGCCTTAGCTGATGACAACTCCTACCTTTACGCTTGGGTCAAGAAGAACCCTAAGTACACGGTTGGGATTAAGAGCGTCGGCCCTCATCAATACATCGCCCCCGCCGTTAAGAAGGGCAATACTTCCCTCTTAAACTGGTCCAATAAGGAAATCACTAAGCTAAACAAGGAAGGCTTCTTCACGCAAGACTACAACCACCAACTGAAGCCATACTTCGGTAGTGAAGTTAAGCCATCCGACATCATCCTCAAGCAGGGTAAGTAATCGTCACAATTAAACAAGAATGCGGCACCTCTGCCGTAAGCACAAATAGGCCTCCAATGTTCGGCTTTGCCGGGCACTGGAGGCCATTTGTGTACTGCACTGTTCGTTCTTTAGCTAGGTTGTAGAGATTATGTCATAACCCCATAGTGGTCACCGATGTAGATGTCGGTGACCAGCTTTAATAATGTCGATAACAATCATTTGGCAAAGGCCAACGCTAATATCCGGGCCTGGGCGGTCGACAGCTGGTCCGCGTCAAAGTTAATAAAGCGGGCCACAAGCCGGGCGTCGGCGCCAATGTCATCAACTAAGAAGTCGTGAATGGTGGTTACTGCCACCCCAACGTGCCGCAGGTGCTGAATCGTCATTGTTACTGCCAACTCCGTCACCTGGGCGGCCGACAATGCCGCCGGGGCCACTTCCACGACGCCCTGATAATAGCCAGACATGAACGTTCGATTCATCTTTATCACCTCTTATTACTATTATAGAATAAAAAAAGACCCGTTAACCAACTACTCACAAGTAGGCACTGTCGGTCAACGGGGGTTGATTATTTTATTAATAGCTTCCCGGCCCTTCAACCGGTT
>DHKFJ23503__coassemble_683_pt1 | contig 26144 bp, 21 predicted proteins | sample DHKFJ23503__metabat2_low_PE_016 | metagenome-assembled genome bin DHKFJ23503
AGGAGCTGCGCAAGGATGCTAAGAATGCCAAAGCGGTTTACCTGGCATCAGACCCCGATCGTGAAGGGGAGGCCATTGCCTGGCACGTTTCAAACATCTTAAAACTCGAGGATGGCCAAAAGAACCGGGTAACCTTTAACGAAATTACTAAAGACGCGGTCAAAAATGCATTTAAAGAACCGCGGACGATCAACATGGACCTGGTCGATGCCCAACAGGCACGGCGGGTCCTCGACCGCTTAGTCGGGTATTCGATTAGTCCGATCCTGTGGAAGAAGGTCAAAAAGGGACTGAGTGCTGGTCGGGTGCAGTCAGTTGCCCTTAATTTGATCATCCAGCGGGAAAATGAGATTAAGAATTTCAAGCCTGAGGAATACTGGACGATTGATGCCGATTTTAAGCACGGTCGGGATAAGTTTACTGCTAGTTTCTATGGTGAAAATGGTAAAAAAGTTAAGCTGGCTAATAACGCGGCGGTGCAAAAGGTCCTTGCCAAGTTAGACAAAAAGGCTAACTTCGCGATCACCAAGGTAACGAGGAAAGAACGCCGCCGGCAGCCGCAGCCACCATACACGACTTCAACGATGCAACAGGATGCGAACCGCCGGCTTAACTTCCGAACGCGGAAGACCATGATGGCTGCCCAAATGCTTTATGAAGGAATTGACATTAAACAGGGGGCCCCGGTCGGCTTAATCACTTATATGCGGACGGACTCCACCCGGGTTGCTTCCATCGCTAAGCATGAGGCATCCCAGTTTATTCATGAGCAATACGGGGGTGAGTATGCCGCCATTAAACCGGTCAAAGGTAAACTGCCTGAGGGGGCTCAGGATGCCCACGAAGCAATTCGGCCGACCTCTGTTCACCGGATACCGGCACAGATGAAGCCTTACTTGACAAATGACCAGTATAAACTTTACAGCCTGATTTGGTCGCGGTTTGTGGCTAGTCAAATGACCGCAGAAGTTATTGACACGATGAACGTGAATCTCCAACAAAATGGGGTTGATTTCCGGGCTAATGGTTCTAAGGTCAAGTTCCCCGGCTTCACAAAGGTTTACAAGCGGGGTGACGACAAGGACAATCTCCTACCGGAGCTCAGTGAAGGTGATCAAGCGCAGATGGTTAGTGACAACCCAGCCCAGCACTTTACCCAGCCGCCGGCCCGCTATACTGAAGCGGCGTTAATTAAGACGCTGGAAAGTAACGGGGTTGGCCGGCCGTCAACCTATGCTCCCACGCTCGATACCATCCAGCGCCGTTATTATGTTCGCCTAGTATCGCGTCACTTTGAACCAACAGAATTAGGTGAAATTGTTAATAAGATTATCGAAAAGCAATTTCCGGACATCGTGAATGCCAAGTTTACGGCGGACGTTGAAGGAGAATTGGATGAAGTTGAAGCTGGTAAGCAAGACTGGGTTAAGGTAGTTGACAGCTTCTACCGGCCATTCTCTAAAGAAGTCAAGGACGCTGAAGAGCAGGTGGCTAAAATCCAAATGAAGGATGAATTGGCCGGAATCGACTGTGATATTTGCGGAGCCCCGATGGTTATCAAGATGGGGCGGTATGGTAAGTTCTACGCCTGTTCACGTTTCCCTAATTGCCGGAACACGAAGGCCATTGTCAAGGATACTGGAATTACCTGTCCGGTTTGCCATCAGGGGACCGTTGTGGAACGTAAGTCAAAGAAGAACCGGGTCTTTTACGGCTGTTCGCGTTACCCTGATTGTGACTTTGTATCTTGGGATAAGCCGATTGGACGTGATTGCCCGAAGGATGGTCACTTCTTAGTTGAAAAGAAAGTTAAGGGTGGCAAGCAGGTAGTTTGTCCAAACGGTGACTATGAAGAAGCAGTCCAAAAATAAGAAAAAATCAGTAAAATCTATTGCAGATTTTACTGATTTTTACTTTAAGGGGGCTTGAAAGCGCTGTTTTATTTTGCTATTGTGCAGGTGGATTCGTTTAGTTATACTAAATGATAAACGCTTATCAAAAAGGAGCGAGTGGCAAATGATAACTTTACAAAACGATGCACTGACGGTAGTAGTGAACGAGCTGGGGGCTCAATTACACAGCATTAAGCGTCGCGACAACCAGATTGAATACCTGTGGCAGGGGGATGCCAATAGCTGGGGGCGGCAGGCTCCAATCCTCTTTCCCTTTGTGGGGCGGTTAAAGGATGACCAGTACCAATTCGCGGGACAGACTTACCACCAGACTCAGCATGGTTTTGCCCGTGACCGGCAGTTTAGTGTGGTTGACCAGACTAGTGACCACGTGCTACTTGAGCAGCGCTCTGATGACAAAACACGGCAGGTCTTCCCGTTTGCGTTCGTCTTACAGGTTGAATACCGGCTTGACGGTGACCAGTTAAGCGTTCAATACCGGGTTGAAAATCCTGCTGACCAGTCGTTGATTTACGCAATTGGTGCCCACCCTGGCTTTAACATACCACTAACGGCGGCGGGAAAGTTTGAACAAGTAGAATTTAGTACCGTTCCAGCTGAAGAGTTTTCCCGAATTGTGTTGGCGGGGCCTTACAATGATTCTGCTCACCCGCAATTAATCGATATGCACCAGCCGTTTCAGCTTGATCATGAACTGTTCAACCACGACGCAATCATCTTCAAGACGGGAGGATGTAACTTTGCGGCGACGCTGACGGATCAAAACAGTGGTTATGGGGTAACCGTCAATACGAAGGGGACCCAGTATGTAGGCTTGTGGTCTGCCTACCCGGCGAAGGCTAACTTCGCCTGCGTCGAACCTTGGTGGGGAATTGCTGATAACGTTAACGCCGATGGCCTACTGTTGCACAAGCAGGGAATGTCACGGTTAGCGCCGGGACAGTCGGCTGCATACCATTTTAGTATTCACCCATTTTAGTCAAACAGGATTGTGGCCAAAGCCCCGTGAAAAAAGTAATGATAAGTTGCGGGGCGGTGACATAACGCCCCTATCAAGGACGAAATACTACAGCACAGTACATAAAGGAGGCTCTAGCGTCCGGTGAATTCTCCGAACACTAGAGCCCCCTTTATGCTTTCTGAAGCTGGCGCTTATTCTATTGGGCATGCTTCTTTTTAAGGTAATAAACCAGGCCAAAGTGGACAAGGGATTCCTTGCCGTTCATAATCCGTTTAATGTTGCCCCGGTGCCGGTTTAGTACTAATAAGGTTAGGATCCCCGCGACGATGGCTAAAATCCAGTCGTGGATACCGAGGGCAATTAAGAAGATGGAAGTAATGCCAATGATGCTGGAAGCACTGGCCATTGATGTCAAGAGTAAAGTTGCTACGAAGATGCCACAGGCGACGCCAAATAGCGGTGGGTTGTAAGCCAGCAGGATTCCCGCACTGGTGGCTACGGCCTTGCCACCATGAAAGTGGTCAAAAAGCGAAACGGTATGGCCAAGGGAGGCAAAGAGGCCGATTAATAGTGGGTTAACGGTATGACTAACCCCCAGCAGGTAGGGCTGGGATGCGGCCAGCGTCCCTTTTAAAACGTCCATGAACAAGACCACCACTCCCGCCTTAGGCCCTAGTGTACGAAAGGTATTAGTAGTCCCAATGTTCCCACTACCGAGTTGGCGAATATCCTTGTGATAAAAGATCTGGCCGATCCAAAGTCCGGACGGAATAGAGCCTAGTAGGTAGGCCACGACGACCATGCCAGCAATTTTAAATAGCATTTTATATTCTCCTCACAAAATTACTTATCAAAATATTAGAATAACATGGTTGATAGCCAAACGGTAGCTTTGTTGACAAATAATCAATTGGTGTTTGCGAAATAAGCATAATTTGAGTATTATCAATACTGTAGCAATTTTATCGTGTTTGTGCCGGGCTTGTTTGCCAGCCGGGCTAGTTCATGATAGAATCAATTTATCGAACATATGTTTAGTTAAAATGGTATGGGAGGTCATTTTGTGACCACGAGAAAGGTTAAGTATGATGAATCATCAATCCAGGTACTAAAGGGGCTCGAGGCCGTCCGCAAGCGGCCCGGTATGTATATCGGATCTACCGATGGTCGGGGTCTTCACCACCTGGTTTATGAAATTGTGGATAATGCGGTTGACGAAGCATTGTCCGGTTATGGTGACGATATTAACGTCACCATTGAAGCAGATAATTCGATCACGGTTCAGGACCATGGCCGGGGGATGCCGGTGGGTATGCATGTCTCCGGGAAGCCAACCCCGGAAGTAATCATGACAGTCCTCCACGCCGGTGGGAAGTTTGGCCAGGCTGACGGCTATAAGACCTCCGGCGGGTTGCACGGGGTTGGGGCATCGGTAGTAAATGCCCTCTCAACTAATCTGACGTTGACGATTGTCCGGGACCACGTTCGCTACCAAGAAAAGTTTAAAAATGGTGGTCAGCCGGTGGGGACGTTGAAAAAACTCGGTAAGACCCGGGAAAGCAGCGGGACGACGGTAACTTTCAAGCCCGACCCGACAATTTTTACGACCACGACGTATGACTACAACACGCTCGCTAACCGGCTTCGGGAATCGGCCTTCTTATTAAAAGGAATTAAGATTGTCTTGACTGATAAACGTGCCGGGCAAGAAAAGCAGGATGTCTTCCAGTTCGCCGACGGGATTCAAGAATTTGTTGCCTACCTAAATGAGGGTAAGGACACCCTTGGTAAGGCCCTGTACTTTGATGGTAAGGACCAGGGGGTCGAGGTTGAGGTGGCCGCCCAGTACAATGACGGTTACTCCGAAAACCTGCTGTCGTTTGTTAACAATGTTCGGACGCCAGATGGTGGGACCCACGAGGCGGGGTTCCGCAATGCGTGGACTAAGACTTTTAATGAATATGCCAAGCGGGTGGGACTACTAAAGGATAGCGACAAAAACCTGGAGGGAAGTGACGTTCGTGAGGGATTGACGGCCGTGATTTCTGTCCGGATCCCAGAACGGTTGCTTCAATTTGAAGGGCAGACTAAGGATAAGCTAGGCACGCCGGAAGCACGGAAGATCGTCGATAACATCGTTAGTGAGCAGCTTAATTACGCTTTGATGGAGAACGGTGACTTTGCCCAGATGCTAATCCGGAAGGCCTTAAAGGCGCGTGAAGCGCGTGAGGCGGCACGAAAGGCCCGTAACCAAGCCCGGGGTGGTAAACGGAAGAGTCGCAAGGAGCGCAACCTGTCTGGTAAATTGACCCCGGCGCAGTCGAAAAATGCCAAGAAAAACGAGCTGTTCTTGGTCGAAGGGGACTCCGCCGGTGGTTCCGCCAAGCAGGGCCGGGACCGTAAGTACCAAGCCATCTTACCGCTACGGGGGAAAGTACTGAACACCGAGAAGGCTAAATTAGACGATGTGTTAAAGAATGAGGAACTAAATACCATTATCTATACCGTTGGTGCCGGAGCCGGGTCAGAGTTTGATGTCGCAGACTCCAACTATGACAAGATTATCATTATGACTGATGCTGATGATGATGGGGCCCACATTCAAATTCTTTTGTTAACCTTCTTTTACAAATACATGCGCCCGATGATTGAGGCTGGGAAGGTTTATATTGCCTTGCCGCCCCTCTACCGTCTCCAACAAGGACGGGGGGCTAAGACCCGGATTACCTACGCTTGGACAAACGATGAGTTAACCAGGCTGACCAAGAAAATGGGTAAGACAGCGCAACTGCAACGGTTTAAGGGACTTGGTGAGATGAATGCTGACCAGCTCTGGGAGACCACCATGAATCCCGAAACCCGGACCTTGATCCGGGTCCGGATTGAGGATGCCGAACTAGCTGAACGCCGTGTAACGACACTAATGGGGAACAAGGTTGAGCCCCGGCGGGAGTGGATTGAAGAGAATGTTCAATTTACCCTTAGTGATGACCAGGAAGCGGATAAGCTGGTTGCCGATAAGAAGCATTTAAACCAGTAATTGTTGAAAAGAGAAAGGAACGGGTTTTGTGAGAGACGCAAAGATTGAAAACATGTCGCTCGAGCAGTTGATGGGTGAACGATTTGGCCGCTACTCCAAATCAATTATTCAAGAGCGGGCCCTCCCGGACATCCGGGACGGCTTAAAGCCGGTTCAACGGCGGATCCTCTATGCCATGAACAAGGATGGTAACACCTATGATAAGGGCTTTCGTAAGTCGGCAAAGTCAGTGGGGAACGTGATGGGTAACTTTCACCCCCACGGTGATAGTTCGATTTATGAGGCGTTGGTTCGTTTAAGCCAGGATTGGAAACTCCGGGAGCCGCTAGTTGAGATGCACGGTAACAACGGTTCAATGGATGGGGATCCAGCGGCGGCAATGCGGTATACTGAGGCCCGGTTAAGTAAGATTGCCGGCCTGATGCTGCAAGATATCGATAAGGATACGGTCGAGATGACCCTAAATTTTGACGATACGGAAAAGGAACCGACCGTCTTACCGGCCCGCATCCCCAACCTATTGGTAAATGGTGCCACCGGGATTTCCGCTGGTTATGCAACCGAAATTCCCACCCATAACCTGGGTGAGGTATTGGATGCCTTGATCTACTTAATTAAACATCCTGATGCTAGCCTAGAAAAACTGATGGAGTTTATTCCCGGCCCCGATTTTCCAACCGGGGGAATTGTCCAGGGTGTCGATGGCATCCGTAAGGCCTATCAGACGGGACGGGGCCGCATCGTTGTCCGGGCCAAGACCGAAATCGTTGACCTCCGTGGCGGTCGCCAACAAATTAACGTAACCGAGATCCCGTATGAGGTCAACAAGGCCCAACTAGTGAAGCGGATCAATGACCTCCGTCTTGCCAAAAAGGTCGAAGGAATCGTGGAAGCCCGCGATGAGACCGACCGGAGTGGGCTGCGGATTGCCATTGAACTGAAGCGCAACGCCAATGCGGAGGGAATTTTAAACTACCTGCTTAAAAATACCGACCTGCAGATTAACTACAACTTTAACATGGTCGCAATTGACGACCAGCGGCCGATGCGGGTGGGGTTAAAGCACATCCTGACGTCCTATCTGGCCTTTCAAAAAACGGTTGTCCGGCGGCGTACCAGTTATAACCTCCATAAGGCCCAGCACCGGCTCCACATCGTTGAAGGATTGATCAAGGCCCTTTCCATCTTGGACCAGGTAATTAAAACCATTCGGGCTAGTAAAAATCGTAAGGATGCTAAGCAAAACCTGGTTGACCAGTATGACTTTAGTGCTGAACAGGCTGAGGCCATTGTTACTTTACAGCTGTACCGGTTGACCAATACCGACGTAACTGAGCTCCAAGACGAGCAGCAGCACTTGTCCGACCTGATTGCCGAATACCAGTTGATCCTTGACGATGAAGGTGAGTTAGCCAAGGTCGTTCGACGGGAGATGCAGGCAGTTAAGCGGGCCTTTGGCAACCCCCGGCGGACGAAGATTGAAAATCAGGTGCAGAAGCTAGAAATTGATACCAAGGTAACGGTGGCAAACGAGGATTGCATCGTCCTGGTTTCCCATGCTGGTTACATTAAACGGAGTAGCTTGCGTTCCTTTAAGGCTTCTTCATTAGACGAGGACGGCCTCCGGGAAGATGATTACCCGTTGCTGACGATGCAAACCAACACCCTGGCGCACCTGTTTATGTTTACCAACCTGGGCCACGTTATTTACCGTCCCGTTCATGAATTAGCGGACGTCCGGTGGAAGAATACTGGTGAACACATTTCCCAGACGATTGGTTTGGCTGACGATGAAGAAATTATTAAAGCGATGGTCTTCGATAAGCTCGACCTACCGGGGACTTTCATCTTTGGGACTTCGGATGGGCAGGTCAAACAGTCGACCTACACTGACTACCAGCCCGGCTCGCGCTATAAGAGTCACGCTAGCGTGGCAGTTAAGTTGAAGCGCCCGAGCGCCCGGGTGATTAGTGTTGACTATTATGAACCAGTTGATGAAAACCGGTCACTGCTGGCAATCAGTCGGGAAGGTTACGCGGTACGTTTTGACGTGGCTGATGTTCCCGTTACCGGGATCCGGACGGCCGGTGTCCGGGCCATTAACCTTAAGGAGGGAGATACGTTAGTTGATCTCGCCCTGGTTAGTGATGGGCAGCGGATCGCCTCCATTACCCAACGGGGGGCCTTTAAGGAAATGCCGATCGATGAGATTGCGGTTGGCGCCCGGGCCCGGCGTGGTGAATTAGTTCTACACCGTTTGAAGAGTCACCCGCACCAGGTCGCTGACTTCTTGGCCTATGATGCTGACTTTACCGGTCATTTTGAAATTATCACGGACCGGCCACTTTTCCAAGAGGTCGCGGTTACTGATCACCATTTGGGCTCGATTAAGTCTAACGGGACCTTCGTGATTGATACTGAAACGCAAGGGACGCCAGTCAAGATTCGTCTTAAACTGGCAGAACCACTAAACGCGCCTACTCAGCAATCATTATTAAACAATTAGGATGCTAATTAAATGAGGTGATGACATGGGGGTAGTTGAACGGCAGCTTCGCCAAAAAACACCTGAGCTGATTTTGCCCCGCTATGACGACTTACCACGGTTAGGCCTGTACCGTGAACAGGTCGCGCGGTATTTGAACAGTACCTTTGCGGGGGTTCCTGACCTGCAGATTTCAAGTACGACCATTAGCACGTATGTCAAACGGGGCGTAATTGCCCGACCTACTAAGCGCCTATACGGACGGGACCAATTGGCTGAACTAGTCTTTATTGCGGCTTGCCGGCGGGTCGTGTCGATTGATGACCTCGCTTTCCTACTGCAGATCAGGCGCCGCCGACATGAATTAGTGGGCGCTTATGATTACTTCTGTGCCAAGCTGGAGGAGGATTATCAGCATGTCTTTGGTTTACGTACCGACCTACCGGAAATTGGTAAGGAAAGCAGTGAGGAAAAGCGGTTATTAGATCGACTACTGCAGATGGTGGCTTGTCAGCTGTACCTTAGTCATTACTTACTACAGGCACGAGAGAATCATAATTCATAGGAGGAAACGTCGATGGCATATATTGCGGAAGTTCGGGCAGCAGCCGGACACCGGCCACTCATTTTTACCAGTGCTTCAGGAGCGCTGGTAAATAACCAGGGGGCTGTGTTGCTGCAGGAGCGGGCAGATACTGGTAATTGGGGATTCCCAGGTGGCTACATGGAGTATGGTGAAACCTTTGTCCAGACCGTTAAGCGTGAATTTAAAGAGGATGCCGGGATTGAAATTGAGCCGGTCAGACTTCTCCAACTCCAGGACAGTGACCAGTATACTTATCCGAATGGCGACCAGGTTCAACCAGTCAACGCGTTTTACCTGGTTCGGGCACTTAACCACCAGCATTTTGCCACTAAGCCAACCGAAACGGTCCGGACCCGTTACTTTGCCCTTGACGGCCAACCACCACGCTTCTTTAACCACCAGCATGCGAACATGTGGGAGGTACTCCAGGCGACGCTTAGTAGCAAGTAAAAGAAATTTACCAATCCACCGCACCAGCTGGTTTAATCATGATAGAATAGTTATTGAATACTTCTCAATGTTGGGTCCCGGGGACCGGTTGAGGATTAAAATGGAGGAATTACTTTATGGAAAAAGAATTAGTCTTTGGCCACCAAAAGCCAGATACCGATGCGATTACTGCAGCGATGGCCTTTTCATACTTCCAAAACCAATTGGGTTATGAAACGGAAGCAGTTGCGCTTGGCAAACCAAATGCCGAAACCGAATTTGCATTGAACAAATTTGGCCTTAAGGCGCCACGGGTCATTAAGACTGCTGCCAATGAAGTTAACAAGGTAATGCTGGTTGACCATAACGAACCTCAACAAAGTGTTAGTGATATTGATAAGGTAACGGTTACCCACTTAGTTGACCACCACCGGATCGCTAATTTCAATACCGCTCAACCACTGTGGGCAACTCTTCGGCCATACGGTTGTGTTTCGACAATCTTGACCGAGATGTTCCAAGAAAAGCACATTGATATTCCAGCTAACCTGGCCGGAATGATGCTTTCCGCAATCATTTCTGATACTTTACTGTTAAACTCACCAACCACGACGGACCACGACCGCGAAGCTGTGGAATACCTGGCCAAGGTTGCGGGGGTTGCTGACTACTACCAGTATGGTGTTGAAATGCTGAAGGCCGGGGCCGACGTTGACGCAAAGTCTGATGCTGACATTGTTGACGGTGATGCCAAGACCTTTGAACTGGGTGGTACTAAGTTACGGATTGGCCAAGTAAACGCCGTTGAACTGGATGACGTCTTCAAGCGGCAGGCCGACTTAGAAAAGAAGATGAAAGAATTGATGGACCAAAACGGTTACGAAATTTTCATCTTAATTGCCACGAACATTCTTAACAGTGACTCTGAACTGTTAGTCGTTGGGGACGATACTGATAAGGTTGAACAGGCCTTTAACCATAAGTTGGATGACCACCACCGGATGAACCTGCCTGGTGTAGTTTCCCGGAAGAAACAAGTGGTTCCACCATTGACGGACGCCTTCGAAGGCTAATTAGTCGTCATTAAAGCATAATAAAAGCGTGATTGCTCAGCTTGAAATTCAGGCTGGTAATCACGCTTTTCTATTTTCTAATAATTGTTAGATTGACGGCCGGTCGACCATCTCAACCGGGAGTAGGGTGGTGCTTCCCGGTTGATGGTGCCCAGCAACCTGGGTTAGGAGCTGTCGGGCAGCATAGTTGCCCATTAGTTCCATATCCTGCTTTAACAAGAAAATACCATTACCGACGTACTGGGACCATTCCCAGTCATCAAAGCTCACCAGGCCAAAGTCTTGGGGAAAGGTGAGGTGGTGTTCTTTGAAGATATTCAAAAGGTCGAAGAGGACGGGGCCCATTAGTGAGATAACGGCTGTCCGCCCGGTAAGCCGGGCCAACTGGCGGGTAAAGTTGGTAGACAGCCAGTTTCGGTTATGACCCCGGGTTTCGATGTTGTGGTAAGAGAGACCAAAGTCGTTAGCAGCGGCCTCTAGTCCCGCAATGCGAGGGATTTGTCCAGAAGCCTCAGCAAAGTGGGCACTGATGGCGAGGAGGTTGTCATATCCCCGGTCCTGGAGTAATTTACCGAGCTGGTAACAGGCGTCTTGGTTGGCACTGGTAACGGTCCCCACCGTTAGCGGCGGCGTTACCAACTCCCGGTCAACGATGGTAAGGGGGATGTTGGCCTTAACCAGGTTATTAAAGGGGGTAAAGTGACGGGAATTTGGCTGGACAATAATCCCGTCAACCTGTTGTTGGTAGAGGCGCTGGAGAGCCCGCACTTCAGTATCGAGGGAGTTGTTGGTATTCATTAGCAAGATGTCGTAGCCAGCTGTTTTGAGAACGTCATCGATTCCCTTTGCCAGTAGGGAGGAGAAAGGGTTAGAGATGTCACCGACCAGGACCCCAATGACGTGGCCCTGGTTTTGACGGAGCCGCCGGGCAGAAGCTGTCGGGACAAAGTGGAGTTTGGCAATGACGTCCTCGACCCGTTGGCGGGTGGCTGGACGCATCTTTTCGTAGTGACCGTTAATAATTCTGGAGACCGTGGTAACGGAAACGCCGGCTTCTTTAGCGACGTCGCCAATGGTCACGCGTTGACTCATGTTAATCATCATCCTTAGATAAATTACTATATAATAGAATACCATTAGAAAGTAGGGAAAATAATAACTTTTGTGAGAAATGCAACTATTATTGGTTATTATTAACCAGAAAAAGCGAAGCACCGCTAGTGTTCCAGAACTTGGAGAACCAGTAGTGCTTCTTTGGATGATTGTGGTTATAAAACTTAAACAAATAGGGAGATGGCGTAAACTGAGCCTAGTCCAGCCAGTGCCAGGACGGAGGTCAGGGTTGACCAGGACAGCAGGGTTTCTTTCAATGAAAGGCCAAAGTATTCCTTAATCATCCAGAAACCGGCGTCGTTGACGTGGTCACAGAAGACGGAACCAGCTCCGACACTGAGTACCATCAGGGCAGCCATGGCCGAATTGGAACCAAATTGGTGGGCCATCGGGGCGACTAGGCCAGCGGCGGTCATAGCAGCGACGGTGGATGAACCCAGTGATACCCGGAGCAGGGCGGTAATTAACCAGGCTGCTAGGATTGGGGAAATGTTGGTTTGGGCGAAGAGCGTTGAGATGTACTTGGAGATACCACCATCAACGAGGACCTGTTTGAAGGCCCCACCACCACCGATAATCAACAGCATGACGGAGATTTGCTTGATGGAAGCGACCATCGTATCGGTGATCTGGTTCATCGTCCGGTTCCGGTGTAACCCCATGGTAAAGACGGCGAAGAGTAATGACAGGAGCATTGCCAGGTCCGGTGCACCAACAAATTGGATGAACTCGTTAACGGGGTTGGACTTCGGGAAAATAAAGGAGCAGATTGTTGCAAAGGCGATCAGGATAACGGGCATCATGGCCGTCAAAACAGAGATGCCAAACTTAGGTGTTTTGTCCAGGTCAAATTCCTTGTATTCGCCGAGAACGGAGATGTCGATGTTCTTACGGTAAACTTGCGGGTAAACCTTGTGGAGGAACCAGTTGAAGACCGGTCCAGCGATGATAATCGTGGGAATTGCGGCGATGATCCCGAGTAAGAGGACGTGTCCCAAGTTAGCACCGAGGATGTCGGAGATCGCGGTTGGTGCCGGGTGCGGTGGCAAGAAGGCGTGGGTAACGTTTAACGTTGCGGCCATCGGGATCCCCAGGTACATTAATGGCATATCCAGTTCCCGGGCAATGATGAAGATGATTGGCAAGACCACGACTAGGCCAACTTCAAAGAAGAGGGCTAAGCCGATGATGAAGGAAGCGAGGATAACGGCAACCTGGATCCAACGTCGGCCAAACTTATCGATCAAAGTTGTGGCAATCCGGTAGCCACCACCAGCGTCAGAAACCAGGGCGCCGAGCATGGAACCGAACCCGAAGATGATGGCTAAGTGCCCCAGCTGACCGCCGATCCCAGTTTCAATGGTGGTTGGTATCTTCGTCAGTGGTAAGCCGAGCATCAGGGCAACGATAAATGAGGTAATGACCAGGGCTACAAAGGTGTTGAGCTTCAACTTAACGATCATGAAGATCAGCAGGATAACCCCAATTAAAACAATTAATAATGGCATTGTGAATTCTCCTTTAGATATGATGGATTACTTTTGTTGTAAGTGGGCAATGGTGGAGTAGGCCGGTGTGAGAAGTCCCTCGACCTGCTGGAACAAGGGGAGGAATTGCTGATAGACGGCAACAGCAGTTGGGTTGGGCTGGTAGGACTTCTCATCCCCGATAAAGTCCTTCACTGCTGCGAGACTGTCAACCATCCCCAGGCTCTTCATTGCCATCGTAATGGCTCCTAAACAACCTGACTCAAATGAATCGGGGATGTTGACGGGGCAGTTCAAGACGTCGGCCAGCATTTGCCGCCAAACTTCTGCTCGGGCAAAGCCACCAGTAGCGGTAACACTCTTGGGGTGGCCGACGAGGTCCCGGACCGCCGTAAAGACGGTGGCGATGTTCATGTTGATCCCTTCCATCACCGCCCGGAGCATGTCAGCCCGCGTGTGGAGGTTGTTGAGACCGAAGAAGGTTCCCCGGGCGTTTGCGTCCCATAACGGGGCTCGTTCACCACCGAGAAATGGCAAGAAGATCAAGCCGTTGGCCCCGGCGGGTTCGCCTTCAATAACCTGGTTGGCTAAGGTAAAGGGGTCGGTCTTTTCGTTGGCAACGGCACTTGGTGTTACCAGGTGCTGGACCGCCCATTGGTAGACGTCGCCACCGTTATTCAGTGGGCCCCCCACTACCCAGAGACCATTATCGACAGCATAGCAGAAAAGCCGTTCTTGGGGATCAATTACGGGATGGTCAGTGATTACCCGAACTCCAGCGGAGGTCCCAATCGTGATGGCAACCGTATCCTGTTGGATAGCCCCAACCCCCAGGTTAGACAGCGCCCCATCAAAGGCCCCGTAGACGAACGGGGTTTCAGCGGGGATCCCCATCTTAGCTTGGGCTGCGGCGGTAAGGCCCACTGCCTGGGTAGTCCCGTTAACGATCGTCGGTAGTTGGTTCTTTTGGACACCAGTGATCTTAAGGGCGGTCGGGTCCCAGTCACCGCTGTTGATATTCATCATCCCCGTACACGAGGCAATCGAAATATCCACCTTGAAGGTGTTGAAGAAGCGGTAGAAAAGGTAGGACTTGATGTCGCCAAAGTAGCTGGCGGCGCTAAGCCGTTCAGGAGCCGTTTCCTTTAACCAGAGGAGTTTGGTGAGCGGGGACATCGGATGGATTGGCGTTCCCGTATTGGTATACATTTGCTTACCCAGTGGTGACCGTTTAAGTCGGTCAGCAGCCTGCCGGGCCCGGGTGTCAGCCCAGGTGATTACCCGGGACTGGGGCTGGAAATGGTCATCGAGGAGGATCAGGCTTTGGTTAGCACTGGAGAAGGAAACCGCTAACAATTTCTCGTTATTGAAATCGATTTCTTGACCAGCATCGTGGATAACCTGTTCAACAGCCGCTACCATGGCTGCTGGGTCCTGTTCGGCCATCCCGTTACTGTCACGGTACAGTTCGTAACCCTGACTAAATTGCTTAATTACTTGGGCGTGTGTGTTGTAAAGAACAGCCTTAGTACTGGTCGTTCCAACGTCAACACCGATAAAGTAGTTCATTATTCAACTCTCCCTTAGTGATCAGATTTTTTGAAAGCGCTTTGGTTTATCGTTACACCAAATAATATACTCACCTATGGAAGCGATGTCAACCCTATTTTTACAATTAGGGAATCGTTTTCCTAAATTAAGCCACTGCTGAGCAGGAAAATTGCTATTTGCTAACCACTTGCTAAAATAAGAATTAACAATTAAAGAAGGGGTGGTTAACGATGAAGCTGACGTTTACTGATGAGGCCAAAAAACGGGTTACCCGGTACCTGGGTCCCGACAAACGAATTCTTTTAGATTATGACGATGGGGTAGGACCATTTTCGGCAATTGGTAACTGCTCATTGGAAAGCAACTACCAGCTAATCTTTGTCGATCGGGGAGTTAAACTACCCGACTTCGACCGGGCTTTGGACTCTAACCTTGGCCAGGTGCTGATTAAGGGAGAGTCGGCCGCCCAGTTTGATGATGAAATGGAAATCCGGTTTAACCAGCACCTCTTTACGATGCCGCTGGTTAGTCCCAAGGGGATTTTAACCGAAAATGTGGAAGTGGTTGACTACAGTGGTATTCCACTGCCGATGCAGCAGGGGTTGGCCCACGATTGCTAATGAAGTTTAAAAAATAAAGCGGCGACTGGTGTTCGTCATCAAATGAACACCAGTCGCCGCTTTTTACGTTACAGCAGAAACTTGAATAATAGTGCTAATAGGAGTGACAAGACGCTCAGCGCAGTTGCTCCCCAGTAGTGCCGGGTACTGTTTTCGGCCCTAACGGCTTGGTAAATAAATGAGATTGCGCAGATGATAGCGGCAAAGATCATTAGCATCATCAAGTAAAATGCCCATTCACCATGCAGGTTATGGTAAAGGTTGGCGTAAAAAATCATGGTGCCAACGTACATCACAAAGGCATAGGCATAGTTACCCCGCCGGAAGTTGCGGACGAGTCCGTAACCAAAGACCAGCATTAAGATGATACTGATAAGGTTAACTAACATTACAATTCCCTTCTTTAGATAAGCATTCCTCCCTATTATAAACAGTATTTTGGGTTTGTGTATGAGAACCAGCAAAATGTACTCGTTTACAAATTAATTTTATGAAAACGCTTGCATAAAACGGAATACGTGGTAGTATAGTCACTGAAAAGTAATGTAAACGATTGCATAAGTCGTTGGATAAGATTATGAGGGGTTGATATTAATGGAGAATAAACATTGGTGGAATAACTCAGTTGTTTACCAGATTTATCCAAAAAGCTTTCAAGATAGTAATGGTGATGGTGTCGGGGACCTCCGGGGAATCATCAACCGGCTGGATTACTTGCAAAAATTAGGGGTTGACGTAATTTGGCTAAACCCAATTTATAAGTCTCCGCAAGTTGATAATGGTTATGACATCAGCGACTACCAGGCGATTAACCCAACGCTGGGCACGATGGCAGACTTTCAAGAATTAGTTGAGGGGATCCATAAGCGGGGGATGAAACTCGTGATGGACCTGGTGGTTAACCATACGTCTGACCAGCACCATTGGTTCCAGGAAGCCAAGAAGAGCAGGGACAATGCCTACCGGGACTATTATATTTGGCGTGACGGAAAGAATGGCCACGCGCCTAATAACTGGGGCTCTTACTTCTCCGGCTCTGCCTGGCAGTATGATCCCACAAGCGACCAGTACTTTCTCCACCTCTTTGCACCACAGCAGGTGGACCTCAATTGGGAGAACCCAGCAGTTCGCCACAGTGTCTATGACATGATGAACTGGTGGGCCGCAAAGGGGGTTGATGGCTTCCGGATGGACGTAATCAACCTGATTTCAAAGCCGGCGGGTCTCCCGGATGGTAAGAAGGCACCCGATGAAAAGTACGCTAATGTTGAGCCGATCGTTGCGAATGGTCACCGCATCCATGAGTTCTTGCAAGAAATGAACAAGAACGTTATGAGCAAGCATAAGATGATCACGGTCGGCGAGACCCCTGGTGCGACGCCAGCTGATGCCCAAAAGTATGCCAACCTTGCTAACACGGAGCTTAACATGGTCTTCCAGTTTGAGCACATGGGCTTGGATGCCAACCCGAACCCCGCACTGGGTAAGTGGTATGACCAAAAGACCAAGCTCAGTGATCTCCGTGCGAACTTCAGTAAGTGGCAAGAACAGCTAGCCGGCAAGGCCTGGAACTCACTTTACTGGAACAACCACGACCAACCCCGGGTAGTTTCCCGCTTTGGCGACGACAGTAGTGAACAAAAACGGGTTAAGTCCGCTAAGATGCTGGCAACGATGCTGCACTTCCAACAGGGGACGCCATACATTTACGAGGGTGAAGAGATCGGGATGACGAATGCCTACTTCCCGAAGCTGGCAGACTACGTGGACCTTGAGTCCATTAATGCCTACCACCAGCTTGTTGATGACCAACACCTCCTTGACGGGAAAACGATGATGAAATACATCGCAATGCACAGCCGGGACAATGCCCGGACACCAATGCAATGGGATGCTTCAAAAAATGCAGGCTTTTCAACCGGGACTCCATGGGAGAAGGTCAACCCGAACTACCAGACGATTAACGTCGAACAGGCATTGGCTGATAAAAATTCAATTTTCTACTACTACCAACGGTTGATTAAGCTCCGGCATGAATTACCGGTGATCACCAACGGGACTTACCGCTTAGCCGATGGCAATGAAGATGATCCAGCAGTCTTTACCTACCTCCGGCAAAACGATGACACGACCTTACTGGTAATCACCAATTACACGGACCAGCAGTTAACCCGGCATTATAACCATCCCGTGGATGCTAAGTTATTAATTAGCAACTATGCTGATGATGCGGGCGATACATTGCGGCCATACGAAGCAAAGGTTTATCAATTTTAGATTGGGGTAATAATTATGGATATTACAAAGGAAAAAATGAGGACCAGCGGGTCGACTTGGATGCCGGTATGCCCGGCCTGAGCAAGAGTCAAATCTTTTCAATCACGTTTGCATTCTTCGGCATTAACATGGCCTTTTCACTACAGAGTTCGCAGATGAGTCGGATTTGTCAAACGATTGGGGCCAACCCAAATAGCCTGGGCTTCTTCTTCATCTTTCCACCGCTGATGGGGATGATTGTTCAACCGATCCTTGGCCAAATGTCAGACCGGACCTGGAACCGCTTTGGTCGGCGGCTACCTTACCTGTTGTTTGGGACACCGATCGCCGCATTGGTACTGATCATGCTGCCATTCTCCGGGTCCTTTGGCTTTGGCTACGGTTCCCTGGCGGCTATGACCTATGCCGCAGTTGCAATTTGTTTTATGGACCTCTTTTCTAACGTCTGCATGCAGCCGCTCCGGATGCTCGTTGGTGACATGGTTAACAACCAGCAGAAGAACGCAGCCTGGTCTTGGCAACAGGTTTTCTCCAACGGTGGAGCGATCCTAGCAACTATTTTGCCATTTATCTTCACCGCCTGTGGGATGTCAAATACGGCTAAGCGGGGCGTTGTTCCCCACACCGTTATCTGGGCTTACCTCTGTGCTGCTGCCGTCTTACTAATCACCGGTTTATGGACAGTCTTTAACGTGAAGGAATACGATCCAGAAAGTTACGCCCGCTACCACCGGATTGATGTCAACGAAGTCCACGAAAAGGTTAGCCTGTGGAAATTAGTTAAGCAAGCACCACGGTCCTTCTGGGAAATTAACCTGGTCCAATTTTTCTCTTGGTTTGCAATTATGTATGTCTGGACCTACACGACTGGGACCGTTGCTAAGAACATTTGGCACACTACGGATGTTGCCTCAGCCGGCTACCAGGCCGCTGGTAACTGGTACGGGATTTTGACCGCCGTTTACAGTATCGCTGGGATTGTTTGGGGCCTGCTTTACGCGAAGGCCAAGGCTAACTCCCGGAAGAAGTGGTACGTATTAGGGATGCTGCTGGGCACCCTTGGCCTTGGTAGCATGGCCTTCATCACCTCAAAGACCTTGTCAGTTATTGCAATGATCCTCTTTGGAATTGCTAACTTCAGTATTAACACCATTCCCTTTACGCTGTTGACGTCATCGCTGAATGGTAAGAACGAAGGGGCCTACCTCGGACTCTTCAACGTTGGTATCTGTGTTCCTCAAATTGTGGCTTCCCTTTGCAGCTTTGCCATCTTCCCACTGGTTGGTCACAACCAAACGATGATGATGCTGATTGCCGGTTGTTCACTTCTCGTTGGTGCACTGGTAGTTCCACGGATTCACGAAGGGGTTTCTGTGCAAAGGGCCCAAGAAAATTAATTTGTTAACATGATGGGTAAAGAAATAGTACACGAAGAGGCCTTTAGCGTTCGGATCTTCCGAATACTAAAGGCCTCTTTGTACTTCCTAAAAGCTAGCAGCGCGTCGGTCGGGCGTGAAGACGAAGTCATAAATGACTTCGTCTTCACGCTTTGCATTTTTTAAAGGGCCAGTAGTGCGTTGTTCCCTGCTGATTGTCTAAGCCCATCAACCAACAAACAAGCTGCCTCCTTATGGACCCCAAACAAGGGACCATGAGGAAGCAGCCTGTTTACGTTGTTATAGTTTGGCAACACTTGCCCGTTTAACCAGCCTAGTTGGAATAAAGGTAGCGGCTTGATCATTTAACAGGTTATCAACGCTGGTGGTTCCCATCCGGAAGAAATCCTGTTTAACGGTAGTAAGTTCGGGGCTCACTATCTCACCTGCTAGGGCCCCATCAATTCCGACTACGGAGAGTTGCTCAGGGACTTGGGTGCCGGCCTGCTGGGCAGCCTTGATCAGGCCAACCGCGACCATGTCACTTCCGGCCACAATAGCAGTTAAACTCTGGCCTTGGACCTGCTGGTACAGTTGCTGACCACTTTGGTAGCTGTAGTTGCCGTAGTGCACCCAGTCAGGGTTAATGGTGAGGTCGGCGGCCGTCATTGCCTTTTGGTAGCCAAGGAGGCGTTGCTGGCCAGTGGAAGAATGATCGATCCCGACCAGGCCAATCTTGTGGTGTCCCTGCTTAATCAGGTAGGTGGTGGCCAGTTCCCCAATGGCGATGTTATCCGATGAGATAAAACGGTATTCGGGGTGGTGCCGGTCGTAGATGGAAACTAAGCGGTAGGGGGTGTGGGCCCGACTCAGGATGGCGACCTGGTTGGCCTCAATTTTACCCGAGATAAGGAGGATCCCACTGGCTTGGTGCTCCAAGGCTTCGTTAACCGTCTGGGTAAGGCGGGCCGGGTCATTTTCTCCGGCAGAAAAAATAATGACTTGGTAGCCAAGTTGGTGGGCCTGCTGAAGAATTCCATCGACGATTTCTTTCCAGAAGTTGGTCTGGGTATAATTTATAATCACGGCAATGGTCTTGGTGATCTTTGAAGCTAGTTGGGACGCGGCCACGTTTTTGTGGTAGCCCATCTCATGGGCAATCTTTCGGATCCGGGCGCTGGTTGCTGGGCGGAGTAACTGGTCCTTATTGGCTAGGGCGCGGGAAACGGTGGCGGTGGAAACGCCAGCTGCTTTAGCAATATTTTTAATTGTGGGTTTCACGTAAATTATCCTCTCCGTATAAATGTCTTATTTTCATTATAGCCTAGCGTTGACTTTATTGCAAACGCTTACATGATAGTTAAAATCAATTTGTAAACGTTTGCAATAAGTGGTAAAGTTAAGGTAACGAAGGTTGAAAAATAACTCACCATAGAAAGAAGAGACGATCAATGACAGGACAACTAACAGGCTTTCAAAACGCGGTACCACGGGTAACCTTAGAATATGCAGATGGGCGTGACCTGGTATTAGACGTTTACACGAGTGAAATTATCCGGGTCTTTATGGACCGGGGCGATGCAACAAATTCTTATGCCATTGAAGGTGACAAGCACCACACAACTAATTACGCGGTGGAGAACAAGGGGGACCATATTGAACTACGGACCGCTAGTCTGGTGGTTAAGGCTTATGATAACCACTACCTGGACGTTTATGATAGCGAGGGCAACCCATTAGTCCTTGACTACCGTGGTCACCGGCACCCACTCGCTAACGACTTAGATGAAGAACATAAGTCGACGGTCCTCGCCGAGGGTCATGACATTAACCTTCGGGACCAGGCGGAAAGTGGCTACTATGAGGTTATTAAGTCATTGGCACCGGACGAACAATTTTACGGTTTGGGTGATAAACCAGGCTTTTTGAACAAGCGGGGCTATGACTATGATAACTGGAATGTTGACTTTGGCCAGGTCCATAACGAGTCGGTTAAGGGAATCTATAAGTCGATCCCGGTTATGTATGGGTTGAAGAATGGTCACCCATACGGCTTGTTCTTTGATAATACCTACAAGAGTCACTTTGATCTGGGAAAGGAAAACGAAAATTACTACTATTACTCCGCAATGGATGGGAACCTGGACTACTACCTCTTAGGTGGGCACACCTTAAAGGATGTCGTGGCTAACTACACCTACCTGACGGGGGTCACCCCACTACCACAGAAGTGGGTATTGGGCTACCAGCAATCACGGTGGGGCTATAGTACGAGTGACAAGCGGGTCGCCGCAATCGCGGATGGCTTTGAAAAATACCACCTGCCGGTTGATGTTATCCACCTTGACATCGACTATATGCGTGGCTACCGTGACTTTACTTGGGACACCACTAAGTTCAAGAACCCCAAGAAGTTCGTAGCCGAGATGAAGAAACGGGGAATTCGCCTGATGCCAATCTTGGATGCGGGGGTCAAAAAGGATGAAGATGGCTATGACATTTACCAAGAAGGGATCGACAAGGGGTACTTTGTTGAGAACCCGGATGGCACGGTCTTTATTGGCCGGGTTTGGCCTGGTGATGCGGTCTTCCCTGACTTTGGACGTCCGGAAGTTCGCCAGTGGTGGGCTAAGCACGTGAAGTTCTTTGCCGACATGGGCGCGTGCGGTGTTTGGAATGATATGGATGAACCAGCCTCGTTTGATGGTGAATTACCGAGTGACCTAATCTTCCATAACGGTGGGCAAAAGACTACCCATGCTAAGATGCACAACGTCTTTGGCCACCTGCAAGCCCAGGCCGCTTATGACGGGATGAAGGCCGCCACCGGTAAGCGACCATATATCATCACCCGGGCCGCTTATGCCGGAACCCAGAAGTATTCAACGATTTGGACCGGGGATAACCAATCAATTTGGTCGCACCTGCAACTAGCCATCCCCCAGCTGACCAGCCTGGGGATGAGCGGGTTTGCAATTGCCGGGACCGACATTGGGGGCTTCCAAAAAGACACGACCCCGGAGCTATTGACCCGTTGGTTGGAAGCATCGCTATTCGTGCCACTTTTCCGGAACCATGCCGAGATGGGCACCCGTTACCAAGAACCATGGTCCTTTGACCGACAAACGCTTGATATTTACCGTGACTACCTTAACCTCCGTTACCGCTTTGTCCCGTTCCTATATGACCAGTTACGGCATGAAACGGAGTCTGGGTTGCCAGTAATGCGGCCCCTAGTATTAAACTATGACCATGATCCAGCAGTTCGTCAGATTAATGATGAATACATGGTGGGGACGAGCATTTTAGTTGCTCCAATCGTTAACCAGGGAACGAATAAACGTCTGGTTTACCTCCCGGCTGGCAAGTGGCTTGACTTCTGGAACAACGCGGAATACTCTGGCCAGCAAACGATCATGGTTAACGCACCGATTGAGAAGTTACCACTCTTCATTAAGAAAGATACGCTCTTGCCATGGGGGAACAAGGTCAAACACATTGCCGACCAGCCGGAAACGGTGATGACTTTCCGTCTCTTCGGCGATTGTGGTGCCTACAAGCACTATCAGGACAATGGCTTGGACTTCAAGTACCAAGATGGAGAATACAATGAGTACTACATTGCGGTGGCTGGTGACGGTCAGGTAACCGTCAAATTGACTAAGCATGGCTACCAGCCAACTTACCAGCGGATCTACGTGGAGACCACTGGGGGTCGGTTTGAATTTGATTATGATCCAGCAAGTGAAAGTTATCAGTTAGCTGAATAGGGTAAATAAAAGCTGGAGACAGAACTAGTTTGCTAGTTCGTCTTCGAACCTTTGCAAACACAAATAGGCCTTCAGCGTTCGGCTTTGCCGGGCGCTGGAGGCCATTTGTGTACTGCGCTATTCGTACTTTAGCTAGGTGGTAGAGATTATGTCACAGCCCCATTTTAGCATTACTTATTTAATTCACTAACCAAATCATGCCCCTCGACAAGGGTCACATAATAGTTCATGTAGGTCATGTGTTCATAAGGCGTAATCCAAATAAAACCAATCCCGCAGGTTAGCCAACCTAAAATATCCCAGCCCAAGAAACTCAGCCGCAACATAAAGAACTCCCACTTATGGCCATCCATCAGACGGCGACTTAGGGTAACATAGTCAACATAACCAACTTCGCCAGCTTTTCCCTGTGCTTCAATATCCTTGTAGATGAAGTAAGTTTGTGAATAAGAAAAACTCTTAATAATTCCTGGAATAACTAGCAGCAGGCTCCATAAGAAGGTCAGTGCCCACTGCACGACAAAGAGCACAAAGGTCGGGATAATATAGCGCCCCGTAAATGCTTGAAAGGCATGCTTAAACGGGTTCGTAGTCGGCGACGTGGTCCGTACCCAGTGTAGTCAACGCTGACCAGTAAGTAGGTCGTAATTAGCTCCCCTACGAAGGACTGCCCGGTTGAACCACTATCGTTATCGCCAAAGCTAAAGTAGTGGTCTGCAAAACTAGTGTAGCGTGTAAAGAAGTAAACTAGGCCCGCGAAAATACCTGCAAATGCCAGTCCGGTAAGAACTTGACCAACAACCGGCACAATGTTGAGCTTAATTGCTGTTCCCCAGTTACCCTTCAGTAGGTCCTGGGCCTCATGCTTTAACACTCGTCGTGATTTCATATTGAAGACGCTCCCTTGATATCAAACTGAACCTATTATTGCACACTTTAATGCCCCGATGGTTGGAGTTTCCCAATTTCTTGAGCAAAGTAATATTATTTGGCCCATTTCGGCGTATAATCCAAGGTAACTAATGATGGGAGAGGAAGATTAATATGAGTTTAGATACCGCAATCTTTGCTGGCGGGTGTTTCTGGTGTATGGTTGAACCCTTTGACACCTATCCCGGTATCAAGTCAGTGGTTTCCGGTTACACCGGTGGCCACGTCGCAAACCCGACCTACGAGCAGGTTTGCTCTGGCAACACTGGCCATACCGAAGCGGTGAAGATTACCTATGACCCCGCAATCATCACTTACGATGAACTGGTGACGATTTATTGGCACCAAACCGACCCAACCGACGCATTGGGACAGTTTCAGGACCGGGGTGATAACTATCGGCCGGTAATCTTCGTCAATAGTCCCCACCAGCGGGCCGTTGCCGAACGGTCACGAGCCGCCCTCCAGGCAAGTGGTGAGTTTGGGGATGCTAAGATCGTCACCAAGATTGAAGATGCCCAGCCATTCTATCCGGCAGAAGACTATCACCAAGACTTTTACAAGAAGGATCCCTTGCGCTACGCAATGGAAGAACGGGGTGGCCGGGAACAATTTAAACGTTCTCACTGGAATAAATAATAATTTACCAAGCGTAAATGGGAAATAGGACCATTTTTGGTCGTGCTTTTTGAGGAAACCAGTGCAAGTCCAGACCAAATATGTGATAATAATTAGAAACGGCTTACTGGAGGAATTATCATGCGTAAACCATTTATTGCAGCTAACTGGAAAATGCACAAAAACGTTGCCGAATCCGTCGATTTTGTAAACCAGATCAAGGGGCAACTTCCGGACCCCAAGAAGGTGGAAGTCGGCATTGCGCCCCAGGCCTTTTCCTTATATAGCATGGCCCAGGCGGCTGGTAATTCTGGCCTCAAAATAATCGCCCAAAATGCTGCAGCCGAATACAACGGCCCCTTCACCGGCGAACTGAGCCTGCGGGGCCTGCGCGACCTTGGAACTGACTATGTAATGCTGGGCCATATTGAACGCCGTCGTCTGTTTGGCGAAAACAACGAAGCCGTTAACCGGAAAGTTAATGCAGCCCTTCAAATGGGAATTACCCCCATCATCTGTACCGATGAGACCATGGTGCAAAAGGAGGTCAATGGCGAGATTCACTACGTCTTCCAGCAACTGATGAGCGTCCTCCATGGTGTCTCTCTCGACCAGATCCGCAATGTCGTCATCTCATATGAACCAAGCTGGGCGGTGGGGGTCGGTCAACACGCCAACGTCGCCCTCGCTGAAGAGGGCTGTCGGACCATCCGCCGGACCATCGCCGACAACTACACTTACGAGATTGCCGATAAAATCCGGATCCTTTATGGGGGCAGTGTTAATCCCGATAACATTAAGGACTTAATGGCAAAGCCCGATATCGATGGGGTGCTCATCGGGCGTGCTAGTCTAGACGTCGATAATTTCTTAAAGATGGTTAACTACCTTGGTAATGAGGCTACGCCAGCTAGAAAATGAAGTGGCTAAAAAGCGACTGATAAGAAAGGTAAAGTCCTTCTCATCAGCCGCTTTATTGTTACTTACTATTAATGTTTTGTGCGTAATTCTTAGCGTTCTGGAGCTCGTAGACAACCCACGTTTCGATTAGGGTAATGATGCAGATCAAAAGGAAGATATAGACGTCCGGAAGAACGAACAGGAGTAAGAGGAAGATCCATGATATCCAGCTCCACTGGTTCTCGATTTTAAGAATCCGGGCGACCCGCTTAGTCGGTTGAGCCCGACCAGACTTAGGAAAGATGGTCCGTACTTCACCAAACAACCGGATCTCAGCGAAGCTTTCGATCAAAAAGATTACGGTTAGGGCCACTAAAAGGAAATTTTCCATCGTTGTCACCTCAAAAAATAATAATCCGTAACCAATTTTAACTGTTTACGGAGGGAAGGGCAAACTAATTTCTAGTGATAATTTACTCTAACTATGCAAACACTACCCACCTTAACAATAAAAGTCATCAAATGGTCTTAACAACCACTCAGCACACCGGTGGCGTTCCGCGTTGGTAATTAACCACCAGCCCGTCGCTAGTAAAAGCCCGGCGCACACGTCACTAGCAAAGTGGACCCGCAGGTAAACACGGGTGTACATAATGAGTAGGATGGCAATGACAGCCAACCCTGATAACAGCCAGTGTTGCCACTGGCGATGAAGGCGGGGACTAATAAGGGCGACCAGTGTTAATACAAAAACGGTAGTCGCAAAGGTGTGCCCACTGGGGAAGCTGTACCCGCCAATTTGCACGAGCCGGTTACTGGGTCGCGGTCGAACAACCGTGTATTTAATTATGATTACGAGGGTATAGCCAACAAAGTTAAGGGCACCAAACCACAGGCTATCCGCAATCCGTCGTCGCCACCAGAGTAACACCATTAAAATTAATGTAGCAACTTGGAGGGTAAACGGGTCCCCACACTTGGTAATTAGCTCCATCACGGTAGTTTTCAACGGCTC
>DHKFJ23503__coassemble_689_pt1 | contig 25690 bp, 29 predicted proteins | sample DHKFJ23503__metabat2_low_PE_016 | metagenome-assembled genome bin DHKFJ23503
GCTTCCAGCTACGACGACTTGAGTTAAGGGCGTGAGAACGCTTGTTACCAAAGCGCGTCCGTTTACCGTTGATAAAATCTTTAGCCATTGGTGATACCCTCCTCTTTAATTCAGTATTATTTCACGCAATTACTGCGATATAACTCACCTAATTAATTTACCATAGCGTTTCCGACAATGCAATAGTTTTCTTTCAAGTATTTTTCCTTGACAGCTATTACAAGGGCAGGTCACGGCACTGGATGACCGCCACCACTCCAGACTTAAAGGCAAAGTGGTTGACCGCCGCCGTAAACTCGTTACTGGTCCAGGAAAAGGGGATCGTGCTAGACCAGTCTTTTAATGGATACTTCTCATCAGCGAGGGTCAGGCCGGTCACCGGGGTCAGGTTACAAAAGGCCAGGTACTTCATCCCCGCTTCCTTAGTGACCGCATACGAACCCGGCCGGTAATAAGTCACCGTATTCCCCCGGTCTAAGAGGCGGATCCGGTCGAGGTAGTCACTAAAGTCGCCCTGCAATGGTAAGAAGAGGTTAGCCAGCAGGTGGTCAAGTCGACCGCCCGTCGCACCGAAGAGGTCAATTTGGTGGGGCTGGTACTTATCAATTGCCAGCTTAAGCCCCAGTTGGGTATCCGTAAAATCCTTGGCTGGTGGAAAAACTTCGATGTCCGTTAACCGTTGCCGCAACTGGTACATTTCGGCACCGGTGGTGGAATCAAAGTCACCAATCGCGATGGCCGGCTTAATTCCCCATGCCAAAAGCAAGCTCGCCCCATGGTCAACGGCAATCCACGTTTCACCTTGCCGACGTTGGACCTCTTCGACGGGAATCAGCTCTTTTGGGCCCCCGACCAATAAGTTTACTCGCATTGCCTTTCCTCCTTAAATTAAAAGAAGCTGGAAAATGCATTTCCCAGCTTCAATCGGATATAACTACTTAGTAGCGTCCCGTAATTCTTCCACCCGTTCAGCAGGGTCATCAGCGTTAAAGACGTAGGAACCGGCAACGGCAACCGTTGCACCGGCCTTGTAGCAGTCAACAACGGTCTTGTTGTTAACCCCACCATCGATTTCGATGTCAAAGTCGTAGCCCTTTTGCTTCTTGATTTCGTTTAGTTGGGCGATCTTTTCAACCGTCTCTGGAAGGAACTTTTGACCACCGAAACCAGGGTTAACCGTCATTACTAAGACTTGGTCAACCATGTGTAAGACTGGTTCGATCATTGCCACTGGCGTACCAGGGTTAATGACTACTTCGGCCTTAACGCCACCGTTCTTGATGATTTGCAGGGCCCGGTGAATGTGTTGGGTCGCTTCAACTTGAACACCAATAATGTCCGCACCGGCATCGATGAACATCGGCAGGATGTGTTCAGGGCTTTCAACCATCAGGTGAACATCCAGGGTCATGTTAGTGATGGGCCGGATAGCCTTCACAAAACCGGGGCCGTAGGAGATGCTTGGTACAAAGGTACCGTCCATCACGTCAATATGAAGGTATTCGGCACCCGCCTTATCAACCTTTTCAATGTCCTTTTGTAAATTTACGTAATCAGCACTCAAAATTGAAGGTGCAACCTTAATCATTCTAAATTCCCTCATTTCTTATAGTTTGGCTTCTGGTTGGCGATTAGGTCGTGGAACTGAACATAATCGTCATACCGACTCTTCATGATTATACCATGTTCCAAGGCATTCTTCACCGCACACTGAGGCTCTTTTAGGTGCAAGCACCCGCGGAACTTGCACCCGCTAGCCAGGCGCCGCATCTCTGGAAAGAGCTGGGGCAGTTCTTCAACGGTCATCGTAAAGGTCTCGTAAGAAGAAAAGCCGGGGGTATCCGCAATCAAAGCGCCATCAATGTCCAGCAAGCTAACCTTCCGGGTTGTGTGCCGGCCCCGCTTTAGCGCCTGGGAAATTTCACCCGTCGCTAAGTTTAAGTCTGGGGCCAGGTGGTTCAGTAGGGTCGATTTACCAGCCCCTGTCTGGCCCATCATCGTGACTACCTGACCACGCAACGAATCCTTTAACGCCGCCAGTTGGTCGGCAGCAAAGGGGTCGCGGTTAAAGAAGACCTGGTAACCAACCTGCCGGTAACCATCGGCAATCGTTTGTAGGTCAGCCAGCGCGGTCATTGACAAGAGGTCGACCTTAGAAAAGAAGATTACCGGGGTAATTCCCTGTTCTTCCAGGCCCACCAGCTGGCGGTCCAATAAGTTAGCGGAGAAAGCCGGTTGGGTCGCCGCGGTCACCACCACCGCGACGTCGACATTGGCAATTGGTGGCCGGACCAACTGATTACGGCGGTCTAATACCTTAAGTAGGTAGCCGTCACTCGTCGTCGTGGCCGAAAACTCGACCCGGTCACCGACCACTGGCTTAATTTTCTTGGCACGAAAATTCCCCCGGCCCCGGGTTCGGTAAATCTTGCCATCAGCTAACACATCGTAAAAGCCACTCAATGATTGTTGAATAATTCCGGTTTTCACTGCACACCTCCAAGTCTAGGCAGTAATGTTAGTCGCACTCGCGATCGTCCGGCCGTTGCGAACTACCCGGTAGGCGCCCATTTGACCAGGCTTAAGCGTAAACGGCACGTTGACCGTCGTTTCCTGGTTAATCGTAATATCTTGGTACTCCATCGTCAGGTTGTGGTTAGCGTCCCGGATGTAAATCTGCACCCGGTTCTCCCGCTGGCCACCATTGCCATCAAAGGGAACGTTAATCTGGATGTTTGTCGTCTTGGTCTGCTTGCCCGAATTAGCCAGGGTAACTGTTAAGGTATCGCCATGGTTCAAGGTCTCACCGGCCTTCGGTGTCTGGCTAATTACGTGGTTGGTTGCGACCGTCTTAGACTTCTTTTCCTGGGTAGTTAACTGAAGCTTGTGTTCGTTAGCGAACTTTTGGACCACGCTAACGTCTTGGTTGCGGAAGTCAGGAATCTTGATCTCCTCTTTACCCGCACTAACTTCAAAATCGATCGTGTCACCACTAGTGGCAACGGTCGTCCCCTTACTATGGTTTTGCTTAATAATGGTCCCCTCATCCACCTTATCGGAGTGGACGCGGTGTTCATGGACCACAAAGCCCTTGTCCCGCAATGCAGAAGCAACAGAATCATAGTCATCACCAACGTAATCAGCCATTGACATGCTCTTAACCCCAGTGCTGACTTTTAAGTCAACGGTCCCGTTGATCCGCTTCTTAGAACTGGTATCTGGGTCGCTGGAAATCACCCGGTTTTTAGCAACATGTTCATTGTTAACCCGGGTAATATTTCCTACCCGTAAACCTTGACGGCTTAAAACGTGTTCGGCCTGAATCGGCGTCTTACCAGCAACATCTGGTACGATCACCTGGCGGAACATAAACCACCAAGTGGTGATGGCTACGCCAATGACCAGCACCACCGCAATCCCAGCAAGCCAGTACGGCAGAAAACGGTGCTTAGCCGGGGCCGCCTTAGCGGTCGTCGAATCACCAGTATCATCGGCAGCGGCCGCCTTTTGGTCGTCAACCGCACGGACCTGCTTGGCAATTTCCGCCACGGATAAGACCTTCGTCTTGCCATCGTCACACTGGGCGTGCCACTTTTCTTCGCCCGCCCGCTGCGGGTCAAGGCTCGTGGACAGGTCATCTGCCATCTCACGAACACTTGCGTACCGGTCATGGGGGCTCTTAGCAGTCGCCTTTAAGACTACGTTCTCCAGTGCTTGGGGAATCTGCCTATTGACGGTCCGAACGGAAGGGATATCCTCCCGGAAGTGCTTAAGGGCAATTGAAACGGCCGTCTCGCCTTCAAATGGCACCGTCCCGGTCAATAGTTCATAAAGAATAATTCCTAACGAATAAATATCGGATTGCTTAGTGGCCACACTGCCCCGCGCCTGTTCTGGCGAAAGGTAGTGGACAGACCCCATCAAGGTGTTGGTTTGGGTCAGTGTACTTTGCGAAGTCGCCACCGCAATTCCAAAATCAGTAATTTTTATGTTTTTATTAGCATCAATTAAAATGTTCTGCGGTTTTAAGTCACGGTGAATAATGCCGTGCGCGTGGGCCGTCTCCACCGCCGACAGGACCTGCCCCATAATATCAACCACTTGGGGAAGCGGAATCGGGTAGTGTTCCTTAATGAAGGCCTTTAAATCGGTCCCCTGAACGTACTGCATTACCATGTACTGGAGGCCGTTATCTTCGCCCACATCGTATACACCAACAATGTGGGGGTCATTCAACTGGGTCGCCGCTAACGCTTCACGATGAAAGCGGCGCTTAGTGTCGGGGTCATCCCGCAAATCTAAGCGCAGCAACTTGACTGAGACATCGCGATCTAAAACCAAATCATGAGCTAAGTAAACATTTGCCATTCCGCCCTCACCAAGGGAACGGATAATCCTGTATCGATTACCAATTGTATCTCCAGGATTCATACTCAACCCTCCTGGCTCTTATCATTTAGTCCAATTAAAACGGTAATATTATCAGGACCCCCGGCTTCGTTTGCCATCGTTACCAACCGCTGACACTTAGTGCTAATTGCTTCGTCCGCTTCCAGGACTTTTTTAAGCACTTGCTTATCAACCGTCTTGAATAGGCCGTCGGAACACATCAGCAACTGGTCAGCACTGTTGAATTTAAAACGATTTACTTCAATTCGCGCATCTGGTGAAATGCCAATTGCCCGGGTAATAATATTGCTTTGGGGAAGTTTTAGCGCTTCCTCCTCGGTAATATCACCGTTTTTCACGAGTTCATTTACCAAGGAATGGTCGATGGTGACCTGGGTCATCACCCCATCATGAAAGAGGTAGCCCCGACTGTCACCGATGTTGGCGACCACGAGGGTCTTGTCAAACGCAATCGCGGCCACCATGGTCGTGCCCATCCCTTGATAAGCAACTTTTTCTTTTGATTTTTTTAGAATTTCATCATTAATTAGTTGAACTTCACGGGCAAACCACCGGATCGCCTCCAGTGGATTCTCCGGTCCGTCCTCAATAAAGCGATGACCGAGTCGTTTAACCGTCATCTCAGCTGCAACGTCCCCACTCCGGTTACCACCTATTCCGTCGGCAATCACCACTAGTTGATTCCCGCGTTTATCGGTGAACCCGGCCACCCGGTCCTGGTTTTGCGACCGTTGGTGACCAACATCTGTTTGATAAGCAACTTTCATCTTAGTGCTAATTCCCTTCTACAGATTACGTTGGAGACTACTGATAAAGAAGCCATCAGAGCCATAGTCAGATGGCAAAATAGTCAACGTTTTTGAACTGCGATCATCTTTTAACTTCCGTGCTGTTGTTGTCTTTAACAAGCTAAAGTCAGGGTGGTCAGTCAAAAAGTCTTGAACGGTCTGATCATTCTCCTGCTTTAAAATTGTGCACGTACTATATGTGATTATACCGCCTTTTTTCACTTTTGGGGCAACTGCAGCTAAAATACTTTTTTGAATTTGGTGTAAATTAGTGCTATCCGCCAGCTTCTTCGTATAGCGGATCTCCGGTTTCCGCCGTAAAAGTCCCATTCCGCTGCAAGGCGCGTCAACTAAAATTTTATCAAAAGTCTCGTCAGCAAACTCCTCAGTCACCCGGCGGGCATCCAATGCATGGCTAAAGACCCGGTCAGCAACATGGAGGCGGGCGGCATTGCGGTTAATCAACCGGGTCTTGTGCTGGTGAATATCGAGGGCGTCAACCTGGCCACCCTGGTTTGGATCTAGGCGGGCCGCAATTTGGGTGGTCTTACCGCCGGGCGCGGCACAAGCATCTAAGACCCGGTCGCCCGGCTGGACATCCATACTATCAACCGCCAGCATCGCACTTTCATCTTGGATCGTCGCTAGTCCCTGGTCAAACAGGGGGGAGCCAATCACGCTACCCTTAGTAATCACGAGGGCATCCGGGACCACCTGGCTTTCTTGGAATTCAACTCCACTAGCAGCTAGCTGGTCTTCAACCGTCGCCAGGTCCGTAACGGCCGTATTCACGCGAACCACCAGCCGGGCGGGCTCGTTAACCGCCGCCAACACCCGCTGGGCCTGCTCATCCCCATACTGGGTCAGGAGCTGTTCAGCGATCCATTCAGGAACACTGTACTTAACCGCCAGGCGCCGGTGGTGGTCCTTGATCTGGTCAACATCCGCAAGCCCCTTCCGTAAGATTGCGTGCAGCACCCCGGTCACGAACTTACGAATTCCCTGGCCACCACGGTGCTTGGCAATTTCAATTGACTCGTTCGTCACGGCCCAATCCGGCACCCGTTCGAGGTAATGGTACTGGTAAATCGACATCAGCAGTAGGGTTGCCACCCAGGAATCCAGTTGCCGGTCCTTGACGAAGGGATCCAGCCAGTACTCCAGGGTTAACTGGTGCTGTAAGACACCATAAACCAACCGGGTTGTCAGGCGCCGGTCACTATCGTTGAGGTGGTGTTTAACAAGCAATTGGTTAAGTTGCAGGTTGGAGTAAGCCCCGTTTTGGCGCACCCGGTCAAGGGCCACTAGCGCAACTTCACGGGCAGACATCTGTTTAGTCATCAGTTACTGCTTGGCTCCCTTCTTTTAAGTCCTGGTGGCCGTTCAGGTAGGCAGTAATGTCCATCGCCTGCTTACCGGCGGGCTTGAGGCGGTTAACCTGGTAGGTCGTCCCCTGACCGCCGGCTAAGACCAACTGGTGCTTAGTCGCCCGAACTACCTTGCCGGGAGCCAGGTTCGTCTGTTCATCGAGAGGGGTGACGTCATAGATCTTTGTCCGTAAACCATCAATCACCATGTTACCTAATGGTGCTGGCCGCAAGCCCCGGACCTTGTTGTCAATCGCTTGGGCTGTCATCCGGTAGTCAATCCGTTCCTGGTCCGTGCTGATGTTAGGAGAAAAGATCACCTGGGATTCGTCTTGGGGGGTCGCCGTGGCCGTGCCCGTAATCAAGTCGGGCAGGGTTTCCAACAATAGGTCCCGGCCCAGGAGGCTGAGCTTTTTAAACATCGTTCCGTTATCGTCATCCGCTTCAATCGGGATGGCCCGTTGTGCAATCACGTCACCAGCATCCATTTTCTTAACCATGTACATGATCGAAATTCCCGTTTCTGGATCCCCATTGATGATGGAATACTGGACTGGTGCCCCACCACGGTACTTAGGGAGCAGGGAGCCGTGGACGTTAATGGCCGCAATCTTGGCTGCTGCTAATAGCTTGCTGGGTAAGAATTGACCATAGGCCGCGGTAATTAATAGGTCCGGGTGCAGGTCAATAATCTCCTGCATTTCCGGGCTCTTACTCAGCTTGGCGGGCTGTAAGACCTTAATATCATTTCCCACGGCCAGCCGCTTAACGGGGGACGCCGTCAAGACGTGTTTCCGCCCGACCCGGTGGTCTGGTTGGGTCAGCACTGCCTGAACATCATATTCGGGATGGTCGATCAGGCTTTGTAAAATCGGTACCGCAAACTGGGGGGTACCCATAAATACGATTGAAGTTGTCATTTATCTCATCCTTTCACGCTACATAAAGTACTGGGGGTCCGGGTCAATGCTGACTTGCACGTCCTTGAATCCCTTGCTCTGCGTTTCTTGTAAAATTTCTTCCAGCGTCGCATGCAACGCCGGGTCTCGTTTGTATTTAATCACGATTTGGTAGTAGTAACGGCGCTTCATCCGCGCAATTGCCCGGGGGGTCGGCCCCAAGATGATGGTCTGGGGTGCCAGGCGCTGGTGGAGTTTTTCCTTGATGTGAGCCATTGCCCGGGCCGCCACCGCCTCTTCTGGGTGACTCGCCATTAACCGCACGGTGTAGTAGTACGGTGGGTAGCTGGCCTGGTGGCGGAGACTCATCTCCTGGAAAAAGAAGCGGTCATAGTCATTCGCCTGGGCGTCACGAATGGCGTAGTGGTCGGGATTGAAGGTCTGGATAATTACTTGGCCCTGCTTATCGGCCCGCCCCGCCCGGCCACTAACCTGGCTAAGGAGGTCAAAGGTCCGCTCGCTAGCACGAAAGTCCGGCAGGCCTAGGCCGGTATCGGCATTCAAAACCCCGACCAAGGTGACGTTGGGAAAGTCCAACCCCTTGGCAATCATCTGGGTACCCAGTAAAATGTCGGCCTGGTGGTCCCCAAACTGCTTGAGAAGCTTTTCGTGCATCCCCTTCCGCCTAGTCGTATCCACGTCCATCCGAATAATCCGGGCCTGGGGCATCAGCTGGCGGAGTTCTTGTTCCACCTTTTCAGTTCCGGTGCCGTAATAGCGGATCCGCCGGCTATGACAATTGGGGCAAACCTGGGGAATCGGTTCTTCATGACCACAATAGTGGCACTTCATCGTCCGGGTGTCCATGTGGAGGGTTAACGAGATGTCACAGTTCGGGCACTTCAAGACCGTCCCACAATCCCGGCACATCATAAATGAGGAAAAGCCCCGTCGGTTCAACATCAAAATTGACTGCTCACCACGGGTAATCCGGTCGCTCACCGCTTGAAGGAGCGGGCGGGAGAAGTTGCTCTCCCCGCGCTGCTTGATCTCGGGACGCATGTCGACCACCTGAATTGGCGGTAGTGGCTGCTTGTTAACCCGGTGGGGCAACCCCAAGAAGCGATAAACACCCTTCAAGGCCCGGGCCCGACTCTCCAAACTCGGGGTGGCCGAGCCGAGCACTACCGGGGCCTGGTGGTACCGTCCTCGCCACTTAGCGACTTCACGGGCATGGTAACGGGGAGCCTCGTCTTGCTTGTAGCTGGACTCGTGTTCTTCATCAAGGATGATTAACCCCAGGTTCTTCAAGGGGGCGAACACCGCGGACCGGGCCCCTACCACGACCTTGGCCGCCCCCCGTTCGATCCGGCGCCATTCGTCAAATTGCTCACCGTTTGACAAGCCACTGTGGAGAACCGCGACCTGGGAACCAAACCGCCGTCGCACCCGGTTCACAATCTGGGGGGTCAGCGAGATCTCAGGTACCAGCATCAAAGCTGTCCGTCCCTGGGCTAAGGCCTGGGCAATCGACTGGAGGTAGACCTCCGTCTTACCGCTACCGGTAACCCCCTGTAAAAGAAAGGTGGCCGCCTGCTGGTCCTTAACGGCAGCATTAATTTGGTCCACCGCCACCTGCTGGTCATGGTTGAGTTTCAAGGCCGTCTGGAGGTGGTGGTCATCAGGTAGAGCCGCTTGGGACTGGGGTCGCCGGTAAACTTCCACCGGGACCTTCTTTAGCCAGCCCTTCTTCGCCCCCTGGTTAAAGGTGGCCGCCGAAAGCTGGGCCACTCGTTCCGCCTTCTTTTGAACAACGATCTGACCACCAATGCTTTGCAAATACGAGAGCAGACGGTTCTGGGCGTGGGCATTCGGGTGTAGTGATGTCCGGGCCTCCTCAAGTTCTTCGAAGCTGAGGAGGGGGGTTATGCCCATCACCGTCTTGGCCCGGGCCCGGTTTTCAACCTGGTAGTCAATCCGGATCTTCCCCGCCCGTTTGAGCTTCAACAAGCGGCTGACCGCCGTCGGGTCATCAGCAAAATCCGCATAATCACGGGTATCACGACCGGCAAACAAGTCAAAGTAGTCCTGTTCCGGTAGTTCATCGACTACCCGGACAACACGGTGGGTCTTCCCCTTAAGCAGGTTTGGCAGCATGGTGTATAGGCAGGCAATCCAAAACGAATAGGTCGTATCCGCCAGCCACTTGCTTAACGCCAGCATCTCCGCGTCCATTACCGGCTGGAGGTCCATCACGGCCTGGATCGGTTTGAGTTTTCCGCCGTAGTCACTGGCGTCGGTAAAGCCCACCACGAAGCCCTGGACCTGGCGGTGACCATTGCCAAAGGGTACCACGACCCGCATTCCCACCTGCAACTTTTGTTCCAATGCTTCAGGGACCTGGTATGTATATGGTTGGTTGGTCTGCATTGTCGGCACATCAACTACGACCTGCGCCAATTCTGCCATCTAATCACCTGATTTCATCATTGTTGCTATCTGCGTCACTAGCTTGGTCGCTACCCCATCCTTGGACATTTCGGGCCACTGGTCGACTGCCTGGTGGGCCCTGAGGATCGTTACCTGGTCGCGGTCACTACCAAAGGCCCCGTTTTGGCCACCGACCGCATTGGCGACGATCATGTCGGCACCCTTGCTGGCTAGCTTCTTTTGGGCATTGGCAAGTAGGTTCTGGGTTTCCGCGGCAAAGCCAACCACCAACTGGCCCGGGCGCTTCTGGTCCGCCACCGTCTTTAAAACATCGGTTGTTTCCGTCAGGGTCAGCTGCCAGTCGGCCCGGTCCGCCGCCTTCTTTACCTTTTGATCCGCTGCTTGGGTAGGCCGAAAGTCGGCCACGGCTGCCGCCATTAGCAGGGCATCCGCCGCCGAAAACTCACGCTGAACCGCGGTTAAAAGATCGGCAGTACTTTCGACCGGGACCACCGTCAACCGTGGCGACTGCGGGAGCGGAACGCTAACCTGGCCAACCACCAGAGTGACCGTAGCCCCAGCAGCTAGGGCCGCCCTGGCTAGGGCCATCCCCATCTTCCCGGATGACCGGTTACCGATGAATCGGACGGGATCAATCGGCTCCCGGGTCCCCCCGGCCGTTATGAGGATCCGCCGCCCTTGTAAGGGACCATTAGCAGTCAGCATGGCCTGGACGTCAGCAACGATCGCCGCCGGCTCTGGCAAGCGGCCCTTGCCCGCGTAACCCTCGGCAAGCATTCCCTGGGCTGGCTCAATAATCGTGACCCCATCGGCTTGGAGCTGCTTAAGGTTCCGTTGGGTCGGTGCGGCCGCCCACATGTGGCTATTCATTGCCGGAACCACTATTTTTGGCGCACTGGTTGCTAACAGGGTTGTCGAAGCGGCATCATCGGCGAGGCCATTAGCCAGCTTAGCAATTATGTCGGCCGACGCCGGAACTACCACGGCCAGGTCAGTCCAGTCTGCTAATTCAATGTGGGGGATCGGGTCCTGGTCAGTCCACAGTGACGTCAACACTGGCTGCTTCGTCAACGCCGCTAAGGTTGCTGGCGCCACCAGCTTACAAGCAGCCGCCGTCATTACGACCCGGACCACGTGTCCTTGCTTTTGCAGACCGCGGACCACCTCAATCCCCTTATAAGCAGCAATACTCCCAGTTATATATACGGTTACCTTCGCCATTTTCTCACCCCATCGTTAAATTAAATTCACCATTTGATTATAACATCGGTGGATACGAAAAAAGGCTGAAAAAGCTGCACTTCTCCAGTCTCTCATCACTCGTATTTACGTGTTTTCTACTGACTAGTCTTGTAAGTCTTCTGTATGGTTAGGGTCAATCGTTACCTTATCGGCTAAGATTTCTTCTAAGGCCTTACCAACTGACTTACTTGACTCGTAGTGTTCCAGCAGTGGCGCTGCCCCATTATCGAGCTCGTGAGCCCGCTTGCTAGCTAACATAACCAAAGAGTAACGGGAATCAATCCGCTTAAGTAACTCATCAACTGATGGATAAAGAATCATTTTTCTGAATCTCCTAACATTTCAAGATAACGTGGCATTACCCGAGGAACCCGCAACCGTTCCGTCCGGATAATATCCTTAATTTTTTCAACCGCCCGCGGTACTTCGTCATTAACCACCGCGTAGTCGTAATTTTGCATCATTTGGATTTCACCGAAGGCCTTGTGGATCCGCTTATTAATGACCTCCATACTGTCGGTCCCCCGGTGAATCAGCCGTTGCTTCAACTCGTCAAGGTCCGGCGGCGTCAAGAAGATGAAGACCCCATCCGGCACTTTGGAACGAACCTGCATGGCACCATTAACTTCGATCTCCAAGAAGACGTCCTTCCCGGAATCCAAGGTTTCATTTACATATTTTAATGGGGTGCCGTAATAGTTGTCAACATACTTTGCGTATTCAAGCATCCCACCAGTCTGGATGTGGTGTTCGAACTCCTCTTTTGAGACAAAGTAGTAGTCAACCCCGTTGACCTCACCGGGCCGCGGCTGACGCGTGGTCATCGAAACTGAATATTGAAAATCATTATCATTTGAATCAAAGATTGCTTTTCGGACCGTTCCCTTACCAACACCAGAAGGTCCCGAAAGGACAATTAACATTCCACGATTTACCATCTTGTAACTCCTATCCAAATTTTAACGTATTACTACTATAATGCACTAACTAGACAATAAAATCAACTCCGGTCCCCGGGCAAACACCATTAAATTTGTGCTTGCATTTTTGAACAAACGTTCGTATACTAAGAGTGCAAACAAGCGTTCGGAGGGTGACACCATGCAACAACCAAAGTCATATTCAATCTTCAAGGAAACTCCCCAGCTATTGACCCGGGTGATCGGCCAGTTGTTTGACGACAAGCCGATCCAACAGCCCGACCACGCCCGCATTACCCTACTAAATCCCCAGCCGGCCTTCCAGCGGCGGCGCTTTTTACGGCAGGCCGTTGACCAGCATTACCAGGTGACCATGCAGGTGGTGCCGGCTGGCCAGGATGGCTATCCGGAAAACATTCATGGCACCGTCAAGGCCTTGAGCAATGACAAGTACCTTCTTTCCAACCATAACGTAACTTACGTGGTCACCTTTGACCAGGTTCGTTACATCATCCACGACAAGTAATCCTTGTGCCGGGCAGGCAGCCACTGGTAACTAAGAGGCCTTTAGTGTTCAGATTTTTTCGAACGCTAGAGGCCTCTTTATATTTTTCTTATTTATCTTCCGGGTGTGCCATCTGCAACAGCTCCTGGGCGTGTTCTTTGGTCAGCTTCGTTACCTTTTCTCCTGAAAGCATCCGTGCCAGTTCGTTGACCCGCTGGTCGGTGGCCAGACTGGTTACGGTCGTGGTGGTCCGTTCGCCATGGACCCCCTTCTTGATTAGGAAGTGGTGCTGGGCTACCGCCGCCACTTGGGGCAGGTGGGTAATACACAGGACTTGGGAATGAGCCGCGATCAGGCGGATCTTATCCGCAATCGCCTGGGCCACCCGGCCGCTGACCCCGGTGTCCACTTCATCAAAGATAATACTCGTGACCCCTTCGTTGGCCGCAAAGATCGTCTTCAGGGCCAGCATTACCCGGGACAGTTCACCACCCGAGGCAATTTTAGCCAGCGGACCCATTGATTCACCGGGGTTAGTCTGAATGTAGAACTCGACATCGTCAATCCCGGTCGGGGTGAATTTGATGGTCCCGGTCCGCTTAGCGAAGTGCACTTCAAAGTCGGCCTTGGCCATGTACAGTTCAGCTAATTGCTGGTGGACCCGTTTGGCCAGCTCGTGGGCTGCCCGTTGCCGGACCTGGCTCAACTGTTCACCGAGCGTCAGCAATTCCTTTTCGGCCGTCACTAGCCGGTCTTCAAGGTCACTGCTCGAGTCGGCGGCCGCTTCCATGGAGTCAAGTTCCTTTTTGATCTTTTGGTAGTAATCCAAGACCTTGGCAACCGTATCACCATACTTATGCTCCAGGTCGCCGATCAAGGTCAGCCGTTGGTCAATCTCTGCGAGGCGCTGGTCATCAAATTCGAGGAGGTCTAGTTGCTGACCCGCCTCGTTGGCGACATCTTGTAGGGCGTAATAGGCATCATTTAAGGACTTACTGAGGGAATCATACTCATCATCAAACTCGGCAATCCCGTTAATGGCCTCCATTACCGTTGCTACCCGGTCCAGCACCGGTGCCTCGCCCTCATTAAAGGTCGTCACCGCCTGCTGGAGGGCGTTATTAATTTGCTGGAAGTGTTCCAGCCGGTCCCGCTCGCTGGTCAACTGTTCTTCTTCACCGGCCTTGAGCTGGGCCTCACCAATTTCGTTGACCTGGTAGCGCAGCATGTCAAGCCGCTGGGCCCATTGCTGCTCATTGGCTTGTTTCTTATTAACCGCGGCCTTAAGCTGCGTGTAATCCTGGTACAACTTCGCATACTTGGTCAGCAGGGGTTGGACATCGTGGGCCGCAAACTGGTCTAACATTCCGCGGTGCTTTTCGGGTTGAAGGAGTTGCTGGTGCTCATTTTGCCCCTGGATATCAACCAGGTAGGCACCGATCTGCCGTAGCATCGTGGTGTTAATCAACTGGCCATTGGCCCGAATCGTGTTGCGGCCATTCCGGTGAATTTCCCGCATGATGATCAAGGTGCCGTCCTGGTGATCAATTCCTAGTGCATCCAACCGACTGATTAGTCCGGGGGCCTTAGTCAGGGTAAACTGCCCCTGGAGGCGGAGCTTTTCTTCACCCCGGCGAATAAACTCTTGGGATCCCCGGCCACCGGCAAGCAACCCGACCGCGTCAATAATAATCGACTTTCCGGCCCCGGTCTCACCGGTTAAAACCGTCATCCGGTCGGCAAATTCGAGGTTCAGGTGCTTAATAATCGCCAAGTTATCAATTGTTAATTCTTGCAGCATCGCGTCACCCCGCCTACTCCGCTAGTCGCTTTAAGTATTGGGCTAGTTCTTGGGCCCCCTGCGCAGAGCTTGAAACCACCAGGACGTTGCTGTCATCACCGATGGCCGTAAAGACGTACTGGTTTTTTAGTTTCCGCATCAAGTTGGCAACAACCGGGCCATTCCCCGGCCGCACGTCTAAGGCCAAGAACCGGTCACCGCGCTTTAACTGGAGCAGGCTGTCTTGAAGGGTGCTCTCTAACTGGTCAGTCTCGTCGTATTGCCGGGTTGCCGGCATGGCGTAGCGGTAACCACCACCCGCCGCCGGGACCTTAACCAACTGCATTTCCTTAATGTCCCGGGAAATGGTCGCCTGCGTTACTTGCAGACCTAAGTCGTTCAGCTTACGAACCAGGTCTTCTTGGCGTTCAACACTTTGGTCAGTAATAATTTCCCGAATTTTCTTTTGTCGGTCGACTTTTTTCACAAGTGACCCCACCTTTCTTACTTTTGATTCAACTCCCGGTCAGCATTGGCAATTACCTGGTCAATATCCACGCTTGGTGCCATGGTCCCCGCCTGGTCGCTTAAACGAAGATGGACCAGGAATTCCATGTTTCCCTGTCCCCCCTTGATTGGGGAAAAGTCCAGGCCCAAGACGTCAAAGTGGTCCTCCTGGGCAAAGGCAAGCACTTCGTTTAAAACGGCCCGGTGCACCTGGTGGTCCTTAATGATGCCGTGCTTGCCGACGTGCTCCTTGCCCGCCTCAAACTGGGGTTTAATTAATGCCACCACTTCACCGCCCGGCTGGAGGATTCCTGCTAACGGTGGCAGGATCAAGCGCAGGGAGATAAAGGAGACGTCAATTGAGGCAAAGGCTGGTTGGCCATGGGTAAAGTCGGCCAACTTGCTGTAACGGAAGTTAGTCTGCTCCATCACCACCACCCGGGGGTCTTCCCGCAGTTGCCAGACGAGCTGGTTGGTACCAACGTCCAGTGCATAGCTTAACTTCGCCCCGTTTTGCAACATCACATCAGTAAAGCCACCGGTCGATGAACCGATGTCTAAGACCACCTGGTCGGCAACACTAATGTTAAAAGCCTTCAGTGCCTTAGCTAACTTAAGGCCCCCCCGGCTAACGTAGGGCATCTTGTGACCCTTCATATGGAGAGTGGTGGTAACCGGGATCTTTTGGCCGGGCTTGTCGAGCCGTTCATTGTTCTTGCCCAGGATCTCGCCGGCCATTACGGAGCGTTTAGCCTGTTCACGTGAGTCAAATAGGCCCTGCTTCACGAGTAAAACATCAACACGTTCTTTTTCCATAGTTCTTTTCCTTATAATTTAAAATACGCTAAAAAATCATCATAGGCAGCAAATGACTTCCCCGTCACCCAGGCCAGTTCAGCCTGGGTGCGTCGGGCACTAGCCAGGGCCTGGTGGAGCTGGTCTTCAGCACCCGCAACCCCGAGTAAGCCCGGGTAGGTATTCTTCTGCTCGCCGGCATCCTTGCCCACCTGCTTACCCATTTCGGCGGTCGTGCCCACCACGTCCATCAGGTCATCATAGATCTGAAAGGCCAGACCATAGGAATCGCCAAACTGGACGAGCAGTTGACGGACCGGCGCCGGTTGGTCGGTAATGATTCCCCCGGCCAAGACGGCGTAATGGATTAAGGCCCCCGTCTTTTGGCGGTGCAGGTAGCGGAGTTGGTCAAGTGACAACCGGTGTCCGGTATTTTCAATGTCACGGGCCTGGCCAGCGACCATCCCCGCTGGACCGGCCGCCTGGGCTAATTTCTTCGTCAACTCAACCCGGACCGGGGCCGCGAGATGGTTGTCACTAACCCACTGAAAGGCCAGGGTTAATAAGCCATCGCCGGCCAACGTCGCCATTCCGGCCCCAAACTTGCGGTGATTCGTCGGCTGTCCACGGCGCAGGTCATCATCATCCATCGCCGGAAGGTCGTCGTGGATCAGCGAGTAGGTATGGAGCAACTCCAGGGCAGTAGCAGCCCGCATTACGTCCGCGGTCAGTTGGCCGCCCAGGGTCAGGACCGTTGCCAACGTCAATGTTGGCCGGAGGCGCTTCCCCCCCGCCATCGTCGAATAGGTCATTGAAGCGGCCAGCGTGTCCTGGTCAATGTCTTTCGGGAGGTTGGCCGCCAGGTAGTCGTCGACTCGGGCTTTTAACTTTGTTAGTGATTCCACCATTGTCGCCCTCTCACCTATTTTTCGCTGCCAAAGCCACGGTTGCCACCGCCGTTGTTGCTGGGGTCGTCCGTCGCTTTTTCATATTCCTTTTCTTCGCCATCATCATCAATCAAATGGCCCAGCGTCTTTTCGGCACTGGTTAGCTTCTGCTGGAGCAGTTTAGAGAGTTTGATTCCCGCTTGAAACTGCTCAATCGCTTCTTCGAGGGGAACGTTACCCTGCTCAAGCTGGTTCACGATTTCTTGCAGCTTCGTCAGTTGGTCTTCAAAACTTGGTTCTTTACTTGCCATTATTTTTCTCCTTAATATCCGTAATTGTTACCGCCACGTCACCATCGGCAAAGTGAAGTAGCATCTGGTCGCCAATCTTTAATTGGGCCGCCTGGTTGACGACCTGGCCGTCCTTGGTCACATAGGTGTAGCCCCGTTCCATGATCTTCAGCGGGTCGAGGGAGTGCAGCTGCTGGACCAGGGCCTGCAGCTGCTGCCGGGACTGCTTGCTCTGGGCCTGGACGGCATTTTGCAGGCGGGTCGTCAACTGGTCGATGGCCGCCTTCCCCTGGTCAACTTGTCTCCTTGGGGAATAGGCAACCAGCTTATTGCTCAACTGCGTTACCTGGTTTTGGGCATCGGTCAAGCGGCGCTGCTGGAGCTGGTCCAGCCGCTGGGTCAGCTGGTCCACCTTCTGGGCGTAGTTTTCGTACAGGCGGGTGGGCTGCTGGAAGATATAGCTCTGGGTCAACTTCGCCAGCTGCTTTTTGTCAAAGTCAATTTGTGATTTCATCACGTTGAAAAGGCGCCGTTGAAAATCTTGGAGTAGCATTAACGTGTCGTCCAAGCGCTGGGGCGTCGCTAACTCCGCGGCAGCCGTCGGCGTCGCAGCCCGTTGGTCGGCCACCAAGTCGGCGATCGTCGTATCGGTTTCGTGACCCACCGACGAAATCACCGGCAGCTGGCAGTCAGCAATTGCCCGGGCCACGACTTCTTCGTTAAACGGCCAGAGGTCCTCGATCGAGCCCCCACCACGGCCGATGATCAGCGTGTCAAAATTACCCAGTTCATCGGCCCGCTTAATCTGACGGGCAATATCAGCGGCAGCCTTTTCCCCCTGGACAACGGTGGGGAACAAGACAACCTGGGCAATCGGGTAACGGCGGCGCACCGTGGTGTTAATATCACGGATCACCGCCCCGTTCAGGCTGGTCACCACCGCAATTCGTTTGGGAAACAACGGGATGGGCTTCTTGGGTAAGGCGAACAGGCCCTCGGCACTTAGCTTCTTTTTCAACTGTTCATAGGCGAGGTATAAGGAGCCCACCCCGTCTGGTTCCATCGTATCAATATAGATCTGGTACCGACCACTACGTTCATACAGGCTCACGTGGCCGGTCACACACAGCTTCATCCCCTCTTCAGGGGTAAACTTAACCTTGCTAAACTTGCTCCGGAACATGACGGCATCAATAACCGCATTATCGTCCTTTAAGCTAAAGTACTGGTGGCCACTACGGAGCCGGAAATTGGAGAGTTCCCCCGTCAGGTACACCTTTTGCAGGTACGGGTCCCGGTCAAACTTTAGTTTTAAATACTTGGTTAGCTGGCTAACCGTCAAATATTTATCCCTATCCATTTCGTCTCCATTCTGCCAGATCGACGGTTTGTTCCATCAAACTAGCAATCGTCATTGGGCCAACCCCACCGGGCACCGGCGTAATCATCTTTGCCAGTGGTTCAACCGCATCGAAATCCACGTCGCCGGTTAGTTTCCCCGACGGCAGGCGGTCCATCCCCACGTCAATCACCACGGCACCCTTTTTGACCGCGTCGGCACCAATAAAGTGGGCAATCCCGGTCGCAACGATGAGGATGTCCGCCTGCTTGGTTAGCTGGTGGAGGTCCTGAGTATGCCGACCCGCCATCGTCACCGTCGCGTTGGCATTGTTTAACAGGGCCAGCAGGGGCTTGCCGACCAGGATGCTGCGGCCAACGATGACCACGTTGGCCCCAGCGAGGGGGACCTCATAGTGGGCAAGGATCCGCATAATCCCGCGGGGGGTGCAGGCAACTGGGTAGTGACCCGGCTGGTTGGCAAAGAGCTTGCCCAAGTTTCTAGGGTGCAGCCCGTCGACGTCCTTGTCTGGCCGGATGGCATTGGTAATGGTTACCGCATCGAGGTGGTCAGGAAGGGGCTCTTGGACAATGATGGCGTCAATGTCATCATCAGCGTTGAGCTCCTTAATGGTCCCGAGCACCGTCGCCTGCTTGACGTCAGTGGGGAACCGGTACAGGTCTGACTTTAACCCCATCTGCACCGCCAACCGGTGCTTGTTGCGGGTGTAGATTTGACTGGCGGGGTCATCACCAACCAGGATCACCGCAATCCCCGGTGTAATCCCTTGGTCCTGCAGTTCCGCAGCCCGTTGCTGGGTCTGGGCGTTGACCTTTTGCGCCAGTTGCTTACCATCGATTAATATTGCCATCACATTTCCTCCTCAAGTACCACCTATTTTAGCATAGGACAGTGTTGGCCACGGCCAGTTGTAAATAACGGCCGGAGAAAACGATGTCCTTTTCTCCAGCCGCTGTTTTATAGTTGATTATCTTTTTCAAATTTACCAAGCGCACCGTTGATGAATTTTCGTGATTTATCATTACTGAAAGTCTTGGCTAATTCCAGTGCCTCGTTAATGGCGACCGCGGTCGGTACTGCGTCCACATATTGCATCTCGTACAGGGCCAGACGCAGGATGATCAAGTCAGCCTTAGCCAGCCGATTAATCGTCCATCCACTAGCCAATACCGCACTGATCTGGTGGTCCAGCGTCTCCTGGTGGTCACTGACGCCGGTCACCACCTGCTTAACGTAGGCCGGAATCTCCTGGTCATCATGGTGAGGGATTGATTGATATACCGTGTCCAGGTCTGCTTCAGGGTTTGTCTGTAAGGCAAAGAGGACCTGAAACGCCTCTTCACGAATTGCGTGCCGAGTCAAACTCATGCTTAGTCATTACCTCCATCATCTTCTGCGTCGTCGCCAAATAAGTTGTCGGGGTCCACTTGTTGTTCCGACTGTGGAGCCACGATCCCCTTCACGTGGACGTTGACCTCCGTCACTACTAGGTCCGTCATCAGCGTGACCTGTTGCTTGATCCGCTTTTGAATCTGGGCCGCCACCTTTGGTACTGACACCCCGTATTCGACAAATACGTCAACGTCAATTGACAGTTCATCGTTATCGCTAGTCAGCTTAACGCCGCGCCGATGTCCGGACCGGCCAAGCAATTCACCAACGCTGTTGGCAAAGGAGCTGTACATCTTGGAAACACCATCAACTTCGCTGGCGGCGTAACCAGCAATAATTTCTAAAACCCGGGGCGCAATTTGAATGGTCCCGAGGGATTGGTCATCATTTAAAATAATTTTTGATTCTTCTGGCATCTTTAACCCTCCATTAACCTTTTGTCGAGCTAATAATTAGATCGTCATTGACAAACGCCACTTATATACCCTATCTATTTTGCACTAATTACCGGTAAAAATCAACGGCCATCACCTAGCAAATGGCAGGGTAACCGTCATCGGTACCTGGTGGTTATACCAGTCATGCACGACCAGGTCTAAGGAAGGCATGGTAAAGCTGCCAAAATCAACCGCCTGCGCATCCGCCAGTTTGCGGGCCAGTGCGGTCGGGTGCGCCAGGCGCTGACGAAAGCGGACCACGGTTACGTGACCCGAAATCGTCGGGTAGCGTTCTGCCAGATCCAGTCCAGCCACTGGAACCGCCTGGCGCAGTCGTTGGCGAAGCGTCGTTAGCGCCGGACTATAGAAGCCCTTGACCATGATTGCCCCAGGGCTCACCACCAGTCCCTGGAAGTGCCAGTGGGGCGCGGGCGCGGTTGCTACGAGGTCGGCCACCACCCGCTGGTAGCGGGCAAAGGTTGCCGGACTAATTTGCTGGTCCGGCCAGGCCGCGAGTAGGTCCATCACCGTCACGTGCATGTCCGCGGCGGGATAATAGTACTGGTCGGGCGCCAGTTGGGCAAGTGCTTGGAGGTAAAATTCAATGTTGCGGCAGACATGGGCGGGCAGCCGGCCCAGCAAGGTTAACCCCAGTCGCGTGTCGTAGGCACCTGGTAATAAGTTGGGGTCTAGTTCTTCTTGCCCCGTCGCCAGGGCCGCCTGGCCACGTTGGTCGATTTCTTGGTACAGTTTTCCTAACGCGGTCATGCTAATCACCCACAATCACGAGGTCGGTCGGCGCCGTGGTCAGCACCTGCGGACCGCCGTGGGTAACCACGACGTCGTCTTCAATCCGGACCCCACCTAGTTCGGGGATGTAGATCCCTGGTTCGACAGTAATCACCGCATTATTTACTAGCTTGACATCGGGGGTGCCAGGACCATAGCTGGCGGGTAGCTCATGGACGGCGAGGCCAATCCCGTGGCCCATCCCATGGTTAAACTCGTCACCATAGCCGGCCACATCAATTAGGCTCCGGCCAGCCGCGTCGAGTCGGTCGCCACGTTGCCCAACTTTGACCTGGTCAATTACCGCTTGGCGGGCCGTATTGACAATTTGGTAGACATCACGTAGCTCGGGGTCAATTGACCCCACCCCAAAAGTACGCGTCATGTCGGCGGTATAGCCATCAACAAAGTAGCCAAAGTCAACCGTCACGATGTCACCATCAGCGATTAATTTGTCACTGGCCGTCGCGTGGGGTTTAGCCGAATTGGTACCACTGGCGATAATGGTCGGAAAGGCGGCGGCACTCGCGCCGTGTTCCTTCATCCAAAAGTCAAGAAGGTTAGCCAGATGGCGTTCACTGACCCCCGGTTGCACCTGGTCCAGCAGGTAGTTAAAGCCCGCCGTGTGCAAGTCCGCAGCTCGACGGAGCTTAGCTAGCTCAGTACTGTTCTTGACCACCCGCATCTTTTCGATCAGGTTGGTAAAGGGTACCAGATCGGCTACCATCACTTCGTCCAAAACGTCGTACAGGAAGTAGGATAACGAACTTTCGTACCCCAGGACAGCAATTTTCATCGTCTGGCAGATCCGGTTTAAGTCGTCATAATAGTCCTGGCTAATTGCCGCAACCACCTCGTCACTGTCAAATTCTTGCAGTGCCAAGGCATAGCGGGCATCAGACACGATGATGGCCCGGTCGGTCGAGACCAGCAAGAAACCGTCACCCGCCAACAGGTGAAAGCCCGTTAGATAGTATATGTTCGTCGGGTCGGTAACCAAGAAGGCATCCAGGTAGAGTTTCGCCAGCCGCCCCTGTAATTGTTCAATGCGCGTTGTCATTTCCTGCTCCTTATCTTAAAATACATTTAAAATAATAAAGAGGCTGGGAAACCAGCCTCTTTTTGCTTTATTCGGCAACTGGGTAAACAGATACCTTACGCTTGCTGCGGCCCATGCGTTCAAACTTAACAACACCGGCTACCTTAGCGTATAAGGTGTCATCGCCACCACGGCCCACGTTTTCACCTGGGTTGATGTGCGTACCACGTTGACGGTAGATGATGGAACCAGCAGTAACCATTGAACCATCAGCAGCCTTAGTACCAAGACGACGACCAGCTGAGTTCCGACCGTTAGCAGTGGAACCACCCCCCTTGTGGTGGGAGAAGAATTGCAAATCCATAATCATAGTTGTTCACCTCCAGCAATGAACTTTAGTTTAACATTTTAACTTCAATGTTATCTGGATAACTCTCCTGGACATCAAGTAGACCATTCATGAGAGTATTCAGGAGGAGCTGACTATCATGGTCGACTCCCAGTTGGGAAACTTTCAAGAGCCCCCCGTTTTGATTATCGCTCTCCACTGCTGGCTTTACTTGAACGAGGTGCTCAAGGCCATTAACGGTGGAGATTGCTAAAGCCGATACCGCGGCGCAGACAATGTCTTGGCCATACGGGCCAGCATCAGCATGACCGGTAATCGTAAATTTGGTGATTCGCTGATTCGAATCTAACGTAAAGTGTGCCCGAATCATTGTCTCACCTCCGCATTAAGCGTTGATCTTGTCGATCGTAACCTTAGTGTATGGTTGACGGTGACCTTGCTTAGTGTGGGTGTGCTTCTTAGGCTTGTACTTGAAGGTAACAACCTTCTTTTCCTTACCTTGCTTGTCAACAGTAGCTTCAACTGATGCACCATCAACTAATGGAGTACCAATCTTAGTGCTGTCGCCACCAACAAAGACTACTTGATCAAAAGTAACCTTGTCGCCTTCCTTAGCATCAAGCTTTTCAACGTAGATGGATGAACCTTCTTCTACCTTGTATTGCTTACCGCCAGTTACGATAATTGCGTACATAAATTTGTGCACCTCCTTAATTTCTAAGACTCGCCGAACCAAGCAGCAAATGCTTTAAACTTGGCAGCGTGCGGTTGTAGTTGTTGGGTCACAAATACAACAGTTGCATAATATCAAAAATCAACTAATTAGTCAACCATAACTTTTATAGAGTTCAAAAAAGAGTGTCAGCTGACTACTTGTCAATCTGACGCTCCCTAAATTGGGATTCATTGAATATCCTGTAATGCCGGCTCAGTTTCGTGACTAAAGAAGTCAAGCAAGAGGATATTGTTAGAATCCAACTGATCAAGCATCTTCCCCACGCTTTGGGTCATGTACCGTGATGTATAAATCATACCATCTTTTAGCCAATGACTTATTAAGCCAAGAAGTGCTGAATCAATGAAGGAAATCTGCAAATTCAAGGGAACTTTTGGTTGCTCATCTGATTCAGCCATTACAGTGTAGAACCTTGATAGCTGTTCAGATAACCGATCATAAAGTTGTTCATAAAAGAAGTCATTTCGTTCGTTGTTCAGTAATACATCAAAAATATCAGCTTCACTTTCAATGTACTGAAACGCCTTCTGGAGTGAGAACACCTGCACCGTTTGCCCTTTAGAAAAACTAAGGTCCTCACTCTCTACCATCACTTGATCAAAGAATTCATCAAGGATCTCATTAATTGCGGATCTGATGAAGTCCTTTTTATCTTTATAGTGAAGATAGAAAGTTCCCCGGGTGATGTTGGCGGTTTCAGTAATTTTTTGAACACTGATGTCTTCTAATTTTTCTCTTCGCATCAGATAGACTAATGCTTTACGAAGACTATTACGTGTCTTCACTACACGTGGATCCGTCTTATTACCTGCCATAAATCATCATCCCTTCGATTTCAGCTTAAGTTCCCCTCGCTTTCGTACTTCTACTAATTTAAAGTATAGGCTTTGAAAGCGTTTCAGTCAAACGATCAAAGTAATCATTATATAAAAAATGCAATATATAATCAAACTACATTGACAATTATAGATGTAAAATTATATACTATAATCTGTCTGAAACGGTAGCTCAACTGGATAGAGCATCGGTCTTCTAAACCGAGGGTTGAGGGTTCAAGTCCCTCCCGTTTCATTTATAAATAAGGATTACATGTTAACAGGGGTACGCTGCAAGGTGGCGTACCCCTGTTAGTCGTTAATCGACCAAATTTGCACCGCACCCCAACCTCCATTGCACGCAAAAAGCCCGCGAAGGTGGCATTTCTGATCTGCCATCTCGTGGGCTTTTCGTTTCGTTAACGATTAGTTACGAAACTCGCTAATTACCACAATTAGCTTGTGGAATCATTATTGGTCTTCGCGCTTCTTCTTTTTCAGTCCAAGCAAACCAAAGATACCTGCTAAGGCAGCTAAGCCGACACCGACAACTGCCTCAGCATTGTGGTCAGTATTACCAGTTTGTGGCAATTGGTTAGCCTTTTGGTGATTATCGTTGGTAGTTACCTGTCCAGGGGTAACGACTGCACCCGGAATGTTGGTATTGGCACCAGGTGTGGTTGGGTTAACCGGTGCCGTTGGCATGGTTGGACTCGTTGGCGGGATTCATTGGGTTCGTCGGATTAGTTGGATTCGTTGGGTTCGTCGGGTTTATTAAGTTTGGCGTGTAGCTAATGTTGATCGTTTGGTCCTTGGTATCGGACGTTACCGTCTCAGAATCAACCTTAGCTTGGCTTGGCGTGTAACCCAGAATTGCTGACACATCGAACTCATCCCAACTACCAGTCGACCAGCCGTCCCAAGTGGTGGTACCCGTTACCAGGTCCTTAATTCCGGTCCTGGTCAGCGTTACCGTCTGCTTAGTCGTTGTGACCTGACCATCAGGGCTTGTGACATTGATTGTCCGCGTGATTGTCTTACTATCAGTGACTTTCTCAGTGTTATGAGCAAGTTCAACGATAATGTCCTGATTACCATCTCTGTAGATAACATTGATGGATTGGTCCTTAGCCGTGTAGGTAATGTCAACCGTCTGATCCTTGGTAGCGGACGTTACCGCTTCGGAAGCAACCTGAGCTTGACTCGGCGTGTAGCCGGCTGCACCCTGAGCGGTGTAGCTTGCCTACTGCGTCGTTGTCCAATCACCGAGGTTCGTCAACTTGCCGGTAACCTCGTTGTAGGTGGCGGTCCGGGTAATCGTTGCCGATTGTGTCGTCGACTTCGTGCCCGTTGGCAATTCATCATTGATCGTCCGGGTGATGGTCTTGGTCAGATCGTGATCCTTGAACCAATCCTTGTTTTGTGGATCTGGATTGGTAGTAGTGTCCGTTGGATCAACTGTGGTGGTCTTTTCAGTCAGATGGATCGTAATTGTTTGATCCTTGTCTGCGGTGAACTTGTAGCTAGTTGGCAGCTTCTGACCAGCAGCTAACTGGTAGTGATCCGGTGTCTTCACATCGCTGAAGTTAGTGATGGTTTGGTCAGTCTTACCAATCTTGGTGATGGTTTGGCCAACCTGAGCACCACCCTTGTCATCGTCGACAAACTTGATGGCAACAGACTGTTCATTAGCCGTGTAGTTAATGGTGATTGAACTATCCTTATCCCCTGACTTCACAGTTACTTTTGGAACCGTTTTTTCACTTGGTCTATATTACACTTCTCCACCCGTATTTGACAAGTGCACATTTTTCATAGGCGGGAAGTATGAAAAAGTTTATAGCGAAAAAGACAGCTTAAACTTCATTAAATTTTTGATAACGCCGTTTGTAAAATTAAGTTAGAAAAATAAAAAGCCATTTGTGATAGACT
>DHKFJ23503__coassemble_695_pt1 | contig 24898 bp, 20 predicted proteins | sample DHKFJ23503__metabat2_low_PE_016 | metagenome-assembled genome bin DHKFJ23503
AACGTTATTGTCGATGGTTATTATGGCAATGTTAGGCTCCTTTATTGGTGCGCGGGTTGTTGCCAAACTTGATGAAAGAAAAATTCAGGTCGTAATGGGCTGTGCGCTAGCAGTTACGGCAATATTAATGATCCTATCAGCAACCGGTGTTACGGGTAAACTGGGAATGCACAATTCGGCGACGGGATTTCACGGGTGGAAGTTAATCGTTGCGTGTGCAGTTAACTTCGTTTTAGGTTCGTTGATGACCGCGGGAATCGGGCTATATGCACCCTGTCTGGCCTTGGTTTATTTATTAGGGCTAAATCCAATGGTGGCGTTTCCGATTATGATGTCGTCTGCTGCATCGGTGATGCCAATTGCCGCGCGGGTATTTATTAAAAACAAGGTTTATGCGCGGGGACCAGCTTTATCCATTACGATTTGTGGATGCATCGGTGTCTTCATGGCAATTACCTTTGTGAAGAGCCTTGATATCACAATACTAATGTGGCTAGTCATTGGCGTAATGATCTATACATCAGTCTTAATGCTAGTAGAGGGTATTCGAAAATTACGCTAGCCCAGTAGAAAAGCGACTAAATTCCTAGAATTAGATTAAGGTCGCAAATCTCGGCAATATATGATTTGTAATCGATGTTGCTGATATATTACTGCCTTTCCGGCGGGAGGGTGGTATAATTATGAGGCTAGACCAAAGTATTAAAAGAAGAGGTAGCTTTTCAATGAAGATGAAGTTAGCCGAGATTGCGAGTGCAATTGAGGCGCAAAATGAAATTGAACAATGGAAAGATATTGAGGTGACTAGTGTTTCATTTGATAGTCGTCACCTTGAACAAGGAGCACTCTTTATCCCCCTTCAAGGGGCTCATGATGGTCACCAGTACGTTGAGACTGCCTTTGCTAATGGGGCGGCCGCTTCACTATGGGCGAGTGACCATGATTTAACTGACCATAACCACCCTGTGCTTGTGGTGGCGGACCCGTTAAAGGCTCTTCAGCAGTTGGGAAAGTATTACTTACACAAGATCAATCCGATTGTGGTTGCAGTGACCGGTAGTAACGGTAAGACGACGACCAAGGATATGATCGCATCGATCTTAAGCACCCAGCTGAACGTTACCAAGACATATGCTAACTTCAATAATGAGATTGGTGTCCCGGTGACCTTATTAAATATGGAGGCCAATACGGAAGTAGTAGTTGTTGAAATGGGAATGGATCGGTTTGGCCAGCTGGACTTCTTAAGTAAGTTGGTCAGTCCTGACATTGCGGTTATCACGATGATCGGTGAAGCACACATTGAATTCTTTGGTAGCCGCGACCGGATTGCTGATGCTAAGATGGAGATCACCAATGGCTTAAAGGAAGACGGACTTCTCGTTTATAACGGTGATGAGCCGCTGTTAAACGAACGGGCAGCAAAGATCACTCAGCAGACGTACCGGTTTGGCCGGCAACTAACTGATGACCTGTACGCAACTAGTGTCACGGATACGGCACGGTCGATTAAGTTTAAGGTGAATGGGTGGCCAGATGAAGAGTTCACGATTCCAATGGTTGGAGAGTATAACGTTAATAATGCTCTGGCAGCAATGGCGGTCGGTAAGCGTCTGCACATCAGCCCTAGCCATATGAAGGCAGCGCTGGCTGACGTGGAATTGACGGAAAACCGGGCTGAATGGTTTACCAGTAAAAATGGCGCCCAAATTTTAAGCGACGTCTATAATTCTAACCCGACGGCCGCTAAGCAAGTGTTAAAGACCATTACCCAGCTGCCGGTTAATGGTCGCCGGATTGCGGTGCTGGGCGACATGCTCGAGTTAGGGGATGCGGCGCCACGCCTGCATGCTAGCTTAGCCAGCCAGATTAATCCAGACAAGATTCAAGCGGTTTACCTCGTCGGTACTGCGATTACTCACCTCCGTGACCAGCTCTTGCAAGACGGTTATCCAGCTGCGGCGATCCACTACTATCCAGCCGACCAGTTAGACCAGTTAAGTGCTGACCTTAATACTGTTTTAACGGCTGATGATATGGTACTATTAAAAGCTAGTCACGGGATTCACTTAGAAAAGGTCCTAGCAGCGATTAAGAAACAATAGAGTTAACTACCAGCCGGTACCACAGGCGGTGGAATAAGTCTCACGGAGCCCTGTTGGCTTGTTAAGATCGAAAGATGGCGCGTGTCTATCGTCGTTCGTAACAAGCTGCAAGGGCTCGCTTATTTCAGCGGACAGTATTAGTGTAGTGGCTGGATATTTTAGGAGGAAATTTTTTGAAGTTTAGCGAATTAGGATTATCGCAAAGTTTATTGAAGGCAATCAAGCGGAGTGGCTATGAAGAGGCAACACCAATTCAAGAGCAGACGATTCCAATGGTGTTAAAGGGCCAGGACGTGATCGGTCAGGCGCAGACTGGGACCGGTAAGACCGCCGCATTTGGGTTACCAATTATTGAACACGTGGATACGGACAATCCCAGTATTCAGGCCATTATTATTTCACCAACCCGGGAGTTAGCAATTCAGACGCAAGAAGAGCTCTACCGTTTGGGAAAGGATAAGCATGCTCGGGTACAAGTAGTTTATGGTGGCGCAGATATTCGGCGGCAAGTTAAGAACCTGAAGCACCACCCACAAATCCTGGTGGGGACCCCCGGCCGGCTTCGTGACCACCTTCGTCGGCATACGGTTAAACTTGACCATATTCAAACCTTAGTCTTGGATGAGGCAGACGAAATGCTTAACATGGGCTTTCTTGAAGATATCGAAGCAATTATCAAGGAAACCCCAGCAAAACGGCAAACCTTGCTGTTCTCGGCAACTATGCCACCAGAGATCAAGAAGATCGGTGAACAGTTTATGACCAATCCAGAAACGGTGCGGATCAAGGCAAAGGAGTTAACGACCGACCTAGTTGACCAATACTACGTCCGGGCCCGGGATTATGAGAAGTTTGACATCATGACCCGCTTGATTGACGTCCAAGATCCAGACTTGACGATTGTGTTTGGGCGGACGAAGCGTCGGGTTGATGAGCTATCGAAGGGCCTAATTGCCCGGGGGTACAATGCTGCCGGTATTCATGGTGACCTCACCCAGGAACGACGGACTAAGATTATGAAGAAGTTCAAAAATGGCGACTTGGACATCTTAGTAGCCACCGATGTTGCCGCCCGGGGCCTCGATATTTCAGGGGTTACCCATGTTTACAATTATGATATTCCATCGGACCCCGATAGCTATGTTCACCGGATTGGTCGGACGGGCCGGGCTGGGCACCACGGTACGTCATTAACGTTCGTAACGCCGAATGAAATGGAATACCTTCATGAAATTGAGAAGTTAACCCGGGTCCGGATGCTGCCACTGAAGCCACCGTCTGCAGAAGAAGCGTTTAAAGGACAGGTGGCCAGCGCCTTTAACGACATTGATGAGTTAATTGCGCAAGACTCTACGGACCGTTACCGGGAAGCAGCAGAAGAATTGTTAGAGACTCACAATGCGGCTGACCTGGTTGCGGCCTTGCTAAATGACATGACCAAGGAAGCCGCCAGTGAGGTGCCCGTTAAGATTACACCGGAACGGCCCCTACCACGGCGGCACCGGGGAAATAAGCGTAATGACTATCATGGTGGCAACCACTACCGTCATCATAATGGTGGTCGCCGGCGTAACAATAATTACCGTGGACGGGGTGGCCACCGTCACGACAACCATGGTCATAGTCATTCGAGCCGGCATGCGTTTAACATCCGCCACCGGAAGGAAGACTAGTTGATTATCGTAAGGCGGACTGAGTAATGGTTACTGCCTACGCTTGTCGAGAAATAGTAAAAAGAGAGCTTTACCGTTCGGATTTTTCCGAATAGTAAAGCTCTCTTTTTGCATGGTGCAGGTAATTATTGGCACCTACTTATCTAATTGATCTTCCTTAAAGCGCTGCAGATTTGCAGGAGTAGGATTAAGGTTACGCCACTTGCTGCCTAAGAACTGGTTGCTCAAGTGGTAGTGGGGTACCGGTTGCGACTTCTCGATGAAGTTATTCGTTGCCCGGTCAAACTTAACCCAGCCGGCCCAACCGATGTGGATGGTATCTTCCATGAAGGAAGTCTTTCCACCATCATGGGAAAGGTCAAGAACGTTGTTAAAGCCCTGTTCTTGTAACTGGAACTTTATCTTTTCAACTGACCGGTAGTACATGTTCATATCCAGGCCAGTGAACTTCTCCCACTTAGCGTTAACTGGTGGGATCACAAAGAGTACATTTGAGTTCGTGTTCTTGAACTGGTTAAGAACCACTTGCAAGTCACCATACTCTGGTGAGGCCGTGTAGTTAACCCGCTTCTGTGAGTTCGCCAACTTCTTTTCGTGCGGCTTGATCCGCTTGGTATAGAAGCTGTTATTTACCCGGAAACGGTTGTTGGTTGTGTCATGTTTCCCCGTTTTAACTGCGTCCTGGTATAGGGTGTCGTAGTTATACTTTTTTGGTAGCTTACTGATATTAGGGAGAATGTGTTTTTCGTAGTTCTTATTGGTTTGGAACTCGGAGAAAAGGGCATCCTCGTGTTCAAGTAACTTAACCCGGGAATTGATCACGAACCGGTCCCAGTCGGTTAGGGCTTCACCTGCAGCAATCTTGCGGGCTGCGGCACCAACCGTACCGTCGCTACCAACGAGGGTTAATAGCCGGCGGGCAGTATAACGGTCATATGGGGACTTGGGGTTGGCCGTTTGTAACCATGTCAGGTTAGCAAACGAACTATTGTAGTATTTGAAAGCTGGTGCTTGGACACCTTGCTCAGTAAACCACTGTGGTGAAATGATGTAGACGGCCTTTTGATCCGTCATTTCATTTTCCATTGAATTAATGTTGAAAAACTGTGGTAATGACTGCGTTCCCCGGGACCCAAAGAGGAAGGGGGTGTAGTTATGGTACCGGGCGGCCATCACTGAGGGGTGGTAGCGGTCCATCCGCCGTAACTCGCTCGAGCCAAAAAATGGCACGAATTTCGCGTTGTGATCACTGAGCGCCTGCTTTTTAATCGATTGATTCTTAAAGACAATGGGGCTTAGTGAAACAGCCGCTTGCTTCTCCGTTTGAAGACTGTGCTTGTTTTTAATCGGCAGGGAAAAGAGGATCAGTACCAAAGCGAACGCCAGGATAACGGGGCCAAAGATCGACCACAGTTTCCGGCCACTATGCATTTTGAAGCTCCTTTACCCGTTGTTCAATCTTTTCGATCGTGTTCCATTGGCTCCGGTCGAATTCAGAAACGGGAACCTGAACACCAAACTCGTCTTGTAGACCGAGTAGCAGGCTAACAGTAGCCATTGAGTCTAACAGACCACTAGTGAAGAGGTCTTGTGAGGCATCGCTAAAGTCAGCAGCGTCGCGACCAGTTGCGTCAGCTAAAATGTTAATGATTTGTTCTTGCATAATGATAATCCTCCTAAACGTAGTTCGTGGTTAGCTAAAGAAGTATGTGTTTAAGAAACCACTGAAAATTAAAAAGGTAAACATAACAAAGTTAAAGGTGACAAAGATGGCAATCCCGGTTGTCAGTCGGTTATGGGGCAGGTTAGGCAGGTGCTTACGTTTGTAACGCAGCCACCAGTCATTAACCACCAGAGCGATCCCGTGCAGGAAACCGTAGAGAATGTAATACCAGGTGATCCCGTGCCAAAAGCCCATCAACACCATATTAAGCATGTAGGCCGTGGATGACAAGGCGTTTCGGTTTTTAAACCACCGTTTCTTGGTTGCCATAAAGACGAACCGCATGAAGATGTAGTCCCGGAACCAGAATGAAAGGCTGATGTGCCACCGGTTCCAGAATTCCTTGATGTTCTTTGACTTAAACGGCTGCTTAAAGTTCATTGGCGTTTGAACACCCATAAAGTAGGAAATCGCTACGGCAAAGAGCGAGTAACCGGCAAAGTCAAAGAAGAGGTAGAAACCGTACATGTACATTACGCCGAGCATGTGCCAGCTAAAGGGACTGCTATCCGTTAGGGCCAGCCGTTCGAAGAGTGGGTAGAAGCGTTGCCCAAAGAAGTAGCCGATTATGAACTTGTATAAGAAGCCTAAGAACAGGTAGAAGATCCCCTTATTAACAAGGCCCAAGTACTTATCGCGGTCGGGAACCTTTTGGTAATCCTTTTCAAACCGCCGGTAGCGGTCGATTGGCCCAGAAGTGATTGTGGGCATGAAAAGGATAAAGCGGATAAACTTCCACGGTGAAATTGATTTGATCATCCCATCACGGGTTTCAATGACGGTACCGACTGCCCGGAAGGTTAGGTATGAGATTCCCATAAAACCAAGTAGTGAATTATGTCCGACCATTGCCGGGGATAACTTGACAATTACTAGTGGGAGGATCGATAGTCCGGAAATGAGATAGAAAATCCCCGCACTGTTTTGGTGTTTGCGGTAATGACTGTAAAACATTACCAAGATGGTTTCGTAGATGACATAGCAGATCAAAGAAATCCCCTGTTGCCAGCTGCTACCGTCGAACATCAAGAAGATAAAGATAAAGCTAATTAATGCTTCATACCAGCTAAAACGTTTGCCAAAGTAAAGGCCAATCCCCAACGGTAAGATGGCAAGGATTAAGTAGAAAAAGTAAACCGGGGTTCCGTAGGCACTGAAGTTTGGCAGGCTTGAAATCCAATTAACCATTATTGGTTAACCTCTTTAATCATTTGCTTAACTGCAATCTTGCCGTTTGCAGACATCGGGAAACTGTCCCGGTAAACAAATTGGGTTGGCATCATGTATGGCATGATGAGGTCTTTCAAGCTTTCACGAATTTTTTGCGTCCGTTTATTATCATCACCAGTCGGGTCGGTAGGGATTACGGCGGCAATGAGGTGGGTGACTTTATGATCGCGGTTATACTTCGGGAGTGCCACCGCCTGCTTAATGAGGGGGCTCTTTTCCAGACTCGCCCGAACCTCATCTAATTCAATTCGGAAGCCATGGAGTTTAATTTGGAAATCCATCCGCCCCTTATGGTGAAGCAGGCCATCCGCATCGAGTACCCCTGCATCTCCAGTCCGGTAAGCCGGTTGACCATCAAGCGTAAAGAAGGCTTGCGCAGTTTTTGCGGGATTATTCATGTAGCCCTGTGCAACACTGTCACCCGCAATGATGATTTCACCCTGCTGGTCGGGAGCGGTTACCTGGTGGTCGCCGTTCCAGATGGAGAGTTTAATCCCCGGCTTTGCATAACCGACTGGGAGCCGGTCACTGTTAGCAATAATTTCCGGAGTGATTTCGATTCCGGAGACGGCCACCGTGGCTTCCGTTGGCCCATAGGTGTTAAAGATGTGGGCATGTGGGAACCGCTGGTGGAGATTCTTAGCCGTCTTGACCGTCAGTTCTTCACCACAGAACAAGAAGTGGGTTAAGCCGCCCATTTGTTGCTCGTTGAATGCTGGACTCAGCATCAGCATGTCGACAAACGAAGGGGTCCCGACAAAGACGTTTAGGTCAAGTTGAGGGAGGGCGGTAAAGAGCTTCCCGAAGTTTTCGACAACTTCATGGGGGATGGCCTTAACCGTGCTGCCGCTCATTAGTGCGGGATAGAGGAACATGTTTGACAGGTCAAATGAGTATGGTGGTTGTCCAAGGTAGTTAGCTGCTTGGGGTAAGTCAAAATCAGCACCTAGCATCCAGTTAATGAAGGTAACTAAGTTATCATGGCTAACCTCCACCCCCTTTGGTGAACCGGTGGTACCGGACGTAAAGAGGACGTAAGCCAGGTCATTGCCGCTCACCGGGTGTTCGCTAGTTAAGGGGTGGCTAGCCGCGATTACTTTCGTAACCTGTTCCTTAGTGATAACTGGTGCCATGACCGTCAGTTGGTCGTGCGGGAAATCATCAATTGCGATGATTAGGCTCGGTTGACCGGTATCAAGGATGGATTGGATTCGTGGTAGGGCTGAATCAGCCGCTACCGGGATGTATGAGTGACCAGTTTTAAGTGCCGCCAAAAAACTGGCGATCATTTCAACCTGGTGGTCACCAAAGACGAGCACTGGACTGTGGTCAGGCAGTGACTGCTGGTCAAGCCAGGCGGCTAAACTGTCCGCCGCGGCCTTGAGCTGGCCATAGCTAGTTTGCTTTCCCATCTCGTCGTAGGCCAGCCGGTCGGCATTGGCAGTGGCGACTTGGTCGAAAGCAGAAACAAGATTCTTAATCATTTTTCTTCCTCCACGTTAGAATTCATTATAAATAAACGGTTCTTGCCCCGCCCCGTAATAACCGTACAGGTAGATTAGCAGGAGGATAACGGCAAAATAAAAAACCGTCTTTAGTATGAACTTTAGTGTGGGATGATTCTTAATACTTTTTGATAGGATTATGAATCACTCCTTTCGTATCTAAAAAATTACCACGTTTCATTGGGAGAATAAATTAGGCCGCCTAATTTTAACTTTTTTATAAATAATTAGGGACCCACCAATTAAAGCAGAAGTAACAAGTAAGATTATATATCAATCAGCGAAATCACTAAAGTAGGAATTACTGATCTTTAAGAATTGGGTAAGGATTGTGCGCAGGACAAACATTTTTGATAGAATGGGAAGCAGTGAAAAATGGAGAAAGTGATAAATAATGATTAGTGGTCGTTTAAGAAATACTGAATACGTGATTAACTTAAAGGCATTGCGGAACAACATCCAGGCGCAACGGGCGGTGATGCCGGCCGGCAGTAGGGTCCTGGCGGTGGTGAAGGCCAATGCCTATGGCCATGGGCTGGTTCCCGTTGCGCAGGCCGCCTTACGGGCGGGGGCAACTGGGATGTGTGTGGCAATTTTAGATGAGGCCTTGGAACTACGGGATAGTGGTGTCGATGCCATCACCCTAGTTTTGGGGATTACCCCGGTAGAAGAAGCTAATGTGGCGGCAGAAGCGGGCGTTTCCTTGACGGTAGGTTCACTAGAATGGCTGACTAAGTATCACCAGTTTGCCCGCCAGTTTAACTGGACGAAGCCGTTGAAAGTCCACCTGGCCGTTGACACCGGGATGGGACGGATTGGTTTTACCAACGTGGCGGAATTTCAACAGGCCGCAACCCTGCTCCGCCAATACCCTGAATTTGAATTTGAGGGGATGTTTACCCACTTCGCAACGGCGGATAGTGCGGATTCTACTTATTTTGACCGTCAGTATGCTCGCTGGCAGCAATTTACGAACAGCCTGACCGAGTTACCACCGTATGTTCACATGGCTAATTCTGCGACTGGGCTGTGGCACCGGTCACAAATCACCGCCAACACGATTCGGATGGGAATCTCAATGTTTGGCTATAACCCGTCTGGCAAGGAGTTGCCGGTTGACTTGGACCTCCAGCCAGTCGGCACGCTTAAGACGGCGATCTGCTTTATTAAAAAGCTAGCGGCTGGTGAGTCGGTTTCCTATGGAGCAACCTATACGGCGGCTAAGGATGAATGGTTGGCCACGGTGCCAATTGGTTATGCGGATGGCTATCCCCGGTGCATGACGGGATTTAAGGTGCTAGTCGATGGACAGTATTGCCCAATCGCTGGTCGGGTCTGCATGGACCAAATGATGATCCGCTTACCAAAGTACTATCCTGTCGATACCCCAGTTATATTAATGGGTAAGTCTGGTGACCGGGTGATCACGGCTGAAGACATGGCTGAACAAGCGCATACCATTAATTATGAAATCTTGACGAACTTTAATAATCGGATCCACCGGACCTATCACGATTAGTTGGGAGAGTAAAAATGGCAAAGAATCGGGTGAAACGGGGCGAGATCTACTATGCGGACCTCTCACCGGTTGTAGGCTCTGAACAGGGAGGTGTCCGTCCGGTATTGATTTTGCAAAATGATGTTGGTAACCACTACAGTCCAACGGTAATTGTGGCGGCTATCACCACCCAGGTGCAAAAAAATAGCCTGCCCACGCATGTTTTATTAACAAGAGAAGAGACACCGCTAGCCCATGATTCCATAATTTTATTGGAGCAGGTCCGGACGATTGACAAGCGCCGACTCCAGGACCGGATTACGCAACTTAAAGCGTCCCGGATGAAGCAGGTTGACCGGGCGTTAAGGGTTAGTTTAGGGTTGTAAAAATAAAGAAGCTGGGAAAACTACGAGTTTTTCCCAGCTTCTTTACTTTTAATACTGGTGCTTGAGGTCCTCAATCTCCGGGACTTCGAACCCCTTCTTCTTTAACCGGCGAACGATTTTGACCATCTTGTCATGGTCGACGTCAGCCGGCAAGGTAAAGAGGACCTGTTTTAGTGCCGAATGCTCCGGGTCAAAGGATAAAACATTGACGATCTGGCAGTAGCGGGTGATTTCCTTGCTAGCAGTCATCAGTGAGCCCCGTTCATCCGGGGTGGTGACGGTCAGTACGTAGCTGCCGTTGTTAACGTTCCACCCAGCAGCCAACATCCGTAACATACTGTTATGGGTAAGAATACCATAAAACTGGTTATCATTATTTAGGACCGCGATGTAGGGGAGGTCACGCATGGCAAAGAAGACGGAGAAAAACGCCGCGTTAATCGAAACAAACTTGGTGGCGTTTTTTAGCAGAGCCGTGACCGGCAGGGACATGTCACCATTACGCGACTTGTGGCGGTACAGGTGCATCTTGTAGATGTTTCCCCGGAAGATTCGGCCGGTCTGGTCCAAGACCGGTACACAACGAAAACCGGTGTCTTCCAAAACCGCGAGTGCTTCCTCTAGCGTCGCCGTTTCCGGGAGGGTGGTGAGCTTTTCTTTGGTTTTAATGAGTGAACTGAAAATCATGGTAAACTTCCTCTACTTCGTAATTAAGTGCACTAAACATCATAACATATTTTAATATAATATGAGAGAAAAATGAGAATAATTAAAGAGTAGCGGAGCTGATGATTTTCGTTTTAGAAGTTCTACTGTATAATATAAGGCGATATTAGTGCTGGACGGGAAAGGGTCTCGTGCGGCCTTTTTGTATTCAAGTAGCGAAGGGATGGACAATAAGATGAAGATGATCGTTGGTTTAGGAAATATTGGAAGTCGCTATGACAAAACGCGGCATAATACAGGCTTTATGGTTGTTGACCAATTAGCCCGTGACTACCACCTGGGTGCGTTTACCCACCTCAAGCAAGAAGCTGTGGCGGCGTCCGGGGTGATCAATGGTGAAAAGGTAATGTTGGTTAAGCCGACGACTTTCATGAATGATTCTGGTCGGGCGGTCGGCCCACTAGTCGATTACTATAACATTGACCGCGCCGACCTCGTGGTGGTTAATGATGATCTTGACATGCCGGTGGGGAAGGTTCGTCTAAAGACCCACGGGGCGTCAGGTGGCCATAACGGACTGAAGAGTATCATCAACGCACTGGGAACAAAGGAATTTAACCGGGTTAAACTTGGGATTGACCATCCGAAAAATGGGACGGTGGTTAGTCATGTCCTTGGTAGGTTTAGTAAGGAGGAGCGGCCCCAGTTTGATGATGCGGTCGAACTTGCTGAACATGCGTTGGAAGATTGGATTAAGGGTGAAGACTTCAACCAGTTGATGAACGAGTATAATTAGCGCGTTGACGAGGAGGTAACAGACTGTGCGCTTAACTAACTTTATTGAGAAAACCAGTGAATTTAAACAGATTATCAAGGGCTGGCAGCCAGGCAAGCGACAGTTAGTTACTGGTCCATCTGGATCGGCGCGAACATTATTACTGGCGAGCCTGGTCCAAGAACGTCAGGAGCCACTTTTAGTGGTTACCGATAGTCTAAGTCGGATGGCAGAGTTAGCCGACGACTTGGGCAATCTTCTTGAACCTGACCAAGTTTACCAATTTCCGGTGGAGGAAATTTTAGCGGCGGAGGTGGCGACTAGCTCACCTAATTACCGCTTGCAGCGGGTACAGGCCTTAAACGCGCTGACCAGTCAGCGTCCGGTAGTCGTGGTTACCGCGGTTTCTGGGTTACGCCGCAACGTGGTGGCCCCCGACTTCTTCGCCCAAGCCACCCTCAAGGTTAAGGTCGGTGGTGAGCTGGATCCCCAAACGGCCCGCGACCAACTCAGCGCGATGGGTTACCAGTTGCAGAAGATGGTTTTGCGTCCCGGTGACTTTGCCATCCGGGGATCGATCATTGATGTTTACGCGTTAAACACGGCGGACCCCGTTCGGATTGACCTATTTGACACGGAGGTTGATTCACTACGGTCCTTTGACGCTAGCACTCAAAAGAGTATTGATAACCTGGATGCGGTTGAGATCCTTCCGGCAACTGACCTGATTTTACCACCAGGAGAATTTCCCCGTGTTCAAACGGCCCTTACCAGCCAGCATAACCAGCTAAAGGCAGGACTAACAGATGGGGACAAAGACATCATCCAGCAGGTTAACAACCGATTTAACCCATTGCTGACGGCGCTTGGCGAACACCGCCTGCCCAGTGCAATGCTTGAATTTAGTGACCTCCTCTACCCGGATCACCATTCCTTAATGGATTACTTAGCCAAATCCGGTGCGGTGTACTTTGATGACTTCGGACGGTTAAAGGAAAATGCTGACCAGCAAGAGGAAGAGGACCAGGAGTGGTTAAAAGACAAGGTGAAGTACCACCAGTTGACCGTTGCACCACAGCTGGGTAATAGTTTAACGGCACTGGTCAAAGGGGACCACCATGCCCAAATATTAGGGGCCTTGTTTAAAAAGGGGACCGGCAACGTTCGCTTCAATCAGTTGGTGGAGTTGACGAGCCGGCCAATGCAGCGCTTCTTTGGGCAGATGCCCCTGTTAAAGACCGAGTTACAACGGTGGATTGACCAGGGGCAGACCGTTCTTTTACTAGCTGCTAACCAGGAACGGCGCAAACAGATTGCCCAGACCCTGGCTGACTTTGGCATTCCCACTGCCGAAACTACCCCGGCGGCGCTGACCATTAACCACGTTCAACTGGCGGCGGGGAGTTTAAACAACGGCTTTGAAATTCCCGCGGCTGGTCTGGTGGTGATTACTGAAGGTGAAATGTTTAAGCAGGTCAAAAAGCACCACCACCGTCCCCAGAAGCTAGCTAATGCGGAACGGATAAAGAACTATACCGACCTCAAGCCCGGTGACTACGTGGTACACGTTAACCACGGGATTGGGATCTTTAGCGGTATTAAAACAATGGAGGTTGATGGTGTCCACCAGGACTACATGATCATCAACTACCGTAATAACGCCCAGATCTTTGTACCCGTCACGCAGTTAAACTTGGTCCAAAAATACGTTTCGTCCGAATCAAAGACGCCCCGGATTAACCGCTTGGGCGGCAATGAGTGGGCAAGGACTAAGCGCCGGGTGGCCTCTAAAGTCGAAGACATTGCTGACGAGCTGGTGGACCTCTATGCTAAGCGCGAGGCAGCTAAGGGGTATGCGTTCCCGGCTGACGATTACTTGCAAAACCAGTTTGACGCCAACTTCCCGTATACGGAAACCCGCGACCAATTGCGGAGCATTAAGGAAATTAAGCGGGACATGGAGAAGCCCCGGCCGATGGACCGGCTGCTCGTCGGTGACGTTGGTTACGGGAAAACTGAGGTTGCTATGCGGGCAATCTTCAAGGCAGTTACCGGTGGCAAACAGGTGGCCTTCTTGGTGCCGACGACGGTCTTGGCCCAACAGCACTTTGACACCCTGAACAAACGCTTCGCCGGGTTCCCGGTCAAGATTGCCCTGATGTCGCGGTTTAAAACTAACAAGGAGCTTAAGGAAACCGATGCTGGCTTGGCCGATGGCAGCATTGACATTGTTGTCGGGACCCACCGTATCCTCTCGAAGGATGTTCAATTTAACGACCTCGGACTAGTAATTGTTGATGAGGAGCAGCGCTTTGGTGTTAAGCACAAGGAACGGTTAAAGGAACTCAAAAATAACGTTGACGTGTTAACACTGACCGCCACGCCAATCCCCCGGACCTTGAATATGTCGATGCTGGGGGTGCGGGACTTATCGGTTCTGGAAACACCACCGGCAGGGCGGTTCCCCATTCAGACCTACGTAATGGAGCAAAATGCCGGCGCGATCCGTGACGGCATCATGCGTGAAATGCAACGTGGTGGCCAGATTTACTACCTTCACAACCGGGTTAGTGACATTGAGGAAACGGTGTTAAAGCTTCAGAAGTTGGTTCCAGAGGCCCAAATTGGCTATATCCATGGCCAGATGAGTGAAAACGAATTGGAAACGGTCCTGTATGAGTTTATCCAGGGCAACTACGATGTGCTGGTCACGACTTCGATCATTGAGACCGGGGTGGACATTCCCAACGTCAATACCTTGTTTGTGGAAAATGCCGACCACCTCGGACTGGCCCAGCTTTACCAGATTCGGGGACGGATTGGGCGGAGCAACCGCCTTGCCTATGCCTACTTCATGTACCAGCCTAATAAGGTGCTGACGGAACTTGGCGAAAAGCGCCTGGCCGCTATCCGCGACTTCACAGAGCTGGGGTCTGGATTTAAGATCGCAATGCGGGACCTGTCGATTCGTGGTGCCGGCAACATCCTTGGTAAGCAGCAGCACGGCTTCATTGATTCAGTAGGGTACGACCTGTACTCAGCGATGCTAAACGAGGCGGTTGCTAAAAAGCAGGGAAAGAAGAAGGCTGCCCAAGCGGATGCCGAGGTGGAATTGGGTGTCGAAGCTTACTTACCAGACAGCTATATTAACGACCAACGGCAAAAGATTGAACTATATAAGACTATCCGCCAGGCCCAAGATGATGATGAACTGCTCGAGATCCAGGGGGACCTGATTGACCGGTTTGGTGACTACCCAACCGCGGTAGGTAACCTCTTATTAATTAGTAAACTTAAGCAGCATGCCGATACGGCACTGATTAGCCAGGTTAAACGGCAGCGTGATAACATTATGATTACCTTTACTCCTGCCGGTAGCCACCTGATCAAGGCACCGACAATCATCAAGTTGCTGGCCCAAACTAAGTTTAAAGCAACGTTGGGCGAACAGGACCACCAACTGACGGTCCGTTTGGTGATCCAGCCGAAGATGACGACGGCAGATTGGCTTAACCAGCTGTTTAAACTGGTTACCGGGCTGAGCAATGCAATTAGTGAAACAAATACCAAGACAGTTAAAGAATGATGGAGGAAATTATGCGCCTAGATAAGTTTTTGAAAGTCTCACGGATTATTAAGCGGCGGTCAGTAGCCAAGGAGATTGCTGACCAGGGACGGATCTTGATTAATAACCTCCCGGCTAAGTCGTCGAGTAAGGTCAAAGTTGGTGACACGTTGACGATCAAGTTTGGTAACAAGACCGAAACCATTAAGATTAACCGGATCGTTGAAACCACCAAGAAGAGTGAAGCCGAGGATATGTATGAGCTCCTCGATGAAACCTATGCAGAAGACTTTAATTAACCGTTATAAAAAAAATGATATTTCTCCTGGTTAGATATAGACAGTGGCCGGGGGACCTTGCTATACTTAAACTGTTATAAGCTAGTAAAGTGAGGTAAAAGCATGAAGAGCCAGGGTGACAATAAAGTATCACAGCTTAATACACCATATATTCATAAGTTTTCGGCTGATCAGCAAAGACGGCAGGTCCATATTCGGCGCTGTCGACGGATCATTCTGGCCTTTTTAGTGGCTTTTATTGTTTTAGGAGTGCAAATCTTCCATAGCAAGCAGACATTAGCTAAGGTCAATGGAAATATCAACCAATGCCAGGCCCAGTTGCAAGAACAACGGAAAACTAGCAAGCAGCTTAAGCAGCGAATTAAGTTGCTGCATGACCCGGACTACATTCAACAGGTTGTACGGGCCAAGTATAACTACTCGAAGAAAGGCGAAACGGTTTATAATTTAGATAACTAGTTACTTTTTGCTAAGCGGGTATGGTATACTCAACTACAATTAATTGTAAATTTTTAGATGACTTGAGGAGGAGCTATAAGTTTCATGGCAATTGAAGTGGGAGCAAAGGTTTCCGGGAAGGTCTCGGGAATCACAAATTTCGGTGCATTTGTCGATTTAGATGACAACCAGACGGGGCTAGTACATATCAGTCAAATTTCTGATAAGTACATTAAGGATGTTCATGATGTATTATCGGTTGGCGATGTGGTAACGGTGAAGGTAACCCGGATTGGCGATGATGGTAAGATTGCTTTGTCAATGAAAGCTGCTGCACCACACGAACACCGGGAACACCATGACCGAGAACACGAGCACCGTTTCCATGGTGATAACCAGCATCGCTTCCACCATGAAGGTCATAACAATAACTTCCACGGTCGTCAAAATGGTTACCATGGCGGTTTTAATGTTGGTCACCATAACCACAATAGTCACCAGCATGAAGACTTTAATGATATGTTAGCTGGTTACCTTAAAGAGAGCGAGTCACGGCTATCAACGCTCAAGCGGCAGACTGACGGTAAGCGTGGCGGTCGTGGTGGACGCCGGAGCTAATCTGTTATGTCAAAACTCGAAGAAGACTTTAAGCGGCACCTGCAAAGGGGCCGCTTTTTTTCTAGGGATGACCTAGTAGTAGTAGCGGTCTCCACGGGAGTTGACTCAATGGTCCTGCTCCACTTACTGATGCAGCTACCGACAGAGTACCGGCCCCGGTTGGTGGTTGCCCACGTTAACCACGAGCTCCGCACGCAAAGTAACCAAGAAGAACAGTTTATCCGCCGGTTTTGCCGCCGTCACGGTCTTAGACTACGGGTAGCACATTGGCCACGCGCGCAGCACCCGGCGACTGGTGTGGAAGCGGCCGCCCGCCAATTTCGTTACCACTTTTTTGCTGCGACAATGGCGGCTACCGGTGCCGGCTACTTGTTAACGGCCCACCACCAAAATGACCTGGCCGAAACGATGTTAATGAAACTGGTTCGGGGTGGCCAGCTAAGCCAACTAGTGGGTATCTGTGACCAACGCTCCTTTGCGTCTGGGCAACTGGTCCGACCGTTATTGCCCTTTCCCAAGGCCCGCTTACGCGCGTATGCGAACTATCACCACTTAACCTGGTATGAGGACGATACCAACCAGGACGAGACAATTACCCGTAATCGTTATCGCCATGAACTACTTCCGGCGCTGGAACGGGAAAATCCGCACTTTCTAGACCACCTGACTGCGTACCACCAGCAACTCATGGACCTGGTTAGTTGGGCCCACCATCAAGCCGACCGGCAATTGGCTGACGTCACAACGGCGGGACAGCTGGTGGTCAGTCGGTGGCGGCAGTTACCGGTGGCTGCACAACGGTTGGTGCTGGAACGATGGTTAGAACGGTCCGTTCCTGATATTAAGCAGGCCGTAATCGATGCTGCGATGGCAGCATTGACTAGCCGGCACCACCCCCAGCAAGAATTATCATTGCCGGCGGGGTATCAATTGGTGGTTAACTATGCGGTGGCTTTTATTCAGCCGCCGAGAAAAATGTTGGGAAAGCCCCAAAATGAGGGGACGACTGTGGTAGAATTGGGCCAATGGTATCCCATTAACGACCAGCAATTGATACTGACCAAGGAGTGCCGACCGGATAATGCCGTGTACGCCCAAGAAATGTGGTTGGCCCCCGAACAATGGCCCTTGCTACTTCGTCATTGGCAGCCGGGGGATTTTATCCGCCTAAGGGGTGGTGGTCACCAGCAGGTTCGCCGAATTTTAATTGACCAAAAGGTGCCTAATCAAGACCGTGCCCAGCAATACGTATTGGTTGATGCTCAGGGGACAGTCGTCTGGGTGGTTGGTCGTAAGTGGAGTTGGTTTGACCGGCCAACTGATTACCGATATCGTTGGCGACGGGTAATGATTGCCATTCAAGAACAATAGAGGAGAGTTAGTATGAATAACGACATCGAAAAAGTGCTGTATAGTGAGGAAAACATCCAAGCGACAATTGCCAAGCTAGCTGACCAACTATCGGAAGAGTACCGTGATAAGGACCCGTTAATTGTGTCGGTACTCTCGGGGGCGGTCCTATTTACCGTTGACCTGATTAAGAAGATGGACATCATGGCCCAGCTGGACTTTATTGACGTGTCAACGTACTTTGGCGGCACGGCGACGACGGGGCACCTAAAGTTGATCCATGACCTGACAACTGATGTTAAGGGCCGTAACGTGTTGATTACGGAAGATATTGTGGATAGTGGTCGAACGCTCCAGTTCTTGGTTAACCTGCTTAAGGAGCGGGGAGCAAAGAGCGTTAAGACGGTTTCCCTGTTAAATAAGCCAGAGGGACGCGAATTTGATGTCAATGTTGAATACTACGGCTTTAAGGTGCCAAATGAATTCTTGGTCGGCTACGGCTTGGACTACAAGGGTTACTACCGGAACCTCCCCTATGTCGGCGTGTTGAAGTCGTCGGTTTATAGTGAAGATTAATTGTTGGCAATTTAATGGTCAACATTTGTCAAGTATGCTATGATAGTTGGTACAATTAATTATGTTGCTGGTAGATAGGAGGTTGTTATGAACAACAATCGGCGAAATAATAATTTTACTCATAACGTTCTCTTCTACGCAGTGATGTTCTTGTGCATTATGGGAATTGCCTACTTCTTCTTTGGTGGTAATCAATCCACCGGGCAGAGCAAGACGGTGACCCAAAGCGAGTTTATCTCTGAGCTGAAGGGCAACAAGGTTAAGAGTGTTCAGCTTCAGCCAAATGGTGGAGTCTACAAGGTAACGGGGACTTATCGCAAACCCCAATCCAACAATAGTAGCAACTCCAACGGTGGCTTTGCTTTTTCTACACAACGTAATAACAAGGTTTCACAGTTCCAGAGTTCTGTTCTCCAAAGTGATGTAACGGTTGGTCAACTGCAGCGCTATGCTAATAAGCATGACGTTAAGCTGAGTACCCGGGCCGAGGAATCGAATAGCGTCTGGATGAACTTGTTATTGACGGTCTTACCGCTAGTCATCATGATTTTCTTCTTCTACATGATGATGGGCCAAGCCGGCCAAGGCGGTGGCGGTCGTGGGGTAATGAGCTTTGGTAAAACGAAAGCGAAACCAGCAGATGCTAAGAAGAACAAGGTTCGTTTCTCGGACGTTGCCGGTGAAGAAGAAGAAAAGCAGGAACTGGTTGAAGTTGTTGAATTCTTAAAGAATCCTAAGAAGTTCACCAAGTTAGGTGCCCGGATTCCATCGGGGGTCCTCCTGGAGGGTCCTCCGGGTACTGGTAAGACCTTACTAGCTAAGGCGGTGGCTGGTGAATCCGGGGTACCGTTCTTCTCAATCTCTGGTTCTGACTTTGTTGAAATGTTTGTCGGGGTTGGTGCCAGCCGTGTTCGGGACCTCTTTGATCAAGCCAAAAAGGCCGCGCCAGCGATTATCTTTATCGATGAAATTGATGCAGTTGGTCGGCGCCGTGGTAACGGCATGGGGGGTGGCCACGATGAACGTGAGCAAACCCTAAACCAACTGTTGGTCGAAATGGATGGTTTCCAAGGCGACGAAGGAATCATCGTGATGGCCGCAACGAACCGGTCCGATGTTTTGGACCCGGCCCTACTTCGTCCTGGTCGGTTCGACCGGAAGATCCTGGTTGGTCGGCCTGACGTTAAGGGCCGTGAAGCAATCTTACGCGTTCACGCCAAGAACAAGCCACTGGCATCTGACGTGGACCTTAAGGAAATTGCCAAGCAGACCCCTGGTTTTGTGGGGGCCGACCTGGCAAACCTGCTTAACGAAGCGGCCTTACTGGCTGCCCGGCGGAACAAGACGCAAATTGACGCTGCAGACCTCGATGAGGCGGAAGACCGGGTCATTGCCGGGCCTGCCAAACACGATCGGGTCCAGTCACCGCAAGAGCGGAAGACCGTGGCCTACCACGAAGCTGGACATACGATTGTGGGGTTGGTCTTAAACGATGCCCGGGTTGTCCATAAGGTAACGATTGTGCCCCGTGGACGGGCCGGCGGTTACGCAATTATGCTGCCACGTGAAGACCAAATGCTGATGTCAAAGAAGAATGCTGAAGAGCAGATCGCCGGTTTGATGGGTGGTCGTGCGGCTGAAGAGTTAATCTTCAAGTCCCAATCTTCTGGTGCCTCTAATGACTTTGAGCAGGCGACCCAGATTGCCCGGGCGATGGTCACCCAGTACGGGATGAGTGATAAGATCGGACCAGTTGAATTGCAGAGTTCTGGTCAGGTCTTTACTGGTCAGGGCTATGACCAGTCAACTTATTCTGAGAAGACGGCGGCACTGGTGGATGAAGAGGTTCGCCGGATCCTTAATGAAGGACATGAGCGGGCACTGCACATTCTTGAGACGCATCGCGAACAGCACAAGGTGATTGCCGAAGCATTGCTTAAGTACGAAACGCTGGATGAAAAGGAAATCCTTAGTCTGTACAAGACCGGTAAGATTCCCGAAAAGGCCCATGCAGACGCTGATAAGGAAGCCTATGCACAGACTTTTGAAGAATCCAAGCGGGCATTGGAACGGATGGAAGACGAAAAGCGGGTCGATAAGGCAAACGAAAACAAGGCGTTACCTGATGACCAAGCAGACCAGTCGACCGGTGACCAAGCTGGTTCAGACAATGATGACCAACATTCCGATGGTGATTCTAACCACCAGAATTAATAAAATGATAGAATAGGAGTGATTGAGCCGACTAGCTCACACTCCTATTTTTAATTTATTGAAGGAGGAACTGATAATGAAAACAACTGATTATTTAGTAAAGAGTATGACCAAGGATGATAAGTTCCGGGCCTATGCGGTTAATGCTACCCAGCTGGTTGAAAAAGCACATGAAATTCATGATACCTGGTCAGCATCATCAGCCGCACTGGGGCGGACCCTGGTAGGGACCCTCTTGCTCGCCACCGCGGGGCTTGAAGGTGAAGCGGGGATGACCGTTAAGATCCAAGGTAACGGCCCAGTAGGCTACATTGTAGCGGACGGTACTGCTAAGGGGACCGTCAAGGGCTACATGGGTAACCCCCACGTTAACCTGCCAGCAAACAGCAAGGGAAAAATCGATGTTGCTGGCGCGGTTGGTACCAAGGGGACACTGTCTGTTACTAAGATGGCCCCGGGTGATAAGACACCATATACTGGTGAGGTTAACCTGGTTTCCGGCGAGCTGGGGGATGACTTCACTTACTACCTGGCCCAGTCTGAACAAATTCCGTCTGCAGTGGGCTTGTCCGTATTTGTTAACCCTGACGATAGCATTGAAGTGGCCGGAGGCTTTATGATCCAGGTCATGCCAGGTGCTAGTGATGAAGAAATTAGTAAGTTGGAAAAGACGTTAAAGGGGCTACCACTGGTTTCCAAAATGCTCCGGGATGGGGATACCCCTGAGGATATCTTGAAAAAGCTCTTTGGCGATGACTTGAAGATCCTTGACCAGATGCCGGTGCGCTACGAATGTGACTGCTCGAAGCAACGGTTTGCCCATGCACTGGAAAGCTTGAATGCCAAGGACCTTAAGCAGTTAATTGATGAGGACCACCATGCTGAAACAGTTTGCCAATTCTGTGGTAAGAAGTATGACTTCAGTGAAGATGAACTGCAGTTAATTTATGATAAGAAGGTTGCTGACGCGGAAGCCGACAAAGAAATTGCCGAACAACAGCAAGCAGCGAAATCAAAGAAGGAAGAAAAGTAGTTACTTGGTACCAACGCCCTTGATGTGCTATGATGGTTGAGTTATTGAACCACTAGGAAAACACGAGTGAAGCCAGCTCACTGGTGCCGGATTAACAGTAATGAGGTGAAAAAAATGAAGTGGAAGATTGGCGATGTCGAGATTCCTAACCAGGTAGTCGTTGCACCGATGGCTGGTGTAACCAACTCGGCCTTCCGGGTTATCTGTAAGGAATTCGGCGCTGGCTATGTAGTCTGTGAAATGATCTCGGACCGGGGAATCATGTACCATAACAAGAAGACGTTGAACATGATGGACGTGGACCCGAGCGAACATCCAATGGGGATTCAGATCTTTGGGGGTACCAAGGAGACGTTGGTGGAGGCGGCTAAGTACGTTGACCAACACACTGCTGCTGACGTGATTGACATCAATATGGGGTGTCCAGTTAACAAGGTTGTGAAGACCGATGCGGGGGCCCGGTGGTTACTTGACCCCAATAAAGTCTACGAGATGGTCTCCTACGTTACCGATGCAGTGAAAAAGCCGGTTACGGTTAAGATGCGGACCGGCTGGGATGACAAGCATATCTACGCGGTCGAAAATGCATTGGCGGCGCAACGGGCAGGTGCCGCGGCGATTGCCATGCACGGGCGGACCCGAAAACAAATGTATACGGGACACGCGGATTGGAATATACTAAAAGAGGTTGCTAGCCAGCTGACAATCCCATTCATGGCTAATGGGGATATCCGAACCCCTGAGGATGCCAAGAAGGTCTTGGACCTAACCGGTGCAACCGCGGCAATGATTGGTCGGGCAGCCATGGGTAACCCGTGGATGTTGACCCGGACGGCCCACTACTTAGCGACCGGTGAGTTGTTGCCGGAAGCTACGCCAGAAAAGAAGATCAAGATGGCTAAAGAGCACTTGAACCGACTGATTGATCTGAAGGGTGAATACATTGGTGTTCGTGAATTCCGGGGGTTGTCAACCTACTACCTAAAGGGGATTCCACGTGCGGCACGGACCAAGGCTAAGTTGGTCGAAGCGGAGACACGCCAGGAAATGAACGACCTGTTTGACGACTTTGCGGAAAAGACTGCCGAGTGGGAAGCACGGAAGGTTAGCAGAAAAGAAGCTCAATAAGAGGAGGAGAAATCTGTGTCACAAGAACTAGATCAGATGCGCGTTCGTCGTGAAAAGATGGAAGAACTTAAAGAAGCCGGGATCGAACCCTTTGGCCGTCGTTTTAAGCGTGACCACCTGGCCCAAGACCTACACGATGAATATGACAAGTATGACAAGGAAGAATTAAACGAAAAGGGCGAGATGGTGATCATTGCCGGCCGGATGACCCGGAAGCGGAGCAGCGGTAAAGCGGGCTTTGCGGACTTCGTTGACCGGACCGGTAAAATTCAAGTTTATGCTCGTAAGGACATGGTGGGTGATGAACCATACCATATTTTTAAGCGGGCTGATATCGGTGACTTCCTCGGTATCGAAGGGGATGTCATCAAGACTAATACTGGTGAATTGACCGTTCGGGCCCATAAGATTACTTTCTTGTCTAAGGCATTGCGTCCCCTACCAAATAAGTGGGAAGGGGTTACTGATCCGGAAACAATTTACCGTCAGCGCTACCTTGATTTGATTTCCAATCCTGAGAGCTTCAAGCGGTTCCACCAACGGACAGCAATTATTAAGGCGGTTCGTAAGTACATGGATGACCATGGCTTCACGGAAGTAGAAACTCCCATTCTTAACACACAGGCGGGTGGAGCCAATGCGCGGCCGTTTGTGACCCACCATAACGCCTTAGACATTGACATGTACCTGCGGATTGCTACGGAGCTGTACTTAAAGCGGTTAATTGTTGGTGGCTTTGAACGGGTATATGAACTTGGTCGGATTTTCCGGAATGAAGGGATGGACCCTCACCACAACCCTGAATTTACCACGATGGAAACTTATGCTGCCTACTTCGACTTCCATGATGTAATGGATGAGACTGAAGGAATTGTTAAGGCGGCGGCCAAGGTGGTTTCCGATAATGGTAAGATTACCTACCAGGGGCATGAAATTGACCTGGGCGGTGACTTTAAGCGGGTTACCATGGTTGATGCCGTTAAGGAGAAGACGGGGATTGACTTTGGTGACCAATCCATGACTGATGATGATGCAAAGAAGTTGGCGGACGAACACAAGGTCGAATACAAGCCGTACTGGACCAAGGGACATATCCTCAATGCCTTCTTTGAAGAATTCGTCGAGGATACCTTAATCCAACCAACGTTTGTGTATGAATATCCAGTTGAGGTTTCTCCATTAGCCAAGCGGAACAAGGAAAACCCGGCGATGACGGACCGCTTTGAACTGTATGTTGATGGTAGTGAATTGGGGAACGCCTTTAGCGAACTGAATGACCCAATTGACCAGAAGGAACGGTTTGAAATGCAGGCAAAGGAAAAGGCCAACGGGAATGACGAAGCCGAACCAGTGGACTTAGACTACGTTCAAGCCTTAGAATACGGGATGCCACCAACGGGTGGACTCGGCATTGGTATTGACCGCTTGGTAATGCTGTTGACTGATGCTAAGTCAATTCGTGACGTTATCCTCTTCCCAACGATGCGTCCGGAAAAGGAAGAGAAGGGTAAGAAAAATAAGAAAAAGTAGTCTGAAAGCCTGATATGACGGCTTTTCGACGACTCTGTGAATTTAGACAAATTTAGTTGCTAGCTTTTAAAAAGTTAGTAATCTTGGTGTGTGTACACCAAAAATACACCAAATTCAACTAAAATAAGTTGGTAAAAAGCTGGCATAAAAAATGAAGAGCTTCGATTCTCTATCTAGGAATCGAAGCTTTTTGTTTAAAAGTTATGGTTGAAATCCTAAGACAATCTGTAATATTCGATGAGGGATCAAATAACCCTTGTTTTAGCTTACTTTATTGGTTGAACGATAAAATCTGTTACTCCATTAAAAAAGACCTGTTAGGGCACGACAAGGCGAATTACAAGGGCTGCGCTAATAGATGCGAAAATGAAAGCATAAGATAATGGCATTTTGGCAATCTTAAGCCTAAGCCAACTCAGCAAAAGTAACACGTTTGTTTGCCACGGTGAAAGCATTCAATGTAAAAACTGGGTGTTTTTTTATTGAGCAGTTAACGTTTATAGGATATGAACAATGTCAATAGTATTATTAAATTGGTGGATTATAGAATGAAGTTAGCCACCTAATTGGTGGTAAATGCAAAAAC
>DHKFJ23503__coassemble_701_pt1 | contig 24533 bp, 24 predicted proteins | sample DHKFJ23503__metabat2_low_PE_016 | metagenome-assembled genome bin DHKFJ23503
TGATTGGCATAAGAGAGAAAGAGAATTGATTAGAAGGTAAATACTTAATACCTTGCAACTATTATGATACCGGTTACATCCGATAAAGTCAATACAAATTCAAAATAAATGTCAATTTATTTCTGTCCTTTTACCCACAAAAGCGGTACCAAGTTCCACTAGCCAAAAGAAAGAGACTGGCGAGAAAGTAAAGTTTTCCCACTAGCCTCAATTGTTTATTGAACCGTTACCGACTTGGCCAGGTTCCGGGGCTTATCAACGTCTAAGCCCTTCCCCAAACTCGTGTAGTAGGCCAGCAGTTGTGCCGGTACCACACTCAGCAGTGGGCTTAACATCTCATCCACGTCTGGCAAGACAATTGTGTCGTCTTCTTGGGCCAGGTGACGGGAAACAATCGTAATCGTACTTGCCCCCCGGGCCTTGGTTTCGTCCAAGTTACTCCGGGTCAAACCAGCCGTCCGGTCCTGGGTAATAATCCCGATTACCGGCGTATGGTTTTCGATCAGGGCAATTGTACCGTGCTTCAGTTCACCGGACGCAAATCCTTCAGCTTGAACGTAAGAAATTTCCTTCAGCTTCAGTGCCGCTTCCAGTGAAACCGTCCAGTCGATTCCCCGCCCAATGTAAAAGGCATTCCGGGGCTTGGAAAGGTACCGGGCCGCGACTTCTTCCAACGTCTTCTTGCTGTCCGTAATTGCCTGCATCCCGTTGGCAACCAGGCCAAGCTGGTGCTTAACGTCGAATTCCTTTGCGGCTGGCCGACCGAGGTATTCACCAAGGGCCTTCGCCAAAATTGCTTCCACGGCAATCTGAGCAGTGTAAGCTTTCGTTGAGGCTACGGCAATTTCAGGACCGGCATACAGCAATTCCGTAAAGGTTGCTTCACGGGAAAGGGTTGACTTGTCAACGTTCGTGATCGTCAGGCTCGGCCAGTTATTCTTGTTAACACTTACCAGAACCTGCCGACTATCAGCCGTTTCCCCACTCTGACTCAAGAAAATAAAGAATGGCTTCTTTGACAGTAATGGTTGTTCGTAGGCAAACTCTGACGAGATGTGAACACTGGTTGGCACGCCGCACAGCCGTTCAAAGATCCGTGCACCGACCAGGCCAGCGTGGTAACTAGTACCGGCACCAACAATGTAGAGGTGGTCAGCAGCGGCCATGGCCTTTAATAACTGCTCGTCGATCTCTGGTTGGTCACTATCACCAAAGTATTCCTGAACCAGCTTCCGCATTACGGCTGGTTGCTCGTCAATTTCCTTCAGCATGTAGTATGGGTACGCACCCTTATCCGCAGCGTTTTCATCCATATCAACGGTGAAGGATTGGCGTTCCTTCTCGTTACCGTCAAAGTCCTTGATCGTAACGTGGTCAGGCTTAACGATTACCAATTCGTGGTCTTCGATTTCCATAAACGTATTCGTCTGCTTAATCATCGACATCGCATCAGAACCAACCAAGTTGTAGCCATCAGCCAAGCCAACCAAAAGCGGACTCTTGTTCTTGGCAACGTAGAGGGTGTCTGGTTGCTCCCGATCCATCAATACAAAGGCATATGATGAGTCAGCACTGATTAGGCGCAGGACCTTGAGCAGGGCGGCTTCCGTCGTCATCTGGTCATCAACGACAAACTTATCAACCAACTGAACAACGACTTCCGTATCCGTCTGGCTCGTAAAGTGGACACCGGACAGGTATTCCTTCTTTAATTGTGCGTAGTTTTCGATAACCCCGTTGTGAACCAGGTAGAAACGGTCATCCTGTGAATACTGGGGGTGCGCATTAGCCTCATTTGGTTCCCCGTGGGTAGCCCAGCGGGTGTGGCCAATCCCCGCCCATCCATGAACGTCATCAGTCAAAGCTGCTTCTAAGTTGCTGATCCGTCCGGGACGCTTAACCAGGTAATCGTGACCATTTTGATCATTTACGTATACACCAGCAGAGTCATAGCCACGGTATTCCAACCGCTTCAACCCCTCGATCAGGATCGAGAGACTATTGTCTGTACCAGTAACTCCAACAATTCCACACATAATTCTTCCATCCTTTTATTAATAATTAATACTCAAAAAATTGGTATAGATAGCTTTAGCTTCGTGCACTTCTCATGCAACTGTATTGTATAGTACAAGTTTTCCCACAATTTGTCAATCGGTTGCACTAAATTGGTATAGGTCCAATTCAAGACAATAAAAAGGCCGCCACGCGCCCTCCTCTGATTTAATAAACAGGGCCGCATGACGGCTAACTAATTATTTAACTGCTAATTCAGCACGGGCAACATTACCAATCTTTTCAACGTATTGGTGGACAAGTTCCGTTGTCGGAGCCTCGGCCATGATCCGTAACAGCGGTTCCGTCCCGCTTGGCCGAACAAGGACCCGACCATTGCCGGCCATTTCAGTTTCAACTTCAGCCACTACCGCCTTGAGCCGGTCATTTTCCATTGCGGCCGCCTTATCGGCAACTTTAATGTTCAATAACTCTTGCGGGTAAGTCGTGACATCACTTGCCAGCTCAGCCAGTGATTTGCCGGTATCCTTAATTACCGATAATAACTGCAGGGCCGTCAACATCCCGTCCCCCGTCGTATTGTGGTCCAAGAAGATGATGTGTCCGGACTGTTCCCCACCAAGATTGTAGCCATTCTTCAACATTTCTTCAACCACGTAACGGTCACCGACCTTGGTCTTAACGCTCTTCATCCCATGAGCCTCTAAAGCCTTGTACATTCCAAGGTTGCTCATGACGGTCGTAACCACGGTGTCCTTTTTAAGGAGCCCCTTACCATCCATGTACTTACCACAGATGTACATAATCTTGTCACCATCGACAATATTCCCAGCAGCATCCACGGCAATGCAGCGGTCACCGTCACCATCAAAGGCAATTCCCAGGTCTGCTTCATTATCAACCACGGCCTTTTGTAAGCTTGCCGGGTGCGTCGAGCCACAGTCTAAGTTCGTGTTTAAACCATTCGGCTGGGCATGGATCGGGATAAAGTCCACGTTCATGTCAGCAAAGAGGTTGGAGACAAAGCCACTAGTGGCCCCGTTAGCGGCATCGACAACGACTTTCAACCCACTCAGGTCGGTAGAGACGGTTTGCTCTAAGAAGGAGGTGTACTTCAACGCCCCTTCATGGTAATCAACAACCGTTCCCAGGCCTTCGTCAGACGGGCGGGGGAGCTTGTCCTCTGGTGCATCCAGTAGTTGTTCAATTTCATACTCCAAATCATCGGAGAGCTTGAAACCATCGCCCCCAAAATACTTAATCCCGTTGTACTTAATTGGGTTATGGCTGGCCGTAATCATTACCCCGGCATCGGCTTCTTGCGCCCGGACCAGGTAGGCAACCCCAGGGGTGGTTACAACGCCTAACCGTAAGACTTCAATTCCCACCGAGAGCAATCCGGCTACCAAGGCATTCTCCAGCATTTGACCTGAAATCCGGGTATCCCGTGAAACCAGCACCTGGGGACGCTTCCGGTCGGAATGACGGGTTAAAACATACCCACCGGCCCGGCCGACCCGGAAGGCTAATTCAGGACTGAGGTCTTGGTTAGCAACCCCACGGACACCATCTGTACCAAAATATTTAAGTTTCATTGTTTGCTTTCTCCTTTAATTATTTGTTGAGCTTGAACTGCTACTGTTCGTGTAACTATTAGCAGTTTGGTTATCGTTTTTTTCGTTAGTTGAAGATGAGGACGATGATTCAGAAGAGTCACTACTCGATGAGTCACTCCCCCGGCTAATCGGGATCGTTACGTTAGTGGTCTTTGGCATAATCACCACGTTTAAGGTTTGACCATTCTTATCGACCGCCTGTAAGGTTACCTGCCGTTGTAAACTGTTCTTCGCGTCGTTTGGCACCGCCACGAAAGCTACAATCCGGCTCACCTTATTGACCTCATCCCGAGCACCCGTAACCTGGACAAATTCGGTATCCAGCCGTGGCCGCCCGACCGCATAGCCATCATCAAGGTCGTGGTTGCTCAGACGAACGCTGACCCGCATGGTAATGGTCTTACGCGGTTGAATATTAACGTTAATATCATGGGGCGTTGTCACAGCCCGCAATTCTGAATTAAGCCCCGTTGTCTTAACCGGTACCCGGTGCTTGCCTGGTCCCAGGCTGTTGAGGTTGGCATAAACCCGGAAATTCTGGGTATTACTCGTCGTGGTTACCAGTGCCGAAGGGCCACTCACCTTAACGTTGACGTACTGTGGATACCCAGTAACGACGTACTTATCATTATCAATCGTGATGTTAAGTGGCATTCGGATCTTCGCTGACTTGTTCGACATCAAAGCGTTGGCATGGTTGCTATCCCGCGTATTTTGTCGCAGGAAGCCATTCTTACTACCGTTGACATACACGAATAAAAAGATTGCCAGGATAAGGGATACCAACCGCAGTACCCACTTACGGCTAAAAATACCATTGCTATTATTTTTGTGCATGCCGACCACCTCCTCGCCGGTTAACCTTAGCAGCCAGCTTAGTTATCAGATTATCGCCCTGCTGGGGCTCATGCTTATACAGCTGAGAACGAAGGAACTTCAGGTAGTCGCTTTGTGACATGTTACGGATCAATTCATTATCCTTAGTAATCGAAACTTCCCCAGTTTCCTCAGAGATAACGATGGTAAGCGCGTCCGTCACTTCACTAATCCCCACGGCCGCCCGGTGACGGGTCCCCAACTCCTTGGGAATTAACTTACTATCCGACAACGGGAGGTAGGCAGCTGCCACAGCAATGCGGTTGTCCTTAATGATCACCGCACCATCATGGAGTGGCGTGTTCGGAATGAAGGTATTGATCAGCAAGGCGCCAGAAATATCAGCGTCCAGTGGGATCCCGGTCTCAATATATTCCTCTAAGCCGGTATTCATCTGAATACTGATCAAGGCCCCAATCCGTCGCTTAGACATGTATTGGATCGCCTGGTCCAGCTGCTTAATCATCTCTTCTTCGGTCTCATTCGCCGTCTGGTGAGCAGTAAAGAACGAACCCCGTCCCAAGTGTTCTAGTCCCCGTCGAATTTCTGGTTGGAAAATCACCACAATCGCAATAACTCCCCAGTTAATTACCTGGTCCATTAGCCAGGACACGGTACTTAAGCCGACGTACCAGCTGACCACCTTTACCAGGATGATTATCAAAATCCCACGGAAAAGCTGGACGGCCCGCGTCCCCCGAATCAAGATCAGTAATTCATAAATCAGAAACCAAATCACGAGGATATCAATTAAGCGAATTAGATTTTGCCACGTTAAAAGCGAAGCAATAAACTGCATAACATTCACCATCCTCTAAATTCACGTTCATATTATATCATTTTAAGGGCCAAAAATCTGTTATCCTTAGTGTATCGACTTATAAAGGAAGCATTATCTTATGAAACACCCGTCACTTCGCTGGTTAATTCGCCTTTACTTTTGGATTCTAATTGTCCTGCTGGCCATTTTTGTGAAGGCACCGTACGATTTTATGGCCTTCAACACCTTTCTTGGTTACCTGCCAATCGAAATCGGTTTCAAATTGCGTCGTTTTAATGACCGGCGAGCGCTCGCCTTTTGGTTAGGCCTCTTCTTCTGGGTAATTTTCTACCCAAACGCCCCCTACGTGACAACCGACCTCTTCCACCTCTCCTGGCTCCACCCCCACACCAGTGTTAATGGCATTTTAAAGACGACCCCGGTCATCTGGCTGATCTTTGCCATGATGGTGGTCTGCGCACTATCATGCCTCATCTTAGGGACCCTCAGCCTGGAAAAGACTGCCCAGCAGCTTACCGCGCTGACGACTCCGCACCATCCAGGAATTAAAAACTGTTGGATCATTATTTTTAGCTTGGTGGCGGGGGTGGGTATTTACATCGGCCGCTTTCTCCGTCTCCACTCCATCTACCTCCTCTTTACCCCGTCCTGGTTTTTCAGGCAACTACTGGGGATCTGGTCTGGGCAGATGATTGAGTTTGTGCTAATCATGGCTGGAATGCAGCTATTAACTTACTGGTTGTTGAAACTATTTCAATGGGGCAACCAGACCAATTAAAACGATAAAAAAGGGCTGTGACATAAGCTCTACAATCTAACTAAAGCACGAACAGCGCAGTACACAAATGGCCTCCAGTGCCCGGCAAAGCCGAACACTGGAGGCCATTTGTGCTTGCGGGGGTTCCCTACAGGCTTGCTTCGCTTCGAAAGACGAACTAGCAAGCTAGTTCTGTGTCACTCCCTTTTAATTTTAAATGATTATTCTGTCAGGGCAGCTCGAACCTTATCAGCAGTTGGGATCGATGGCATTGCCCCCATCTGCTGAACCGTCAGACTAGAAGCCCGTTGTGCGTAAACCAACGCATCAGCAACGTTACTCAAGTCGTCCTTTAACTGGGAACTCAATGCACCAATAAAGGTATCGCCAGCGGCAGTGGTGTCAACCGCCTTAACCTTAAATGCTGGAACCAAGCCATGGCCATTAGGCGTCGCGTAGAAGACCCCTTTAGATCCGAGGGTAATCAACAGGTGCTTGACGCCTCGAGATTGGAAGTATTCCGCACTTGCCAGCATGGAGTCCTCGTCTGCAATCTCAATCCCCGTCAAAAGTGCGCACTCACTTTCGTTCGGCGCAATCACGTCGGTATACTTCAGCAATTCCGGAATAATATCATGAGCCGGTGCCGGGTTTAAGATCGTAGTGACCCCCTGTTCCTTCGCCACCTTGAAGGCCGCCAGAGTCACTGCTTGAGGAGTCTCAAATTGACTAATTAAAAAGTCAGCATCATCAAGGACGTCATCAATGCCATCTAAGACGTCGGTGGTCATTGCCTGGTTAGCGCCCCCGTAAATCATAATGTCATTTTGACCTTCCGCATCCAGGGTTACCGCGGCAGTCCCCGTTCCGTGGTACTTATCAACCATAATGTGGTGGGTATCGATGCCGTTTTCCTTTAATGCTTCCAACATATACTGACCCTCATTATCAGAGCCAACTGCGCCAATAAAGGATGTCTTAGCACCAGACCGCACAGCCGCGACTGCTTGGTTAGCGCCCTTACCACCAGGGGCCGAACTCTTGCTCTTAGCAGATATGGTCTCGCCCGGTTGGGGGAAGCGTTCAACATGGTAAGTGGTATCAACGTTAATGCTACCTAAAACAACTACTTTATTACTCATATCTCGTTTCTCCTTAGTAAATCGTTTTATCACTACTTATATTTTACCATATGACAAAAACGATTACAAAGCTTATTAAAGCAATAAGTAAAACGTTTTGACCATACTTGCCATCCCCGCCGTTAATTACGGCCGATAATCCGGACTTCCGTCTCCAGGCAGACGCCAAACTTTTCCTTAACCGTTGCTTGGACATGGTGGATTACGTTTACGTAGTCATTAGCGGTCCCGTGGTCAATATTGACGATGAAGCCGGCATGTTTCTTGGAAACCTGGGCCCCACCGGACGTGTAGCCTTGCAAGCCTGCATCATGGATTAGCTTACCAGCATAGTAACCCGTTGGCCGCTTAAAGACACTCCCGCATGATGGCAGGTCCAGCGGTTGCTTGGCTGCCCGCCGCGCATTTAACTCGTCCATCTTCGCCTTAATTTGGTCGTGGTCTCCCGGTGTCAACTTAAAGGTGGCATCCAGAACTACCCCGTGGTTTTCCTGGATACTACTGTGACGGTAGCCAAAGTCCAATTCTTCATTACTGAGTTCCTTAATCGTGCCATCTGGAAGCAAAACCGTAGCCCGATCTGCCACCAACCTGGTCTCACCACCGTAGGCACCAGCATTCATGAAGATCGCCCCACCAACACTGCCGGGAATCCCGGCGGCAAATTCGAGGCCCGTTAAGCTATGGTCACGGGCAGCGATCGTGGTGTCAATATAGGCGGCCCCCGCTTGGGCGGTCACTTCATTACCATTAACGCTGATCTGGTCCATCTTGGTGAGAATTAAAGTTAGGCCAGTAATCCCCCCGTCACGGACGATCAGGTTGCTGGCGTTACCGAGGACCGTCAACGGCAGCTGCTGGGCCGTTGCGTAGGTCACTAATTGCTTAACTTCATCCACGTTCTTGGGGAAAGCCAACCAATCAGCCGGTCCACCGGTATGGGTGTACGTATACCGCATTAGCGGTTCATCTTGCTTAATTTCAATTTCAGGAAATTCCGTCATCAAATTTGCCATTTTATCTTCCTCAATTTCTTACCTTTATTAATAACACTTACCATGACATTGTATCATTTAATTGCAAAAGTAGCCGGCCATTTGTACAATTGACTTATCATAAACCGATAATGAACAAGGTGGTGCTCAACTTATGAACTTCATCGCAATGGACTTTGAAACCGCGAACGGTAAGCGTTATAGTGCCTGCTCACTCGCCCTCACCATTGTCCGTAATAACCAAATTGCCGACGAATTTTACACATTGATCAACCCGCAAACTGATTTTTTCTGGCGGAACATCCAAGTCCACGGGATTCATGAACAGGACGTGGCCGACGCACCGACCTTCCCCACCGTTTGGGAACACATTAAAGAGTTTTACACACCAGAAAAGCTGGTTATTGCTCACAACAACCGCTTTGACAACAGCGTTTTAAAAAACACCCTGGAGCACTACGGAATTGAACCGCCGGCTTACCTCACCCTGGACACCCTGGCTAGCAGTCGCAAGTTGTTACCTGGGTTGGCTAACTATAAACTTAATACCGTCTGTGATGCCCTGCAGATTGACCTGCACCACCACCATAACGCCCTCGATGATGCCCAGGCTTGTGCCAACATTTTGCTTTCGCAGGACCACCAGTTTGGCAGCCGACGCCTTAAGCCATTCATCAAGTTGGTGGGCTAAATAATCAGAAAGAAGGAACTAAGCATGGATAACGTTTCCCTCCATGGTGGGGAATTAAACCTTGACGAACTAAACGCCATTTTTACCACCATCCCCGTCGAATTTGATTTTATTGACCAGGACGACATCATTCGCTGGTCATCGGCCAACCGTCACCGGCTTTTCAAGCGAACCGATGCGGACCTTGGTAAGCACGTCTTAGAGGTTCACCCGGGTCATAGTCAGGGACGGGTGAAGCAGGTTCTTCATGAGATGCATAGTGGTGACCGCGATTCTATCAAGATCCTTATCCACTACCACCAGCAACCCGTTAGCATTGCCTTTTACGCCCTGCATAACGACCAGGGGGAATACATCGGCTGTGTCGAAGTTACCCAACCAGTTGGTGACTTCCAAGAGCGCGGATCACTGTGGCGCAATATTAAGCAGGTCTTTCATAATAAGTAGGCTGCTAACGATGTCAAAAATGACTCCTAACATTCGGATTGCAAACCCGCATGTTAGGAGCCATTTTTATATTAATGATCTGTTATTGTCCCGTCGGGTGGTATTCCATCTCAAGTACGGTCCGCCCCGCATCTTGTCCTAGGCCAGTTTTCACAAAACCCAGCTTATGGTAGAGAGCAATAGCAGGCCGGTTAGTCTTAAATACCGTTAGTACCAGTCGCTGCAGACTACTATAGTTTTCAAACCAATATTCGGCCTCATCCACCAGGAGCTGGCCAATTCCGTTTCGCCAGTACCGCCGGGCAACCACCACGCCTAGTTCACCAACGGTCGGCTGGTCTTCTAACACCATTACCGTCACGATACCAACTGGCTGGTCGCCGAGCATGGCCAGCATGATTACACAATCATCAAAGGAGTTGATCATGTCGATGTTGCGACGTTCCTGTTCAAGCGTTACATCGGCCAGGTGGGACACCAGGATGGCATCACTCTCCGTCGCCGCCTGCCGTAATAGTGATAGGACCCCGGCCGCATCATCAGCCGTTGCCAACTTTAGCTTGACCGCTCCTGCCATTATCTCACCACCGCCGCAACCAGTTGGTCAAAGTGGTTCCCATGGGGGTCGAACTCCAGGATCCGCTTGTTTTCATCGGCCGTCCGCTTGAAATGGATTGCCAGGAAGTCATCTGGTAATTCATCCTCCACAAACTCGGCCCATTCCACGACGCTGACCCCATCGCTATCGAAGTACTCTTCTAACCCCAGGTCTTCACCACCGCCATTCTCCAAGCGGTAAGCATCCATGTGGTACAGGGGCAGACGGCCATCATGGTATTCGTGGATGATGGTAAAGGTCGGGCTCTTAATGATATCAGGAATCGCTAAGCCCTTGGCCAGACCCTTCGTGAAGGTCGTTTTCCCGGCCCCCAGGTCACCGTCTAATACCAAGACGTCACCCGCAGTTAGCTGTTTACCAAGCGCCTCGCCCAGGCTGATGGTGGCCTCCCGGCTGGCCAGCTCAATTGTTTTCATCAGACTCACCTCTGTAGTTCTCTTTATTGTCCCTATTGTAGCTTATCTCTTAGCGGAAAACAAAAGCTTAGTAGCTAAACAAAACGACCTGGCGCAGGTTAACGCCAAGTCGTTTTGCTTTTTCATCCTTATTTAACTATGCCCGTGCAGCCGTAATTAAGGCGACATCGTAAACATCATCTTCGTTGCAGCCCCGTGACAGGTCAGCGATTGGCGCGTTTAGTCCTTGCAGAATTGGCCCAACCGCAGTGAAACCGCCGAACCGTTGTGCAATCTTGTAGCCAATGTTACCAGCTTCCAGACTTGGGAAGATAAAGACATTTGCGTGCCCGGCAACCTTTGAGTCAGGGGCCTTTAGCTCCCCAACCTCGGGAACAAAGGCCGCATCAAATTGTAGTTCACCGTCGGCTGCCAGGTCCGGTGCCAGCTCATGAACCTTTTCCGTGGCCTCCGCAACCTTAGTAACCATATCACCCTTAGCTGATCCCTTAGTGGAGAAGCTTAACAGGGCAACCTTTGGATCGATGCCAAAGAGCTTGGCCGTTTCTGCACTCTGAACGGCTACTTCTGCCATCGTTGGTGCATCTAATTCGATGTTAATGGCACAGTCGGCAAAAATGTAACGTTGGTCGCCCTTGATCATCAAGAAGGCCCCACTGATCCGGTGAGAACCCGGCTTGGTCTTTACAATTTGCAGTGCGGGACGAACCGTTGCACCGGTGGAGTGAACCGCCCCGGAAACCATCCCGTCAGCCTTGCCCATGTAAACTAACATCGTACCGAAGTAGGAAACGTCCTTTAACATTTCTTCGACTTGTTCAGGGGTATTCTTGCCCTTCCGCCGTTCCAGCAACGCATCAAACATTGCCTTCTTGTCTGATTCTGGGTACTCCGCCGGGTCCAGGATCGTTAAGGCCGAAATATCCCAGCCATTATCTGCAGCGGTCTTTTCGATGTCCGCCCGCTTGCCAAGCAAAATCGGCTTAACCAGGTCATCATTGTGTAAACGGACAGCGGCACCTAATACCCGCTTATCTTCACCTTCTGGGAAAACAATTGTCTTACCGGTTCCCTTTACCTTGGCAGCAATTTCATCAAATAATTCCATTATGCAAGTACCTCCTCAATTGATTCTTAAGCATTTTTTGGCAGCGCATTCGCTGGATCTTCATCAACCACCGGGTTAGCCGGTAGTTGCCAATCAATTGGCTGCTCTCCCATTGCGCGAAGTGCCTCGTTGGTCTTTGAAAATGGTCGTGAACCAAAGAAACCACGGTTAGCCGACAGCGGACTCGGGTGGGCTGACTCCAGCACAATATTGGTACTGGTGTTAATCAGTTTTTTCTTGTCTCGGGCAGCACGGCCCCACAGGATAAAGACCACTGGCTGAGGACGCTCTGATAAGGCATGAATCGCCGCATCAGTAAGCTGCTCCCAACCGTGTCCCCGGTGGGAAAACGCCTGCCCGGCGCGTACGGTCAAAACCGAATTTAGTAACAGGACCCCTTGGTCGGCCCAGTGCTTAAGGTAGCCATGGTTCACCGGCTTAAAACCCACGTCACTTTGCAACTCCTTATAGATATTTTGCAAAGATGGTGGAACCGCCACTCCTGGTAATACCGAAAAACTACACCCGTGTGCCTGGTGGGGACCATGGTACGGATCTTGCCCCAAAATAACTACCTTAACCTCGCTGAAGGGGGTCCACTCAAATGCTTCGAAAATATGATGCATCTCTGGATAGATCGTCCGGTGTGTATACTCCTCCTTCAAGAAGTCATGCAGCTGTGAATAGTAAGAACTTTCAAACTGGGGTTTTAATACTTCCCACCAGTCATTATGGATTAATTGTTTCATCAGTATTATGCACCTCGCTTATTATTCTATCATATCCGCTTCACTGGTAACAGTAGCAATGGAAGCGTTTTTCACAAACAAGATAATTAGGTTTTTTTTCAGGAAACTGGTAAAATAGGTTTAATACTAGGAGCGAAATGGTGGTGAGTTTGTGCGTAAGTTGTACCTTCGTGATCATTCGACCGACCTCCACGGGACAACGATTATCCGTGACGAACATGGCCGGTCGTGTTACCTACTGGCTGGCAAGTGGGGCCTGCATCACGATGTTTTATCGTTATATGCCATTGATGGTCAGCTGTTAGCCGAGGTTAAGCAGCTTTCGCTAGGCCTCCTCCCCAAGTTTGCCCTCTATCGGCACCGGCAACGGGTGGGCACTGTCGGCAAGTCGTTTGGCTTTGTCCGTCAGGTCGTCTACATCCGGGGCCTCAACTGGATCATCGTTGGTTCCCCACTCGGGAGCCGCTACCGGGTCTTTGGGGCCGGTAAGTTGATCTTCGCACTTAAGCCGGTCCAATTTTCCGGTTCCTACTGCCACGAACTGCGCATCAGCAAGCAAGCCGATGAGCCCCTCGCCATCCTTGTTGCCAGCGTCCTTGACCACTGGTCCCGCAATGGCCAATTGGATACCGATAAGGTCCAATTTCGCAACCGCTCACTCGCCAATAACCTTGGAATGGGCTACCAGCTAAAGCAGTAACTATCAATTTTGAAAAATCCCGTTAAGGGGTTGTAACATAAGTCTCTTATATAGTCAAAAATGCCGCAACGCAGTACACAAAGGGCCTTTAATGTTCGAAATTTCCGAACGTTAAAGGCCCTTCATGTTTCCTAAAGGCTAGCTGCGCGTCGACGGGGGTTCCCCACAGGCTTGCTTCGCTTCGAAAGACGAACTAACAAGCTAGTTCTGTCTCCCTTAACGGGTTCTTTTTATTTACTGGCCACCAAGAGCTCAATAAAGCAACTAACTAACGGGCTCAGCGCCGCACCCCGTTGCCAGACAAGCTCGATTTGCGAGTCCCATGCCGGATAGTCTACCGCTATCAACGGACATTCGGCATAACTTATCGCAATACGGCGGGGCACCACCGCAATTCCCATCCCCTGGTTGGCCCACCTGATCGCGGTCCGAGCATCATCACATTTCACGCTGTAATAAGGTGTAACCCCGTGTCGAGCGAAGGTATCGTTAAAGATGGCCTCAAAGCGGCGGTACAGTACCAGGGGTTGCCGGTCAAAATCACCAATTTTCATTTCTTTTGCCGGGAAACGGAAGCGGTCATGGTCACCTAGGGCCACCATTTCATCCTGGTACAAGCTACGTTCCTCTAGCCCCCGGGTATTAAAGGGCGTCCGAACAACAGCCAGGTCAAGCAAGCCGCTATTAAGCTGGTCAACCAGTTCCATCGTGTTCCCCTCGCTGATCGCAAAACTGATGTGGGGGTAATCTACAGTCAATTGTTGCATTGCCTGGTTAGAGACCAGGTCACCGGTTGAAGAAATCAGCCCCAGGTGGATAGTTCCCATCCGCCCCGCTTTTTCCTGGTCCAGTGCCTCACCAGCCGCCTGACGCAGCTTCACCATTTGCTGGGCGTAAGTCTGAAAAGTCCGCCCTGCCGGCGTCAATTCAATTCCATAAGAACTGCGGGTGAACAGCTTTACCCCCAGTTCTTTTTCTAGTTGCTTCATCTGGTACAAAAGTGGTGGCTGGGCCATGTATAAGCGCTTAGCGGCAGCAGTGATTTGGCGCTCCTGGGCCACAACTAAAAAGGCCTGTAATTGTTTTAAATTCACGTATTCCCCTCCCTCAATTATCTAATTATTTAATTTCTAACATTATAAAATGGTATTTTTTTATTTGTCCCGAAATGTCAAAAGCCGGTTACACTGGTGATATGCACCAATACTTGAGGAGGTTACCATGCAAAACGAACCAGAAAGTCGTCACCAAGAATCAAGGGCACGCCACCACCGTAAATGGTGGGCGCTCTTAGCCATCATCGTCATGGGGGATTGTGCCTGCTCGGTTATGAATACCACCTCTGGCATTCAACGGTCAGTAAAATTCACACTACCGAAAGTGCTAACGACGCCCAGCTGATTAAGCAGCGAAAACCATTCAGTGTTCTAGCAATGGGGACCGACGTCGGCGCCCTCGGTCGGGGAACGTCCTATGCCGGTAATACCGATACAATGGAAGTGATCACGGTTAATCCCCAGCAAAAACGAATCACGATGGTCGCCATCCCCCGGGACACGCTGGTCAAGGTAACCACCAAGGAAGGAACCAAGTACGTTAAAATTAACGCCGCCTACGCGATTGGCGGCCCTCAACTAGTAAAAAAGCAGGTTAGTGAACTGATCGACGTCCCAATCGACTTTTACGCCCTTACTAATATGGGTACCCTTAAAACGGTCGTGAACGCTGTTGGTGGCGTCGATGTTAACAACCCCTTTGCCTTTATGTACGAAAAACACCATTTCAAAAAGGGCTGGCAACACCTTAATGGTCAAAATGCCCTTAAGTATTCCCGGATGCGTTACGATGACCCTAATAATGACTATGGTCGGCAAAGACGGGGGCAACAGGTTCTTCATTCGGTCATCAAATCATTTAAGCAACGGGGCTCATTGCAAGCAGCCAATGAGATTATCACCGCCGCTAAAGATGGGGTCCGGACCGACCTCCCCCTTAACCACCTTTCCTGCCTCTACCTTAACTACCACTCAGCAATGGATCAGACTAGCAAGGACCACCTCCAGGGTAAGGATGCCCAAATCGACGGAACCGACTTTCAGATTGCCACGGCTAGTGAGATTAATCGAATTTCACGAAAGCGCCGCCAGTCGCTGGACTTACCGGTCCACCACGTGGTTAATAACGAAACCCGGATGAATAGGGACCAAGCCACCTGGAACGGTTATGACCAGCTAGACTACCGCCTCCCGGACAATGCCCAGTATAACGTCTGGGTACGATAAAAGCGCCGCCAAACTAAAGAACCCCCATCGCTGGATCAAATCTTCCAACAATGGAGGTTCATTTATCTCATTTAATAATGCTTCATTACCCGTTCGATTTCCCGGTTTTGCTCACGGCGCTTAATTGCTTCACGCTTATCATACTGGTGTTTCCCTTTGGCAACCCCCAGTAAGACCTTGGCATAACCGTGTTTGATGTACATCTTTAACGGAACCAGGGTAACCCCCTTATCTTGAAGGGCACCGGCCAGCCGGTGGATCTCCTTCTTGTGGAGGAGGAGCTTTCGGTTACGGAGGGGGTCCTGGTTAAAGATGTTTCCATTATCATACTCACTGATGTGGACGTTCATTAACCAGGCTTCCCCATTCCTAATCTGGGCAAAACCATCTTTGAGGTTCACCCGGTGGGCCCGGACCGACTTGATCTCAGTCCCGGTTAAGACTAACCCGGCCTCAACCGTGTCCGTCACGAAGTAATCATGGCGGGCCTTTTTATTTTGGGCAATCAGGTTATCATTATTCTTTTGTTGGGATCTTTTGACCATTATATCCCCCCATTACTTTAGTGGCGGCGGCGCCGTTGTCCTTGGCGGTCCCGCGAATTATTGTGGTGTCGGGTTTGTCCCCGGTTAATTTGCCGGTTGTTGACGTGACCATTGTGTTGGTTGCGGTCATGACGCTTAACGTGACCGTGGTTACCGTGGCGACGGTTACCACCGCGCCGCCGATTATCATGGTCATGAGGCACCCGGATCTTGGTCGTCGGTGCCTCCTCAGGATTAACCATTTCAAAGTCAACTTCCCGCAAGTCCTTGTCAACCCGCTTCAACCGCACCTTGACTGGCTGGCCAATCTGGAAAATCCGGTGGGTCTTACGACCAATCAGGGCCATGTGCTTTTCGGAGTACTCGTAGTAGTCATCATTCATCACGCTGATGTGGATTAACCCTTCACAGGTATTTTCAAGTTGGACGAAAAGGCCAAACTTCATTACTGAACTAACAACTGCATCGAAGGTCTCACCCACGTGGTCACCCATGTATTCAGCCTTCTTCATGCTATCAACGTCGCGCTCCGTGTCAATCCCCCGTCGTTCGGTTACCGAGGTGTGTTCAGCGATTTCTGGTAACTTCTCACGCCAGGCCGCCTTAGCACGTTCACCCTTACCATGTTGGTCGTACCACTTAATCAAGCGGTGGACCGTGTCATCAGGGTACCGCCGGATTGGTGACGTAAAGTGGGTGTAGTATTTCGCCCCCAGACCGAAGTGGCCCAACTCTTCATCCGAGTACTTGGCCTGCTGCATACTCCGCAGCATCATGACCTGGACCATCTGCTCTTCCGGCGTCCCAGCAACGTCTTTTAAGACCTTTTGTAACATCTTTGGCTTAACGTTGTTAATGTCACCATGGACATTAATACCAAAAACGTTTAAGAAGTCAACAAAAGACTTGATCCGGTCCTTATCCGGCGTTTCGTGGATCCGATAAAGGAAGGGGACGTGTTCGTTAAAGTAGTGTTCCGCCACGGTTTCGTTGGCCGCTAGCATGAACGATTCAATCATCCGCTCTGCCATCCCCCGTTCCCGAAGTTGGATGTCAATCGGGTGACCGGTTTCGTCCACAATGATCTTGGCTTCGGGCGCTTCAAAGTCGATTGCTCCCCGCCGTTTCCGACTCTTTAGCAAAATCTTGTGTAGTTCACCCATCGTTTCAAACATCGGGACCAAGTCTTTGTACTGGTTCATCGTTTTTTCATCATGGGCTTCCAGGATCCGGTTAACGGCCTTGTAGGTCATCCGGGCATGGGACTTCATCACACTCGGGAAAATCCGGTGGTTAACAATCCGCCCCTGCTCGTCAATTTCCATCTCACAGCTCATGGACAGTCGTTCTTCGCCCGGGTTTAAGGAACAAATTCCATTTGATAACCGCTTCGGCAACATTGGAACCACCCGATCGGTTAGGTAAACCGACGTTCCCCGCTTGAAGGCTTCCTTATCAAGGGGCGTTCCTGGTTGGACGTAGTGGCTCACGTCGGCAATGTGGACCCCGAGGTGGTAGTGGCCATTATCCATCTTCCAAGCCACGACGGCATCGTCAAGGTCCTTTGATTCAATCGCGTCGATCGTTACCAGGGGCTGGTTAGTGATATCCTTGCGTCCCTTCTTTTCTTCCGGAAGGACGTGGAGGGGAATTTTATTAGCCTGGTCCATTGCCTCTTTAGGAAATTCATGGGGGACGTCGTGAGCATAAATAACCGACAGGATGTCAATCCCTGGTTCATCTTTATTCCCAATAACTTCGGTTACGGCCCCGGTCATCGCCTGTGGTGACTCATCGCTCGGGTAGCTCTCCACCGTCGCCGTTACCACTTCACCATCCAATGGCTTCAGGCCCTTATCGGTTACGAAGAACCGGTACTGGGCAAGTTTTTTATCCTTTAACAGGACCTCACCAATATAGTTACCAACCGTCTCCTGTTTAAACTCGCCAACTACCCGGTCATAGTTGTGCTCTAAGATTGCGGTTACTTGTGCTTCCGGCCCCTGGCCCGCGGCTGGATCTCCCGCCTTGAGAACCTTGACGGCAACCTGATCACCATTTAAGGCATGCATGGTGTGATCCGGGTTAATGTACATGTCCGGCAGGTCGGGATCGTATTCCACGAACCCAAAACCCTTATCATTGCCATGGAAGGTCCCGGTAATGGGCGCCTGCTTAATAATCGCCTCAAATTCACCCTTGTCGGTGACCCGGACCTTCTTGTCCCGTTCTAACTGGGCCAAGGTTTGGATAATGGGGGTAAACTGGTCTGCGTTATCCATGTCGAGGGCATGGGCGATTCGTTCTGCCGAATAACTGATTCCAGCATTTTTAGTTAAAAAGTCTAAGATTGTCGATTGTAGTCTATTACTTGTCATTTCCTACCTCAAATAAGTTTTTTAAATATTGTTCAACGTCATTAAATAGTTGGCGGTGCGCCGTATTCACCGTTAATAGGTGGCTGGCGTTCGGGTAAAAGTGGTAGTCAACTGGCGTCCCTTGGGCCACTAAGCGGTCCCGGAGTTGGGCACCAGAATGGGGGTCAATCACCTCATCTTGTCCCCCCTGGGCAATAAAAAAGGGCCGTTTAAGCTGGTCTAAGTGCTGGTCCAGACCCTTTGTCATTTGCTGAATTGCCGCCAACTGGTCAGGGAGGCGCTCTTCAAGCCAGTAGAGCCGCTCTTCAATCAATTCTGGAGCTAGCCCCTGCCGGCGATAGTGTGCCGCCGCCAATTTAGGAAAGTATTCAGGGACATTTGAAGCCCCCCAGGTGGTAATCGGTGAAGCAAAGATCCCACCCCCGACCAAGCCGGGATCGTCCTCTAATGCCCGGGTGGCAAACAGGCCCCCCAATGATAAGCCAAAGATAGCGATCTGACTCACCCCACTATCACGGAGGTTTAAAATTGCCATGCGGGTATCGTCCCACCAGTTGTCGGGGCTTCCCTGCTTTAAAATCTGGCGGGGATCACCACCGTGACCGGTAAATAGTGGTCCCACAACGCTATAACCGGCCCGGTTTAACTGCCGGCCCAGCATCCGCACGTCATTGCTGTTGCCCGTGTACGCGTGCAACAAGATAACTCCCCGGTTACCACTGTGGGGAAAGAAAAAGGTCGAACCACTATACATCTTCATGCCCTGGCACCCCGCTTTTCAATAAAAAGGCCCCCTTAGCTGCGCTTCAGGGGGCCAACTCAAAAGTCTAATGTGATGATACGTAAACCAACGCTAATGCCAAAATGAAGAACAGTGCCCCACAGATTGTTGTCACAATTTGCATGACGGCTTCAAAGCCCCGTGCCTTCCGCCGGGAAAAGAGGTCACCAGCGCCACCAGTCAGGGCCGACATGGCGTCATTGTCATTCTTGGCCGGCTGCATCATTACACATGCAATCAAGACCACACATACTATTAGAAAGATTGTCATTAAAGTATTGTACAAGGAAATTTCCTCCTAATTTTACCCACTATATCTATACCATCATATCATATTCCCGCATTGATTGCTATACATCCGCGTAGTGCGCAGCAGCTTCTAGCTGGGCTTGGACCTGGTTGGTCTTAGGTTGGCAGGCCTGAATTACCAAGGTATCACCCGCATGTAAGATCGTTTGCCCATTCGGGATAATCCATTCCTCACCCCGGTAAACCGTGGTAACAATGCTGTTTTTGGGCCAGGAATAGTCAGCCACCTGGCACCCATCCAGGGCCGCACCCGCGTAGATCGTGACCAGCAATTCAATTTCATGCCGGTGTGGCGTTGACTGTTTGCCAATAAAGTTGTTGAACATTGCAGTATAAACCGGCTCCCCGTGCAGGGCATCGACAACCAAGTAGGCCACCATCGCCACGATTGCCAGTGGCATTAGGTGGGCTAACGACCCCACCATTTCAGTAATTAATAGGATGGCGGTAAACGGCGCCTTGCTGATGCAGGCAAAGTAACCAGCCATCGCGTAGATGATAAAGTTCGGCAGGTAACGGGCGGGTAGTAAGCCAAGCCGGGTCATGAGGGCACAGTACACGGCCCCCAAAACGGCCCCGAGGGTAAGGATCGGCAAAAAGATCCCACCCGGCAGCTGCGAACTATAGCTAATCATTGAAAAAACGAAGCGGAGAACAAAGAGCCCGGCAAATAGGCCAAGCGAAAAGGGTAAGCTTGTCAGGTGGGTAATTAGCTGGTTCCCACCGCCAAGTGTTCTCGGCCAGTACCAGGCAATTGGAATTACCAGCAAGAACGGTAACACCGGGTAGGCAAACGGGGGCCACCACTTCACCTTCCCCGTCCAGGTATCAAGGTGTAAGATGACGACCTGGTAAAGCCGGCCTAATAACCCCAGGACCAGTCCTAAAATAACCAGGTGCCAGTACAAGCCCGTCGGCAGCATCTGCTGGTATTGAACCGCCAGAACCGGACGCAGGCCAAAGAAGGTCAATGAAACCATGTTTGAGCACAGGGCACTCACAAAGGTCGCCAGCCAGATCACCGGTGAGAAGTTATGGTAAACCTCTTCCAGAATAAAGATAGTACTGGCAATCGGCGCGTTAAAGGCCGCGGACAGACCGGCAGCCGCCCCGCTGGCAATTTCAACCCGTCGGTTTAGTTCACCAGCATGGGACTTCTCGGCAACCCCTTGTCCAATGGTGGCCCCGAGCTGGATTGATGGTCCTTCCCGCCCGAGGTAGAGTCCCGAACCAATTGCCAAAATCCCGCCAAAGAACTTTCGCCAAAGGACTGGCCACCACTGCTCATCAAACTGACTCGTCAACTGACCCTCTACCTGGGGAATCCCGGACCCCTTAATATTGGGGTAGCGCTGGGTCAACCAACCGAGGGCCAGGGCAAGGATCACCGCGCCCACTGACCACCAAATTAAACCGGTCGGGTGGTGGTGAAAGTACTGAAAACAGGTCATGACAAAATTAAGCCCCTGTTGAATAGCCAGCCGAAAGAGGCTCACTACTAGTCCAGTCAACAACCCCACTAAAATGGCGCGGAGGACGTGGATGAACTGGGGATGTTGGTATATGAAGTTGCCCTTGTGCATACAACGATGTTCCTTTCCACTATTTTGAAAACTAAGTGCCATTGTACTACAGAATGTGACCATGATGAAACAGCCTATTAAAGAAAGCGGCCTCCAGCTTCCGAAATTCTGGACGCTGAAGACCGGCTTTAGCTTTTCAAATGTTATAACCTTATCATTTACTCAGACCCGTTCCCGACTGAAACCGTGCCGAATAAGGTAGACAACCACCGCAAAGATCAAAACGACGGCGCCGACGATAACTGACACCCGGGTATCGGGGTTGATAAACATGAAGATCACAATTACTACCAGCATGATGAACGCAAAGTAGTTAGAAAATGGGTACAACGGTAATTTGAAGGGGTGGTCAGCCATGAGGTCTGGGTTATTGTGGCGGAACCGTAGCTCAGCCATCAAAATAACAAACCATGGGATCATCCCCGGCAAAACAGAGGAACTGAAGACAATCACGAACATGTTTGCCGTGGACTTGCTGAAGACCGTTGCAATAATATCAATAATGAACCCAATCAAGATTCCCCCAGAAATACCAAGGATAGCGGCATGGGGAACCACCCGCTTGGACAGGCGCCCAAAAACGCTTGGCGCATCCCCTTCGTGGGCTAGCTTAAACAGCATCCGGCTGGAACTATAAATTCCTGAGTTAGCACCGGACAACGCCGCCGTTAGCACCACGAAGTTGATAATTGAAGCCGCTGCCGTGATCCCAACCTTCGCAAAGGTTGATACGAACGGGGAACCAACGCTGCTCAGCTTATTCCACGGGTAGATGGTAACAATCACAAAGATGGCCCCAATGTAGAAGATCAAAATCCGCAACAATACTGACTTAACTGACTTAACGATCGCCTGTTGGGGGTTAGCAACCTCCCCAGCCGAGATCCCGAGCAACTCGATTCCTTCGTACGATCCGACAATGATCGACATTGAAAAGAAGAAGCCCGAAACGCCACCGGTAAAGAAACCACCGTGGGCCCAAAGATTACTAAACCCGGTTGGGTGGCCCCCGTTACCAAAGCCGAAGAAGATCACCATAAAGCCCAGCAGGATCATGAAGATAATCGTGATTACCTTAATCATCGCAAACCAAAACTCGAGTGACCCGTAGGCCTTGGCACTGGCAAGGTTGGCCAGGACTAAGAAGACGATGATCACAATCCCGGCAATCCACGTGTGCATGTGGGGCCACCAGTACTTAAGGTACTCAGTAGCCGCCACCACTTCCGACATCCCCACGACAATGTATTCAAAGACGTTGGCCCACTTGGCAAGGTAGCCAGCTAGGGGGTGGACGTATTCGGTAGCATAATCAGCAAAGGAGCCGGTCCCCGGGTTAACATAAATCATCTCTCCCAAGGCCCGCATAACAATATAAAGAATAAGACCAACAAAAGCATAGGCTAGTAAAACGGATGGACCAGTCCACTTGATGGTCGAGGTCGCCCCCATAAAAAGGCCGACCCCGATGGCCCCACCAAGCGAAATCATTTCCATCTGTCCGGCCGTCATTGACCGCCGTAACTCAGGCGCTGATTTCTTCATCTCTAATCAGATTCCCTTCTCTTAATCATTTATCAGTTTCAAAGTATATTATAATTTTTCTGACTTTTCTACATTTTTCTAATCTTTCTTTAATTATTTTTGGGAAAACGCTGATTCAACTTAATTTAAATAAGGAAAGACGGCTAATCGTACTAATTTCAGCCCCATTAACCGTCATAACGTTACTATTCTACTGTTATCCGTTTCTTGACCAACTGCTGGACTGCATTGGCCGTGACACAGTCGTTAATCGCGGCATCGACTAACCGTGCACATTCATTAGTATCCAGCTTGGCCATCAGCGCCCGGGTACGCAGGATAGAGGACGCCGACATTGAATACTCATCCAATCCCATCCCTAATAACAGGGGCAAGGCGAAACGGTCACCCGCCATTTCACCGCACATTGCCACCTTCGTATCATGACGGTGACCAGCATCAATCACGTGCTTAATCAACCCTAAAAAGGCCGGATTCAGTGGCTGGTATAAGTAGGAAACCTCATCATTCCCCCGGTCAGCCGCAAAGTTATACTGGATTAAGTCGTTGGTCCCGATGCTAAAGAAGTCAACCTCCTTGGCAAACTGATCCGCGTTGATCGCCGCTAGGGGAACTTCAATCATCATCCCCAGCTTGATATCGTCCCCCAGTCCAGGACGCTCTTTTTGCAGTTCAGCCTTGCAGTCATTAAATATTTTCTTGGCGGCCCGTAATTCCGCAATTGTACTGATCATGGGAAACATAATTGAAAGTGGTCCATACTTAGACGCCCGGATTAAGGCCCGCAGCTGGACCCGGAAAATTTCGGGATGCTTTAAGCAAATCCGGATCGCTCGGTAGCCTAAAAAGGGGTTCATTTCCCGGGGGAGGGGTAGGTACGGCAGTGGCTTATCACCGCCAATGTCCATCGTCCGCACCACCACCGGCTTGCCCTGCATATTAATCAATGCCTGGCGGTAAGCCCGGTATTGCTCATCTTCAGTCGGCAGGTGGTCACTCCCCATGTACAAGAATTCAGAGCGAAAAAGCCCCACGCCGTCGGCACCCTGACGGAGGGCATCCGCCACATCATTTGGGTCACCAATGTTGGCCGAAATTTCAAAACGTTGGCCATCACGCGAAATCGACGGGGCATGAACCATGGCCGCCCATTCATCCCGCTGCTGGTCTAGTTTCTGGGCCTGGGTAATAAAGTGGTCAATTGCAGACTGTGACGGGTCAACGGTCACGGTACCCTTCAAGCCGTCCGCAACAACGATCTGACCGTCCTTAGTGCTCTTCGTCACGTGGTCAGTTCCAACCACGGCAGGAATCCGTAATGTTCGGGCCATAATTGCAGCATGGCTCGTCCGTCCACCCAGGTCCGTCACAATCCCCTTAATGTACTTGGCATCCATCTGGGAGGTGTCTGACGGTGTGACCTCATGGGCAACGAGGATTACCGGGTGGTCGATTGCAGCGATGTCTGGTAGCTTTTTCCCCAGTAAGTGGCTTAGCGCCCGTTTGGCCACGTCACGAACGTCCCCTGCCCGCTCCTGGATATAAGGGTCACTTACCTGGGCGAGGGTGGCCGCAAACCGCTGAGTCACCTGGTCCACCGCCTCTTCTGCACTTACCTGCTGGTCGATCAGTTGTTTAACCTGCTTTAACAATTCCGGGTCTGAGAGGATTTCGATATGGGCATCAAAGATCGCCAATTTCTCAGTCGACAGGCGGCTATGAGAACGTTCCTTTAACCGGCGAATTTCCGCAATTGACTCATCAAACACCTGCAGCACCCGCTTATATTCAACCATTGGGTTATCGATCCGCCGTTTGGGGTAACTAAGGTCCGGTGCAACTAGTCGGTAGGCTGGGGCGATCCCAATCCCCTCACTAGCTGCAATCCCCTTAATCTCTTTTGCCATCGCTCTTCCCCCTCAATTTACCGCCAGCCGTAGTGACGGTGATTCCATACTATTATAGCGCAGCTCCGTCAAAAGCAAAGCGGTTTCACAGACTTGACTAAAAGAAAAGGGGCTGTGACATAAGTCCCAAATAATTAATGGAGTTAGATGAAATCTTCGGATTTCATTTAACTCCATTTTCCCTTAAAATATTAGTAAAGGCAGATTGTAAAATTTAAGTTGAACATTTAAGTGGACGGCAGATTGTAAAATTTAAGTTGAACATTTAAGTGGACAGAAAAACCCATCAA
>DHKFJ23503__coassemble_707_pt1 | contig 24014 bp, 23 predicted proteins | sample DHKFJ23503__metabat2_low_PE_016 | metagenome-assembled genome bin DHKFJ23503
AGGATACAAACTACCCGTCGAGATACCTTTTCCGACCGTAACCTGTTATCATTAATTATGATTACTAATTTATCTACTCAGGAAGGAACAACAGTGCAGTGAATAGACGCCTTTACGAAGTAATTATGGCAATCATGGCAATTATTTCGATTGTCCTAATTGTCCTTAGCTATGGTTCAGTTATTGATATTAATTCTGGTTACCCCGCACTTCTCAACAACACCCTGCTCGTCATTTTCGCGATCGACTACTTTACCCGCCTCTACCTAGCAAAAGATAAGAAAAAATTTTTCAAGGAAAACATCTTTGACCTGCTTTCAATCATCCCGGTCAGTGCCTCCTTTAACTTCTTCCGGCTAGCCCGGTTAAGCCGGCTGGCCGTGGTCTTCCGCCTTGTCCGCCTCATCGGATTAACCGGTAAACTAAACCGCCTGCTTCAGATCAGTGGTTTGGTTTACATCATCTACATCAGCATCGCCATCCTAATTATCAGTGCGGCCATGTACTCCGTTAGCGAGCATGTCTCCTACGACCAGTCGTTATGGTGGGCCATTGCCACGGCGACCACCATTGGTTACGGTGATATTTCCCCCCACACCCCGCTGGGTAAGTTTGCCGCGATCCTCTTAATGATTATCGGCATCGGTTTTATCGGGATCCTCACCAGTTCTTTGACCAACTTCTTCATTCGCGATCATACCAATGACCGGATGGAAACCGTCCTAAAAAAGCTCAACCAGCTTGAACAGTCTAACCGAGACCTACAAAAGGAAGCTCACGAATTACTCGACCGGCAAAAGGACCAATTAAACTCAAAGGATAAATAAAATGGATACCGCGGCACTTCATGCTGTCGGTGCCCATTTTATTATTTAATCAGCTGAATCATGGTCCCGTAACCCGTCAATACCAAGAACTTAGGCGCCACTTGGACGTTGGCCACGTCGGTATTAAACCGTACGTTGACGACCCCATCGGCGCCCTTCGCTGCGGCCCGTTCCTTGAGTTTTTCCTCCACTGCACTAAAAAGCTGGTCCATCGACTCAAAAGAATCAATCGCCTCACTCGGCAGCATCAGGTGACTGGTGGCATTCACGATTCCTAAAATCCGGTGCGCTTGTGGATAAGCCTCCGTTGTTAAAAACATTTTCCCCACTCCTTTATATTTATTCATTATAAGAAACAGGCCCAGTCAAACGACTGGACCTGTTTCTTATACGGAAGGAATCTTGCCACTTTGCTCTGGAACTGATTAATTAAGTATTCTTTGATTCTAAACTTCCGCAAAGTCGCTATTTATATACCGCCCGTTCAAGCGCACCCTGGTGACCGATTCATTGTAAAAAATTAATTGATATTTCTGATCACACTTACGTTGCTTCTGCCTACTCCATAACTTCCTTCGGCACTCTACTAAGTGGGAGATCTGCCTGACGGATCAGATTCTCTTTTCTTCTTTCCTTCCACGCTTTTAATATACCATCTTTTGTAAGCGGTTGCAACTATAAATTAAAACTTATCGAAAAAGCATTATTGCAATGGCCACAAAGTTATTTATCCCATGAATCAAGATGCTGTTTTTAAGGCTTCCTGACTGCCGGTAAACGTACGTTAGGACCATCCCCATAAAGCAGTACAGTAAGAAGCTCACCAGCGTCGTACTCGTGTGGGCCAGTGAAAAGACGATCCCCGACAGCACCATTTTCGACCACAGTGCATTGGGACGGAAGAAGAGGTTGGTTAATAGTCCCCGGAAAATCAATTCTTCTGCCACCGGCGTCAGCGTAAACGAGGAAAGCACAAACGCGACCGTAATGATGCGGTTATGGTTAAGTAACTGGCGGATGATCTCGTTATTAGCAGTTTGCGTCTGGTGGAAGAAGTACTGGTTCAACCACCCAAAGACGGCCATCCCCACTATTAAGGTCAAATAGCCCAGCAAAACCAGCCCCAGGTTAACCGCGCCCCCCGCAAGCTGGTTATAGCGGTGGTAAAGCCGCCGTGCACGGGTAATGATAAATAAGAAGATCACCACAAAGATCACTGCCAGGCCCACCGCTAGCTCTTGGTTATGGGGGTGACGGTTGGCAATTGCTACGGCCACTGGTGGCACCTGAATCAGCAAGAAGAACAGTGCAACAATGCCGACCCGGTAGAGCCAGGAGCCCAGCTTAGTCTTTTGAGTTTTCATGGCGTTTTTTTGTCGCTTCCTCTTTTAGTCGAATCGCCCGCCGTCGTTGGTAGCTCCACTTCGCGGTAATCTTGGTGACAATTAGGTTAGCCACGACAAAGCCCACAATCCACAAGGCATACATTAGCCACCCCGTAATTACCTTAGTAATCGTCAATCCGACTAGGACGGCAAAAATAACAAAGGGCGGCAGGATTACCTTGATCAAATATTCTGCTTTCATCTTAATTCCTCCGTGGTGTACTCAAAGTGGCTGGGAGAAGCTTCAAACTCCTCACCAGCCACATTCAATTCTAGTTTTGACTAGCAGCAATAACCTGTTGCTTGGTTGGGATTGATGGCAACGCCCCCATCTTTTGCACCGCTAATGAGCTGGCTCGTTGTGCGTAAACCAGGGCCTTTTCGATGTTACTCATGTCGGGCTTTAATTGGGAAGCTAGGGCCCCAATAAAGGTATCACCCGCGGCAGTCGTATCAACCGCGTTGACTTTAAAGGCTGGAATAAAGTTATAACCGTCTTGCGTGCAGTAGAACGCGCCTTTGGCCCCCACCGTAATAATCAGGTTGCGGACCCCCATCTGCGCGAACTTAGCCGCTGACATCAGCATTGAAGTCTCATCCGTGATGATGATCCCGGTTAGTGCCTGGCTTTCGGTTTCGTTTGGAATAATCAAGTCGGTCAACTTAAGGACCGCGGGGTCAATCTTCTGCGCCGGTGCCGGGTTAAGGATTGTCGTCACCCCGTTTTCCTTGGCCAGCTCAAAAGCCCGCAAGGTTGCGGCCTGGGGTGTTTCAAACTGGGCAACCACGAAGTCAGCTTCCATAATCTGCTTTTTAGCGGCGTTAACGTCATCAACGCTTAATTGTTGGTTGGCCCCACCGTAAACTAAAATACTATTTTGACCGTGTTCATCTAGCAGGATGGCTGCAGACCCGGTCCCCACCTGGGCGTTTTCACGGATGCCGGAAACATCAATGCCGTTTTCACGGAGGTCATTTAACATCATCTCACCACCGCTGTCCTTGCCGACTTCGCCGACAAAAAAGGTTTGCGCACCGGACCGGGCAGCCGAAACCGCCTGGTTGGCACCCTTTCCACCAGCAGCGCTGGACTTTCCTAACGTGGAAATGGTTTCACCAGGAAGTGGCATTCGTTTAATTTTCATCGTTGTATCAACGTTCAAACTACCCACAACTGTCACTTTATTCATTTGTAAACTTCCTCCTCACACTTATGTACTAATACTATACCATATGACACGGACCGGTACTTTCCCGACGGATGAGCCGGACGGGGAACTTCTCCACTGTTTCATCCCGGTGTTGGTTATGGATCCGGTCCAACAAAATCTTGGTTGCCCCAATCCCGAGGTCAAAGATCGGCTGGTGAATCGTGGTTAGTTGCGGGTAAACATACTCGTCTAAGGCAATATCATCATAGCCGACCACCGAAATATCTTCTGGCACCCGGATCTTGAGTTCACGCAGGCCCCGCAACAAGCCAATTGCCATGTCATCATTAGCCGCGAAGACCGCGGTCGCACCACTATCAACAACCGCCTGGGCAGCCTGGTAGCCACCACGGCGGCTTAAATCAGCCCGTAAGACGTCACTGGCTTCATCGAAGTGACGGCCATGGGCCTGTAATACACTGGTGAATCCGGCCAGCCGTTGCTTGAAGTTCTCAGTAATATTTGTTACGCCCAAGTAGAGGCAGCGCTGGTGTCCTAACTCTACTAGGTGCTTAGCCGCCAGTTGACCACCGTGGTAGTCATCGGTCTGGACCCGGGCCCCCTCCTGGTCATAGTTCCGGTCAAACAGGATGTAGGGGATATCCCGGTTGATTAAGGCCTGGTTAATCATCTCCGTCGTCATTCGGGCACTGGCGATGATCAAGCCATCAATCGAGCGCTCCACCATCTGTTCAAGGTACTGTTTCTCCAGTTTGGGATCTCGGTTGGCACTGAAGATCAGCGGGATTAGTTTTTCTTGACGGGCAACCTGCTGGACCCCTTCCACAAAGGTACCAAAGAAGGGCTCACTAACATTGGGGACGAGGACCCCGATGGTATTAATGTTTTCCTTCATAATTAAACTACGGGCGTGGAAGTCCGGGACGTATTGGTACTGGTCACGCAATTTGATGATCCGCTCCCGGGTACTCTTGCTGAAACGCTTGCCCTTTCCATTGAGGACCTGTGAAACAGTGGTTACTGAAACGCCGGCCATTTTTGCAATATCGCGAATTGTTACTTTTTTACCCATTTTTATCCTCTTCACATTGTTATTAATAGAATACTAAGCTAAAACCGACCGACATGCAATCATTCGCCGGCGAAAAGGTCATCAAGAATCTGGCGGCCCGTTGCCGCTTGTGTTCCCCGGACACGCACGTAGTCAATTTTAGCAAGCAAGATATCATACGTCCATAATGACGACAGGTCATGCTCGTTAAAGTAATGCAGGGTTAACTTAATTCGGTCCCGGTCGGCAATTACGCCGGTAAAATCATCAGCCCCCTTATACTGGTCGGTACCAATGACGACCGGTAAGTGGTTAGTATAGGAATCATTCAACACGTTATTTAACAGGTCCCCCTGGCTAAACGTCGGGTGGTCATCAATAAACTGTTGAACATGCCAAAGGTCAAAGTAGCCGTGGGTGTGGGCCACCTTGGTCTTTTCCGAAACGGTCATTAAGTAGTCCGTATGCCGGGCAATTGAAATAATGCTGCTAATCCGGATCACGATTAGACCGTTGATTTTCCCATCCCAGTCAATACTGATTACCAAGCAAAAAGTCGGGTCCATTGCCACGACAAAACCAACATTAAAGTAGTCATCCCCGGGAAGGTTGTGAATTTCGATTAAGATGCCCTGTTGGCGGGCCAGTGCTAGTTGGGCCCGCAGGTCAGTTTGTTTCATTTTTTCCATTTCTTATCTCCAAAAAGTTCTCTCCTTTATATTTTCCGGTTTTTCCCCGCGTTTTTCAAATATTTTTAAAATGGGCAAGGAACTAACTTCCCGCTGGACGGTGAAAATTAACGGTGGGCATTGCCATGATTTTGTAGTAAGATGGTTCTTGTTCGAAAAATTATAAAGAGGGGCCAATATGGTGATTATTACAGCAGGAATGATTGGTGTTGGGAAGACAACGTTAACCGGGAAAATTGCCGAACACCTTCATACTAAAGCGTTCTTTGAACCAGTCGGTGACAATCCGGTTTTGCCACTGTACTATAAAGACCAGAAGCAATACGGTTTCTTATTGCAAATTTACTTCTTAAACAAGCGCTTCTCGATGATTAAACAGGCATTGGCAGATGACAACAATGTCTTAGACCGTTCAATCTACGAGGATGCGCTTTTTACCCGCGAAAACAATGCCGAGGGTAACATTACGGATACCGAGCTAGAGGTTTACTTAACCCTGCTCGACAACATGATGAAGGACCTCCAGCAGTTACCAAAGAAGGCACCGGACCTGATGGTTTACTCCGAAACGGACTTTGAAACCATCCTTTACCGGATCAAGAAGCGGGGCCGGGACTACGAGCAAATCGACAACAACCCGGAATTAAAGGACTACTACTACAAGATGTGGAGTGCCTACAAGCAGTGGTACAAGGACTATGATGCCAGTCCGAAGATGAAGATCGACCTCGAAAAGTATGACCTGGAAGATCCACAAAACGTTGACGCCGTTCTCCAAATGATCGACGAACGTCTTAAGACTATTCGTTAATATTTAAAAAGACAGGGGGGGTGAGACAGAACTAGCTTGCTAGTTCGTTTTTCGAAGCGCAGCAAGCCGGTCGGGAACCCCCGTCGACGCGCAGCTAGCCTTTAGGAAGCACGAAGAGGCCGTTAGTGTTCGGTTTTTCCGAACGCTAACGGCCTCTTCGTGTACTGTGCTGTAACATTTTTCTCTTTGTAAGGGACTTATGTCACGGTCCTTTTTGAAAATGAAGTACCGATACTAGTTAATAAACCGCCGGAGTAGCCCTAACGCACCGGCAGAGCCAACGCCACCCACTACGGATAACCAGCTCAGTCGGTGGTGGCGTTGGACCGTTGCTGGGCTGTCGTGGACGGTGGGCTCGGCAACGGGTGGGGTAATTACACTTGCCTTATTCTCCCTAGTACCCGTCGGCACCGCCCGGTCATACTTCGTCAAGTGGTAACTATCAATCACCCGGTTAAGCTTACGGTCATACCGGGGGTCGGTCGCATACCGCCCCAACAAAGCCCGCGTTGCCTTGCGATAACTGGTGGCCTTACTCCGGTGCACACCTTCATAAAGCGGGTCGTTAAGCGTCTCTGCGTAGTCGCAAAGGGACTGGTAGTCATTATCATACCAACGAAAGTAGTCATTAATCTTGAGCTGCTTGCCCTCCTGATTGTACTCCGTCGTGGGCTGGCGAACCGCACGTCCCCGAAAGGTGCCCTTGACCCCAAATAGATTATGGTAAGGCTGCCGGGCCAGGCCACTGGCTCCCCAATTACTCTCTAGCGCCGCCTGGGCGATGATCACTGAAGGGTACAAGTCATACTCCATCCCCACCTTCTGCGCACTCTTGGCGATCCGACGGATGAACTTAGCCTGGTCAGGGGTTAGCTCCTGGGGCGGGTAATCCTCCCGGTCAGGGGTCTGGGGTGTCGCGACCAGCGGTGGTTCACCTGTTGTTGGAACCGGCTGGTTGCCAACGGGCGGAGTAGCCGGAAGTGGCCCGGAATCCACCGGTGGTTGCTGTAAGCGGGTGCCCCGTTCATACCCCCGCTGGTAGGCTATCCGGCCCACCCGACCTGCGGGGGGCGTTGCTGGCCGACCGCCTTGACCATCCTGCATCCCCTGGCGGTAGGCCTGCTGGTAACTACTGCTCACCTGCGCAAAGCTAGTCAAAAAGGCTTGGGTGTACTCTTCACCGTGTTGGCGGATCTCATTTTCATCAACCGGCCGCTGGTTAAGCACGGCCTGCTCCGCGTCGGCAAGCGCCCACCCCTGAACACTCCCCGCTGCCGCAAAAGCAGGCGCACTACTCCCCATTATTAACATGATGGTAACGGCTGCTGCCCCAAATTGCTTCTTCATCTTTCTCACTCCTTCACCTAATAAATACGGTGACGGGGTGAGTTTCTCTTTATTAAACTAAAAAAGTCGTCAGCACCGGCAATGCCAGTACTAACGACTTAACTTCACTTTAGTAAATTACAACTGGTTCGTTAATTTCCATATCATGGTAGGCCCGGCCGGCGTCACTGGGGTGCATGTTAGCACAACCGTGTGAGCCCCCAGTCGTGGTCAGATATTCCGTCTTTAACCAGTTATTCCGCCAACTAGCATCGTGGAAACCACAACCGGAGTCAGTGAATGGTGACCAGTATTGAACTGGACTACTGTACGTCGAGCCATCATCATTCAAGCCACGAAGGGTTGCTGGTGACTGCTGGTACATGATGTACCAAACACCCTTAGGCGTCCGGTTACCTGGTGTGTTACTCCCCGTAACAACATCGGCATCAAAGACACACTTACCGTCCTTGTAGAACCAGACGTGCTGCTCAGCCAATGATAATTCAACGTAAGTGTTCCCAATACCATCGTTGCTAGTAACGCCATAACCAGTTCCCCGCTTGTTGTAGCCCGTACCGTAAATATCCTTTTTGGCATCCACGGACTTCTTGTTATCAGCCATGGCATTGGCCAGGGTGGCACCGGCACGGTCAGCACTAATCTTCCAGCCGTAGGAACCCTTATCGCTGGTCGTAATTTCCTTGCCGGAGTGGGTCTTAAACTTAAACGCCTTACCAAGGGTGGCTTGTTTAGCATTAATCTGGTCGATGTGACTCTTAACGGCGGCAGTATCAAAACTGTACTTGCCCTTTTGGTAGGTAGCCTTGGTAATCACATCATCAGCGGTCAATCGGTAGTTCTGCTTTTCAACTTGGTAAGTAACCTTCCGCTTAGCTAAAGCAGATAACTTACTCTTTTCGTTTTGAACTTCCTTGCTATTAACCGCCAGTGGCTGCTTGTAATGTGCAGTTAAGCGGATCGTCCCATTGGCCCGTTCGTTGTTAAACTGCTTCATAACATTTTCCAGGTCGTATTGGTTACCCTTCTTAGCAGCAACCGTCGAAACCTTACCATTCTTCAAAACTGCGTAAGCATCAACCGGTGCGCGTCGACCTTCGTTGAGCTTGGCAACCGCACTGTCAACGCTTTGCTTCATTGCCGCCGTCTGCTCACTATCGACGTTACTTGGCAGCACCGTCATGTTGCGCTTCTTCCCGGAAGGAAGGAAGGTCCGTTGATCCTTTAATGCCGTTGTAAACTTCCCCTTATCAGCACTGGTAATTCCAGAGTCAGACTGGGTACCGTTATAAATCAACTTTCCATTTAAGTACACATCGTTGGACCGGGAACTGGCCTTTACCTTTTGGTAGGCCTGGTCAGCAGTCATCCCACCAACCGCCACGCCGTTAACGGTCGTATTACGATTAAAATGATTATGTTGGTGCCACGAAAGTCCACCAATTAGCACAACTACAATAACAATAATTGCAATAATAAAGTGCTTTAACCTAAATTGCATTTTGAAACTCCCTAAATCATGAAATTCTTTAACTTCAATAAACTAAAGTCAACGATCATATTGTACCAGTATTTCAACTTTTTGACACGCAAATTACAATTTTTAAACAAAAAGCTGATTTTTATGAACACAAAAGGAGCCGTTAACTGCTGCCGTTAGTAGCAATTAATGACCCCGTTATTTAACTTATCAGCCACTTAAATTTCTGGGTAACTATTCTTCTTCAGGTCGACCTTGTGATTATTCTTGTCGGTCTTAACCACCGTCACGTCACAAGGTGCTTCCCGAATCGTGTAGGCAGCAGTTGAGCCCACGATCAGCCGGCCAACCACGTTCAAGCCCGTTGCCCCAATCACAATCAGGTCAATATCATTTTGGCTGGGGTAGTTCTCCGCTAATTCAAGCTTGGCATTACCAATTTCAACTTCTGTCGAGACATCGGTGATCCCGGCCTGCTTAGCCTTTTGCTCGTACTCAGCCAGCTTCTTCTTCATCGTGTCAATTGCCGGTTGGTAAATACCCCGGTCAATAAAGCCATAACCATTTGGTCCCCCGTTCGGGATCCGTTCACCATTAATCACACTTAACAAGTACAGCTTAGCCCCACTTTGCTTAGCCGTTTCTACGGCCTTATCAAAGGCCATGTCAGATTGCTTGGACCCATCAATACCAACTAAAATTTTTTGATAACTCATCAGAAACCGCCTCCACTGTTTAGTTACTCTTATTCTAGCATAAAGTTAGTCGGTTACGAGGTTATTAATTGCTTCCATGTAGATGGCCATCGACTTAATCAGGTCAGCAACCGGCTGGAACTCATTGGCCTGGTGCATCGTATTTGGCGTGTTGGGCATTAAGGCCCCAAAGGCAACCCCCCGCTTCATCAGCCGGCCATAGGTACCACCACCCACAACCTCTGGCTGGGCATTTTGGTCACCAGTCTGGTGGACGTACGCCGCCATGAGGGTCTTCACGATTGGGTCATCAGGGTCAACATAGTGGGGTGCTTGGGCCGGGCCCTGCTTGACGGCGATGCCCAGTGGGTCAGCAACCCGCTTAACAACTGCTTCCAACTCGTCCGGCGTCAGTCCCTTAGGGAAGCGGAAGTTCATGTTGATATCCCCACCCTTAGCAGTGGTAAAGTTAAGGATTCCGGCATTCATCGTGAGCTCACCCATTACCGGGTCGGTAAAGGCACCATCAAAGCTATCCATCCGGGTGTTTAAGTGGAGATACTTGCCAAGGAAGTGGATAAAGCTTTGGGCACCCGCCTTGAATTCGTACTGGTCCAAGAAGTTTGCCAAGTAGGTCCCGGCATTGATTCCCTTTTCGGGTTCCATACCATGAGCGGCCTTACCAATCACCGTCAATTTAAGCCCTTCGGCAGTCTCTTCCGCTGTCCCACTAACCGGGTTGTTATCAAGGAAGCGGGCAAAGTCACTTTGCACCTGCTGGCGATCCTTTACAATCACTTCAGCAACTGCTTCGCGCGGTACCATGTTAAACCGCAGACCCGCTGCAAAGCTCTTTAATTGGTAGTCGCCCTCATTGGTTCCCAGTACACTAAGCAAGAGTGATACCTGACCCTTTTCGCCGTTAATAACCGGGAATTCGGCATCCGGTGAAAAGCCCAGGGTTGGGGCCGGTTCAACTTCAAAGTAGCGGTGCATCCCGGTCCAGTTACTTTCTTCATCAGTACCGACAATGAAACGGACCCGCTTATTAAACTTAATCCCCTGGTCCTTGAGGTACTTAAGCGCGTAGTAGGCAGCCATTCCGGGACCCTTATCGTCGGATGCTCCCCGCCCGTACAGGTTGCCATCCTTAATTACGGGGTCAAAGGGATCGGTGTCCCACCCCTTACCAGCCGGCATCACGTCCAGGTGGGCCAAAATTGCCAGGGTCTCATCACCCTCACCACATTCGGCATAACCAACCAGGTTGTCAATGTTCTTCGTCTTGAAGCCATCTTGGTCGGCCATCTCCAAAAACGCTTTTAATGCTTGGGCCGGCCGGGGACCGAGTGGGTACTCATCAGTCGCCGCGTCATCATCGCGGACACTAGGAATCTTCATTAACGAAATTAAATCATTTAAGTAGTCTTTTTCTTGACTCTGGGCTGCTTTAAGCCATTCAGTCATTTCTCATCCCTCCATCTGATCATTACACTAAAATAATGATACCATTAATATAGTCATTACTAAATCTAAAGGAGACTTTATTAATGAAAAAATTAACCGATCAAATTCTGTACGAGGTCATTCAACCCCGGCCAGATAACAGTTTTAAGGGAACTTTCGGGAAGGTTACCCTCGTTGGTGGAAACCGTAATTTTGGTGGTGCCATCATTATGGCGTCAACCGCTGCCGTCTGTTCAGGGGCCGGCTTGGTAACCACCTGCACGGACCAGAGTAATTCTGGCGCCTTGCACGCCCAGTTACCCGAAGCAATGTTTGCGGACTTTACAGACGACCAGCAAGTGGCTAGTCTGGTAAGCGCCGCAACCACGGTCGTTGTTGGTCCCGGACTAGGCGACGATGAAACTAGTCTGCATATTTTAAAAAACGTCTTTGCGAACGTTTCACCAGCGCAAAACCTGGTAGTTGATGGTTCCGCCATTACCTTGATGGCCCGGGAAAAGTTATCCCAGCCTAAGGCCAACGTTATTTACACGCCGCATGAAATGGAATGGCAACGCCTTTCTGGTATTAAGATTGGCGACCAGACTGAAGAGAAGAACCGCGCCGTCCGTGACCGATTGGACGCTACGGTAGTCCTCAAAAAACACCATACGGAAATTTACACGGCTACTGCTACCTACCAGCTCCCGATTGGTACGCCTGCCCAAGCAGTTGGGGGAATGGGTGACACACTCGCCGGCATGGTGGGTGGTTTTACCGCCGAATTTAAGGACCAGGGAACTAAGGCCGTCTTAGCTGCGGTTTACGCCCACAGTGCCATTGCTGATAAAATCGCCGAAAGCCAATACATCGTCCTCCCCCACCAAATTAGCCGGGCCCTGCCAAGCTTCATGAAGAAGATGGAAGCAGCACCCCAGGAACACCACATTGGCTTCCTAAATTAATTTCCCGGGAAATAAAGACAGATTAACAAAAGGGAGATAATCTCTACAGCCTAGCTAAAGTACGAATAGCGCAGTACACAAATGGCCTCCAGTGCCCGGCAAAAGCCGAACACTGGAGGCCTATTTGTGCTTCCTAAAGGCTAGCTGCGCGTCGACGGGGGTTCCCGACCGGCTTGCTCCGCTTCGAAAGACGAACTAGCAAGCTAGTTCTGTCTCACTTTACTTTTAAGCAATATGCAACTTACGCCGTAAGCTTGCCGACCGTGGACCAATGATTTGGTCGGCTAGCCGGTACTTGAGGGCCAGGAAGGCAAAGACTCCCACCCCAACAGCGATCCCGATCACTGCCATAAAGAAGGCGGTAAACCGGCCGTAGGGACTGACAAGGTGGCCAAGAAGGACCATCACGACCTTAGTGACCGCAAACATAATCAAAGAGAAGCACAAAATCTGGTTGGTTGGCTTCGACATTTGATAGAAATGGAGGTTAAACTCCATGTTAAAGGAATGCAGGATCAAGTAGTCAATCACAAACATGGAAAGACAGGTCGCTAGCAATGGTCCTAATCCCTGGGCAAACATGATACATGGGTACTGGAGTACAAGCTTAATTACAATACCAATTGCCAGGTACCGCATCATCCGCCGGTTCTCAGAAATTCCTTGCATCATTGCCGCGGCAACCGTGTATAACCCCATCGGGATTGACACGAAGGCGGCAAACTCCAGGACCACCACCCCAGCATGGTCATAACGGTAGAAAACCGTATAAACCTGCTGGGCAACGGCAGCCAAGCCAAGCGAGGCAGGAATCATCACGAAATAGAAGAGGAGCAGGACGTTTTCAATCTGCTTGCGCATACCGTGAAAGTCGTTTTGCACACGGGCCGTGGCCAATAGTGGAATTACCGTTGCCGCCATGGCGGACGCCAAAGAAATAATGATTGCAAAGAGCTTGTTTGCGTTAAAGGCAAAGAGGGCATAGAGCACCGTTTCTTGGTAGTGTGTGAAGTGACCCACGCTCATCAACATCTTAGGGAAGGTAAACTGGTCAATTAGCATGAAGATTGCCACCCCCGATTCAATCACAACGAACGGGATTGCCTGGTAAACCATCCGGATAATTAACCGCCCCGTAGAAACGCTCAGGTCATTCTTACCATTATTGATGAGGGAGTTCATCTCCTGCCGGTGGCTCAACCAGGCCCAGGCCAGGATTGCAATCGCGCCCAGCGCTCCAATAAAGGCCGCAAAAGTTGACTGGGTAACGGCACTCACCCAGCTCCCCTTTTGGATCTTCATAATCAGGTAGGTTGCGGCCAGCATGTAGATGACCCGGAAGACCTGTTCAACAAACTGGGACACAGCCGACGGGGCCATCCAGTTATACCCTTGGAGGAATCCCCGGCTCATCGCCAATGCCGGGATGATTAGGACCGCCCACGCTAACGAATGAAGTACAGGGACTACGTTTGGATCACCGTTCGCCATTTTGGGTGCGGCAAAGGTCATCACGGTCGCACAGATCACCCCCATGGCTAAGGCAACGTACATGCTAGAGTAGTACAGGCGCCGGCTTACCCCGTACTCGTTTAGGCCATTATAGTGGGCCACCATTTTGGAGATCGCCGACGGTAGTCCCGCCGTGGCAATAATTACGAAAATGTTATAAATATTGTAACCTTGTGCAAACAAGGCGTTGGCCTGGTTACTGTAAGCACCGAACCAGGTAACCCAGGGGATAATGTAGACCGCCCCGAGGATCCGGGAGGTAATGCTCCCCACGGTCATCCAGGCTGAACCATTCAGCATCTTGGACTTCGCATCTTTGTTGGTTCCAATTGATTCCGAACCACTAGCGTATTCATCATTCATGATTCCTTTAGTTCCTGCCCTTTCTAAAAAATAAACAATCTTATTTATTCTATCGTGAAAAGGAAGGGGACGCAATTTCTTTTAATATTAAGTTTTCGTTAAGACCATTAGTATTGGTCGAGATCAACCGTCACTAGTTTAACGGTTGCTGCCGGGTGGGCAGCTGCCACCGCCGCAAGGTCACTGGCAACAGGTGCCTTTTCAAAGTGGCCCAGTTTATCGTTAAGGGTGATTGCCAGACCGAGCTTGGCAAAGTCAAGGGCCTCAGCCATCGTTTTTCCTTGCGTAAACGCCTCCGGCAGGTCCGGGAAGTCCACTAAAATCTGTCCATCCTGGGGGGTAAAAATTGCGGGGTACGTGACTAATTCCATTAGTAAGTTCCTTTCAATAATTAATAAATAAGGGGCTACGTATTTTGACGCAGTCCCCTTATTTTGACTAGCCCCATAAAATGTCACTGTGGGGCTGGCCAATTATTCTTACTTAGCAACAATGTTGACGATCTTGTTTGGCACCACAATAACCTTCTTGATGTCCTTGCCGGCGGTGAACTTTTGAACGTGTTCATTAGCCAGGGCTGCCTTTTCAGCATCTTCTTTTGAGGTATCCTTAGCCATCTTAACCTTAGCCCGGACCTTTCCATTAACTTGTAAGATCATTTCAACCTCATTTTCAACGAGGGCGGCAGGGTCATACTTTGGCCATGGTTGGTAAGCGATGGTGTCACTGATGCCAAATTGACTCCATAATTCTTCGGCCACGTGTGGCATGATCGGTGCAATCATCTTAACAAAGCCTTGCATGTATTCTGCTGGTAAGTCATCGGCCTTGTAGGCTTCGTTAACGAAGACCATCAGTTGCGAGATGGCGGTGTTAAAGTGCATCCGTTCGTAGTCTTCGGTAACCTTCTTAACGGTTTGGTTGTATACCTTAGTCAACTTGCCATCATTAAAGTTGGAAACCCGGTCCCGCAGGTGGTTGTTATCATCCATCAGTAAGCGCCATACCCGTTGGATCCACTTGTACGAACCGTGGAGACCTTCTTCATCCCACGGAACGGATTCGGTCAGTGGGCCCATAAACATTTCATACAGGCGGAGGGTGTCGGCACCATACTTATCAACGATGTCATCCGGGTTAACCACGTTCCCCTTGGACTTGGACATTTTTTCGTGGTTAGCGCCCAGGATCATCCCCTGGTTGACCAACTTCATGAATGGTTCCTTAGTTGGTACTAAGCCCAGGTCGTACAGAACCTTGTGCCAGAAACGGGCATACAGCAAGTGGAGGACCGCGTGTTCTGCCCCACCAACGTAAAGGTCAACTGGTGACCAGTAGTCAAGGGCTTCTTTTGAGGCAAATTCCTTACTATTGTGGGGATCCGTGTAACGGAGCCAGTACCAAGAAGACCCTGCCCATTGCGGCATCGTGTTGGTTTCCCGCAAGCCGTGACGACCTTGGTCATCATAGACATTGACCCAATCCTTAACGTTAGCCAGTGGGCTTTCCCCGGTCCCGGATGGTTCAATGTTATCCGTGTCAGGTAGCTTCAGTGGCAGTTCATCTTCTGGTACCAGGGTCGTCCGACCATCGTCCCAGTGAATAACCGGGATCGGTTCACCCCAGTAACGTTGCCGACTGAAGATCCAGTCCCGCAGACGGTAGTTAACTTTCTTGTGCCCGGCTTCGTGTTCTTCTAGCCAATCAATCATCTTGGCCTTAGCATCCTTGATGTTCAAGCCGTCCAATAAACCAGAATTGATGTGCTTACCATCACCATCAAAGGCCCCTTCAGAAATATCAGCCCCCTCGATTACGGGCTTGATTGGCAGGTCAAACTTCTTAGCGAAGTCATAGTCACGTTGGTCACCAGACGGTACCGCCATGACACATCCCGTCCCGTAAGAAGCCAGTACGTAGTCACTAATCCAGATTGGCAACTTTTCGCCATTAACCGGGTTGATTACGTAAGAACCGGTGAAGACCCCGGTCTTTTCCTTACTGAGGTCCGTCCGTTCCAGGTCAGAACGCCGGGAAGCCTCTTCCTTGTACTTAGCAACTTCTTCTTGATGCTCCGGTGTCGTCAATTGGTCAACTAGTTCCTGTTCTGGTGCCAAGACAACGTAGGATGCACCAAAGAGGGTGTCAGCCCGGGTAGTAAAGACCTCAATCTTAGTATCTTCATCCCCGGCAACCGGGAAGAAGACGGAAGCCCCTTCCGAGCGACCGATCCAGTTGCGTTGCATTTCCTTAACGCTTTCTGGCCAGTCAACCAGGTCGAGGTCCTTGATCAGACGGTCAGCATAGGCGGTAATCTTTAAGACCCACTGCTTCATCGGCTTGCGGTAAACGGGGTAGCCACCACGCTTAGTCTTACCGTCTTCAACCTCTTCGTTCGCAACAACGGTCCCCCCCATGAAGTCCGGGGCCCAGTTAACCATGATTTCACTTTCGTAGGCCAAGCCCTTCTTATAAAGCTGCTCAAAGATCCATTGGGTCCACTTGTAGTACTCTGGATCGGTGGTGTTAACTTCCCGGTCCCAGTCATAAGAAAAACCAAGTGATTGGATTTGGTCACGGAAGTGGTTGATGTTCTTATTGGTAAAGCTCTTCGGGTTGTGACCAGTCTTTAGTGCATATTGTTCTGCCGGCAGGCCGAAAGCGTCCCAGCCCATCGGGTGCAAAACGTTGTAGCCCTGCATCCGCTTCATCCGGGACATCACATCCGTTGCGGTGTATCCTTCTGGGTGCCCAACGTGCAGACCCTGACCAGACGGGTAAGGGAACATGTCGAGGGCGTAGTACTTCTTTTGGTCCTTGTTGATGTCTGCTTTGAAAGTCTTATTCTTCTTCCAGAACTTCTGCCACTTGTTTTCAATCGTTGTGTGATCGTAAGCCATAACTGTGCTCCTTTTCTTTTTTCCTTGATCGTAATAAAAAAGTCCCGTAGAAGCCCTTTGCTCCTACGAGACGAAAATCAATCCGCGGTACCACCCGTTTTCTATGGGAACCCCCATAGCACTTAGGGCCATAACGTGGACCAACGTCGCTACCTACTAACTTCAGCAGCAATCTTTCAAGATGAGTTCGTCAATCCCTGGTCCCCGTTTCACAGCACCAACGGGTCTCTGCCGGCCAGCAGATTAACTACTACTTCTATCACGATCAAAATATTAATTGTATTCTAACTTTCCTACCAGCAATTTGCAAGGAAGATTATTGATTAACCCAAGATTTGCTTGAGCTCGTCAACCTTGTCAAGGTGTTCCCATGGCAGGTCAACATCGGTCCGGCCAAAGTGACCATAAGCAGCCGTTTGCTCATAAATTGGCCGCTTCAGGTCCAGCATCTTAATGATCCCGGCCGGCCGGAGGTCAAAGACCTGGCGAACGGCCGCGATTAATTCTTCCTCACTCTTGGTACCAGTACCAAAAGTATCAATGGCAATCGAAACTGGTTCAGCGACCCCGATGGCATAGGCCACCTGGATTTCCAACTTCTTGGCATAGCCAGCAGCTACCAGGTTCTTGGCAATGTAACGAGCCGCGTAACTAGCTGAGCGGTCAACCTTAGTAGCGTCCTTACCAGAGAAGGCTCCACCACCATGGTGAGCAGCCCCACCATAAGTATCAACGATGACCTTGCGCCCAGTTAAACCGGCATCCCCTTGGGGACCACCAATAACGAAGCGGCCCGTTGGGTTGATAAAGTACTTGGTGTTTTCATCCAGCAATTCAGCCGGGATAACGGCCTTAATAACCTGTTCCTTGATGTCCTTGCGGATCCGGTCAAGGGTCGCATCGGGATCGTGCTGGGTACTTAAGACAACGGTGTCCACCCGCAGCGGTTTGTCGTTATCATCGTATTCAACGGTTACTTCTGCCTTGGCATCTGGACGGAGGTAGGAAATCGCCCCTTCCTTACGGAGCTTAGCAACTCGGTGGACGAGCTTATGGCTAAGCATTAAGGTCAGTGGCATGTATTCCGGCGTTTCGTCAGTTGCGTAACCAAACATCAGCCCCTGGTCACCAGCACCAATTTGATCAAGCGGATCAGCGTCACCTTCACGGGTCTCCAGGGAATCGTCAACCCCCTGGGCAATGTCTGGTGATTGTTCATCCAGCGCCGTGATAACGGCACAATTATCCGCGTCAAAGCCATATTTACCATCAGTGTAGCCGATCCGGCGAATGGTATCCCGAACGACCTTTTGGATGTTAACGTAGGCCGAAGTGGAGACTTCACCAAAGACCAGGACCAGCCCGGTCGTTACGGAAGTTTCCACTGCTGCCCGCGCATCCGGGTCCTTTTCAAGGAGGGCATCTAAAATAGCGTCACTGATCTGGTCGGCAATTTTATCCGGGTGCCCTTCGGAAACTGATTCTGATGTAAATAGGTGTTTTTCTGTCATCTTTTCTAATTCCCCCATATTCTAGTCGAAACTTAAAAAACGTTTTGTAGTTGCGGTTACAAGGCATCTTCACTGCACAGTGAATCCTATCGGGAATTTGCTTTATAACGAAGACAATACTATCACAAAGTTCTCTTAGTAATCAATGAGAAAATCATTAAAGGCGCGCACTAACCAACCCCACCGCCGTGATATAGGAGTAAACAATGGTGGGACCGACAAACTTAAAGCCGTCGCGCTTCATCTGCCGGGCGATTCTGCGGGAAAGGTCCGTCTGGGCGGGCATTGGCTCGTCCGCTGCCCGCCGTAACCGCTGGGGGTGGTGGTCAACAAAGGCCCACAGGTAATCAGCAAAACGCTGCCCCCGGTCCTGCATTCCCTTAATGACCTGGGCATTATTAATTGTTGCTGCGATCTTGCGCCGGTTGCGAATGATCCCCGCGTCCGTCATCAGCCGGACCCAGTCGGTCTCACCATAGCTAGCCACTTGCCGAACTACGAAGTGGTCAAAGGCCTGTTCAAAGGCTGCCCGCCGGCGCCAAATTATTTCCCAGGAAAGGCCGGCCTGAAATAATTCCAGGGTCAGCATCTCAAAGAGTAAGCGGTCATCATGGATGGGATACCCCCATAGTTGGTCATAGTAATTACGCATGAGGTCGGAACTTTCCGCCCAGGTTGGTCGTCGTTTTGCCATTAGCAGTTTCCTCCTTACTAAAAAGTGCCAGCGTCACATGGTCATTATAAACCATGCACTCTGACACTACTCACTATGTTAAATACGGTTAATTAACAACTATGCAGCCTGCTTCTTGGTATTTCGCAAGAGTAAGGCCAGGACCAGCCCGATGACTTCAATGACCACCATCATGGCAAATACCATGTGATAACCGTGCAAAGACGCCTGGAGCTGCTGACTACCGGTGCCGATTGCCCGTGCGGTCCCCACCGTTAGAACAATTGTCGCCACGGCCACGCCGGCAGAACCGAGGACCTGCCGGACGGTCGTGATCACCGCGGTCCCGTGGGAAACTAACTCATTCGGCAGTGAGTTAGCACCCAACGTCACCGCTGGCATCATGACAAAGGCGTTCCCGCCCTCGATAACCATCGCGCACAGGATCATTGCCACGATGCTGAGGCGGTCAAGCATTAGCCAACCAACTACCCAGCCACAGATAATCATGACCATCCCCACCAGCATCGTTGGCTTAAAGCCGATCTTGTCGGCCAGCTTACCGGTCAAGGGGTTTAGAATACTTAAGAAAACGGCCCCGGGAACCAGCGCCATCCCCGACACGAATGGGCTGACGTGTAAGACCCCCTGGTAGTACAGGGGGAAAATAATCGTCGTCACAATCAGTGCAATGTATGAAATTGACGTTAACAAGACTGCCAAGTCATAGTTAAAAGTCTTTAATACCCGTAATTCCAGGAGGGGCTCGTCAATGTTGAGTTGCCGGTGGCAGAACCAAATGATTGCTAATACACTAACCACCAGGATAACCCCATTAACAGTCCAGTTAACGTTCTTCTTCGCAGCCAAATTGACGACGTACATGATCCCAATCAAACCAATGGATAGGAAGACCGATAACCAGTCCAAACTGGTCGAGTGGCGGGGCATGACGTCGCGGATCAGACCCGTCCCCGCCAACAGGATAATCACGGTAATAATGATCATGAAAAAGATAAAGAGACTCTTCCAATCAAAGAACTTCAAGATAATCCCGGAAACAATCGGTCCACACGCCAGGGCCGACCCCATTACCAGGCCCGCGATTCCCATCGTAGTCCCCCGGTTGTCCTTAGGCGTAATTTCCAGCAAGACAGACTGGTAAGACGGGAAAAGTACCCCGACGGCAAAGGCCTCCATCGCCCGACCAACCATCATAAACCAAAAGCCGTTGGCCCCCCAGCTCGCCGGGGTGAATACAATCATCAAGGATCCCACGTCAAAGAGGGCTAAAGCAGCAATGAACATTGTCTTAAAGTTCAGGTTGCTCAACATCCAGGGACTAATTGGCATGCTGACACACATTACCAGCATAAAGCCGGTCGTTAGCCACTGAACCGTATCGGCCGAAATCCCAAAGCTTTGCATTAAGGTTGGATAAGCCGTCGATAGCGACGACTGGCTGATGGACATCGTAAACGTCCCCACCAGTAAGGTGCAGATAAACCAAAAACGGCTATATGGTTGACCATTTTGATCAATACTCTTCTCCATTTCTATCTCCCCTTTTTAGAACTATTATTATTTAGTCGCAACATATTATAATGTTTGAATCTATATTTGTAAATGCTATAATAAGTTTAGATTAAAACAGTTATAAAGAAGAAAGGAGATCTGTTCATGGCAGAGGCTGAACTTGACCGGGCACTAGACCTGCTTCGTGACCACAAAGTCCGTCTAACTCCCCAACGTCGAACAATTCTAGAATACCTTATCACCCACCATACGCACCCCAGCGTTGAAATGATTTACGATGACCTCAAAGGCAACGTCGACAACATCAGTATGGCAACGGTCTACAACACGCTTAAACTACTTGTTGACTATAACCTAGTTATCGAGTTAAAGAACGGGGATGGCAGTACTCACTATGACTACTTTGGCCACCCCCACTACCACGTTGTCTGTGACAACTGCGGAAAGATCACCGATGTCTTTGATGAGCATTTTTCCGAAATTACCCGGGAAATGGCGGAAATGACCCGTAAAAAGACCCACTACTTGGTCACCGGTAATAACATTGAAGTCCACGGACTATGTCCCGAGTGCCAACGGAAGTTACATTTAAACCGGTAAAAAGAATCATAAAGTATTTAAAGGGGGCTGTGACATAAGTCCCTTATTATAGTTGAAAATACTGTAGCGCAGTACGCGAAGAGGCCTTTAGTGTTCGGGAAAATCCGAATGCTAAAGGCCTCTTCGCGCTTCCTAAAGGCTAGCTGCGCGTCGACGAGGGCGTGAAGACGAAGTCATAAATGACTTCTGTCACGCTCCACCTTTTGTAGGTCATATTTTGAGAACTAAGCTCTTTCCCGCTTACTCAATGAGGCCACCGTGAGTAGTCCGAACCAGATCAGGGTAAAAATTAGCGCTGCAAACGTCTGCTTATCGAGGCACAGGACCACCAGGACGAATGCCAAGAAGGCCAGGACAAGGTAGTCCGTAAACGGTGCCCCCGGCATCTTAAAGGTGCGGTCGTGAGGGTGCTGCTTGATATAACGAAGGTGGGCACCAATGATTGCCGCCCAAATAAAAAGGAAACTCGTGGTGGCAACACTTGATACCAACGTGAAAACTGCGCCCGGCATCAAAAGGTTTAGGATCGCAGCCACCCCAATTACGATGGATGAAATAACCACCGCTAATGCCGGAACCTGGTGTTTCGACAAGCGAGCGATGCGCCTAATTCCAGGCCGGTGAGCATCGGTCGTTAACTCCGCCAGCATTCGCCCCGTCGTGTAAATCGAACTATTGCAAGCCGAAGCCGCCGCGGTAATTACCACGAAGTTGACCACGCTAGCGGCCCCCCGTAAGCCAGCATCGCGAAAGACGAGTACGAAGGGACTATTGGTCGGTGACAGGCGGTTCCAGGGATAGATACACATAATCACCGCCAGTGCGCCAATATAAAAGAGGAGGATGCGGATGGGGATGCCGTTAATTGCTTTGGGAATTACCTGACGGGGGTTTTCAGCTTCGGCAGCCGTTACCCCCACCATCTCAATGCCAACAAAGGCAAAAACGACCATCTGAAAGGACATCATAAAGCCCTTGATTCCCGTCGCAAAGAAGCCGTGGTCGGCTACCAGGTTAGCCGGTGAGGCAACGTAACCACCCCGGGATTTAAACTGGATCACCATCATGAAGGCTCCGACGGCAATTAGGATCAGGATCGCTACTACCTTAATCATCGCAAACCAAAATTCAATTTCGCCAAAGACGTTTACCGTAATCAAATTGAGGCACAAAAAAATGAGCAGGGTAATTAGTCCCGGTACCCACTGAGGAACATTGGGCAACCAGATCTGAATGTACAAACCAATCGCCGTAATCTCCGCCATTGCAAGGGCTAACCAGCAAGCCCAGTATGCCCAGCCGGTAATAAAACTGACCCGGTTACCGAGGTAGTCCCGGATCGCCTCCATGAAGGATCGGTACTTTAAGTTGGCCATCAGCAGTTCCCCCAGGGCCCGCATTATACCAAAACAAACGATCCCGGTGATTAGGTAAGCCAGCAAGATTGCCGGTCCCGCTGCCCGAATGGCCTTTCCTGCTCCCAAAAACAATCCCGTGCCAATCGTGCCGCCTAGTGCCATCAACTGAATGTGACGACTCTTTAGACTTCTATTCATTTGTTGCTTACTCATCTTAATAAAATCTCCTAGTGCATTGCATCGCAAGCTAGTAACGGTTAAGCTGGTTATTAGTTCACGGTCCACGCCAAATGTGAAACTCTATTGTATACCATATTATAAGAAATGCACATAACGAGGAGAAAATAATGCTGCACTGGTTACCTTTTACAATTTATTTCTTGGTCAATTGCTATCTATTAAATAAGGGCGGACAGCGTTTCCGTTCTTGGGGACAGCGAATTACCATTACTGCTGCCTTCATCTACCTGACTGCTATCCTACTGCTCTGTTTGACCCCCACCTTTTTGAAGGTTTCTTCCGTCCACAAAACACTCTTCTACTTTAGGGGTGTCCCTTACAACCTCCTCCCCTTCCAGGGAATCAGTCCCGAGTTCTTTTTAAACATCATCATGACCCTCCCCTGGGGTGTTTTCCTCTACCTCTTTAACTCCCGGCTACGATGGGGCCGGCTGGTTAAATACTGCTTCTTATTCAGCCTCTTCATTGAAGCCAACCAGTTTATCTGGGACCTGCTCATTCATCTAGGACGGCTGGCCGACGTTGACGACCTAATAACTAACACGTTCGGTGCCCTCGTTGGTTTTACTATCATGAAACTCTTTGACAACACATTTTTTCACGCCTTAATTCAAAAATTACGGCTCAACCGCCCCTAAAGTCTGGTACACTAGGTTGGTGAGGTGACAAAAATGATTTCAAATGAACAACGGGCCCACGATATTGCAATTGCCCTACTACAGGCAAACGGCAAGGAGCTCGAACCCGTCGAGGCATACCACCGCTATGTTAACTCCCTGCTGCCAATTCTCAAGGAAATCGACAAAGATTTTCCCCACGGTATCAAAGAACACCTATAAAAATAAGGCAAGAGGGGGCTGGGACATAATCTCTACAGCCTAGCTAAAGTACGAACAGCGCAGTACACAAATGGCCTCCAGTGCCCGGCAAAGCCGAACACTGGAGGCCTATTTGTGCTTGCGGGGGTTCGAAGACGAACTAGCAAGCTAGTTCTGTCTCACTCCCTTGCCGTTCTCCAAACACACGATAATCGCGAGAAATGAGCTAGTAATTTCCGCAATTCCCTTATTTTTACCCACACTTAGCGATAATAAACTATTTTATCCCTATATTACTAACCGAGCCTTTTTTCTTACTTCATCAAACACATCCATCGGTAACATTTCCACAAATTGCCACTGGCGATGATGGAAATCAAATGGCTTAATTTGTTCTACATATATCGTCCCATCAATTTCCGTCCGCTCGTCCAACCGGACATGAAATGGGTAATCCTTCCCATTAAAGGTGCCATGTGAGATTGGTACAACCCAAGTAAACGGCGAGGTCTGGGCTAAAATATTGTTACTAACTACCACTGCGGGACGACGTTTCTGAATTTCTGAACCAACTGAAGGATCAAAACCAATATAGATAATGCTACCAGTTTGTGGATAATTTACCATAATTCTTC
>DHKFJ23503__coassemble_722_pt1 | contig 22924 bp, 19 predicted proteins | sample DHKFJ23503__metabat2_low_PE_016 | metagenome-assembled genome bin DHKFJ23503
CTCGTCAACAGTATCGTGATGAGATGGGGCTGTTATCGCCACAAGAGTTAAAGCAGTACCGTGCTAAAGTGGGTTTATCTCAACGTAATTTAGCTGAATTAACTGGGTTAAGTCCAAACACCATCGCACTTTACGAGGCTGGTGCATTTCCTACTAAAGCAAATAATAGACTGCTAAAATCACTGATTGCTAACGATGATGTGCTCCAGCAATATATTGCTGATGAAAAGAATGATTACTCTGATGAGCTGGTTTTAAAAGTCAATTCTTATCTAACTAATAGTGATAGTGTTGTTGAATCACAGAAAGAACAGCCTAAGTTTACAGCTGTACAGTTGGCTAATTGGTTACGAGTTGAAAACTACTTTGCACGGGAAAGCGATTTAAATATTGAACCGTTAACGCAAATGAAGGCTATAAAGCTGCTCTACATTGCGTATGGGAGATTTTTAGTCGCAACCAGGAATAAATTATTTTCTTCACCAATCGTTCACTTTCAATATGGTCCCCTGATAACGGAAGTGCACACAGAATTTAATGGTCAGAGTGTTCTCGATATTGATAAACCAGATAAAGAAGTAATGGACGACTATAATTTGGTTTCACAAGATGGTGAGGTTGTAGATCTTTTAAACAAGGTTAATGAAGACTACATTAATTACAATGCCGCTCTTTTAAGCAAGCAAACTCATCGACCAGGTTCGCCGTGGGATTTAACTCCGGATCGTGAAGTAATTAAGGATCAGTTGATTTTTGATACGTTTAAGCGTGGGATAGAAGAATAGTTCTTGTTTACAAAAAATAAGAGGCTGGGAGAAAACTATGTTTTCTCGCCAGCCTCGTTTTATTTTCTAAATATTATACAGAAATCGCGTAAGAAAAGACCTAATGATTCGGGCTATTAAATAATGAGTTAATTAGCCTTCAATCGGGTGCTGTCCATAGCCAGCTTCACCAACTTGGCCATCAGCCCAACCGATTTGGCCGTCCATCCAAAGTTGACACCATTGGTGGGTATACAGGTTTTCGTTAACGTGGCGGTACTGGTAGCCAAGATAGTTGAGCACCAGTCCTAGCGCCCGGGTTGAACCGGCACAGGAATACTCGTGCTTAATGAAGACCCCAATTGGCTTGGAATAGTACGGGCCAGACATCGTGTAACGGGCGTAGTCTGAAAAGCCACTAACGTATTGGGCAGCTAGACGGACCCGTTGCAAGTCACTGTGGGGGTTGAATGTCCGGACACATTGGGCAATTAAGGCGGCCACGTGTTCAGGCGTATCAGTAGGGGCTAAGTGGCCGTTACCCTGGGCATCATATATGAACTTCCCATCGTAGGCCGGAATATTCAATGCTGTGTTGGGGATCCAAACTTGGGAGTAGGCCCCCTCACCATTAGAAGAATTACTGTAGCGGGAGATCACCTTAATAAAGTCGCTACTGTCTTGGATCGGGAGGGTAAGCTGGGTGCTAAACCGGGCGTGATCGGCATTTAACATATCACCATGGACATGCGCAATATCTGGACTCGCTACGTTATTCACCTGTGTCCGTAAAATTTCGCAGTTCTTATCCACGTCCCAGAGAATCAAGAAATGGTACGGGTAGGCCACTGCGTTATCATCGGCGTGCCAGCCTGCAATGTCAACTTTGCCAGCATCCCAGGATAATTTATCTAGCCAGGCCGCCTTTTGGTTGAGGTTCACGGTGTTGTTGAACCAGTAATCGGCATGGTGGCCTTCACCAGAAGTGGGGTCGTCACTATAACGGCTAACTAGTACTAACTGGTCACCTAACATTGAATCCTTGATATTAAAACGGGCATTAAAGCGTGAACGGTTGGCATTAGCGATACTACCAAAGCCGTTTTGGGCGACATCCTGGCTACTAATAGTGGCGGCCTTTTGACGATCGACTTCCTGATTCTTGGTTTGGTCAAACAAGATTAGGTAGTGGTTAGGCATGAAGGCGGAAGCGTCGGCGGCGTGCCAGCCACTCGCGATGATTTGATGGTTAGCGCGATCGACAGTGAACTGGTCGAGGCAAGCGGCCTGTTTATCACTAATTGTCAGTGGCCGGTCGTTAAACCAGTAGTCAGAATACTGGCTGGCTTGGTTAGCACCATTGGGTGTACTGTAGCGACTAACGATAACCAGCTGGTCACCAACCAGCGCCGGTGTGAGGTCAAAGTTAGCGGTAAAGCGGGACCGGCCGGCATTGGCCATTAGGATACCAGCTTGGGCAACATCCTTACTAGTAAGGTTAGCTACTTGTTGCCGGGCAACTTCACGGTTCTTGGTGCGGTCGTAAAGGATAATGGAGTGGGTTGGCTCGTTTACCGCCTGGTCGTCAGCGTGCCACCCGGCAACGGTAATCTTGTTTCCCGATACTTGGAAAGTATCTAGGCAACCGGCCTTGCTGGTAATGACGGGGAAGTAGTAGTCGCTACTACCGTTAGCTGGCTCACCATTATTTAATGTGGTAAACCGGGAAAGTACTTGGTAGGAGTTGGTACTGTTTAACCTTTGGGCCGGAATTGTGGCCTGAAAGCCACCATCTTCAGCAATTGCTGCCTGTGGGTAGGCCGCTTGGACATCTGGCCGTTTAACCACCTGGGCCTGGGAACGGTACAGTTCATGATTATTATTGGCATCGAGCACAATAATAAATTGCTTCGTGCCTGGCTGGTATTCATTGTTGGCGTGCCAGCCAGTGATCACCAGGTTGCCTTGGCCATCGCCAGCCACACCATCTAGGTGCCCGGCGTTAACTTGCGCGGCACTGTTGGCATTTGAATTGGGCTGAATGGTCGTTTGATTAGCGGCAGCGACTTGGGTCGTAGTTACCGCTGGAACGGTTGTCGGATTTTCAGTAGCGGCATGAACCGCGGAAGCCCCCAATATCGAAATAGTGGTGGCGGAAATAATAGCGACCACCCATTTCTTACCAGCTTTGTACATTTTACTATGCTGTTTAATCATCACAAATCTCCTCCTAATTATAGTAACGATTCTATTATTGCATAAAACAATTTATGATGGACAAGATTCTTAAAATTGATGACCGTTAACTGAATAATAATGAAAGTTAATGGCTGGGGGCAGAAAGTAACAACAATATTAAGTGCCGATGACATTTTGCGGTCAGTCATGGCCCTTTTCTGCTTTTCCGAGTACAATATTATTAATAATTGGAGGGGATTATGAATATGAACGGGAAACTTGCCAAGATCATTGCGACCGTGGCGGTGACGACCATCGCTGGCTGGGCGCTTGTTGACAACAATGTTAAGGCTGATACTACGACCAACCAGCAGGTGACGGTCCAACAGCCGACCCAATCGACCACGGTCAATAACCTGGACCTATATTCAAATAACCTAAGCCAGGTCCAGAATATTCAAAATATTAACTTTCCTGCCGGCTACACCCTTGATGCGGTCCGTAACATTAATAGCTCGGAAGCGGCGAACGCCTTTGAACAACGGGTTGCCCAGCAGGGGCTTTATGACAACGATTACCAGTCTGACGCGGCGGCTGCCCAGGAGCAGGTCGATATTAACCACTTGACATCCAGCCAGGTTGAAGAAATGAACCGGTACGGCCTGGGGTTGGTAAACAAAGCCCGGTCTGAATTTGGTCAAGAACCGTTTAACCAGGATGCGGGGACGATTAATCAGGTCCGCCAGATGGCCTTGCAGTACCAGTCCAAAGACGAGTCGCTCTTGAAAGGCAACTGGCATGATTTCAGTATCCTTCAAGGAAAGTCAGAAAACATCGCGACCTTCCAGATCTACATCGATGACGTTCCCGGCCTCGCTGCGCGGCCGTTTGCCCAAGCGAAGGGGAAGGACTTTGCCGTCAGCAATGCAGTCCCGCTCTTTACGGTGACCACGATGGATGACCTCCGGGCGCTGGTTTACTACGGGATCATGGGGATGTTCTTCAACGATGCCGAAGACACCTTCGGACACGCTCAAAACTTCTTGACGTATAACCAACCGATCACCACCATGGCCCTGTACCCCGCGTTGACCTACTCACCGGGTAACGGCCGGTGGGGGAATGGTCAGCACTTTACCTTCCACCTGGAAAACATTGATATGCACTACATTTGGGTTAGTGGTCGCGACTATAACACCAGTAATTTCACCAATAGTGGTACCGTTGCCGACTATTGGAATTCTAGCGACCAGGGGAATTACGCCAATCTCGATGGGGCTTACCTGACTAGTGATGGTCAGCTAGTAGCGACTGGTTGGCACGCGGCCAATGCGACCCAGGGCCATCCTTACCGTTACCTAATCGCGGTGGACCAGGATGGTCACGAACTCGGTCGGGCCAAGATTACCAACGTGGCGCGGCCTGACGTCCGGCGGGCCCATGATGTTTACAATGCGGGGCAGTCTGGGTTTGCCGTTAAGATCAACCTTAGTTCTGCGCTGGCTGATGCCACTAGTATCCGGTTGATCAGTCGGTATAGTGCGCGGGCCGATGATAATGGCGACTACATTGATTATGACTTTGCACCACTGTCGGTCAACCGCAATAACTATGCTTGCCTAGACGGGGCAACGGTTACCGGCAATCAGCTGCACTTAACTGGTTGGCACGCCACCAACCAGGCGGCTAACAAGCCTTACCACTACATCATTGTTTTAAACAACGGCCGTGAGGTTAGCCGGACCCTGGTGAAGGATGGGATTAACCGGGCAGACGTCGCCAATGTTTACCCCAACGTTGATGGGGCCGGAAAGTCGGGCTTTGCCGTGGATGTGAGCCTGGCCAAGCTAAACTTTAACCAGCGTCTCCAAGTGATTAGCCGTTATAGTGCCAGCGCTGACGGTAACAGTAATTACGTGGATTACTGGTTTGCGCCATTGACGGAGGGGAACTACAGTAACCAGGGGCACCTGGATGGCTTCAAGATTGCCAACGGGAAGCTGAACATTACCGGTTGGCACGCCAACGCGGTTAGTCAGTTCGAGCAGCACCACTTCATTATCCTTTACGATACGACGGCGAACCAGCAAATCGCTGCTTGGCAGGTGCCAACCGTGGCGCGGCCTGATGTTCAGCGGGCTTACCCCCAAGTAGCCACTGCTGGGCAGTCCGGCTTTAACTTCAGCTGTGACTTAGGCGAGTTAACGTTGCTGCCGGGCCACCGGTACGCCGTGATTAGCCGTTACTCCACGGCGCCGACAGGAAATGGTAACGGGAACGGTAGTCAGTTTACCGACTACTGGTTTGCTTCCCAGGTCTTGCTTGGCAATGAAACTGGTTATCTTGACCACTGGGCTGTCCAACCGGCTACTGGTCACTATCAGTTGAACCTTAGCGGTTGGCGGGCAACGAACCTGATCAAGGGCTACCATACTTTGATCGTCTATGACGACACGCGGGACCAAGAAGTCACCCGGCAGACGGTTACTGATACTGAAAAACGGGGGGACGTGGCTCAAATTTATGGCGGCCAGTATGCTAATGCCGGGCAGTCTGGTTTTACGGCCACCATTGACCTGCCAGCTAACTTGCGTTTAAGTGACCACTACACGGTGATTGACCGCTACTCATTGACAAGGGACGCCAATGAGAACTACATTGACGTGATGATTCCGCTTGGGGTATTACGGTAAGGATTGGAATTTATGAATTTAAAAGAACGGCGCGATGGTAACTGGACTTTACCACTGCGCCATTGTAAACAAAAAGCCGCTGGGAAACCCCAACGGCTTTTTGCGGAATGCTATTATGGTCACCTTAGTTTTGGTGACTGATGACAGCATCACTTGGCAGACTACCTGAGAAGTCTTGGTATTGAACTTGTGAACTGCCCTTAGTGGTGTAACGATCCATCCCGTCGCTGTCGACGTGGTGGGTAACGCCCTTCGCGTCAGTCCAAGTTGCAACATCGCCCAGGCCGAGCTGCTTTTGTTCGTTTTGCTTTACACTACTGGTTGACTGGCTAACAGCCTTTGCTGGTGTAACCGCAACATTGTTATTAACATTGCTGGAAGAACTAGCAGCGGTTGCTGCATTAGCGCTCTTTGTCGTGGCGCTAGCATGTGATACGGCAGTTGAACTGCTGGACGCCACAGAAGATGATTGTTCACTAGCAGCCTTGGCCGACTTGTTATCGGCCTTCTTGTGACTACTTTGCTTAACGACTTGGGAGCTGGTTGCTTCGTGAGTCTTATGGGTCGTTGTTGCACTATTGGCAGCGCAACCGCCTAACCCTAAAGCAAGTAATACAACTAATGAACTGTTTAATACCTTTTTGTTTAACTTCATCATAATAATAGCACCCCTTCCGCAATGTTATTTAACATTGTTGTTCTCTTTCAATACGTTTATTGTAACACGTTTGAAATATTTATGTAACCTTTTAGTCAATAAAATGATAATTAAATTCAAAGTTAGCCGTTTACTGTAACAAATGTCTAATAAACGGGGCCAGTTATTCAGGGAACAGCCGGGCCTAGCCTTTTGGGCCAAAAAGCCGTAATATATAGGAAGTTATTACCAAGAAACGAGGAAATACTTTGAAAGAGAGATATTACCATTGGCTATTCTGGCCAATTCTATTGTTATTGGTTGCCACACTAATATTAGTGTGCACCAAGATCCAGTTTATATTTCAGCCCTTTTTAACCTTTATTTCGGTGGTCTTTGTACCATTGATCTTGTCGGGCTTCTTATATTACATGTTGAACCCGATTTTGAAATTACTTTTAAAGGTTCGCCTCGGGCGGTTTCACATTAACCGCGGTGTCGCGAGCCTACTGATGGTATTGATTTTACTCCTTATTGTTGCGGGGGGCTTAGCGGCGTTGATCCCGCCTGTGGTCAAGGAAATGACGTCCCTGGTGACCCACTTGCCCCAAACGGCTAGTGGCCTGCAAAAACTGTTAAACGAAACGATCCAGCATTCGGCGCTGAAGAACGTGGACCTGTCCTCATATTACCGGCAGTTTGACCACCAGTTAGCCAAGTATGCCCAGGTCGTCTTGAAGGGCTTGTCCTCCCGGATTGGGGACGTGGTGAACGCCGTGACGAACATAACGGTCGTGACGATTACGGTTCCAGTCATGCTCTTTTACATGCTTAAGGATGGTTCTAAACTCGGGCCCAGCATTCAAAGGTGGTTGTCACCACACCACGCCAAGGAAGTCGACCAGCTACTTGGTAAGATGAATGATACCCTGTCAGCTTACATTGCTGGACAGGTTATTGAGTGCCTGTTCGTGGGGGTCTTTACCTCGCTAGGTTACATCTTAATCGGTCAACCACTAGCACTGGTTCTCGGGATTGTAGCCGGACTTTGTAATATTATTCCCTACATCGGGCCCTACATCGGGATTGCGCCGGCGCTGTTCGTTTCGTTGACGATGGCGCCCCGCAAGCTGATTCCCGTGATTATAGTGGTGTTGATTGTCCAGCAGATTGACGGGAACGTGATTTACCCCAACATCATTGGGAAGACCTTGCAAATCCACCCGTTAACGATCATCTTACTCTTGCTGGCGGCTGGTCACATCGCTGGAATTGCGGGGATGATCCTCTGTGTCCCAGCATACGCGGTGGTTAAGACGATTTGTGAATACTTCTTTGACATTTACCGGATTGAGCACCCGGTGGAACATAAAGCTGAATAGCATAAAATCTCCCCCAGTTGTTAGGGCTAACAGCTGGGGGAGATTATTTTATGCTTTGCGAATAAACAGGCAGGCCAAAACGGCAACTACGGCACTGATTACTAGGCCGAAGAAAGCCGCAGAGTAGGAAGTAGTTAGTTGAACGATCCACCCAATGAGGAGGGGACCGATGAAACCACCTAGTTGACCACCGAAGTTAACGATTCCGATCGACGACCCGTAGCTCTCTTCGGAAAGAATCTGGGCCGTGAAGCTGAAGATTCCGGTAAAGGCTAGGGACTTGACGAAGTAGATTAATACTTCAAAACTAACGATAGCAACTAGTGATGAAGACTTGAATAAGCCAAACATGAAGACCAGGGTTAAAAAGGAAGCAGCGATAATCAGCCAGCGTTCCCGGTGCTTAAAGAAGTGGACCATGATGAAACCGGCACTGAAGGCGGCAATCCCACCGGAAATAACCGGTAGTGGGACCAGCCACGCCAGACTTTTCAGGTTAATACCCTGTTCTTTCAAAAAGTAGACGGGCATCCACGTCTCTAAGCACTTGGTGATGACGTTTAAGGCTAAACCAATTACCACGAAGGCCCATACGCGGCGGTCGATGCTCTGCCACTTAATGTGTGGACGGGTAGCAACCTCCTGGTGGACGCTTTTAAGTGGGCGTTCCAGCAGGTAGTAAACCAACGTGATGACCAAACCGGCGGCCCCTAACCAGCCAAAGGCCGTTCGCCAATTGCTACTAGCAATGAGGGGGACGATGATTAATGGTGCGACTGCTGCCCCAGCATAGTTAGATGAGATTAAAGCCGAGGTGGCCTGTGACTTTTCTTTTTGGTCATAATTTTCGGAAATCCGCTTTAACGCGGCTGCTGGGTAAGGCCCTTCGGCAATCCCGAAGAGGAAGCGGATGATCACTAGCGCCACTAGTGACCACGCGAGGCCGGTTACCACCGTCATTAGCGACCAGGCTAACAGGGCGATAATGACCATCCGTTTGCTGCCAAGGAGGTCAGTAAGGTAGCCGCCGGGAATTTGCATTAAGGTATAGCCGAGAAAGAAGGCACTGGCAGTGGTTCCCAGCGCCGCCGCCCCAACGTGAAAGTCCTTACCGATATAGGCCAGCGAAATGTTCATCACTGTCCGGTCGGCAAATAAAAGCATGTAGCCCAGGTACAGGATAATAAACGACCATAGGCGTTTTGCCCCTGAATGGTTGTCATAGCTTAACATTGTTTATATTTACACCTCAAAATAAGAAAACTTAGGATAATTGTTGTCGTAAAAGAAACCGTTGAACTTTGCCACTAGCGTTGGTTGGTAGGGCCGGAATCCGAATATATTTGCGGGGAACCTTGTAGTGGGCAAGGTGTTGGCAGCCAAAGCGGGTTAACTGCGCGGGGTCCACCTCGTGCTGGCTAACCACGAAGGCCACCGGCACCTGGCCCCATTCAGGGTCCGCTTTACCGACGATCGCGATGGCGTCAATCCCTGGGTACCGCTGGTAAACCTGTTCAACTTCTTCGGGGAAGATATTTTCGCCACCCGAAATTAGCATGTCATCGCGACGTCCATCAATGTATAGGAAGCCATCTTTATCTAAGTGCCCAATATCGCCCGTCCGGTACCAGCCCTCCACCATCTTAGCCGGCAACTTTTGCGGGAGGTTTAGGTAACCCGGGGTGAGCGCCGGCGTTTTTAAGAGGACCTCACCACTGGAACTCAGTTTTAACTGGGTCGTGAAGAGGGGCTGGCCAACCGAGCCAAGTTTGGTAAGTGCATTTTCCGCCCGCAAAGCGACAATCTGGGAGCAGGTTTCGGTCATCCCGTAACACTGGACCACCGGAATCTGGAGCTGTTGACACTTTAACAGGGTTGGCCGGTCGATCGTCCCGCCCCCTAAAAGCATGCACCGAAAGTTGGGATTATAGGACCGGTGCGTTTGTGCCAGGTGGGCGATTAATTTCTTAAGCATGAAGGGCACGACCGACATAATCGTGACCGGTTCGTTGACTAAAATTTCCTCGATTGGTGCCACCCGAAACTTGTCGACCAGGCGGACCGTCATCCCGTAGATTAGTCCCCGCATGATGATTGAAAAACCGCTAATGTGAAAGATGGGGGCGACGCATAGCCACTCGTCATCGCTGTGAAGTCCCAGGTTTAGGGCCGAAGAAGTTGCGGAGTAAAAGTGGTTGCCAAAGGTTTGCAACACACCCTTCGGTGCCCCAGTGGTTCCCGACGTATACATAATGCTGGCGACTTGGTCAGCATTAAACGTGGGGGTTAGTTTAGAACTACCGGCGGGTAATTTAAGCACGGCGGTGTAACTGGTAAAGCGCTCGTCCATTGTTGGTCGCCATAGTGTGTCCGCAACCAGGCATAAGTGTAAGTCGCTGTCCGCAATTTGCCGGTGGAGTTCCTCGTCAGCCAGGCGCCAATTGAGCCACACAATTGTCCGTCCGCTACTGAGGATTGCCAGGGCGATTTCATAGCTTGTTAAACTGTTGGTGGCCAACATCCCCACCCGCGGACCGGGATGCAGCTGGTCAAGGCGGCTGACAATGCGCCTTACCACGTCCGCAAGTTGACGAAAGGTTAGTGACCTTGCCCCGTCGATTACAGCCACCTTTTCCGGTTGGGTGGCGGCCTGTTTTAATAGCCAATTCTGCGTTTCCATTGCTTAGTTGCTCCTATGGGAACTTGGGGAACTGGTCAAAGTTAGGCTGCCGTTTTTCGTTAAAGGCGTCGCGCCCTTCCTTACCTTCGTCAGTGGTGTAAAATAACATTGTGGCGTCACCGCCAAGTTGTTGGAGGCCGGCCAACCCGTCAGTGTCGGCGTTCATGGCGGCCTTAATGAACCGCAGGGCAGTTGGGGACTTCTGCAAGATTTCATTGCACCAGTCCAACGTTACCGATTCAACTTGGTCCAGGGGAACCACCTTATTGATCCAGTTCATTTGGTAGGCTTCCTGGGCGCTGTAGAAGTGATTTAAAAACCATACTTCTTTGGCCCGCTTGTGACCAATTACCCGGGCAAGGTAGCCGGAACCGTAACCGGCGTCGAAGCTACCGACCTTGGGACCGGTTTGCCCAAACTTGGCGTTATCCGCCGCAATCGTGAGGTCGCAGACCAGTTGCAGGATGTTTCCGCCACCGACGGACCAACCCTTGACCATGGCGATCACTGGCTTTGGAATGATCCGGATCAAGTGCTGGAGGTCCAGGACGTTTAGGCGGGCAATCTTATCTGGACCGACGTAGCCACCGTTACCCCGGACCCCCTGGTCACCACCAGACGAAAAGGCCTTATCGCCGGCGCCAGTCAGGATGATGACACCAATCGTACTGTCGTCTCGGCAAATAGTAAAGGCATCAATCATTTCTTGCACTGTGACCGGGGTAAACGCGTTCATCCTTTTCGGGCGATTCATCGTAATCTTGGCAATTTTGCCGGCCCGCTCAAAAATAATTTCAGAATACTCTTTGACTTGCTGCCAATTAACTGTTGTCATGTTAAATCTACTCCTTTGTTAAGTGAGGTGATGGTTAAAATGAACCTATTAGAAAATTGGGGAATCCGAACCCAATCCGTTAGTGCTGACCAGGTCGTGCTCACCATTGAAGTCAGTGACCGCTTAAAGCAACCGTACGGAATCGTCCACGGTGGGGTCAACGCGGTCCTTGCGGAAACCGCCGCCTCAATGGGTGCCAACGAATGGCTAACCCGCCAGGATCGGGGCCAGATTGCCGTCGGTATTAATATTACCACAGAGCATCTCTTGCCGGTATCAGCAGGAACACTAATTACTAAGGCCCGGCCACTGCGGCGCGGGCGGACAATTCAAACCTGGTTAGTTAAGGAATACAACGGTGCCCGGCTCACCAGTACCAGCATCGTCACCCTCGCCAACCGAGCTAAGCCAGCGTAATGATAAAATGGGAGACAGAACTAGCTTGCTAGTTCGTTTTGCGAAGCGGAGCAAGCCGGTCGGGAACCCCCGTCGACGCGCAGCTAGCCTTTAGAAAGCACAAATAGGCCTCCAGCGTTCGGCTTTGCCGGGCACTGGAGGCCTCGCTGTTCGTGCTTTAGATGGGGTGTAGGGTTTATGTCACAACCCCATTCTTAGCTAATACTGGTTAACAATCCCGTGATTAGGCGTAGCCTGGATCTGGTTGTCGAATCTGAAAACCCACTGGTTGGTCCCGTCGTAGTGAAGGTTGAAGTCACGAGTATCGTACTGGGTAGCGTGCGCCGGCTGTTACTCATAGGCGAAGTCGCGGTACGCGAGTTGGCCGGTACCATTGTTGACGTAGTCATTTAAGTCCCAGTTGACGTTGTGGGTGCGACCGTGACTATCATTCCAAACCCAGTAGTAGCAATATTCGGCTGGTAATTGTTCCGTAGCAACCTGGTAGTTTGCGGGCCGTGCTTTTGCAGGAGCCGGTGCTAGTGCCGGCTCGGTACGCAACGGGGCACCACTATACATGTTGGCCGAGTCGATAGCGGGGTTCACTGGTCGCTGCGTGAATACCGGTTGGCTAGTTAAAGCTATCTTGCGTTGTTAGTTTTAGCCACGACTGGAGTTGCCATTGTAATTTCTGGGGAGTCATTTTGTTGACTCAGTCGCTGGTGGTTGCTAGTATGGCGCTTAACAATTTTGGTTGTAGTCCTGGGCCCCAGCTGCTGGTGAGGTTCCTTACTATTTTGGACCCCACAGCCACCAAGACTGAGTGCTAGTATAATAATTAATGAAGTAATTAGTAAATCTTTTCTAAATTTCATAATAGCACCCTCCCATAATTTATATAAAATTTATTTTTTTATATTTCAATTGTAGTATGAACGACCAGTGACTGCAATTAATATGAATAGAAAAGAGAAAAGACGACAATGAAGGGACCGATACCCCTTCGTTGTCGTCTAATACTTATTCATCCCGTTCATCAACGATTACGTAATTCCCCGTTACAAATTGGTGGTCGCCAATCTGGTACCAGGTGATTTCACCGTGGTCGTCTAATTTGCCACTAATGTTGACCCGCTTACCGTCGGGGATGGTGGCCACTTTTTGCCCATATGGTGCGTCATAAACATCCACCGCCTTATGCGGGAGGTAGTCAATTATCCCTTGCACGTTTTTTAACGGGAGGATGGTCAGCTGGTCAGCAAAGGATGACCGGTGGCTTTCTTCACGATAAGGGTTTTTGATGACCCGCATACCTTCATACTTGACCCATTGGCCGGCACCCAGCTCATACCAGGTTTCACCGTTGGCCGTGTTAACCCGCTGGAAAGCCTTGATAATGATTCCCGCCGGCAGGGGTTCGTTAATTGTTAGGCCGTTAACCTTGTCGTATAACGGCGTCGACTGGTCAAGGTGGAGGTATAAGTTAACCTCCTCGACGGCCTGCCAGTCATTTTTACGGTAGTACAATCGCACGTCCTTGCGTTGCATGTCGAAGCGCCCCTCAGCCGGACCGGTTAGTTTAATGAACCGGTAGTTAGGGAAGTCCTTCTTGTCAACGTGGTACTTACACCCCATAACGCCCTTTAGTAGTTGTGGAACCATTAAATTTTCTCCCGTATCAATATCAATGTAGTAAATCCAAATTGGATTACCAGTTTTTAAATGCTCTAACATGATGCCACCCCGTCACAAAAAACTTATCTATTCCTATTATACCGCACTTTAGAAAATTACGGCGAAGTAGTCACACTAGCGTCGGTGGGGAACTTTTGGTAAAATTGGTTTCGTCTTAAAGCAAAGGAGGGGAGTTCGGTGACGCGACGCCAACGGATCCGCCGGAACACGCTCCGGTCAATTTTTATTGCAATCATTATCCTGCAGGACTTTGTGCCATTTTTGGGCAATATCCCACTGGGTCCCCTGAGCATTACGACCCTTCACGTCACGGTTTGTGTTGCGGCAATTGTGCTCGGACCCGTCGATGGGGCAATTGTCGGGGGCACCTGGGGGATCCTGACCTGGGTGCGGGCCTTTGTGGCGCCCTCAAGCCCCTTGGCCCCCCTGGTGTTGGTTAACCCCCTGGTTTCGGTTTTTCCCCGAATCATGATTGGACTCGTTGCTGGTTACCTCTACCGCTGGTTATCCCAGTGGTCCGGTCACCAGAAACTGGCGATGGCGGTCGCCGGTGTGGTGGGGAGCCTCACAAATACGGGTTTGGTGTTAGGCTTGATCTACCTGTTTTACCAAACACCAGCCGTAGCGCAAGCATATGGGGTTAATGTCGCCCACCTGTTAGGGGCCCTCCTGGTGATCTTGGCTACTAACGGCAGCTTAGAGCTGGTTTTTGCGGCCGTGGCGGTCCCGCTAATTGCTTACCCAGTAGCGGAGGTTCACCGACGACTAGCGGCGATGTAAACATAAAAAGAAAACGGGCTAGCTGCCTGCACCATTCTGCAAGCGGCTAGCCCGTTTGATTATATTAATTAACTATTTACTTTCACTTGTAACGTGTGCTGGCTCCTGGTGGTCAGCAGCAGCGACGGTAATGTTACCATCATCATCCAGCTTGGCTGCCAGGTCGTGAACGTCACTGTGGTCGAGGACGTAATCGGCGATCCGGTCTTCGATTTGTTCTTGGATTACCCGCCGGAGTGGCCGCGCCCCCATCTTCGGGTCGTAACCGAGGTCAACCAGCTTTTCATCAACGTCTTCCGGAACATCAATGTGGAGCTTCTTATCAGCCAGCATACCGTTGACATCGTTAATCATCAGGTCAACGATCTTCATTAAGTCATCCTTAGTGAGGGCGTTGAACTGAACGATGTCGTCAAACCGGTTCAAAAATTCGGGCTTGAAGTAGTTGGTTAACTTATCAATGATGGAGTGGGTTGAGCCAGAAGCTTCGGCACCGAACCCAACGCTGGCAACGGCATCACCGGTCCCGGCGTTAGAGGTCATGATAATGATGGTGTCCTTGAAGCTAACTGTCCGCCCTTGAGAATCGGTCAAACGACCGTCATCAAGGATTTGCAGGAACATGTGCATAACGTCCGGGTGGGCCTTTTCAACTTCGTCCAGTAAGATCAAACTGTATGGGTGCCGACGAACTTGTTCCGTTAATTGTCCAGCCTCTTCATAACCGACGTAACCAGGGGCCGCACCGATTAGCTTAGAAGTGGATGTCTTATCCATATATTCCGACATGTCGAAACGAATCATGGCATCCTTAGAACCAAAGAGTTGTTTTGCTAACTGCTTAGCGGTCTCAGTCTTACCAACCCCGGTTGGGCCGACGAAGAGGAAGGAGCCAATTGGCCGACCGGACTTGTTTAATCCAATCCGGTTCCGACGGATGGCCCGGGCAACCTTGTCAACGGCTTCATTCTGACCGATAACGTGGGCTTCCAACTTCTTATCGAGGTCTCGGAGTTGGTTTTCTTCTTGCTTTTGCAGGTCACCAACCGGGATGTTCGTCTTCTCTTCGACGATCTTTTGCATATCCTTGTCAGTAACGGTTGCGGACTCTTCCGTGTGGTTTTCTTCCGCGTCCTTCTTGGCCTTTTCAAGACGGGTTACTTGGTCCCGGTAGAAGGCCGCCTTTTCATAATCCTGGTTGTCAACTGCCTGTTGCTTGTGGGCTTCGGCCGTGTGGATTTCGTTTTCAATCATGTTCGGGTCTGCCGTCTTCAGCGTCAGGTTCTTGCGCGAACCGGCTTCATCCAAGAGGTCAATGGCCTTATCCGGCAGGAAGCGGTCTTGGATGTAGCGGTCGGATAACTTAGCTGCGGCCACAACGGCTTCATCAGTGTACTTAACGTGGTGGTAGTCTTGGTAGCGACCCTTAATACCGTTTAAAATCTTGATGGTTTCGTCAACACTTGGTTCGTCAACTTCAACCGGTTGGAACCGCCGGGCGAGGGCGGCATCCTTTTCGATCTTCCGGTACTCGTTAAGAGTGGTGGCACCGACTAATTGGAAGTCACCACGGGCAAGGGCCGGCTTCAAAACGTTGCCGGCGTCCATACCACCCTCGGCGTTACCAGCACCCATGATCTCGTGAATTTCATCAATGAAGAGGATGATGTTCTTGTTCTTACGAACTTCTTCCATTAATTGTTGCATCCGCTTTTCAAATTGACCACGAATGCCAGTGCCTTGAACTAAGGAAACAACATCCAAACGAATAATTTCCTTATTAGCCAGTTTTTCTGGTACCTGGCCGGAAACGATCGCCTGAGCTAAGCCTTCGACAACCGCGGTCTTACCAACCCCGGCTTCACCGATCAGGACCGGGTTATTCTTCGTCCGCCGGTTTAGGATTTCGATTACTCGTTTGATTTCATTATCCCGCCCAATTACGGGGTCGATTTTTCCTTGACGGGCCATATCAGTAAGGTTAATCCCGTATTGACCAAGGATTCCCTTACCGCCCCGTCGGCTGCCGCCGCGTTGTGCTTGGGCACCAGGGTTTTGACCGTTGGCGCCGGCAGCTTGGCCTTGCATGTTATTCATTGCGTTCATAAAGTCTTCGAGGCTTCCAAAACTGAAGTTGTTCATTCCGTTACCTCCGTTTAACATATTAGTTTGAAAATCTTGTAATTTTTGATAGCATTCTTGGCACAGGTCCACCTGGATCCGTTGCCCGTTAAAGTTCATTTGTAAATGGATTGAAGCAGGGTTTTGATGGCAATTTTGACATAGCATCTAAATAAATACCTCCCCAAATATTTGTCACCTAAAAATGTTTGACCATTCTTGACCATTGATTATAATTATACTTACTTTTAATCATGACGCAAGTGTTGTGCCTGACTTTAAGAAAAAATCAACCAGTGACGTATCAACTACTAATCACATTTTAGCACTCCTTAACATTGATTGCTAAAAAGGTAGATCGTGTATAATAGGAAAAAAGAATATAAGAGGGTGCTTTAATGGCTGAACAGGATTTTAAACAGCAACTAGACGACTTACGGTCGGGGAAAATTGACCACTTTGAGATCACACCTGATGATTTTCAAGAGTTTCAACAAGTCTACCATGCTTACCCATACCGGACGCAGATTGAGGGGAAAGCTGATATTGGTGGCAAGGTAACCTACCATTTAATTCACCGATAACTTGCCTTTAACTGTCTTGTATTTACCGCTTACAATTGCTAAAATAGATTCATCGAGGTGTATCAGTGGTAAAATAGTCACTGATAAAAAGTAAATCTGCTCGAAGGAGACTGATTAATAATGGAAAAACGCGATTTTACTATTACTGCTGAAACTGGTATTCATGCACGTCCAGCAACCATCCTGGTTCAGACTGCATCAAAGTTCTCATCTGATGTGACCCTGTCATACGAAGGCAAGAGCGTTAACCTGAAGTCCATTATGGGTGTAATGTCACTTGGTGTTGGTCAAAACGCCAACGTTACCATCACTGCTAGTGGTGACGACGAGAAAGAAGCTTTGGATGCCGTTGCTGAAACGATGAAGAAGGAAGGATTGACCGACTAATGTCTTTACTGCTAAATGGGTTGGCAGCGAGCAATGGGATTGCGATTGCCCCGGCTTACCTATTAGTGGGGTCTGATTTATCCATTCAAAAACAGCATACGAATGATAAGGATCATGAGGTCAGCCGGCTTCATGATTCTTTTGCGTTCAGCCGCCAAGAGCTGCGCGTCATTCGTGACCACGCCCACCAACGACTGGGACAACGGGCAGCTACGGTAGTGGATACCCAATTGGCGATGCTTAATGACCCGGCGCTATTGGCGGCCATTATGGACCAGATTAAGGGGGCGGGCTTTACTGCGGAGTGGGCCGTTAAGGTGGTGACGGACCGCTATCTCAATATCTTTGAGCATCAGAACGATAATGACTACCTCCAGGCGCGGGGGACCGCGATGCGTGACGTCGCTAAGCGCTTATTGAGTCATTTGCTGGCGATTGACTTACCTGACCCCCTACAGCTTGACCACCGTGCCATCATTGTGGCCAAGAATGTGACACCCACGGATACGGCCCAATTTAGTCGGCGGTATGTGGCGGGGTTGGTCACCGATGGCGGTGGACGGACCTCACACTTTACGATTATGAGCCGGACACTATCCTTACCGGCGGTAGTGGCGACTAAGGATGCAACGGCAAAGATTAATAATGGCGACTTATTAATTGTCGACGGAATTCACGGCAAGGTGATCGTGCGGCCTAGTGAAGAAGAACTTGAGCATTACCGCCTACTTGCGGGGCAGTTTGCCCGGGAGCAGGAAGCCTGGGGAGCGCTCCGGGACCAGCAGACCATTAGCACCGATGGCCGTCACTTTGAGGTGGCAGCCAACGTGGGGACCCTGGCGGACCTGGAAGACGCCCGCAAAAACGGTGCGGAAGGAATCGGCCTTTTGCGGACTGAATTCTTATACATGAATCAAGCGGCACTTCCGGATGAAGCGCAACAGTTTACCGCCTATAAGCAGTTTGTATCGACAATGAATGAACAACGGGTGGTTGCCCGGACCTTAGATATTGGTGGGGATAAGTGGTTAGGAATGGTTCCTTTACCGCAAGAAGCTAACCCATACCTGGGCTTTCGGGCTATCCGGGTGGGTTTAGCTAAGCCCGAAATCCTCCGCCCCCAACTCCGGGCCTTACTGCGGGCGTCGGTTTATGGCCGATTAGCAATTATGTTCCCGATGGTGGCGACGATTGAAGAATTCCGCCAGGCCCGGGCCATTCTGGATGAAGAAAAGGACAAACTGGTGGCCACCGGGGTGGCCGTTGCCGATAATGTTGAGGTCGGCATGATGCTAGAAATCCCGGCTGTGGCAATGATGGCCGACCTGTTTGCCCCGGAGGTTGACTTCTTTAGTATCGGGAGTAATGACCTCATTCAATACCTCTTTGCAGCGGACCGGGGTAACGCCCGGGTAGCCTACCTTTACCAGGAGCTCCACCCAGCCGTTTTGCGGACGGTGAAGCGGGTAATTGATGCTGCCCACGTGGAAGGCAAGTGGGTCGGTATGTGCGGCGAAATGGCTGGCAACCCGCTGGCCACCCCCCTGTTAATGGGGATGGGACTGGACGAGTTTTCGATGCGGAGTAGTCAGATTCTCCGGATTCGGGCCCTGATCAAGAAGTTAAACACTCGACACCTCCAACCGCTGGTTCACCGGGCGCTGGCGGCCAAGACAGCACCAGAAGTAACGGAATTAGTTAAAGAGTTCATACCAGAATTAAAAGATGAATAATGGGTAACCAGGCGTACGCTCGAATCCAGGCGGGATCCGCGTGACGGCCTGGTTTTTTGTATCCTCCTTAAGAAAAAATTAATCTGTCGATGGAGAACTTGTCGCGCTTGCCTAATCGTTGTTATAATAGGAGAAATATGGCTTTTTGCTAAAGGATATGGGATTTAGTATAATGAGAGCCACTACCAAGTAGAAATGAAAGATTGGAGCAGTTAGTGTGAATATTGGTCTTTTTACAGATACATACTTTCCTCAAGTCAGTGGGGTTGCCACTTCGATTAAGACCCTGCGCGATGAACTGACTGCCCAGGGGCATAACGTTTATATTTTTACGACGACCGACCCGCAGGCTAAAAAGGACGACGTTGAAAACGGCATTTACCGCCTGCCCAGCATCCCCTTTGTTTCCTTTACCGACCGCCGAATCGCGGTGCGGGGAGCTTTTCGGGCGATCCGACTAGCTAAGAAGTTACAATTAGACATTGTTCACAACCAGACTGAGTTTGCACTTGGCCTGCTCGGGAAGGTGGTAGCGCGCGAGTTAAATATTCCGTGCCTGCATACCTACCACACGATGTATCAAGACTACCTTCACTACATTGCGAATGGTCACATTGTTAAACCAAAAAATGTGGCGACCTATGCCCGGATGTATATGCGGAGCCTCGACGGGGTGATTGCACCTAGTAAGCGGGTTCTTGACACCCTGCGTTCGTATGGGGTAACGGTGCCCATTCGGATTATCCCAACTGGAATTAATCTCGGGGTTTACCAGAGCCAGGATAGTCCGGCCCAGGTTCAAGCCCTGCGAGACCAGTACGGTTATGGACCGGAGACGCCGGTCTTGCTGTCATTGAGCCGGTTAGCGTATGAGAAAAATATTCATGCCTTAATTGACGCCATGCCGGATATCCTTGCCCACAAGCCGGCTGCCCAATTGCTGATTGTGGGGGATGGCCCCGCACGGCAGACACTGGAACGGCAGGTCCGTCAGATGGACCTTACTGACCACGTCCAGTTTGCCGGTGAAATTAAAAATGAAATGGTTCACCATTATTACCAGATGGCCAACGTCTTTGTCTCCGCCTCGGACTCTGAGTCCCAAGGCCTAACTTATGATGAAGCCCTGGCTTCGGATTTACCAATTGTCGTCATGCGCAGCGTTTATACCGATGAGTTGATTGATGACCCGGCAATTGGTGTTAGCTTCCAAAAGCGGGCGGACCTGGTGAAGGGCGTTGTTTACTACCTTGATCATCCGGGCAATGAAGAGTCACATACCAAACGTCAGCAAAAGTTACACGCTATTTCGGCAGAGGTGTTTGGTAAGCGAGTGGTGGCCTTTTATCGAAACTGCCAGGATAAGATGGCGGTGGATGAACAGGACAAGCCCCGTCACCACTGTCACCTGTTCCATCGTTTAAGGAGTTAGTAATGATTAAGATTACGATGTTTTCTTCGGCGGACAAGGTTGCCGGCCAGGGAGTGGGCAGTGCTTACCTCGAACTGGTTGGCTTACTGAAGACCTATTTTAAAGACGAGTTTGACGTTGCAATAAATCGCTACCGCAGGAGTGACGTTAGCCACTACCACACAATTGACCTTCCGTTTTACTTCTCAACGTTTTCTAAAAAGCGGGGGCAAAAGGTGGGCTATGTTCACTTCCTGCCGGAAACACTAGAAGGTAGCTTAAAAATCCCACAACCATTTCGTGGGATTTTTTATCGTTATGTGATTGCTTTTTATAAACGAATGGACCACCTGGTTGTGGTTAACCCGTCGTTTATTGACGAATTAGTGGCTTATGGTATTCCGCGCGAAAAGATTAGCTACATTCCCAACTTTGTGGACAGCCGGCGGTTTCATCCGGTGCCGGCAGGTGAAAAGAAACGGCTGCGGGCTAAATTTGACCTCCCACAGGATAAATTCATTGTTTTGGGAACCGGGCAGGTGCAGGAGCGTAAAGGCGTCCCTGATTTTATCCGCCTTGCGCGGCAGAACCCCGATGTACAATTCGTGTGGGCCGGTGGCTTTTCGTTTGGCCGGTTGACCGATGGCTACCGGGAGTTGAAGAAGGTCGTTGATAACCCGCCTGCTAACCTCCGCTTTACCGGGATCGTTAGCCGGGATGAGATTGCCCAGTTGAACAACTTAGCCGACCTGTTCCTTTTGCCGTCGTTTAATGAACTCTTTCCGATGTCGGTGCTGGAGGCGTTTAGTTGTGGTACGCCAGTGATGCTCCGCGACCTAGACTTGTATCAGGCAATTATTAAGGGTGATTATGAGCCAGCGAAGGATGTTGAGGAGATGCAAGTTAAGTTGACCTTATTGCGTAATGACCCGGCGCGGCTTGACCATTGGCAAAAGCAGGCACGGGTGGCGGCCCAACACTACTCGGAGGACCATCTGGCGGCAATTTGGCACCGTTTCTACCATGAACAAGCACGGAAGGGAGTTAATAATGACTAGGAAAAACTGGCTGGTACTGGCTATCATGCTGTTTATTGGCGGGGGGATAATTGCTTACTCCCTGCGGACCGTCAATATCCACCTGCTTGTTCGTGACTTCTTTACGCTAAACTGGTGGTGGATGTTAGTTGCACTGGTTTGTATTTGCTTATACCTAATACTTGAAGGAGTAGTGGTAAAGATCTTTATGAAAAATCGCTACCCAGCATTCACTTGGAAAGATGCGATGCGGCTACCACCAATTGAGCAGCTCTTCAACGGAATTACGCCCTTTTCAACCGGGGGGCAGCCGGCCCAGCTAGTGGGGATGCTCCAGTGCGGTGTTGATGGGGGCGTTGCTAGTTCGGTTTTACTAATGAAGTTTGTCGTCTTTCAGGCGATGATTGTCATCAACTTTTTAATTAGCCTGGTGATTGGCTTTCACTTTATTGCCGAGAAACTCCATGCATTATCCTTACTAGTATTGCTGGGCTTCATGATTCACTTAGCGGTGATTGTGGGCCTGCTGTTAGTAATGTATTGGTATGGCTTTACCAAGCGGGCGATGAACTTGTTGATCAAACCGTGTGCTTGGTTTATGAAGCCGGGTCGTTATGAACGGATGCGGATACTGTTAAATGAAAAGGTCGACTCCTTTTATAAAGAGAGCCTCCGGATGAAGGGCGAGTATGGGAAAATGGCTAGAGTATGTGTGGTTACGTTGCTCCAGCTCTTCTTTTACTACATGATTCCGTATTTCATCATGCTGGCACTGGGGGTTCACGGGATGAACTTTATCATGGTCGTTAGCCTGCACGTGTTGATTTTCATGATTATTTCACTCTTCCCGATCCCTGGTGGGGCCGGTGGTGCTGAATACTCCTTTTCGGTCTTGTTTGCGAGTTTCATTGGCTCCGGTAGTAAGTTAGTTTTGGCAATGATCCTATGGCGACTTTTGACCTATTACTTTGGGATGTTCGCGGGGATGGTTGCATTAGTCGTTAAACCAGATAAAATTAAACATGATGTCGAAGGTGAGTAATAGCAAGTATTGCTCATTTTTATTTTTGAGGAGGGGATGGCAGTGGCAAAGTCACAGCTGCTACAGATTATTCGTCGCTTAAATGCAATGAAACATGACCAGCGTGGGCGGCGTCAGCGACGGACCTTTGAACAATTTGGGGTACCGGTTTGCGAAGTAACGTACGTTAGCGACACTGATGAGTTTGTGTTTGTCCGGTTTCGACCACAGGAGCGCTTTCGTTTCGATGATATTGACTTGGTGGCTATTGAGGTCTTTAACTGCTTATACGATTTGGAGCACACCTTTTAACTTTTTTTGAGAAAAGGTGTTGACGAATGACTTGATGCTTGGTATATTATTACTTGCTGTTACGAAGCAGTTCGAAATTGCTTCAAAAATAGCTATTGACAGAGATTTGCTTATCTGTTATCATGAATGAGTTGTTTCATGAGAGCGGTCAAAAAGTTATCAAAATTTCTTCTTGACATAGTTTTACTGAGATGATAAAATATAAAAGCTGTTTGATGGCAGCTTGGTAGACCTTTGAAAACTGAACAAAGTTTCGACGAATCAAATGTGTAGGGTCT
>DHKFJ23503__coassemble_730_pt1 | contig 22581 bp, 19 predicted proteins | sample DHKFJ23503__metabat2_low_PE_016 | metagenome-assembled genome bin DHKFJ23503
TTTATGAAGTGTGTGTTCGCCGTAGGCAACTTCCGTTGTGTCGGTAACCCACACTTCATTTTTAGTTTCACGGTCGAATTGTCCCTGCAATAAGTTGTCATTGATGTATTCTTCATGGCGTTGAATTCGATTGCGCTTCTTCTTCCTAATATTTGCTCTAATTCCATGCTTACGCATGCAGTTAGTTATTCGTTTTAATCCAGCGGTAAAGCTTAAACGGTTTTCAAAGCTTAACTGTGTAGTCATCGCTAAATATCCCAGCGTCCAATTATGTTCTTCTTCTAACTCTACAATCGCTTCAAGTAACTCTGCTTGCTCATTATGATATCGACTTGGCTTTCGATTGAGCCATTTGTAATAACCATCTCGTGAAGAATCAGCTATTTTACACAACTGGCTAATTGACCATCCATTTTCTTGATTTAGTTCTTTGATGGCTTGGTACCGGAGTCCTTTTCCACCTCCCGATTGCGTATTTCTGTTAATTTTTTTGCGAATGCAATCTCCATCTCTTGCTTTTCTAGCTGAGCCCTTAATAAGCGATTCTCTGCCTTGAGTCGGTCAACTTCCGTCCACTTCTCTTCTGGCTTAGCTTTGCCTCGGCGATCACGAAGTGATTCTGGGTCATTACCGCTTTTGCGATACTTTTGATACCAGCCATAAACTTGTTGGTAACTAATATGGTACTTTTCAACTGCCCAATTGTAGTTCACATCATGCTTAATCAACTCTTCAATGATAGTAAGTCGTTCTTCAAAGTCAGTCTTTCGTCCACTCATTTTTGAATCTCGCTTTCTTGGCGTATAGGCCTTTAAGTTAGATTCATTATATCGGATAATCCATTGTTCTAGTTGCCTTTGAGATCGTAAACCGTGTTTTATCGCAAATAAATCTAATGCCTCATCTGTTTGTTGATATTGTTCAACCAATGAGTTTTTAAATTCTTTAGAGTAGCTTTGATTATGATGACTTGTTTGAAGTCCTGGCATTCCCTGATACTTGTATAGAAGACTCCACCGCCTGATAGTTTTTTGGCTAATCTTGTACTTAGTTATTACCTTATGGATTCCATTTCGTAAAACTTCATTGAGGATTAAAAGTTTTTCCTCTGCTGAGTATTTAGATTTTCTTCCCATAGAAAAAGCCCTCCGAGTATAAGATGAATTTTCTATTTCATCTGTATACTCAGAGGGCATTATAGCCATGTCGTGCCCCCTTTTTTAGGAGATACTTAGTATATAAAAGGAGAAGTGTTAGATGTCTTCAGGGTGCCGTTGGATGTAAACAACCTTCGTGTCAGTGCATTCAAGGATACCGTGCATACCGTCAGAACCACCGATACCAGATTCCTTAACACCAGCGTGGTAACCTTGCATAGCTTCGAAGTAGTTCCGGTTGACGTAGGTTTCACCGGCTTGAATCTCGTTAACAGCGTAGGCGGCCCGGTCAAGGCTCTTGGTGAAGATACCAGAGGTTAGGCCCATCGTGCTGTCGTTGCACATGTCAACAGCTTCTTCAAGGGTCTTGAAGGTCATCACTGGCAGAACTGGGCCAAAGATTTCATCTTGGATAGCGGAACCATCCTGCTTGACGTTGGTCAAGATCGTTGGTTCGTAGAAGAAGCCCTTGCCGTCAACTGGCTTACCACCGGTAACAACCTTGGCGCCTTCCTTAACAGCTTGCTTTACTTGGCTGTCAACCTTTTCAAGGGCGGCCTTATTGATCAGTGGACCCATGCCAATCTTAGGGTTCTTAACCGTATCACCAACCGTGATCTTCTTAACGGCAGCGGTCAGCTTTTCCATAAATTCGTCCGCCACGTTTTCTTGGACGTATACCCGCTGAACGTTATTGCAAAGTTCACCGTTGTTGTCGAACCGTGAGTTGATGATGTCATTAACGGCTTCGTCAAGGTCAGCATCATCACAAACAACTGCTGGCGCGTTCCCACCTAATTCAAGGGAAACTTCACCCACGTGTTCAGCAGCGGCAGCCATGATCCGCTTACCAGCGCCAACTGAACCAGTCAGGCTGGCCATACCGATCTTTGGGTTCTTAGAAAGTTCGTTTCCAACAACCGAACCTGGTCCGGTAACAAAGTTAACAACCCCGGCTGGGATGCCAACCTTGTCACAGAGCTTAGCAAATTCAAGGGCACCAATTGGGGTGTCAGAACTTGGCTTCAATACGATTGTGTTACCAGTTACCAAAGCTGGGGCCATCTTCCGGGCAATCAGGAAGAATGGGAAGTTCCACGGCAGGATACCAGCGATGACACCAATTGGCATCCGCTTCAACAGAATCGTCTCGTCTTTGTTATCGGATTGAATAACCTCACCCTTGTAAGTCCGACCAGCTGCTGCCATGTAGTCAAAGTAGTCAGCGGTGAAGTTTACTTCAGTCTCAGCCAGTGAACGAATCTTACCTTGCTCAACTTGCAAATTCTTGATCCACGGTTCAGGATCCTTGCGAATTTCTTCCGCCAGCTTGTGAAGGTACATCCCCCGGGTTGGTGCAGGTACCCGGTGCCAAGTCTTTTCGGCTTCAGTGGCCGCGTCGATTGCTTGCCGCGTTTCTTCCACCGTCGCACTTGGCACGGTCCCTAAGACAGCTTCATCATTTGGACTAATGACGGTAATCTTTTCACCTGAATCTGTATCAACAAATTTACCATTAATGTACATCTTGTAGTGTGGTGTAGCCATTTTATTGCTTCCTTTCAAGCATACTAGTTAAATGCCTTAAACCAACTTTACTAACTGGGTAAATTACTTGCCGGGCTGGTAGTCCTTATCGATGATCAGAACTGGCTTGATGGTCTTACCAGATACGGAGTCTGCATTCGCTTCGTTAATTTGGTCAAAGTCGTAGAACTTTTCGGTCTTGTCAAAGTCGAACATGCCAAGCTTGTAGAATTCAATCAGCCGCGGAATGTCAACTTGTGGAATTGAGTCACCCATGTTAACACCAACGATTGTCCGGTCAGCTGGGCAAAGGTCGTTCCAAGTGTTAACGTCGATGTGTTGAGCAGTAACGGCAATGGCTGCCAGAACACCGCCCTGTGCTAAGGCTTGGATAGCGTCTTCCATGACCTTAGTAACACCAGTAGTATCAACGATGTAGTCAACACCCTTGCCATCGGTCAGCTTTTGGATAGCCTTAACCATGTCTTCATCATTAGTATTGATGGCGTCAGTAGCGCCCAATTCCTTAGCGAGGTTCAACCGTTCTGGAACCCGGTCAATTGCGATAACCTTCGTGCAGCCAGAAATCTTACCAGCCATCATAGCAGCCAAGCCAACGGCCCCAGTACCAGTTACGGCAATGGTGGAACCTGGTTCAGGCTTCAAGGTGTTGAAGACGGTCCCAGAACCAGTTACGTAACCACAGCCCAGCGGTCCAAGCTTCCGCAAGTCAAGGTCCTTAGGTACCTTAACCGCATTCCGTTCACGAACAACGGTGGTCGTCGTGAATGATGATTGGTCAAACATGTCATCAACTTGGTGGCCATCTTCAGTGAAGTGGGCACTGCCGTCAGGACGAACACCTGACAAGTTGTTAGCAGCGTAGTTCAAGCACTTCGTTGGTTTACCCTTCAAGCAGTTGATACAGTTACCACAACCATAGAATGACAGGATTACGTGGTCACCAGGCTTGAAGTCCTTAACTTCAGGACCAACCTTTTCAACAATCCCGGAACCTTCGTGTCCTAAGATAATTGGGTAACCAATTTCGGCATCACCCTTACGAAGGGCTTCATCGGAGTGGCAAATACCAGTTGCGACCATGTGAACTTGGAGGTCGTCAGCTTGCATGTCAGCTAATTCAACGTCGTCACGAATATCAAACTTTGCACCTTTCTTATCTACAACAGCAGCTTTGATTTTCATAACAATACATCTCCTTAAATAATTGCAATCGCTTTACGATGTTTAAACTATCACAAAGTTTGCCGAATGTTAGCTTTTATGGTACCGGTTGGTTTTATAGCAATTGTTACACATGTACTTAGAGTATGTCTGATTGCTACTAATTCTTGTGAAACTTTAAACTTAACGTATGATGAATTGATCATCTATTTGTTCAAAAAGTTATTTTAAAAAACAAAAAAAGCAGTTAGCGCTTAGCAAGTCCTTAACTGCTTAATTTTATTTAACAAGCTGTATAGCAGCCCTAATATGTCTTTGTTTGCGGCCGCTTCAATAAGACCACCAGTAAGATCATTGCTTCAACTGCAAAAATTGCAACTGCGCAAACAATGAATAAGAAGTGATAGGATGCAGCACCAATCACCAGTCCACCAAACAAGGGACCAATTGCCTTTCCTAACGACGAGTAAGCATTCAGGATCCCCTGATACTTACCCTTTACCGCGACCGGAGACAGACTATTGACGATTGCTGGCATCGTCGGGATCACCGTTGCCTCCCCAATCGTTAGTACCACCATTGCCAGGATATACCAACCATATGACTTGGCTGCCAAGAGGAGGACAAACGATAAGCCAATCGTCAGCGTCCCGATATAAACCAACATGTAAGGATTGTTGTACCAGCGACTTAACCATGATAAGACTAGCTGGGAAACCACCACGAGGACCCCATTAATCGTCCACAGGAGACTATACTTGGTCATTGAAATTCCCTGTTCGGTCATAAAGACGGATAGGTTGCTCGACCACTGCTCATACATGGTCCAAATCACGCATAGGCTGATAAAAAAGGTCCAACAAATCCAAAGGTTAGCCTGGGGGATCGCCAGTGCTGTGCCCGTCTGCTGCTGGTGTTGCTTAGTAGTTGTTGGTTGCGCTACGTCACCAAAGCACGAAAAGGCAATCGCCGCCAAGACAAGGTAAAAGGCCGCCGTAATTGAAAACAGTGGTGCAACACTACCGCCGGCATATTGGTAAAGGGGCCCAACAATCGTCGTTCCAATCACCATCCCCAGGTTACTGGCAAAGTATAGCATACTAAACACGTAACGGCCGTCCTGACTAATCTTAGTCGCGTAGGAATTGATCAAAGTAATGATCCAGCCATTAAAGAAGCCAATGGCGGTCAACAGGATCGCATAAATTGGCCAGCCGTTAAAAAAGATCAAAATAGCAATTACCACTGTCGCCACCACGGTACCGCCGAAAAGGAGCCAGTGGGGGTTGTGGCGGTCAAAGAGGAGGCCGCTGATGTAACTGCCGACCACGTTTGCCCCTGAATAAAAGAGGAGCACAATTCCTGACATCGTCAACGATTCATGGAGTTGGTCGTGCATGTAAATCGTCGTCAATGGCCACACAAAACTGTTACCAATACTACTGATAAACATGCTGACCAGCAACCACTTAAGCTTAATACCACCCGTCTGTTGCACGCTTGCCACCTCCTAATTGCTGAAAATAAGGCTGGAAATTCATCTTCCCCAGCCCTATTTTTGACTTTATTGGTGGTCCTCCGGGACATAGGCAACGGAAGCAAACTTATTGTATGACTTGGCAAACAACAGCTTGACCGTTCCCCGCGGACCACTCCGGTTCTTTTCAATAATTACTTCAACTTCACTAACGTTGGCAGCGTCATCATCATCTTCCTGCTGGGCGCCACCCCCGCCTTGTTCATCATCATCGTCCCCTTCGTGCTCGTAATAGTCATCACGGTAGAGAAAGCTGACGATATCAGCATCCTGTTCGATTGACCCAGATTCACGGATATCGGACAGTACCGGCCGCTTATCTTGCCGCTGCTCGACCCCCCGGGAAAGCTGGGATAACGCGATTACCGGCACCTCTAGCTCCTTGGCCAGCTTCTTCAACTGCCGGGAGATCTCCGAGACTTCTTGCTGCCGGTTATCCGGGTTATTCCCTTCAATCAGCTGGAGGTAATCAATGACGATTAATCCTAGATTCCCCTTTTCCTTAGCGAGGCGCCGACAGCGGGCCCGGATTTCTGAAACCTTAATTCCCGGCGTATCGTCAATGTAGATCTGCGCATTGGAAAGGGTCCCCATTGCCATATACATGCTCTCCCACTCTTCCGGGGTCAACTGCCCCGTCCGCAGGTGGTTCGCGTTAATATTTCCTTCCGCACAAAGCATCCGGTTAACTAGGGACTCGGCCCCCATTTCTAGGCTAAAGATCGCCACCGTCGTCCGCTGACCATCTTCATCAGTCCGGGTCGCCACGTTCTGGGCGATGTTAAGCGCAAAAGCCGTTTTCCCCACTGCGGGACGGGCCGCCAGGATCACCAGCTCGTCCTTATGCAGCCCTGTCGTCATCTCGTCGAGTTGCTTATACCCAGTTTTAAGGCCAGTAACATCGGTCTTCTTCTGAGATAATTCGTCAATGTGGGCCAACGATTCGTCCAGTACTGATGAAATCTTTTTAAAGTCGGTCTGGCTGCTTCCCTCGGAAACCTGCATAATTCCTCGCTCGGCTGAATCCAGCAGGTCATCGATTCCCTGGTCGTCAGCATAACCCTCATTAATGATCTTGGTCGCCGTCTCAATCAGCCGGCGCCGGGTCGCCTTGTCATGGACAATCTTGGCGTAGTAGCCAACGTCACGGGCAGAAGGCACCGAAGACGCCAGTTCGGCAATGTAGGTCGCCCCACCGACATTTTCCATCTGGTTGTCCTTTTGCAGAGCGCTATTCATCGTGATGGGGTCGATCGGTTGGTCGTCTTCATACAGGTCGACCATCTTTTCAAAAATAATTTGGTGAGCCCGCCGGTAAAAGTCACGGGGCTCTAAATATTCCATTGCATCGCCCAACGCGTTCTTACTTAAAAAAGCAGCTCCGAGAACTGCTTTTTCAGCTTCAAGATCGCGTGGTTCTTCTTGTACCGGTGCATTATCCATGACGATACCGCTCCTTTGAATTACTAATTAACCTACTTTTCTGCGATGTGGACACGGATTTCGGCGGTTACTTCTGGGTGCAGCTTGATTGGCACGTTAACGTAACCCAAGGCCTTGATTGGCGCTGCCAGTTCAATCTTGCGCTTGTCAATCTTAACCTTGTATTGCTTAGCCAGGGCCGTGGCAATTTGCTTGGTTGAAATGGAACCAAACATCCGGCCATCAGTACCGGCCTTCCCACTCAATTCAACGACGGTCTTGTCATCTTCTAGGACCTGCTTAACCCGTTTGGCTTCTTCAAGCTCTTCTTCCGCGTGCTTTTCTTCGGCCCGCTTTTGACCGGCTAACTGGCTCATTGCGGCCTTGGTAGCTTGCTTAGCGAGTCCCCGCTTAATCAGGTAGTTTTGTGCGTAGCCGTCAGGAACTTCCTTTACCTGACCCCGCTTACCGCGTCCACGAACATCTTGTGTAAAAATAACCTTCATTGTTGTCACTCCTCTGTTTGTTCTTCATCCTTAGCTGTGTCCTTGTGGTTGAGGATGTCAAGCAGGGTTTGCTTAACCTCTTCAATCGTTTGGCCACTAATCTGGGTTGCGGCATTGGCCAAGTGACCACCGCCTCCCATCTTCTCCATAATTACTTGGACGTTAAAGTCCCCCATCGACCGTGCCGAGATACCGACATCGCCAGTGACCCGCTTGGTAATTACGAAGGAAGCATCGACGTTTGAAATCTGTAAGAGCATATCTGCTGCCTGGGCGGCCGTCACGGAATCATAGTACCGGTCCTCTTCACCAGTACAAATGGCAATGTGGTCGGTGATCTCTGCCCGCGCCAACAAGTGGTTCCGCTGCATAAAGCTATGCGAGTCTTCCTTCATGAAGGATTGGATCATCATCCCGTCCGCACCAGCCGAACGCAGGTAACTAGCAGCGTCAAAGGTCCGGGTCCCCGCACTCTTAGTAAAGGACTTGGTATCAATCTGAATCCCCGTCAGCATTGTCGTGGCTTCAAGCTTATTAAGTCCCTTGCCTTCCCGTGGCTGGTACTCAAACATCTCCGTAATCAGCTCACAGGTCGATGATGCGTACGGCTCAATGTATACCAACAGTGGGTTTTCAGGGAATTCTTCCCCCCGCCGGTGGTGGTCAATGATTACTAACCGGTTTTGTAGCTTCTCATAGAGGGCCGGTGAAATGGTGATGCTTTCCTTAGCGTGGTCTACCATTACCAGCAGGCTATTATCGGTAGCCTTTTCCAGTGCCGCACTTGGTGAAATAATGTGGTCCTTGATACTTTGGTAGTTATCAATTTCTTGCATGAGCCGCTGGATATCAGAGTGCTGGTGCTCATCATCAACCACAATCCAGCATTCCTTATCATTCATCTCCGCAATACGGCGAATCCCTAGACAGGCACCAAGGGAGTCCATATCGGGCTTCTTGTGACCCATAACAAAGAGCTGGTCAGCCTGGTCAATCAATTCCTTTAGAGCCTGGCTAATCATCCGTGCCCGTACCCGGGTCCGTTTTTCCATCGGGTTGGTCTTACCGCCATAGAAGCGGGCGGGTTGGTCCTTTGACCGGACGACAACCTGGTCACCACCCCGGCCTAGTGCCAGGTCGAGGTTATCTTGAGCGGTATCTGCCAACTTAACCAGGTCATTTTCACCATAGGCGATCCCCACGCTCAGGGTAACCGGTGAATTCTGCTGGGACGTATTTTCACGGATAACATCGAGAATCTTAAACTTCTTCTTTTCCAAGACCGCCAGTGACTGCTGGTGGCCAATAATCAGGTAGTTATCGTCATCGATTATCTTCATCAGCAAGTGGTTCGCCGTTGCCCACTTGTTAATCTCAGAAGTTACGTAGTTGTGGAGGTTTGAAACATCCGAATCACTCATCCCCTGGATCAATTCATCGTAGTTATCAAGATAAATATTTCCCAGGAAAATTTGTTCCTGTTTAAACCGTTTGCTAATTTGTTCGTACTTCGTGACGTCCATCAGGTAGATCACCCGATTTTGCTTTTGAACCAAGCACTCGAATTGGCGCTGCCGCCATGATACTACCTGGGCCTTTTTAGCATCCGCGTGTTGCTCTATAACCTGGGCCAGCTCAGCATCTACTTCAGCCAGGGGCTTGCCAACGACCCGCTCCAGACTGAAGTAACGTGCCATGTAGGGGTTAATCCACTCGACTTCGTCACGCTTATTAAGCATGATCATCCCCACTGGCATCTCCAAGAGGGCTTCTTGTTGCCCCTGCTTAATCTGATACATTAGGTGGTTAAGGTACTCATTGGCATCAATGACGAGCCGGCGTAGTTGTTTGACGCTGGCTACCCCGCCAACTAGTGCCACCACGAGCACAATAATGCCCGTCAACCAGTTAAACATAAAGGCAAACCATAAACCAATAATTGTTAATAATAGCAAATAGCAGATGTTCCAGCGGACGGCTGGGTACTTAAAGTAAAACACCCAGTTTTCACGACTGAAAAACTTTTGCATAGTAATCCTCCCAAGTGGGCCGTTTCGACCCCATTTTCCCTGGATAGATCTATCATATCACATCGGCCGGGAATCGTGGTCCGAAAACTAAAACGCCCATTCTCTCTCCATAACCTAGTATATTACTAATTCGGGGTAAAATAAGTAAGAGATGCTCACAATAACTTTAGGGAGAAACCATGACTAAAAAAACTTACCAGTTATCAATTTCATATCTCCCGAACTAAAATAAGTATTCCCTGGTGGCTGTATGTTGTCGGTACGCTCGGCATGATTATCTCGCTGTGGTCGCTCCCGCTACTTCTTCTTAGTGTTTTCCTTATTCCTATACTAATCTACTTCTTTGTCACCCACCAGGTTCTCTCCTTTACATTCATTACTAGCAGTTATCTTTTGAGTTTTACGACCCTGTTCATTGTCATGGCCGTGATCGGTCCCATTGTCATGGGAATTTATGGTTACTTTTCGCCCCACACAGCGGTTTACTTTAGTAACTGGGGCGGTAATTTCATCTTAATTATTGAAGGATACCTGACCTACTTAATCCTAAAGTGGGCCCGGCCAATCTACCAAAAATATACCCAAGTAGTTGTACGTCAGCAACTTGTTATTGCCTGGATAATTAACGTTTTTTATGTTAGCTTCTTCCTTGTCCGTTTCAGCTACCATGTCCAGCTACTCAAGGTCGCAATGCCCATTTATTTTTTAAGTGCCATTGCCTACATTCCCATTACACTAGGCGCAATGAAGATTAGCACAAAATACTTTGCCTACCGTGATTTAGCAACTAGTCAAGCGATTGAATTGCAGAATCTCCAAACTTACACCAGCCATATCGAAACCATGTACGATGACCTTCGGCGTTTCCGGCATGACTATAAAAACATCCTCCTCAGTCTGGAGGACGTGATTAAAACGGGCACAATTGAGCAAGTTCAACAACTCTTTAACTAGATTGTTTTGCCAACCAATGATAACCTAGAACTGCGCACCGCGGTCTTAGGGCACCTTAAAAACATTGAAAACCTGGAGATTAAGATCCTGGTCTATAGCAAGGTCATTACCGCTATTAACCAGCAAATTAACGTTACCGTTGAAGTAGCAGACCCCATTAAGCTCAGCCCAGCGGTGGAACTAGTTGACGTCTTAAGAATGATTTCAATTCTTTTTGATAACGCAATCAATGCTGCGCAACAGACTACGGACAAGCGGGTTAATTTCAGCTTTTTTGCCAAGGCAGGCGCACAGTACATTGTAGTTGGCAATTCCACCCAAGCCGAACACATTGACCCCCAAAAGCTTACGGGTAACTTTAAAGGCCTCGCGGGTGGTCGCCACGGGCTCGGTTTGCGTACCCTTCGCATTTTGCTTGCTAAGTACCCTTTTATCCAGCACAATACTTCTTCCAAGAATCATTGGGTCGAACAAATACTAATTATTCATCACAATGGTAAGTAACTTTAACGTAGTTGACCCTTGATTAATAAAATGAGGCCGCGCGTTCAGTCATTAGCAACTGAAGGCGCGGCTATTTTATTACCGTTATCCCATCGTGGAGATAATCACTCGCATTTTTATATAACACACTGCCGGACGATCGTTAACTCGCACCGGAAAGTACCCTTCACTTGGTAAAAAAAGCTCTAAATTATTGCCAAAGACTTTCCGCCTCGTTGCCGAAATGTCAACCTTCTCCGGACAAGTCAGTACCGTCTGGTACTTTTTCATAACCAGCTGGCCGCGCTGCCTGCTCCGTTCGTAGGCCTTCCGCATTACCGAAATACTAATCCCCTTGACCTGCTTCTTGCCAACTGCTCCCCGCCCCAGGTAGGCAATGGGGAGGTGGTAAGCATCCGGGCGCTTGCTAGTCTGGTTAATAATATAGTAATCGGTATAAAGGGGCCGGTGGTGATGATCAAAATAAGACATTTCAATCTTATAGTACCCGGTAATCCGCTCTAACGGTTGTACTTGCCGGGTCGCAACGAGGTAATAACCCGTCAAAATCATGGACAGGGTAACAAATGCAATGGCCACCACCGTGATTAACCGGCGATGCTGTGGCTTATCATGGCGGGTTATACTGACAACCTGCTGTTGGACCTGCTTTAACGGTGTATGGCAGACCGGGCACTCCTTGGTACCAATTGGCGAAACCTTTCCACAGGTTGGGCAAACCAGTACTAGCATCCCCGGTGACTTTGCACCGCAGTTTCAGCAAAACTGTGCCTGGTCATCGTTTAGTGTATTACACTTTTCGCACTTCTTCATTTTGACCATTCCTACATTTTAAATCAAAAAGGAGTGAAGCTCGTGCCGTCAGTGGCCTTCACTTCACTCCTTTTCTCACGAATTAGTCTTCAGCAACGAATGGCAAAAGACCCATGATCCGTGCACGCTTGATTGCGATGGTTAACTTACGTTGGTTCTTGGCACTGGTACCAGTGACCCGACGTGGTAAAATCTTACCCCGTTCAGAAATGAACCGACGTAATAAGTCAGTATCTTTGTAATCGATGTATTCGATGTGGTTAGCGGCGATGAAGTCGACCTTACGACGACGACGTCCGCCCCGACGTTGTTGTGCCATGAAATTACCCTCCTATCCGGTAAAAGAATTTATTTAGAATGGTAATTCATCATCAGAAACGTCAATCTTCTTTTCACCGTCATTGTTATCAGTGCCGGTTGAGAATGGCGCGTTATTAGCTGGGGTGCTACCACCAAAGCTATTGTTGGATGATGGATTCCCTTGAGGAGCATTATTAGTCTGCGGTTGACTGCCACCGAATTGTTGGGGTTGACCACCAAACGGTTGATTGCTGCCATTATTAAATGGTTGTTGCTGGCCGCCCTGGTTCATCCCGCCATTTTGTTGCCGGGGTTCAAGCAATGCGAAGTTGTCAACTACCACTTCCGTCACGTACACCCGGTTTCCCTGCTGGTTTTCGTAGTTCCGGGTTTGAATCCGGCCCTCGATTCCAACTAGTGAACCCTTGTGGGTGAAGTTACTGAAGTTTTCTGCGGACTTACGCCAAATGACGCAGTTGATAAAGTCAGCGTCCCGGTCCCCGTTTTGGTTTCGGAATTGCCGATCAACAGCCAGGGTAAAAGATACCACCGCTGTCCCGCTCGTAGTGTACCGCAACTCAGGATCGCGCGTTAAACGCCCAGTTAAGACTGCACGATTAATCATCGATCGTTCTCCTCTCTATAAAATTGACAATCTAATTAAGCATCAAGCTTAACGATCATGTGACGCAGGATATCGTCACTGAACTTTGAAAGACGGTCAAATTCGTTCAATGCTTCGTCAGAATCAGTAGTCAAAGTAACTACGTGGTAAGTACCTTCAGTGTACTTGTTGATTGGGTAAGCGAAGCGACGCGTTGACCAGTCCTTTGATTCAGCGATGTTTGCACCATTGTCCGTCAGCACCTTGTCGAACCGGTCAACCAGTTCGCTCTTAGCTGATTCTTCGATATCAGGACGAATGATGTAAGTAATTTCATATTTACGTGTTTCCATGAATGTTACACCTCCTTATGGACTCTGGTTCTTCTCAACAGCGAGAAGAACAAGGAGAGCAGACGTCTGTACGTATACTCACAGATATAAAATATAGCATAGATATGGGTTTAAAACAAGGTTCGAATAACGATAAATCCTGAGTTTTGCGGCTACTTAATAAATACGCAAAGCTCAGGATTTAGTCTTTTTTATTCTGGATTTTCTTCAGCTTCGCTGTCTGGCGTGGTTGCAGAAGACTGGTCACTGTTCTCGTCACCATTAGACGAATCGTCGCTGTCGTCTTCTTTTTCCACCTTCGCCATGGTAGCAACCTTAGCCCCATCATCCATCTTGATGAGGTGGACACCAACCGCGGAACGACCGGTTTGCGAAACACTCTCGATGCCGAAGCGGATGATAACTCCCTGGTCAGTTACCAGCATGATATCCTCATCCCCAGCCACGGTTGTCATACCAACCAATGGCCCGTTCTTCTTCGTCACGTTGACGGTCTTAACACCAAGACCACCCCGGCCCTTGATTGGGTATTCCCGAGCGGGCGTCTGCTTACCAAAACCATTTTCACTGATTACTAAGACATTATCGTCCGCGTTCAGTGGAGCGGCACCGATTACGTAGTCATCATCACGCAACCGAATTCCCCGCACACCGGCCGCACCTCGGCCCATTGACCGGACAACGGCCGAATTAAAGGTTAATGCATAGCCATGGTGGGTCCCGATAATCATCGTTTGTTGGTCATCAATCACGTCGACATCCATCAGTTCATCATCCTCATGGAGGTTAATGGCCTTAAGCCCATTACTTCGGATGTTCTTGAATTCTGGCACTGGCGTCCGCTTAACGGTCCCCTGCTTAGTCGTAAAGAAGAGGAACTTATCGTCATCATTTGTTTCATGTGAAACATTGATCACGGCACTAATCTTTTCCTTGCTATCAATGTTTAGCAAGTTGATGATCGGAATCCCCTGGGCTGCCCGGCCGTACTCTGGAATTTCATACCCTTTCATGGAGTAAACCTTACCAGAGTTGGTGAAGAAGAGGAGCAGGTCATGGGTCGAACTGGAAATCAATTGCTCGATGAAGTCGTCGTTGTGGACACCCATTCCCTTAACACCACGACCACCACGGTGCTGGGACTTAAACTCATCAACCGGCAGCCGTTTGATGTAGCCATTGTGAGTCAGCGTCACGATAATGTCTTGTTCTTCGATCAGGTCCTCATCTTCAATGTTGGTAATGTCACCAACCTGAAGCTCCGTCCGCCGCTTGTCGCCAAACTTGCGTTGGATTTCCATTAACTCATCATAGATGATCTGGTTAATCCGTTCCCGGTGGGCCAAAATGTCCTTGTAATCGGCAATGGCATCGGTCAGTTTCTTGTATTCGGCTTCGATTTTTTCCCGTTCCAGACCGGTTAACCGTACTAGCCGCATGTCCAAGATGGCCTGGGCCTGGCGGTCAGACAAGCCATAGTTATTCATCAGCTGACTCTTGGCTACTTCACTGGTCTGGGACTGACGGATAATATTGATGATCTCATCAATATGGTCCAGGGCGATCCGCAGCCCTTCAACGATGTGGAGACGGCTCTGGGCCTTCTTTAAGTCAAACTGGGTCCGCCGGCGAACAACGTCTTCTTGGTGTTCCAAGTAGTACTGCAGGATTTCCTTAAGGCTAAGGATCTTGGGTGCGCCGTTGACAATCGCCAACATGTTGAAGTTAAACGTCGTCTGCATCAGCGTCATCTTGTAAAGATTGTTGAGGATCACTTCCGCGCTGGCATCCCGCCGCACGTCAATTACAATCCGCATCCCGTCCCGGTCAGTTTCATCATTGACGTCCGTAATTCCGTCAATTTCCTTGTTCCGAGCCAGGTCCGCAATCCGGCTGATCAGGTTGGCTTTGTTTACCATGTACGGAATCTCGTGGACGATAATCCGCTGCTTACCATTCTTTTGTTCTTCGATATCGACCTTTGCCCGGACAATGATGCTGCCCCGGCCAGTTTCGTAGGCCTTGCGGATGCCAGCCTTGCCCATTACAACCCCACCAGTTGGGAAGTCTGGGCCTGGTAAGACCTTCATCAATTCTGGGATCGTGACGTCGGGGTTGTCCATCAGCATGTGGATGGCGCTAATTACTTCGCCCAGGTTATGGGTCGGAATGTTAGTCGCCATCCCGACGGCAATCCCGGAGGCCCCATTGACCAGCAGGTTCGGGAACCGGGCCGGTAACACTGCTGGTTCCTTTTCCGTCCCATCGTAGTTTGGCGTAAAGTCAACGGTATCCTTGTTGATGTCACGAAGCATCTCCACCGCAATCTTACTCATCCGCGCTTCGGTATAACGCATGGCGGCGGCGCTATCACCATCGACCGACCCGAAGTTACCGTGGCCATCAACTAGCATGTAACGGTAACTAAAGTCCTGGGCCATCCGAACAAGCCCTTCATAAATTGAGGAGTCCCCATGGGGGTGGAACTTCCCCATGACGTCCCCCACGATCCGGGCGGACTTCTTGTACGGCTTTTCTGGGGTAACCCCCAGTTCATTCATCCCGTATAAGATCCGCCGCTGAACGGGTTTTAAACCATCACGAACATCTGGCAACGCCCGTGACACAATTACACTCATGGCATAATCCAAGAATGAATTCTTCATCTGGCTCGTCAGCTTGACGTCCGTGATTCGATTTGACATATCTTCAGCCAAAGTCGTTCCTCCTTATTTCGTTTCCCTTAAATTACAGGTCAAGGTTTTCAACAAACTTCGCATTCTGCTCGATAAAGTCTCGCCGTGGGCCCACCTTGGTGCCCATCAGCATTGGGAAAATTTCGTTTGCCTGTTCAGCGTCATCAAGTTGAACCCGGAGCAGGTGCCGGTTTTCAGGATCCATCGTGGTTTCCCATAATTGTTCGGCATCCATTTCACCAAGCCCCTTGTATCGTTGAATAACCGGCTTAGGGCTCGGTTGCAGCGAACTAACTACCTGGTCTAATTCCTCGTCCGTTTCAATGTATTTGACAAACTTACCCTGCCGAACCTGGTATAGCGGTGGTTGAGCGATGTAAACATAACCGTGCGTGATCATTGGCCGCATGAAGCGGTAAATCAAAGTCAATAGCAGGGTCCGGATGTGGGCCCCGTCGACATCGGCATCGGTCATAATGATCAACTTGTGGTAGTTGGCCTTGGTAATATCAAACTCATCACCGAAGCCCGTTCCCAGGGCCGTAAAGAGGGAGCGAATTTCATCATTTGCCAAGACCCGGTCCAAGGTGGCCTTTTCAACGTTTAAGATCTTCCCCCGGATTGGCAAGATCGCCTGGGTCAGCCGGGAACGTCCCTGCTTAGCAGACCCACCGGCGGAGTCCCCCTCGACGATAAATAGTTCGGAAATGTTCGGGTCCTTACTGGTGTTATCCGCCAGCTTGCCGGGGAGGTTCGAAATTTCAAGTCCGCTCTTCTTGCGGGTAACTTCCCGGGCCCGCTTGGCGGCAACCCGGGCCTTTGATGCCAGCTGCCCTTTTTCAATAATTTGCTTAGCCTCATCCGGGTGCTCCAGCAAGAAGCGGTTAAAGGTTGCGGCAAAGACATGGTCAGTTGCCGTCCGGGCATCGGAGTTTCCTAGCTTCGTCTTCGTTTGCCCTTCAAACTGCGGGTCGGGGTGCTTGATGGAAACAACCGCCGTCATCCCTTCACGAACATCATCCCCGGAAAGGGTTTCGTTGCTCTTTAACAGGCCCGCCTTGTGGCCATAATCGTTAATTACCCGGGTCAACGCCATCTTGAACCCGGTTTCGTGGGTCCCCCCCTCATAGGTGTGGATGTTGTTAGTAAAGGTCAACAGTTCACTGCGGTAAGAATCGGTGTATTGTAACGAAACTTCCACCGTAATGCCGTTTTCCTTCCCCTCCACGTAAATTGGGGGTTCAAAGAGGGTCGTCTTATCCTCGTTCAAGAAGTCAACGTAGTGCCGAATTCCACCTTCGTAGTGGAAGGCCTGGCGCTCGGGCTGTTCATCACGCTTGTCTTCAATTGTGATCTTCAAGCCCTTGTTTAAAAAGGCCAGTTCCCGCAGACGGTTGGTCAGCGTCTTGATGTTATACGTGGTTGTTTCCCGGAAAATTACCGGATCCGGCTTAAAGTGCACGGTTGTCCCGTGTTCACTTTCCGGGACGTTTTCGTCGATGATCTTCATAGCCGTCTTAACGTGCCCATGGTCAAAGTCCATGTAGTAGCGCTTGCCTTGCCGGGCAACCTTAACGTCCAGCTCGGTTGACAAGGCGTTAACGACGGATGCCCCCACCCCGTGGAGACCACCGGAAACCTTGTATCCGCCACCGCCGAACTTCCCACCAGCGTGGAGGACGGTAAAGACGGTTTCCAAGGCTGGCTTACCGGTTTGTTCTTGGATATCGACCGGAATCCCCCGTCCGTTATCGCGAACCGTAATACTGTTGTCGGGGTTAACTTCGACGTTGATCTCGTCACAAAAGCCGGCCAACGCTTCATCGATCCCGTTATCGACAATTTCCCATACCAGGTGGTGTAGTCCCTGTGCCGAAGTTGAACCAATGTACATCCCCGGACGCTTACGAACAGCATCCAGACCCTTTAAAACCTGGATTTGGCTAGCGTCATACTCGCTCGCCCGTTGCGCCTTTGTTTCTTTTTGTTCGTCGCTCACTTTGTTTCCTCCTTAATCAAAGTCCCATTCTTGATATTAAAAATCGTCGGTTCGTTAATCAGCTGCCGGGCAACATCACTGAGACTGGTCGTCGTTAAAAAGGTTTGCACCTTATTTTGGATCGCCGTCAACAAGTGCGTCTGCCGGATCGTGTCGAGTTCTGATAACACATCGTCGAGCAAGAGGAGTGGGTACTCACCCGTTTGCTCTTTCATCAGGTCAATCTCGGCCAGCTTTACGGCGAGGGCGGTGGTCCGCTGCTGTCCCTGTGAACCAAAGGAATGAACGTTCTTGCCGTTCACCATAAAGCGCAAGTCATCACGTTGGGGGCCAAACATCGTGCTCCCCTGGTCGATTTCGCGACGCTTATTCTCCTGGTAAATTGTCAGCAGTTGCTGGTAGGCATCATCCACCGTCGTTTCTGCCGTCACGTGCAGCTGAGTTGCGTACACCAAGCGCAGTTTTTCAGCATTTAGCGAAATTTGGTAGTGAAGGTCGGCGGCCCACTTTTCGAGCTGTTGTAAAAAGCGGCAACGGGCCACCACAATCTCCGCCCCATACGCCGCCAGTTGGTCAGACAAGACGTCCAAAAGTACCTGATCATGCTGCTGCCCATACTTGAGCTGCTTTAAATACTTATTCCGTTGCTGGAGTAAGGACCGGTACTGGCTGGCGTCGTAGAGGTATTTGCTGCTCATCTGACTAAATTCCATGTCCATAAACCGCCGGCGGACTGCGGGTGCGCCCTTAACCAACGACAAGTCCTCCGGGGCAAATAAAATGGCATTCAGCTGGCCAACGTAAGAGGACAGGCGCGCCTGCTCCAGGTGGTTAACCTTTGCGCGCTTCCCCTCCTTAGTGAATTGCAGTTCCAACGGCACCTTCCCGGTTGCCTTTTGAACTACCCCACTAATGGTGGCTGACTGCTGCTGCCAATTAATCAGTTCGCGATCATTATTTGTCCGGTGGCTACGAGTCAACGATAGTGCATAAATTGCTTCCAGCATATTGGTCTTGCCCTGGGCATTGTGGCCAATTAAAACGTTCACTCCAGGTGCAAAGTGAACGGTCTGCTCTTCATAATTGCGAAAATGGTGTAAGTGTAGCTCCGTCAGAATCATTACTGGTCTACTTGCTTTCGATAACTAGTTTCTGGGAATCGGGCAGGGTCACTTCATCACCGGGATAAAGCTTACGGCCACGCCGGTTGTCCGGTTCGCCATTAACCAAAACAGTGTTTTCCTTTAGGTACCACTTAGCGGCCCCGCCGGTTGGGATAATAGCTTCTTCCTTCAATAATTGACCAAGGGTGATCAATGGCCGGTCAATCATTACTTTTTTGATATCCACTTCTAATTCACCTACTTTACTCATTCTATTATATCACAATCACAAGCCAAATTCCGTTATTAGGCCATCTCAGCCCTTCTAACTTTTTCGAGGCATTTTTCCCAAAATGAATAGAAAATGGCTGACTAGCCAAATCAGCTAATTTCATCCTGGTTTAGCAATAAAAAAGCTCCCGACCACGAAAAGTGGCAGGAGCTCTTTTCACAAATTCACTGATTGCGGAACCTAGAACGTCCGAACTGGCGTAATCAGGTGAACAAAGTTTTCCTTATCTTCAGTCGGTACCAGCGTAAATGGCCGTAGCGGTGAAGTGAAGGAAATTTTAATCGTTGCCTGGCCAAATGAACGCAATGCATCCTTCATGTAGTTCGGGTTAAAGGAGATTTCTAGGTCCTGACCGTCAAGTGCCGTCGTTGCCACTTCTTCTTGGACCGTCCCGATGTCCGGTGAGTCGCTACTAATTTGGACCCGGTTAGAAGCGGGCTGTAAGGTGAGCTTAACTACATCGTTACGGCTTTCGTGTGACAGAAGAGAAGCACGTTCGATTGAAGCCAAGAAAGTCCCCGCCTCTAACTCCATCGTCGTATCCGCGGTGGTTGGGATCAGCTGGCTTGTTTCTGGATAATTCCCTTCCAAAAGACGAGAGTAGAAGTGGGTATTACCAAAGATAAAGAGAACCTGGTTTTCACTAACCTGGACCTTGACCTCCTCGTCGGCATCGCTAATCATTCCGGAAAGTTCATCCAGGCTCTTGCCAGGAATAATAATGTCAAAGTTAATTCCAGAATCCACGTTTTCGAGGGCCACTTTCCGTTGGCCAAGGCGGTGACTATCCGTTGCCACGGCTGTCAGGAGGCCATCTTGCAGGGTAAAGTGCACCCCAGCAAGGATTGGCCGACTTTCCTGCTTTGAAACCGCAATGACGGTTTGCCGAATAACCTCTTTTAAGACGTCGTTAGCTAAGGTAATGGTGTTTTCCGTTTCAATTTCTGGCAGGTGGGGGAAGTTGCCGGCATCCTGGCCGTTAATTTGGAACTTGGCCGTCCCAGACGTGATCTCTGCCTGAAAGCCGTTTGTAACTTCAATGGTTACTTGTTGATCTGGTAACTTCTTAACAATTTCACTGAAGAACCGGGCAGGTAACACAATGGCACCTGGTTCCTTTACTACCAATCCGTAATCTTCGTTGCTAGCGTCAATAACACTTTCAATTGTAATGTCGGAGTTACTACCAGTCAGCGTGATTTTATCCTGGTCAACAACCATTTTTAACCCCGTTAAGATGGGAATGGTGGTCTTTGATGAAATGGCTCGTAACACATTGTTAAGTTGACTAATGAATGCTGGACGGTTGATTGTGAAATTCATGGAATTACACTCCTTTTTCGCTGTTATATATAAATATATTTTATAGTTTAAAAATAGTAGTCGTAGTAGGGGCTGTTAATCTTGTGGAAAACTAACTTAACCTAATGGTACCACGCTTTTTTGCCTGTTGATAACTTGTTGATAAGTCTGGGAATAAAGTTCCTACTTATCCACAGCTAATCGTTAAGCTGGTCTTTGAGCTTGTGAATTTCCTGGCGCAGCTTGGCGTCGTCCTTTAGTGATGCCTCGATCTTATCAATAGCGTGTAAAACGGTAGTGTGGTCCTTGCCGCCGAATTCTTTACCGATTTTGGGGAGGGAGAAGTCTGTCAGCTCACGGGTTAAGTACATCGCAATCTGCCGTGGCATAACGATTTGCTTGACCCGTTTCTTCCCGATGATGTCCGCTTGGGTAATGTTGTAGAAGGAGGCGACTTGCTTTTGAATGTCAGCGACCGTGATTTGCCGTTTCGTAGAATGGCGGAAGTCCTTTAATGCTCGTGAGGCAAGGTGGGGGGTGATTATCTCATTGCTTAGGTCGGCATAGGCCTGGACCTTGGTCAGCGCCCCCTCAAGTTCCCGTACGTTCGTATCAATCTGGCCGGCAATGTAGTTTAAGGTGTCATTACCGATGTCAATGTGGTCTTCTTCGACCTTGCTACGCAGAATTGCAATCCGGGTTTCAAGGTCCGGCGGCGTGATTTCAACCGGCATCCCCCACATAAAGCGGGAAACCAGGCGGTCCTGTAATTCTGGGATTTCGCGGGGCATCCGGTCACTGGTCATCACGATCTGCTTTTGTTGGTCGTAAAGGGTGTTGAAAGTATTGAAAAACTCAATCTGGGTCCCTTCCTTGTCGGCCAGGAATTGAATATCATCGATTAACAGCAGGTCGAGGTTCCGGTACTCTTCACGGAACTGCTCCGTGGTGCGTTTTTGAATCGAATTGATAAAGTCGTTAGTAAATTCCTCGCTGGTAACGTACTTAACCCGGGCATTCTTGTTAATCTTTAGCATGTAATTACCAATTGCTTCCATTAAGTGCGTTTTTCCTAGACCAACGCCACCATAAATGAAGAGGGGATTCATGTAACCCGGGCGTTCGGCAGCGTTAAGGGCCGCCGCATGGGCGATTTTGTTACCATCACCAACCACGAAAGTTTCGAAGTTATAATACGGGTTTAATGGAATATTAGCAGCCGGAGTGGCAGAAACGGTTGGGGTTGGCGATTGGTTTTCTCCCGCGAGAACATAAATAGGCTCAACCGAGCGGCCCACTTCTCGTTGGACGTACTCTTTGAGCTTTTCCGTAAGATTTTTATTCCAGAAATCGCGGTGCATTGGTGTTGGCAGTTCGATTTCAAGACGTGTTTGCGAGAGAGAAATCGGTTTTGCCGGAGCAATAAAATTGTCAAAAGTCACCTTGCCGGTGTATTGACGAAAAGAATTTTGGATCGCTTCCCACAGAGAATCGAGCTCAGTCAAAATAATTCCTCCTAGATAGATATATATAAGTCCAACCGGTATTTTATCATTGTCTTAAAGAGTTTTCCACAGGCTAGTGGATAAAGCAAAAAAATTACACAACACTGTGTGTAAATCGATTAACAATTTGGGGAAATGGTGGATAAGGTGGTCTAAATAAAGATAATTAACAGGCCCCTGTGGATAAGTAAAGACCGTTAAAGCAACGCTTTACGGAGTTTTGCACAAGATAATCCCAGCCTGTGGATAACTTTAATAACAGGATGTGCATATGGGGATAGCGAGGGAAAATGCCTGTGAATAAGGTGGGGGTAGTGGGGCAATTTACACACCGCTGTGGATTGTTTTGCACTTTCTGTGGATAACTAAAAACTTTAAATATTTTTTTGCCGTTTAATAATTGCGAAAAGTATGTTATACTTCCAAAGTATGTTTGAAGAAAGAAAAGAAACAAACCATCGATAAATTAGGAGGTGCAAACGCATGAAGCGCACGTTTCAACCAAAGAAGCGTCACCGTGCACGTGTCCATGGCTTCCGTAAGCGTATGAGCACCAGTAACGGCCGTAAGGTATTAGCACGTCGGCGTCAAAAGGGCAGAAAAGTATTATCTGCATAACCACGGCCACTTTTATAGTGGCTTTTTTTATTGTATAGGGCGGGCAAGCAATTCAGCGAACAACGATCGTTGGCGTTGTTGTTTGCCTAGCCTTTTTTCATATCTAACGTAGTAAGGCTGGAGATTAGACATCATGAGAAAGTCATACCGAGTAAAAAAGGAAAGTGAATTTCA
>DHKFJ23503__coassemble_737_pt1 | contig 22161 bp, 19 predicted proteins | sample DHKFJ23503__metabat2_low_PE_016 | metagenome-assembled genome bin DHKFJ23503
GCATTGTAATACGAGTTGTCTACCGGTTTTCTACCGTATAAGCTAAATCACGGTTAAAGTACTGATATATCAAGGCCCTCTACAAAAGAATACGAGTACGCCGACGGAATCACTGCTAACCGGCCAACCTTACCAGCCACGAATGTCCAAAAATTAACCTTTAACCGGAAAATTACTAAGAACCCGATTACTGGGGAAATCATTAGTGATGTTTGGACCCCGGCTCAACAAAACTTCCAGTCCGTGGTTACGCCAGAACTGGCCGGCTTTTTGGCGGATTACAGTGTAATTGATGGTCAGACGGTTGACTACAACAGCGCTAACCTGGACTACGTTGTTAAGTACGCGGCACCAACCAGTACGGTAGCAGAGACGAAGAGTGTCACCCAGACGGTTAAGTATGAGTACGCCGATGGGGTTACTGCAGGCCGGCCAACGCTACCAACTACGAACGTGCAAACCCTGACCTTTAACCGGGTTGAAGAGACGAACCCATTCACCGGCGAGGTCCTTTCATCGACCTGGACGCCGGCTCAGCACTTTACAGTTGTCAAGACGCCAACGATTAATGGCTTCTATGCTGATTAAGCACAAGCCGGAAGCAACCAGGCAGTCACCCACGAAAGTTCTGACACTGAATACCTTGTTAAATACCTAGCACCTGTCGAGGCCACGACGCAACGGACGGTTACCCAAACGGTTCGCTATGAATATGCCGACGGGATCACTGCAGGTCGGCCAACATTACCGACAACCAATGTTCAAGGGCTGACCTTTACCAGGACGATTATCAAGAACCCAATTACTGGTGAGATTATCAGCGATGTTTGTCAACCGGCCCAACAGAATTTCCTGTCCGTGGTTACGCCAAAACTAGCCGGCTTTACCCCCGATCATGCTGTAATTGATGGGCAAACGGTTAACTACACCAGTGCCAACTTAGACTACGTGGTTAAGTACACCGCTCAACAGCAGCCAACGGAACCAACCCAGCCGACGGAGCCGACAACACCGAGTCAGCCGACAGAACCGTCAACGCTAACGGCACCGACGAGTCCAAGCACCCCGAGTGAACCAAGTACACCTGAGACGCCATTGCCGGTAAACCCAACTACGCCCGCTACCCCTGCTGAACCGGCTGTTCCGAGTCCCAAGCCAGTTGTTCCTGAAGCAACTAACCGGCCGAACAATAAGCTGCCGCAGACCGGGAACCAAGACACCAGTGCCGTAGCTGGTCTGGGCCTGCTCGCGGGGATGCTAAGCTTGTTTGGCCTCGGTAAGCGAAAGCGTCAATAAGGACTTGCGCGACGATTTAGGCTATTCCCGACTTTTGTGAAGAAGGTTCATTCACGAGGCACGAAACGTGTTATAGTAGATGTAAATTTAGGAAAGTGGGGAGTAACTTATGGCTAAGTACGTTGTAGAATTGAGTGAAGAAGACTTACAAATGATTAAGGACTGCCATTCCAAGAATCCTTCAATCATGAAGGCAATGGAAAACGCAAAGAAGGAAGATTAATTCCGGTCCTTTAATGACCAATCACTATTCTTGTTGCTAAGTTAGTGGTTGGTCTTTTTTGTAACGAAATGACTTAGGAAAGAGGGCTTTAAAATGTCACTAACTGATATTCTAATTGCACTGGTCCCGGCGTTTGGCCTCGGGTTCCAGGTAATTTGCATGCAACTAATCGGTGGTAAGTATACCAACAAGGTGATGGGGATGGCGATCGTCACCCTGTTAGTCGGAATCGGGGTGTACTTTGTTAAACGACCGGTGTTGACTGGTAGCCTCTGGTTGGGGGCTGCGCTTAGTGGGATCGGCTTTTGTATTGGGATCATCCTCCAGGTTAAGAGTTTCTCGCTGGTGGGGGTTTCAATGACAATGCCGATCTCAGTTGGTGAGCAGCTGGTCGGTACTGCCCTGGTTGGTGCGATCTGCTTTCATGAATGGACGACGGGTAACCAGTGGTTGCTAGGAATCGGGGCATTAATCTTGATTGTGGCCGGTATTGCAATGACGGCCTACCAGGAACACAGTGACCAGGGGAGCAACGTAAAAAAGGGGATGCTCTACCTACTGATTTCCTCGCTGGGCTTTGTGGCCTATGCGTCGTTTCCAACCGCCTTTCACCTCAGCGGGTGGGACGTGGTCTTTCCTCAAGCGGTAGCGATCTTTATCGCGATGGTCATCCTTTGCTCATTTGAAAAGGATAGCCACTTGTTTGGACTAAAGACGTGGCAGAACATGGCAACCGGTGTTTGCTTTGCGATTGCTAACCTTGGCATTATCTTTTCTAACGAAATCAACGGGGTGGCCGTGGGTTACACGATTTCTCAGCTGAACGTCATCATTTCTACGCTAGGTGGCCTCTGGATCCTTCACGAATCCAAGACCCCCAAAGAAGTTCGGTTTATTATTACCGGTGTCATCCTGGTGGTTGCCGGGGGAATTATGATTGGCGTGACGAAGTAGGGGCGTTAGTCGTAAGAAAATGATTAATAGATAAAAGGGATTGACGTTTCTTTTGTAACGAACTCTGGAAAGATATTTTCCGGGGTTCTTTTTTATGGACAAAGTTTGTGAAATCAGTCGTCACCAGTAAGAAAAGTTTGAGAAATTTTAAATAAGCAGGGATTACCGATCGCTGTAAGCTTAACTATGTCAAACGTATGACAGAAACACGGACTTTTTTCTGTCATACGTTTGACATATAATTTCACAAGTTGTAATCTTCATGTTTGAAAGCGGTAACAAAGTGAGACTGAAAAGTATGACACAAGAAATTGATCAAACCAAGAAAATTCACGTAACTAACGATCGCTACCGTCCCCGGTACCATATTGCAACAGATGGTGGTTGGCTTAATGACCCGAACGGTCTGTGTCACTTCCAGGGTTACTACCACGTCTTTTACCAGTACCACCCTTATTCCGCGCAATGGGGACCAATGCACTGGGGGCATGTCCGTAGTAAGGACCTAGTTCACTGGGAACAGTTGCCGGTGGCCCTAGTCCCTGGTGATCCAGAAGACACGGGTGGCTGTTTTTCGGGATCGGCGATTGTCAAGAATGGTCGCCTGTACCTGATTTACACCGGTCACCACTATTATGATGACGAGGACCTTGACCATTTTTGGGAAAACCAGAACGTGGCCTATAGCGACGACGGGGTTCACTTTACCAAGTATGAAGGCAACCCAGTCATCAGCGTTCCGCAGGATAATGCACAGGATTTTCGGGACCCGAAAGTTTGGGAACACGATGGCCAGTACTACCTAGTACTGGGCAGCCGTGAACGGGCCACGGATCGTGGTCGAATTCTTCTGTACCGGTCGGCCGACCTACTACACTGGCAGCAGGTGGGGACGATGCTGGATACCACCACGGTAAAGAATACCGGGACGATGCTGGAATGTCCGGACTTCTTCTCCCTCAGCGGGCACGACATCTTGCTGTGCTCGCCGATGGGACTGTCAGCGACTGCGAAGAATTTCATGAACCTTTCGCAAGTTTGCTATTCAGTTGGTCAGCTGGACTATGACCGGGGGTGCTTTACGGGGAGCGATTTTCAAGAACTTGATAAGGGCCACAATTTCTATGCTACCCAGACCTTTATGGCCCCGGACCAGCGCCGCATCCTCATTGGTTGGTTGAGCCCCTTTGAAGAACAGCTGGCTGAGCAGGCAGACGGTTGGGCCGGGCTCTTAACCCTGCCTCGTGAACTAACTTTGCGAGGCGGTCACCTGTATAACCGACCAGTTGCGGAACTAAAAACCCTGCGCAGTCAGACAGATTTCACGGGGACCATCCAACTGACTGGTCAACAAGAATTAATGGTTACCGACCCCCAACATAGTGAGTTTAACCTGTCATTTACCCAACCGGTTCGTGGTGAATTCGACTGGCGGTTAAATGACCAGCAGGGACCCCTGTTGACGGTTAGTTACCGCGACAATGAGCTAGTACTAAAACGGCGGGGGAAAGATGGACTACGCTACGCCACCCTGCCGGCGGGGCTTACCAACTTGCAGATTTTTGTTGATACCAGTTCGGTTGAAATTTTCGTCAACGATGGCTGGGTATCATTGACCGACCGTTATTACGCTACGGGGGCAGTCAGTTACGAAATCGCCAGTGACCAACCGGTGACGCTGACTGCTGTTAACTATGCTTTAGATTAAGAAATGAGGCTACATTATGAAAACAGGAAAGGGTTCAGCCTTTAAAAACTTGAAAGTTCATTGAGCTTGCTATTATTCTTTAGTGCCTGGGGAATTTGGTGGTCATTTTTCCAAATTTGGTTAACGAATGACCTTGGCTTTTCCGGTGCCAAGGTGGGGCTAATTTACACCTTTGATTCGGCAATTACGCTGGTCTTAATGTTTGTATATGGCTCACTGCAAGATAAGCTGGGGATTAAGCGGCGGCTGTTAATCGGGGTCACTATCCTCGAAATGCTGCTTGGCCCCTTCTTCACTTGGATTTATGCGCCGTTATTACACTCGAACTTCGTCTTGGGGGCCTTTTTAGGATCGTTATACCTCTCCTTTGCCTACTTAGCGGCCTCACCAACCTTTGAAGCCCTTGCCGAGCGGATGAGCCGGCGCTATAGTTTTGAATATGGTCGGGCCCGGGCATGGGGTTCCTTTGGGTACGCGCTCTCGGCCCTCTGTGCCGGTTACCTCTTTACGATCAGCCCGTACATTGTCTTTTGGCTTAGCAGTGGGATTAGCCTAGTGACCTTCTTACTGCTGTGCTTTGGCCGGACCAAGAGCAGCAAGCAAGTGGCTGCCTATGAAAACAAGGCCGAGGAAGCTCATGATGCGGACAAACCTAGCTTTAAGGAAATTCTCGGCGTTTTCAAGATGAAGCAGCTGTGGGAATTAGTAATTTTTATCGTCTTTAGTGGTTCCTTTTACACGGTCTTTGACCAGCAGATGTTTCCCCAGTTCTTCACCCAGTTCTTTAAGACTGCGGCGCAGGGGAATACCGCTTACGGGATTTTGAATTCTATTGAAGTCTTCTTAGAATCAATCATGATGGCAATCGTACCGTGGATCATGAAGAAGATCGGGGTCCGTAAGACACTGTTGGTCGGCGTTACGATTATGTTCTTACGGATTGGCCTATGTGGACTGGTAATTAGTCCCGTTGGTATTTCAATCGTCAAGCTCTTCCACGCACCAGAAACGGCGATCTTCGCTCTGGCGATGTTCCGGTACCTGACCCTGCACTTTGATACCCGGCTATCGGCGACGATGTACATGGTAGTCGGCCAAATTGCCGGCCAGATTGGTCAGATTATCTTCTCCACCCCGTTGGGGATGCTCCATGACCGAATTGGTTACCGGGCAACTTTCCTGGTAATTTCGTTAATCGTAATTTGTGCGGCGGTGTACGCCTTTGTGATCTTGCGTAAGGATAACCAAGAAGTTGATGGTCAACCGCTGAAACGTGCTTAATAAAAAAAGGTGGTCAAAAATTGGCCACCTTTTGCGGTTCTCGGTATAATAACAATGAACTAGTAAATGATAAGGGGATTGTTATGAGCCAACCCAAGATGACTGATGTTGCCAAAAAAGCTGGTGTGTCACCAACAACGGTTTCCCGGGTGATTAACCGCCGGGGGTACCTCAGTACCAAAACGATTAATAAGGTTGAAGCTGCGATGCGGGAGTTAAACTACCGCCCGAACATGGTCGCCCGGCAGTTGCAGTCACAGCGGACGATGACGATTGGGATACTGGTACCGACCGTTGCGAACCCGTTCTTTGGTGAACTAACGTATAAGTTGGAGCGGGACTTCTTTAACGCCGGGTTTAAGGTCTTAATTGGTAATGCCGAAAACGATGTAGAAAAGGAACGGCTTTACCTCCAACAACTGCTGGCCCGCCAAGTTGATGGTCTGGTGATTGCCACCCACAACCACCAGCAGCAAATTCCCGAGTACCAAAATGCAAACCTGCCAATTGTCTCAATTGACCGTTATTTGCGGGCATCAATCCCCAACGTCAGTTCCGATAACTATGCGGGGGGGCGCTTAGCAACGGAAGAGCTAATTGCCCGGGGGGCCAAGCACATTATCCATACCGATAGTGTAGAGCGGTTTAACAAGCGTGATTACCTCCGCCAACAGGCCTATCAGGATGTGATGAATGAACATGGCCTGACGCCGGTGACTTATAAAATTGACTTTGGCAGCCAGCCAGAGTTAATGCGGCAGTTTTTCAACCGGATTTTAGATGAACACCCCGAAGCGGACGGCTTCTTTGCCAGCAATGATATGGATGCAATCCAGCTACTGCAGACGGCCCGTCAGCGGGAAATTCGGGTCCCAGAAGACCTCCAGGTAATTGGCTATGACGGGGTGCCGACGACTACCCGGATCGTGCCGGAACTTTCAACTATCGTCCAACCCCTTGATGAGATGGCTAAGGTGGCTGTTGATATTTTGCAACGCGAAATCAATGGCGAGCGGGTTACCGGGAGTCATAATCTGCCAGTCCGCCTCCGGGCTAGTGCGTCTTTGAAACAGTAGGAAATTAAATAGCGACCGGCAGTGTTTGGATTTTCTTGAACGCTGTCGGTCGTTTTACTAACTATTTTTAATTTTCGTGCTGGTGGGGGATAAACTTGAGAACTCCCCCAAAAATAATGATGGCAAAGACCATCATCATGATAAGAGCGTTACCAGTTCCCATCGCGGTGGCCGTCGGTGTCTTACCAACGCCAACCTGGTTCTTGGCAACGATCATTGCGACCAGCGAGGTGCCCATAGAGCCGGCAAATTGTTGGAGAGTATTGAGGATGGCGTTTGTCTGCTCCGTTGGCAAAACGGCTAAAGCAGAAGTCATTACCGTTCCCATCATCATTCCCATCCCCACCATGTAGACCACGTAGACGGTCGTGATGAAGAGGTTGGAAAGCTGATGGGCGGCAAGCGTGAAGCTCAGGATGGCAATTAACATCAACCCGGCTCCTGTAGTAATGGGCTTGCGGGGGTCAAACTTATCTAGCAGGTGCCCACCAATTGGGGCGAAGACGGCTCCGCCAATACCGGCGGGCATGACGATTAGGCCGGCGATTAGGGCGGTATTGTGGTTGACCAATTGGATGTAGTTAGGCAACAGAAAGGCAAAACCAAGCGAGCACATCTGGGTCAAGAAGAAGACCAGGACGTGGCCGGCAAAACGGTGGTTGCGAAAGAGGCGGAAGTCAAGAACCGGTTGGGTAATGGTGAGTGACCGCCAGGAGAGTAGGCCCATTGCCACGAGCCCGATTAGGATCATTCCACCACTACGCAGGCTGGTTAAAGGCGTGTTGAACAGGTTACTAAAGCCGACCAACAGGCCGATGAACATAATGGCGATGAGCAGGCAGGAAAGGAGGTCGAAGTGCTGACGTTTTACAGTGGACTTCTGCAAGATACCCCAGCAGCCCGCTAGTAAGGACAAGACGAGGAAGGGAAGGAGGATGATAAAGATCTACCGCCAGCCAAGGCTGGAAACGATGATCCCACCAAATGTGGGGCCAACTGCCGGCGCGATCCCGGTAATCAGGTTACCAAAGCCCATCATCATCCCGATCTTCTGACTTGGTACTTGTTCCATAATAATGTTGAACATTAAGGGCAGTGCAATCCCGGTGCCAACCCCCTGGATGGCACGGCCAAGTAAGAGCAGGGGGAAATCTGGAGCACAGATATCAATGCTGACTCCTACGATGAAGAGCAAGTTAGCCGTGATGAAGATTTTTTTGGTGGGAAAGCCCTTCTTCAACAGCGCTGACAGGGGGACGATGATGGCGACCACCAGTAAGTAGATGGACGTCATCCACTGGACCACGTTGGTTGTGACGTTGAATTCGGTCATCAATTTCGGGAAAGAGATATTCATGGCCGTTTCAACAATGACCCCGCAAAAGGACATCAGGCCGGTGGCCACGATCGCCGCGATAACCTTAGGGGGAATTTTGCTAGTTTCTTGCATACGAGACGCCCCCATAGTAAAAATAACAGGTTGCTATTGTAGGGAAAGGCGGTCGCTTTGTCAAAGAAAAAATTAAAAAATGATAACAAACCGTTGACTTTCATGTGAATTGGATTAAAATAAATACCAATATTTAAAAATAGATGAGAATAGTAGCGGCTGATGATAGTCCTAGCGAGTGCCGGTTGGTGGGAAGGCATACTAAAATGGCCGTGAGATGAACTCATTGAAATGGGATGGGTGCAAGCTACATCCCCGGGCGATGACCGTTACCCATCGCGAAAGGCTATTTAAAAAGAAATAGTGAATACGGGTGGTACCACGGTCGTCGTCCTTGTGCAGTTGCGCAGGGACGTTTTTTATTTTGGAAAGGTGCGATGATGATGCGAGTAAAAGCAACGGATGAACGAACTTACTTGGAAACGGTGTTTGATAAATTGGGCTTCTCAAAGGCTGACGGTCACTTGCTGGCCGACACCCTGGTGGACGCGGACTTACGGGGAATCTCCTCCCACGGGATCCAACGGCTGGCCTGGTACCGGCGGATGATTAAAGCGGGAACAATCGTGCCGACCAAGCAGCCTAAGGTCCTCCGGGAACTGCCTGGTTCCGTTCTGGTCGACGCTAACCAGAACATGGGACAGATTGCGGCCCACTTGGCCATGGAAAAGGTGATCGATAAAGCTAAGAAGTTTGGCGTGGGGATCGCAGTGGTCCGGAATTCGAACCACTTTGGGATTGCCGGTTACTACGCCCGCCAGGCCCTTGATGCTGGTTTAGTCGGGATCGCCTTGACTAACACCCGGCCATTGGTTGTTCCAACCAACGCCACCCAGGCCTTCCTGGGATCCAATGCCTTCGCCTTTGGCTTTCCCGCCAGCCCGCACCCGTTCATGTTTGATGGGGCCACGGCGGCGGTTGCCGGTGGTAAGATCCAGGTGGCTGATAAGAAGGGCCAAGAATTACCTGGTGAATGGGTAGTTGATAAGGACCGGCAGGTGGTCAAGGACCCGAAGGAAGCCGAAGACATTCTCGCCACGGCAGCCTTCAGTGAAGGCGAGCAAAAGGGTGGTGGCCTGGTCACCCTTGGTGGTAACAAGGAAGTTAACGCCAACTACAAGGGGATGGGTAATTCCCTTGTGGTCGAACTGCTCACCGGGATCTTAGCCCAGGGTTCCATTTCTGCCGACACGGTCCGGGGTAAGCATGACTTTAGTCAGTTCCTCTTTGCCTTTGATCCCGCCTTCTTCGGTGACCCAGAAACCCTCAAGCGGGATGCCACCGCAATGTTTGACCGCATTCGGGGGTTGGACCACGTTGATGGTAAGCAAACTTGGATCCCTGGTGATCGGGAATACCGGTACCTGGAAGAAAACCAGGCCAACGGGGTCGCAATTGACGACAAGACCTACGAAGAAATTACCGCAATTGGTCAAGAATTAGGGGTAGCCGTTCCCCACGAAATTTAGGTATGCGTTTGAGGTATGACTGGTGATTAAATCAAGGTATTACCCTTCTAACAATTAATTAGTTATAATTATCAGCAAACAGAAGGGAGACTTGAACGATGAAAAAAGCATTTTTTGCTAGTAAGAGTCAGATGGAATTAAAGGACGTTGACAAACCAACCATCCAGCAGCCAGATGACGTAATCATTAAGGTCTTGCGGGCGTGTGTGTGTGGCTCCGACCTTTGGAACTTCCGGGGGATTAACCCGGTTGAGGCCCATTCCGAGAACTCCGGTCACGAGGCGATCGGGATTGTCGAAGAAGTTGGAGAGGCAATCACCACGGTGAAGCCCGGTGACTTTGTGATTGCACCATTTACCCACGGCTGTGGCCACTGCGCCGCTTGCCGGGCCGGCTTTGATGGTTCTTGCCGGGACCACAGTGATAACTTCTCCACTGGGGTACAAGGTGAATACATTCGCTTCCAGCATGGTCAATGGGCCCTGGTGAAGGTTCCTGGCCAACCAGCTGACTACAGTGAAGGAATGAAGAAGTCACTCCTGACGCTGGCGGATGTGATGGCGACCGGTTACCACGCTGCCCGGGTCGCAAACGTTGGCGCTGGTGACACAGTGGTCGTCATGGGTGATGGTGCCGTGGGCCTGTGCGCCATCATCGCTGCCAAGATGCGGGGTGCTAAGAAGATCATTTCGACGAGTCGCCACGCTGACCGGCAGGCCTTGGCTGCGGAATTTGGGGCTACTGATAACGTCGCCGTCCGTGGTGACGACGCCGTTAAGGCAATCATGGACTTGACCGATGGTGCCGGTGCGGATGCCGTCCTCGAATGTGTCGGGACCGAGCAGTCTACCGCGACCGCAATGAAAGTTGGCCGTCCCGGTGCCGTGGTCGGTCGGGTTGGCTTACCACACACGCCAAAACAAGACATGGCAGCACCGTTCTACCAAAACACCATCGTTGCTGGGGGCCCGGCTTCCGTTACCACTTATGACAAGGAAGTATTGCTCAAGGCCGTTTTGGATGGTAAAATTAACCCTGGTAAAGTCTTCACCAAGACTTTTGACCTGGACCACATTCAAGAGGCCTACCAGGCAATGGACCAACGGCAGGTTATCAAGTCATACTTGAAGATGGACTAAGTAAGAAATAATTAATATGGCTGGGAAAAGCAGGAAAGCGGTCTGGATAGTCAGTCCAGGACGCTGGAAGCTTATTTCCCAGCCTTTTTTGGATAATGCCCGCTTTTAACGTATAGCAAAATAGCGGAATGTGATACAATGGATAATGTGCTATGGCCTAGTAGCTCGATTAGGTCATAAGAAGCGTTCCGGTTGCTGCTGGGAAGGTCGGCAGCCCGGACAAAATAAAATCTAAGTTAATGAAGGTGTTTTAAGATGATTCAAACAATCGATTTGAAAAAGGGCATGGTTTTTGAACGGGGCGGCAAGCTGTTAAAGGTTCTGCAAATCAACCACCACAAGCCTGGTAAGGGTAACACGTTGATGCAAATGGACATCCAAGACGTTCGGACTGGTTCAATTGTTCACACGACGATGCGGCCATCAGAAAAGGTTGAACAAGTTAATGTTGACAAGCGGAATGCACAATACCTCTACGACGAAGGTGACTCCGCTGTCTTCATGGACCTGGAAAACTACGAACAATACACCCTGTCACATGATCAATTAGGTGACGACCGTAACTACCTGGTTGAAAATATGAACATTACGTTGAACTTCGTTAATGGTGACATTATCGGGGTTGAACTGCCAACGACGGTTGAGATGACCGTTGCCCAGACTGAACCAATGATCAAGGGTGCAACGATCGATGGCGGTGGTAAGCCGGCAACGATGAGCACTGGTTTGGTAGTTAACGTTCCAGCCTTCATCAAGACTGGTGACAAGCTGATCATCAACACCACTGATGGTAGCTACAAGTCTCGTGCTTAATAATTAATGATGGTCGTACGGCAGTTTTGCTGTACGGCTTTTTTTAGCGGAGGATCATAATGAACAGTAAAAAGATTAGTTTCACCCTCGCTGCGGGCCTGGCACTCCTATTAGCCGGGTGTGGTACGCAGTCGACCAACAATTCACATAGCTCATCATCAAGCAGCTTAATCGCGGCTAAGACCAACGATAAGATTAGCGCGGATAACATGTCGCCGCAGCAAGCGGTCGCGGTGATTACGGCCTATGCCGGGAACAAGTATGGCGATGACTGGGCGACCACGGCAAAGAAGGGGCAACAAGATGGCCTCCAGGTCAACCTTTACCGGACGGATAAGTACCAGCTGAGCGATAATGGCCAGGGGGTTGCTTATAACGTGACCGCCAATGGCCAGTCGACCGGTTTGGTTTACACGGTTAAGGGGAATGACGTCACGATTTATCAGGATGCCCAGTCTGGCGCTGCTAAGAAGTTGACCACGGTCAGTCGTGCGGACATGGTGGACTACCTTAACCACAATGGTCAGGGACAACTAGTTAACAACCTGGCCAAGGACGCAAAGGTAGTAGATAAGACGAATGGTGGATTAACCGGCCCGACGACGGACACAACTGGCTCAAGCACGCATGGTCAGGTTGGCAAGTACGGTAACGAAGGACCAGTAAATGTCCCAAGTGAAATGCAGGGAACCTGGTACACGGCTGACAACAATACCCACGGAACGTTAACATTTGGTTCACACACTTATAAGTACAGCGGTCCTGATGACAATGGGGAGACCCAGCAACTCTATAAGCAGGATAGTTCCTTCTTGGAAAATGAGGATAACGCCACCAATAAGGCGATTACCCAGGCAACCATGAATTGGTCACGGGCTATTTTTGTCAACGCCAAGGGGATGCACTGGCTGTGCACGCACGGTTGGCTGCAGACTGCGGGCGCTGGGACTTACTTTGCTGTCCACACCGAAACAATTAACGGTAAGCAAGTTAAGGTGCTGGTTGAAGCCGGTGGTGCCGATATGCACGTTGACGCGGTTTACTACCAGACCCCGGAAATGGCTAAGCAGCAGGCCGATACCAAGTATGATGACCTCGACTACATGGATTAATTACCCGTAATTAAGTTACAAGCGCGGGTCCATGACAGAAAGATTTCTGTTATGGACCCGCGCTTTTTTGTATTGCGGTTTTTCGGGTTTAATGAAAATTAAAAGGACAATAGGAATACCGACGGATAACCTAATGCCCTGCTTGAGTATTGGGAGTGGTTAAATAAAAAGTGACATAACTAGCACGATCAAAAGGCCAATTATGGAAGTAATACAGGTTAAAACACTCCAGGTTGCCAAAGCTTCCTTAAGAGTTAAGCCGAAGTACTCCTTAACCATCCAAAATCCGGCGCCATTAACGTGGTCACCAAATGTAGAACCAGCTCCCACCGCAAGTACCATTAGAACTGGACTAATACCAGTCCCGGTAACAAGTGGGGCCACTAACCCAGCACCAGTCAAAGCGGCGACGGTAGTTGAGCCGAGGCAGAAATGAAGGAGGGCTGGGATTAGCCAAGCAGCGATTAGTGGTGAAATATTTGAATGCAAGAAGAGGGCCGAAATGTCGTTGGCAACCCCACCAGTTACCAGGACCTGTTTAAATGCTCCGGCACCACCAATAATAAGCAGCATCATTGCAATTTGTTTGATTGCATTTTCCATTGATTGACTAATTTTCTTCATCTTGGTGCCGCGGTTAACGCCAAGCGTAAAGACAGCGATGACTAATGAAATGATCATTGCCATATCAGGACTACCAATAAATTGAAGAATTACACTGAAAATGTTCGAGTCCGGTAGCACGTACTTAATTACGGTAGCAATAATGATCAAGATTAATGGCATAGTTGCAGTAAGAATGCTAGTGGCAAAACTCGGTAATTGGTCATTTTGGTGGGGCTGGCGGATCGTCCCCAGGACTTCAATTTTGACATTTTTTCGGTATACCTTTGGATAAATCTTCATTAAAAGATGGTTGTAAACCGGACCAGCGATAATAACGACAGGGATGGCACACAGAATTCCAACCAGCAGTACTGAGCCCAGTGGTGCGTGAAGTATTCCCGCGACGGCGACCGGTGAAGGATGGGGTGGTAAGAAGGCGTGGGCAACGTTTAGCGCAACGGCCATTGGCAATGCCAGGTAAAGAAAAGCAACATCCAGCTCAACTGCGATAGCATAGATGATTGGCAAAAGAATTACTAGCCCCACCTCGAAAAACATTGCCAACCCGATGATAAATGAGGTGAGAACTACCGCAAGTTCGATATATTTACGGCCGAAACGTTTAGTAAATGTGTCGGCAATTTGGAACCCAGCTCCAGAGTCAGAAATTAATTGGCCAAGCATTGCACCCAGGCCAAAGATAATTGCTAAGTGGCCAACCTGGTCACCAATTCCCTTTTCAACAACACTTGGTAGCTTTAACCAGGGAATCCCTAAAAAAAGTCCGACTAGTAAGGAAACAATTAGTAGGGAAACAAAAGTATTCAAACGAAATTTGATAATTAAGAGGAATAATATCGCTACTCCAATAAGCATAATTAGAATCGACATGACTAAAACCCCAATCTAAACTTTGTTCATAGATTAACAATTTTTACTTTTAGTATAGTGATCATTCGCACATGGTCATAGGAAAGTCTGGTTCCTCAGCTGAACTAAAATAACGTAGTTAACTTTAAAAACGTTAAAATTAACACTTGGTATTAAGGTTCACCAGAGGAATCGATCGGGCCACAATAATGTGAAAATATTAACTATAATAAAGATAATGATTGTTTAGAATTAAAGTATTAAGGGGCGATATTAGATGGAAGTCAATGTTGTTAAGATGCGTCCAGAAGATAACGTAGCCATTGCTTTACATGAGCTGCAACCCGGTGAGCCGGCACTGGGTAAGGTCACTGCGAACGTTAAAATTCCACAAGCACATAAGGTAGCACTGGTTGATATCCCTAAGGGAGAAGCTGTAATACGCTACGGTGTGGTACTTGGTTACGCTAAGGAAGATATTGAAGCCGGGGATTGGGTAAATGAAAATTCACTAATCCTACCACCTTCACCAGACTTGCAAGAGTTAAAGAAAGAGTATGGGAAGAATGTTAAGAGTCTTGATGAACTTCCACACCCACAGCGGACAACGTGGTTAGGATATGATGTGCCTGGCTGTCGGTATGCAGGGACGCGTAATATTTTGGGCATTATGACGACCGTACAATGTGTTGCTGGCATTTGCCAGCGTGCAGTGGACCGGCTGAAACAAGAAGTGCTTCCTAAGTATCCCAATGTTGATGACATTGTATTGATTCGTCATGGCTATGGTTGTGGCGTCGCGATTAACGCGAAGGAAGCACGAGTACCAATTCGTGAACTACGTAATATTATGAAGAACCCTAATTTTGGTGGCCAAGTTATGATGGTTGGTTTAGGGTGTGAGAAACTACAACCGGAAATGCTTGTCGATAAGGAACAAGTCAATGATGATAACTTTATGTTGTTACAAAACTACCGCGGTTTTCCCGCGATGATTGATGCCATTATGGCGATGGCAGAAAAGAAGTTGAAGATCTTAAATAAGCGGAAGCGGACGGAACAGCCGCTCTCTAAACTTAATGTTGGCTTTCAATGTGGTGGATCGGATGCCTTTTCCGGGGTTACTGGGAATACGAGTGCTGGTTATGCCTCCGACTTAATTGTTGCTGGTGGCGGTACAACGATGTTTTCTGAAGTTAGTGAAGTCCGTGATGGAGTTCAATTTATTGCACGGCGAATTCCAGATCAGCCAAATTGCAATAAACTGATTAAGGAAATGTCATGGTACGATAATTACCTTGCCGCTGGTGGTGTTGACCGATCTGCTAACCCAACTCCAGGGAATCGTAAGGGTGGTTTATCAACCATTGTTGAAAAGTCAATGGGATCCATTGCTAAGTCTGGTTCGGCACCAATTGCTGAAGTAATTTCGGCGGGTGCAATTCCGACTAAACGGGGACTGATCTTTAATGCAACCCCCGCTGGTGACTTTGTTGTTGGGCCAATGCAATTGGCGTCAGGAATGGGACTAGAGGTTTTCGTTACCGGGCGTGGTACGCCCTATAATTTGCAGGCGGCACCAGTGATTAAGGTTTGCACACGGACAGACCTAAAGCAGTTTTGGCAAGACTTGATTGATATTAACGCCGGAACAATTGCAACTGGTGAAAAGACAGTTGAGGAGGTGGGCACAGAGTTGTTCAACTATATCTTGGACGTCGCTAGTGGCAAAAAGAAGAGCGTTGCCGAAGCGCTACGCCTTTATAATGACATGGTTCTCTTTAATCCGGCTCCAATGTCTTAGTTTGCTTTTTTAAGCGACACAAATTTGGAGGAGTATCAATAGGGCTCTAGTGTTCGGCTATGCCGGGCACCAGAGCCCTATTTGAGTACTACACTCGTATTTTATTTTTCACGGCCTACTATGCGGTGGATGATACTCTTAAATACTTTTGCCTCATTGCCTTGTTTATCCAGTCACAAAATTTGGGGAATGTCGAAAAAATTATGGGCAAATTCTGTTCTTGTGGTGAAGTGATTGTGCCTGTTCAATCGTGAAAAATATCACTATGATAAAGACAGTTAGAAAAAGCTTTCTCTACTAGATTCGATTTGGATTATCTTATGATGCAAAGTTTAGGGGGATAACCATGAAGATTACAAGTATCGACGTAATGAAGATTCCATCACCTGACGTTAGTTTTAGTGGTAATGGTGGTGGATCAACGGAAGAATGGTCACCAATTATTGTACGGATTAATACTGATGAGGGAATTTCTGGATTCGGTGAGGCTGGATTAGCCTACGGAAAAGGGTGGCGTGCTGGTTATGGCATGGTCCAAGACTTTGCGCGGACTATTATTGGTGATGACCCGATGAATATTGAAGCAATTTGGGATAAGCTGCAGCGGACGACTTATTGGGGAATTGCTGGTGGGGTAGTTCCTAACGCAGCCATTAGTGCAATTGATATTGCTTTATGGGACATTAAGGGTAAGTATTACCACACACCGGTTTACCAGTTGCTGGGTGGTAAGACAAATGACCACCTGCGAGCTTACGCTAGTCAATTGCAATATAACTGGGGAGAAGCTCCAGATCCGCAGCTACCTAAATTATCAACGCCTGCTGAGTATGCAGATGTTGCACGTCGGGTAAAGGAAGCCGGCTTTACGGCACTTAAGTTTGACCCGATTATGTGGGGTGATGACCCACAAAAGCCATGGAATACTAAGGGTCCACTCAATCATCGCGAAATTAAGGTTGCCTATGATCGGGTTAAGGCGATTCGTGATACTGTCGGCCCGGATTTTGACATTATTATTGATATGCATGCTAATACCGACACAACTGCAGCAATTGAATACGCCCATGCATTTGAGCCACTTCATATTTTGTACTATGAGGAACCTGTTGACCCAATGAATCCGGACTTTTATAAGATAGTGCGTGAAAATATGCCTGCTGATATGGCAATTGCTGGTGGCGAACGGACTTTTACCCGTTGGGGATTCCGACAAATGTTAGAGGATCGCTCAATTGACATTGTTCAACCAGATTTAACGTTGGCTGGTGGAATTACGGAAACCAAGAAGATCTGTGATATGGCATATACTTATGATATTAATGCACAGGTCCACGTTTGTGGCTCACCAATTGCTATTGCCGCAGCGCTTCAAGTGGAAGCGGTAATTCCAAACTTCTATATTCATGAGGTCTACCAACGAGCAATGTACACTAAAGATCGGGCAGCAGCAGTTTATGACGATTTAATTCCAGTCAATGGTCAGGTTAAGGTTCCAGATCGGCCTGGAATTGGTCAAGAACTTAAGCCTGAAATTATTAAGCAGAGTTTAGTGGAAACAATTGATTAATTAACGGGAGGATAAAATCATGGAAGATAAGTTTTTACTCGGTGGTTACACAGCAGATAGCTATACTGGTGGCAAGCACAATAATTCTGAAGGAATTTATGTTGCTAACGTCGATACTGACAAAGCAGCGATTACTAACATTGACCTGGTAACTAAGCTAGAGAATCCAGCCTTCTTCAATTACTCGATCAAGGACCACAAGATTGCAGTTGTAATGACGAAAAATGATGAAACTGGTGGTGTCGGGATTATTGACTTTGATCCCCAAACCGGTAAGGGTAAGTTGATTGCTGAGTCAATGCTTGACCAGTCAGTAAAGGGAAGCTATGAAGCTTATAACTACTTTGACCACCTTTATTACTGGAATAAGCTGAAATACACGGTTCCTTCATACGTTTATCTTGATGATAAGCGTAAAATGGTTTTCGCTGCTAACTACAACACCAATGCTATTTTGACTTGGAAACTGGATGATAATTATCAATTTGTAGCTGCTCACCGTTATCCAATCGAAGGACGGGGACCAAAGGCGGTTCAAGATGCTGCTCACATTCACTTTACTCGTTTGCTACCAGATGGACGTTTGATTGTCTGCTCACTTGGGGCTGATAAGTTATTGGTTTACGATGTTAATGATGATGCTAGTTTAACAAAGGTTTCTGAATACCAAACTGAAGCCGGTTTTGGGCCACGTCAATTAGCATTTAACGAAAACACCAACAACTACATTTATGTCCTAAATGAAGTTGGTAGTCGGACTGCCGTTGTAAAGTATGATCCAGAAACGGGGACGTTAAGTCGGATTGCAAGTTACTCTAATATTCCAGAAGGTTTTGCTGGTCACAATCAATCAGCCGGAATCCGGGTCTCCGCAGATGGCAAATTTGTTTATTCTTCTAACCGGGGTCACAATTCATTGGCCGTTTACCGCGTAATTGATGATGGAGCCCACTTGGAGAAAATTCAGACGATCAAGACCAACGGTGTTTCACCACGTGACTTTGACTTAAGTAAGAATGGTGACTTCTTGTTAGTTGCTAACCAGATGTCTCATGAGCTAATCCTGTTTAAGCGGGATCCAGAAACTGGTTACTTAACGGTCACGCAAGAAGGTATTAAGCATGATGCTTGTGTTCGGGTATTGGAAGCAACGGATTTCTTCGCCTGAACCATAATTGTTGTAATTAATCTGTAAAGCGGTTACTAGTGTTCAAAGGACGAACGCTAGTGACCGCTTTCCTATACATCAATTTACTGTAGCCTAATGCATTGTACTTAGAAGGGTGATCCAAAACGGTAGAAATAAGATTGCGATGATGTTGGAAATCATCGCACATTTAGAAGTAGTTTGGGGGAAGTTATGATAGCTAATTGAATAAGCGACGGGGATGGCTGAGGTCGGTGAAGTCATTAAGAGGGTGACTGTTGCGATTGCAGTGGTGCTGATTGCCATCAGGTGGAGATGATAACTGAGTATGAGGACTAAGCAGCAGATTAAGGGGACTAGGATGGACTTGATAATTGCGTAGTACCAGGCAAGCTTGTCTAATATGATTTGACGGAATGGAAGGTTACCAAGGGTGCAACCGATTATCAGCCATGATAATGGGGCTGTAAGACCAGCAAGATACTTTAGTGGTTGGTAGAGCCAAGGAGCAGTTTGATCGATTCGGTAAAAAGCAACCGAATGATGATTAACTAAGATTTGGGGAGCCCATTTCTGGCATAACCAGCAAGCAAGACCTAGTAAGGTTGCAATCACGATTGGATTGAAAAATAACTTGTGGATAGTATTACGCTTAATTTGCTGGTGCGCCATTGCAATGTAGACGTAAGTGTATAGGAGAAGTCGGTAGGCAATGTTGAAGAGCGAGGCGTAAATTATGCCTTTTGGTCCATAAATAGCACCGGCAATTGGCAACCCAAAGATAGTAGTGGACCCGAAGACGGTAATAATTCCTAAAATCTGTTTTTGCTCTGTAGATTTAATGAAGGGATAGGCAAACGGTATGATCAATAGGAGCACGATGTAAAGAATAAATCCCCACAAGATAACCGCAATTCCTTCATGAAGTAGTTTTGAATCAAGTGGCTGCATAAAAGAAATAAAGGAAAGGGCAGGGACGGAAAGCGTTAGAATTAGTTTCGTAAGCTGCTGTTCGAGTTCAGCCGTAAAGATACCTTTGAGGGTTAGAAAGTAGCCAGTTAAGGTGATCAAAATAATTGCCGCAATGGTACTAGTTACTTGTGGGTTATGGAGGACGGTTAATAAGCTATTATTAAAATTTATCATATAGAGTCCACCTCTGGTAAAGCATGGGGGCTCCGGCTTGGGCGTTTGCCCAAACCGGAGCCCCCATGTTTTAGTTTCGAATGTTATCAACACAACATGACAGATTGTAAATTAATTGATTAACGTACCATAGCTGGCCGTTTAGGATCGAATTTCCAACCAGGGATTAGGTACTGCATTGCCTTAGCATCATCACGAGCCCCAAGATGGTTATCAACGTAAAGCTGGTGAGCCTTTAAGATGGCATCCATATCGATTTCCACGCCTAGGCCTTCGTTAGTACGAGGAACGGTTAACTGGCCGTTGACAATTTGGTAAGGATTCTTAGTGAGGTTTTGACCATCTTGCCAGATCCAGTGGGTATCGACGTCGTAAACCTTACCAGGGGCCGCCGCAGCAGCATTAGCGACCATCGCCAAGGAAATATCAAAGTGATTGTTAGAATGGACACCCCAGTTGAGGTCAAATTCATTGCATAATTGTGCAACACGGACAGCCCCTTCCATTGTCCAGAAGTGCGGGTCAGCCAGTGGAATTGAAACGGCATTTAGTGCGATTGCGGCTGACATTTGCCGCCAATCGGTATCTACCATGTTAGTAGCGACGGGCATATGGGTCAGCTTTTGAAATTCAGCGAGGATTTCACGACCCGAGAAGCCATCTTCAGCACCGGCTGGATCCTCAATGTAATGTAAGACATCTTTTAACTCATCGGCATAATGAAGGGCTTGTTTGAGCGTCCAGCCACCATTTGGATCTAAGTCTAGTTTGGCATCTGGGAAAGCCTTGTGAAGTGCCTTCATTGCGGCAACTTCTTTTTCGCCGTCAAAGACGCCGCCCTTGAGCTTAAAAGTCTTAAACCCATAACGCTTATAAGCAGCCTGGGCGAGTTTAACTAAAGAATCGACGTCGGTTGCTGGCTTTCGACGCAGTTTGCCCCAGTCGTCCGAATTATCGTCGTCTTGGAGGTAAGGCAGGTCAGTCTTACTGCTGTCGCCAACCCAAAAGAGATAGCCCAGGACGCCGACCTTTTCCCGTTGTTGGCCATCCCCCAACAATGCAGCTACTGGTACATGGAAATGCTTACCAAGAAGGTCAAGGTAGGCAGTTTCAATTGCTGTTTCAGCGTGAACCATGATTCGTTGATCAAAAGTCTGGTTTCCCCGACCTCCCTTATCGAGGTAGGCAAACTTCTTACAAACCTTTTGTAATACAGACTTATATTCACCAATTGTAGAACCAACGACAATTTCTTTGGAATCTTCTAAAGTTTGGGTGATCTTTTCGCCGCCAGGGACTTCGCCGACACCTTGCTGTCCCTCGTTAGTTGTTAAGATAACAATATTACGGGTAAAGAAGGGGCCATGAGCACCACTGAGGTTTAGTAGCATGCTATCGTAGCCAGCTACTGGGTAAACTTCCATTTTTGTGATTTTAGGAATTGACATAGGAACGTCTCCTTTGTGATCTTATTAACAATTTTTACAATTTTATTATATTAACGTTGGCCGTTAAAAAACAGTGACGATTGGTATGCTAGGTGAACCGCTAGTTCATGTAAGGTGAACTATGTTAAAATTAAACGTGATTGTGAAGCGAGGAGCAATTTGAGGTGGAATATATATGGAAATTAATCGGCTAAAGACATTCTTGATTATTGTAAAGACCGGCAGCTTTAAATCGGCAGCAGAACGATTATTTTTATCACCGCGGGCAGTTTCTAAACAGATGGATCAGCTAGAAAATGAGCTAAGTGTAAAATTATTTGTTCGCCAGCGAAACAATACTGAGTTGACGGAACAAGGAAAGAGCTTTATTGTGGCCGCTCAAGATATCGTTAATATCTATGATGATGAATTAATGCGGATTCAAAGTGAACGTGAAAAATGTGAAGAGAAACTCAAAATCGGTTTTTCTTCAGCTAATCAAGAAATCGTTTTGCAACGAGTATTAAGACCGTTTTTAGCGAAACATCCCCATATCAAGTTAGAATTTCAAGAAGAAAGTGGCCGTCATTTCCATTCGTTACTTGAGAAAGGGGCGCTTGATTTTGCAATTGCCCCATACTATGCACTCGATGACTTTCCAAATGAGAAATTCACAACACTAAAACAAATTGAATTGGAACGGGGGCAATTATTAGTTGGAATTAGTACCCTTAATCAGTTTGCCGCGAAGGATTCAATTACTTTGGATAAACTAGCTGACTTGCCAGTTTACTATTACTCACCGTATGAATCTGACTTCTTACAAAAGGTCTTTTTGGATAAATTCGGTAACTACCTCCGTAAGGATACGATTATGCGAGCTAGTTCCTTGGAGCAGCGCGATATTCGGGTAGCTGCGAACCAAGGAATTGGCTTTTTCCCTAGCCCATTTATTGAAATTGAAAAGCAGCGTAATCCAATGCTAAACTTTTTGCAAATTACGGGTGACGTTAATGACTTTTACTCGTCAACTTTTTACTATAATCCTGATAACGATAACCCATATCTTC
>DHKFJ23503__coassemble_740_pt1 | contig 21949 bp, 14 predicted proteins | sample DHKFJ23503__metabat2_low_PE_016 | metagenome-assembled genome bin DHKFJ23503
AAACACATGGGATAAAAAAGTATTACATGCCTTGGATGCACTTTATTGACCACAAATTGGTTAGAAAAGTTAGAAATAATAAGCTTGTTTATAATTCTGCTAAAAGAATCAAGCATCTATTTATAAAACCTTAAGGAGTTATAATTTTGTAATCCGTTTGATGTCTAATTAAATAGCTACTTCTTATTTGTGGGATAGAATTAAGAAGTTGTGTAGACAATCAACAACCTAAAATTAAATTTTAGGTACTGACGAATTAGCCTTTTCGTCAATAAGTATTGGTAAAAAATTTTTATTCTAATTAGCTGTTACCAAGATTAGGGCACAGCTAAAAAAAGAACCTAGTTACTAGAATGTTAGCTAGGTTCTTTTTTAGTAATTTTAGTTTTGCTTTACGATTTGTGCATTGCTTGGCAGACTACCAGACCAGTCCTTGTAAGTCGTACCAGACTGGCTAGAGGAAGTTTGCCGGTCCATACCATCACTGTCGACATGGTGGGTAACACCCTTGTCGTCAGTCCAAACGGCCACATCACCTAAGCCCAATTGCTTTTGGCTTGAGGACTGTTGGCTAGAAGTGGAGCTGCTGCTTTGCTTGTTAGTAGTAACACTACTGTTAGCAGCACTACTTTCTTCGCTCTCCGAACTGCTATCGTTATCCTTGTTTGCCTTTGATGAGGATGATTTCTTGTCACTACTCTTGTGCTTGACAACCTTCGTGACCTTATCCTTTGAAGTGGATGACTTGGAAGAATCATGATGTGAACCACAACCGGCTAAGCCAAGCGTTAAGGTTAGAACTGCTAAACCAGAAAAAACTAAACGTTGTAACTTCTTCATGAAAATGTCTCTCCTATTATAAATTCACCGTAACTATACTATTCCAGCGTTTAATAGTATAATTATAGCATTTGCAAGAAATGTTAGTCTATAGCATTGTTCAATGAGCAGTACCATGACCAAAATCATAAAGCATTTTAACATTAATCACGGATATCATTCAATCTAAATGGGGATAGTTGCTGAGATTTAAAACAATAGTAAAATATCTGTAGAATTATCGTAATGAGGAGAGGTTAATAATGGAAAAATATGACTACTTAGTAGTTGGTGCCGGACTCTTTGGTGCCACTTTTGCATATGAAGCGGCTAAGCGGGGCAAGCATGTTAAGGTGATTGAAAAGCGTCCCCACATTGCTGGTAATATCTATACGAAGGAAGTTGACGGTATCCAAGTTCATCAGTATGGTGCTCATATTTTCCATACTTCCAACAAGAAAGTTTGGGACTACGTAAACCAGTTTGCGGAATTTAATCGTTATACTAACAGTCCAGTAGCTAACTACAAGGGCGAAATGTACAACCTGCCTTTTAACATGAACACCTTTAGTGAGATGTGGGGGGTGCGGACCCCGGCGGAAGCGCTGGCTAAGATTGATGAGCAGCGCCAAGAAATGGCTGGCAAGACACCACAGAACTTGGAAGAGCAGGCAATTTCATTAATTGGTCGCGATATCTATGAGAAGTTGATCAAGGGTTATACTGAAAAACAATGGGGGCAAAAGGCAACGGAATTGCCAGCTTTCATTATTCGTCGTCTGCCGGTCCGCCTGACCTATGATAATAACTACTTCAATGATAGTTATCAGGGGATCCCGATGGGTGGTTACACGCAAATCGTTGAAAAGATGCTGGCTAGTGACCGGATTGACGTGGCGGTTAATACCGACTTTTATGACCATAAGGACGAATTCCTGGAAAGTGCTCAGAAGATCGTCTTTACTGGCCCCATTGACCAGTTTTTTGACTACCAACTAGGCGAACTTCAGTACCGTAGTCTTCGCTTTGAAACGGAAGAAAAGCCGGTTGGCAATTATCAAGGAAACGCGGTTATTAACTATACCGACGCGGCGACACCATATACCCGGGTGATTGAACACAAACACTTTGAGTTTGGTAAGGGTGATAAGGATAAGACAATCGTGACCCGGGAGTACCCTGCTGACTGGCACCGGGGGGACGAACCTTACTACCCGGTCAATAACCATGAGAACAACCAATTATATGCTAAGTACCAGCAACTAGCAGCCAAACAACCGAACGTAATTTTTGGTGGTCGCCTTGGCCAGTACCGCTATTACAATATGGACCAAGTAATTGCTGCTGCGCTGAAAACCGTTGATAAGGAGTTTAGCGATTAAGTTATGAAGGTAATTAAGAATTATCTATATAATGCCAGCTATCAGATATTAAATATGCTGATTCCATTAATTACAGTTCCTTATATTTCACGTGTATTAGGAGCACATGATGTTGGAATTAATGAGTATACAAATAGTTGGGTAACCTTCTTCTATTTGATGGGGCAAATGGGCGTTACTTTATATGGTAATCGAGAAGTTGCCTACCATCGTGAAGATATATATGAACGTTCGCGAACCTTTTGGGGTGTTGAAGCTTTACAGGTATTTACGGTTTCTGCTTCATTAATTGCCTATTTATTTGCAGTTTTTGCATTCAGTACAACCTTTAAGTACTATTTTTTAATGCAAGGTTTATGGATTATTGCTACCGGGTTGGACATTTCTTGGTACTTTATGGGATTGGAAAATTTCCGTGTTACTGTAATACGTAATTCAGTTGTCCGACTTGTCTCAGTATTTTTAATTTTTACTTTTGTTAAGAATGTTAATGATTTAGGAAAATACATCATTATCTTAGGTGGAACTCAGTTAGTGGGGAATTTAACATTATGGCCATATTTACGTGGTAATGTAATTTGGGTAAGTATAAGAAAATGGCATCCTTTTAAGCATTTCTACCCAGCGCTACTGCTGTTTATTCCTACGATAACAACTCAAGTTTATCTTGTTTTAAACCGTTTGATGTTAGGGAGAATGTCAACACAAACTGCTCTTGGGAATTTTGGGCAGTCTGATAAAATTGTGAAGTTCGTTTTAGCAGTTGTAACTGCTACCGGAACGGTAATGCTTCCTCATGTTGCCAATAAGTTCGCTAAGGGTGACATTAAAGGAGTAAGAGCGAGTCTTTATTCTTCATTTAATTTTGTCTCTGCTATTTCAATTCCAATGATGTTTGGCCTGATGGCAATTTCTCAAGTATTCGCTCCCTGGTTTTTGGGTCAACAGTTTTTGCCATCAGGTAAGATAATGTTTATCGAAGCACCGATCATAGTACTCATTGCATGGAGTAATGTTACCGGGACTCAATATTTAATGCCTGTTAATCGCGTTAAAGAATTTACAACGTCCGTTACAATTGGAGCTGTTAGCAATGTGATTTTTAATCTTTTCCTTATTGAAGCATGGGGTGCAAATGGAGCGGCATTAGCTACCGTTGGCTCGGAATTGCTTGTTACTGCCTCTCAGCTTGTCATGATTCGAAAAACAATTAGTCGTCGTCGCTTGTTTCATGAACAATGGAAGTATATTTGTAGTGGCTTAGTTATGTTTATTGTTGTAAATAGAATTTCTATTACTATTAATATGACGATTGCCAATTTAGCGTTAGAAGTTTTGGTGGGGGCACTTATTTATACTTTAGGACTGGTTTTAACAAGAGCCTCGATAATTGAGGAAGCTCAGAAGCTAATCGGCCAGCGTTTCTCAAAGAAGTAATGTTGCTTTCTTGTTACAGGATTTTTAAAAAATATTAACCAAATAACGATCAAAAGTCTCTTAAATTCCTGCTATCAGTGCATCTAAGAGACTTTTTTAAGAAATGATAAAGGTTGCAATCTTGCCCAATCACGTATATCTTTATTATTAGCGTTAATAAGTCAACCTATATGACATTTTGGAGGAAAACATTATTTTTAACCTTAAGAATTTCAAGAGCAAAATTTTACCAACAATCACTGTTTGTGGGAGTGCATTATTCTTAATGCATGGTAAGGTTTCTGCTGATCAGATTGATACTACTAACCAAAATAATGCTCAAACCACTGCTACTGTTAATACCCAAAACAGTGCAAGTAATAACGATAACAACAATAACGGAAACAATGCTACCAGTGATGTAGCTGCTGATACCTCCGCTAATTCAAATAACAATACTACTAATAATACGGCTGCAACTGCTGCAAGTAGCACGGCCAATGCCGCTACTAGCAATGCAACGACCACCAATACTAATTACGATGCTAACGACCAGGGTAACTATGCTTACCTTGACTCCGTTAAGCTAACCGGTAATGGTCAGGTGCAGTTGGCTGGTTGGAACGCCACTAATGCTTCCCAAAACAAGCCATACCACTACATCGTTGCCTATGACAACACGACTAAGTCTGAAATTGCCCAGACGTTAGTAACTAACCCGGTAACCCGTCAAGACGTCCAACAAGCTCACAACGTTTATGGCGCGGCTCAAAGTGGTTTTAACGTTACCTTAGACCTGGGTGAAGATACGTTAGCTAATGCGGACTCGATTTCATTCATCAGTCGGTACAGTAGTGACCAGGCTGGTAAGGTTAACAACACTGATTTTTGGTACGCACCAATCACCTTTGACAAGGAAAACCACGCCTGGCTTGACAGTGTGGCCATTAAGGATGGTCAGCTCCAGGTTTCCGGTTGGAATGCCACTAACCAGGCCGCTAATAAGCCGGTTCACACGGTGATGGTTTATGACCGGACGACCAAGCAAGTGGTAGCTAGCCAGGTCGTTGAGAACCTTGACCGCTCTGACGTTGCCAAAGCGTACCCAGACGTTGTCAATGCTGGTAAGTCGGGCTTCTTTGCCAGCTTTGACCTTAGTCAGCTGAACCTCAACCACCAGTTGCAGATTATCAGTCGCTACAGCTCTAATACCCGGAGTACGGGAGCAGCCACTGACTACTACTTCACCCCGATTACTAATGGTAACTATACTAACCAGGGGTCATTAGATAGTTTTGACCTCAGTGACGGTAGCCAATTAAAGGTTACTGGTTGGCACGCTGATGATATTTCGAAGCTGGAAAGTAACCACTTCTTAATCCTGTACGACAACACTGCGGCCAAGCAGGTGGGTGTAGTCAAGGCAACTGCGGTTAACCGTCCTGACGTGGCAGCGGTCTACAAGTCTGTTGACACCGCTGCTCAATCTGGCTTTACTGGTACCTTCAACCTGAGCAACCTGAACTTGATTCTGGGCCACTCTTACTCACTGGTCAGTCGTTACTCGACTAGTAGTAATGGTAATGGTGGTGATGGTCAGTACACTGACTACTGGTTCAAGCCAGTTACCTTAAGTCAAAAGGCTTATAACCTTGACAATGTAACAATGACGAACGACGGTCTGCACATTGTTGGTTGGATGGCCAGTGACTACGCACGGGGTCGTGGCAATGCCTATGCTATTGTCCTCAACAATGGTAAGGAAGTCGCTCGTCAAAAGCTCAACCTAGCGACCCGCCAGGACGTTGCGAATGCTTACCCTAGTATTTACAACTCTGTCAAGAGTGGCTTTGATACGACTATCAGCTTAAACCCAAGCCAAATCAACGGGAACATGCAAGTGATCTTGCGGTTTGCCGGGTCTGCCGATGGTAACAGTGACTTTGATGACCAGTACAGTAAGACGTACGCATCAAACGCCGGTAGTTTTGATGCAATTCAAGTTTCTGATTCAGGTATCTACGTTAGTGGTTGGCACGCAAGTAACCAAGCTGCGAACATGAGGTACCAGTACTTAATCTTCGTCGACGCTAACAGTGGTAAGGAACTGTACCGTCAACAGGTTCTTGATGTTAACCGGACACGGAATGATATTGCTTCCGCATACCCAACGATCCTAAACAGTGGCCAATCTGGGTTCCAACTTGGCTTTACGATTCCGTCTGAATTAGACCACCACACGGTTAAGGTAATTGACCGGCTGAGTGATGACGTCAACGGTAATGGTAACTACGTTGACTTAACGTCCGATACGATTTCAATCCACAACAACAAATGGGCATGGCCATTCCCAGCCGTTGGTGAAGGCCACTTCATGGGTGCCCAACTCTTCGGTGTTAACCCTGGTGGTGAATTCCGGCAAAACTGTTTCCACGATGGTCTGGATTTCGGTGCCTATGACCACCCTGGTACCCAGGTTCACGCTATTCACAGTGGGACGATCGTCGGGGTTGGCTACACTGCCGGCTTGGACTGGTACGTTCTGGAAGACACTGGTGAATACTTGGTGGTTTACCAAGAAGCGTTCTCAAACCGGGGTAACATTACGGTTAAGCCAGGACAAAAGATTGAAGTTGGTGACGTAATCGGTAATCGTGATACGTCCCACGTTCACATTGGGATTACTCGTCAGCATAATTTCAACATTGCGTTGGCTAAGTCCTTTACTAATGATGGTACTTGGTTAAACCCACTTGAGATTATCCGTAACGGGTTAAATGGTTAATATTACAGATCTTGAAGAGGCCGAAGATTCTTCGGCCCCTTTTTTCTAGGGGGAGAATATTTTATGAAGACAGTTGATTTCCATCACGCAAAAAAGTTGGCAATGTCGGCCTTGGCGATGACCAGTTGCGGTTTCATTCTGTGGTTAAACCAAGTCAATGGGCAGGCGGCAGACAACCAACCAGCAACGGTTGCTACCGACCAGCTGGTCAACACTGAAAGCACCACGGGGAGCAGTCAGCAAGCAACACCGGACACCACTAGCCAAAATAGCAGTGTTGATGTTAATGACCACGGCAATTACGCGAACCTGGACAGTCAACAAATTAATGACCAGGGACAACTGGTAGCGACGGGGTGGCACGCAACTAATGAATCAGCTGGCCGTGACTACCACTACCTGATTGCTTACGATAAGACTAACAACCGTGAGATTGCTCGTCAGAACATCTCGGGAACTGACAATGTGGTTAGGCGTCCCGATGTTCAACGGGCTCATAACGTTGCTGGTGCCGGACAGTCGGGCTTTAAGGTGACCTTCGACCTTAGCAAAGTCCTTGCTAACACCGACGCGGTACAACTGGTTAGCCGGTACAGCAGCGATCCGCAGGGTAATGCTAATAACGTTGATTACTGGTTTGCCCCAATTACGGTTAACCGTAGTAACTATGCCTCGTTAGATGGGGCAACGGCAACTGATGGCAAGCTGACCTTAACCGGTTGGCATGCTTCTAACCAGGCCGCTGATAAGCCATACCATTACATTATTGTTTTGGACCGGACAACTGGTCGTGAAGTCGCACGGCAGGTTGTCAGTGAACGGGTTAAGCGACCTGATGTTGCTAAGGCCCTGCCAGGCATTGAGGGTGCGGGACAATCCGGTTTTACGGTTTCCTTTGACCTGAACCGGTTTAACTTCAACCACCAGCTCCAAGTTTTAAGTCGTTATAGTGCGACCCAAGATGGTAACAGCAACTACCTGGATTACTACTTTGCCCCAATTACGTCCGGTAGTAACGTTAACGCGGGGGCCGTTGACCGGATTGATTGGAGTAACCTAGCCGCCGTTTCCATCAGCGGTTGGCACGCCAACGATGCAGCACAGTTTGAACCGAACCACTTTCTAATCTTGTTTGATAATACGGCTAACCGGCAGGTAGCGGTTGCCAAGGTAAGTAATAACCAGCGATCTGATGTTGCTAAGGCCTACCCCGGAATTAAAATGGCGGGACAATCGGGCTTTACCGGGGGCTTTGATTTGACGAAGGCGTCACTCACTGGTGGCCATTCCTACGCCATTGTTAGCCGTTATTCGACGAGTGACCAGGGCAACGGTGGGGCCGGGAGTTATACCGATTACTGGAGTGCGCCGGTAACGTTGAACCAGCATCAATCAAACATTGACAGTATTCGGATGACGACGACGGGACTCCAGGTCAGTGGCTGGATGGCCAGTGACTATTCAACCAGCAGTCCATACGCTTACGTAATTATTTTGAACAATGGCCATGAGATCGCCCGCCAAGCATTGACTCTGACGGACCGTCCTGATGTTGCTAAGGTAATGAGCAGCATTTACAACAGTCGACAGAGTGGCTTTTCAACCCTGGTTAAGTTTGACCCAACGCAGGTTACGGGGAACCTCCAGGTAATCTTACGGTTCAGCAGTGATAAGGCTGGGAATAGTCAATATGATGACCAGTATTCACAAAATTACGCATCAAACCAGGGCTGGTTCGACCAGGCAGCACTAAAGGGGAACCAAGTCGTTGTCAGTGGTTGGCACGCTAGTAACCAGTCAGCCAGCCATAAGTACCACTGGCTGATCGCGGTCGACCAAAACGGTCACGAATTAGGGCGCTGGCAGGTCACTAATGCGAACCAGGCACGGCCGGACTTGGCTACGGCGGTTGGTTACATCCTCAACAGTGACCACTCCGGCTTTAACATTACCTTTAATGTGACGGACAACATGCAACACAAGGTGATTCGTCTGATTGACCGGCTGACTGATGATCCCGCTGGAAATGGTAACGCCATCGATGTTTACTCAAATGGGGTTTCAATTAATTCTGGCGCACAAACGACAGGGCTCAAGACCATTTACTACGATGCCATGGGGAACATGGTCGGTGTCTTCAACAATGCCGAGGTCATCTGCCAAAACCCTGAATTGCCAACCGGGTGTGAAATGACGGCGGTTACGATGATGCTTCGTTATGCTGGTGTTAATATTAATAAGTTCCAGGTGGCGGCAGAGACTCCCCGGAGTTCGAACGGGGACTACGGTTTCGTTGGTAACCCTTATAGTCCGAGCGGCTGGTGGGTCTTCCCAACTGGAATTGCCCCGGTGGTCCAACGCAACCTTGGCACCAGTCAGGTAATGACCGGGAGTTCACTGCAGGCGATTAAGGATAAGCTTAACATTGGTCACCTTGTTGTCGTTTGGATGGCCAACATGAATGGCTTTGTCAACCATGCAATCACGTTAACGGGCTATAACAATAATGGCTTTTTCTACAACAATCCTTGGACGGGGCAAAAAGAAGCCATGTCTTATGGTGAGTTTTACGGTCACTGGAACGCCGATGCCCAGCGTGCATTAAGCTATTAATAAATTGATAATAAGGGTGGAGATGTCCAAAATCTCCACCCTTTATTTCATTGAAAGGCAGTTTTATAAACTTCTTGTAACTTGCCTGTAATTTTGCAATGGTACCATAGTCAATGGTGTTTAAGTTAAATTATTAGTTCATAGATTTGAGGGAATATTTGTACACAATGAAGAACAAGAAACAATCTAAAATGAAAATCGTGTTACCTGTTTTATTCACTTTTGGTGCATCATTAATGTTTTTCCAAGCTGATGCCCAAGCTGACAGCAACCAAGCACCTGCTGCTAGTACGCAGGCGCAGGTTGTTACAACGAGCGCAAATACTCAAAACAACAACTACCAAAGCTTAAATGTGAGTTCGACGTCGGCCAACGATGCTCAGGCAACTACCCAGAGCGCGTTAGCCGCAACCAATGACTATGCAGTCAGCCTCAATGCGGACAATGTCCAAGTTGCTGCCAGCAAGGCGGTGGTTTCAACAACCCCAAGCTTCTCAACCAACCAATACAACGTGACTGCCGAACCATTGAACGGCGCTAACGGTGGTAATGGTTCAGCAACGTTGAATACTGCTGGCTTGACCGCTTCCCAACGGGCCTTCTTGGATAGTATCCATGATGGTGCCATCTCTACTTGGAAGCAGTACGGGGTTTTGCCATCATTAACTGCTTCTCAAGCAATCATTGAAAGTGGTTGGGGCCAATCGAGCTTAGCTTCCCAGTACCACAACCTCTTTGGGATCAAGGGCTCTTACAACGGCCACAGTGTTGTCCTGCCAACGCGGGAAGTTTACGGTGGTCAAAGTGTCATGATCAATGATGCCTTCCGGGCCTACGAAAATAATTCCCAATCCGTTCAGGACCACGGTTACTTCTTATATGCCAACAGTCGTTACCACAACTTGTTGTGGAAGACCAACTACCGGGACGTTACCTACCTGATCCGGGCCGACGGTTACGCCACCGCACCTAACTACACTACGACCTTGAACGCGGTTATTGAACGATACGGGTTAACGGCCTGGGATAATGAAGCCTTTGATACCAATACTGGTCACATTGATGACCTATCCGTCCATGGCAACCAGATCCACATCAGTGGCTGGCACGCCGCTAACTCCTATGATAGCAAGATGCACCACTTCATCATCTTGCTTGATGGGAACACGAAGCAAGAACTGTACCGGACGGAGGTCCCTGGTACCTACCGTCAGGATGTGCAAAATGCTTATCCCAATGCCCGGATTTCGGGCTGGGGTGGCTTTGACCTGACGATTCCGTACAGTAGCACTTTTGCCGGCAAAGACATCCAAGTGGTTTCTCGTTACACCTACGACACCAATGGTGAGATCAATGGTGGTAAGGACCTCTATTACAGTCCAGTATCATTGACTGCCAATGCCGGAAACTTGGATAACATGTTCTTAGATGCGCAGACCGGGACGATCAACATTAGTGGTTGGCACGCTGCCGACACTAGTCTGAACAAGGGTTACCACTTTGTGATTATCTATGATGCTTCTAAGCAGACCGAACTAGGTCGCTACCTAGTTGAAAGTTCTACGCGCAATGACGTGGCAAATGTTTATCCAGGGCTTTATAATGCGGCTCAGTCCGGCTTCAGTTTGAACCTTAAGTTTGATCCTGCATTGGCTGGTGACCAGATTCAAGTAATTTCCCGTTACAGTGATAGTCAAAGCGGTGAGGGTAACTACGTCGACTACTGGTTTGCACCAAAGACCTTTACCGCTAACCAGGCTTACTTGGATAACATGACGGTTTCTGGTGACCAGGTCCACGTTGCGGGCTGGCACGCTGCTGACCAGAGTGTTGGCAAGCCTTACCACTTTATCATCTTATACGATGCAACAACCGGTAAGGAAGTTAAGCGGCAATTAGTTGACACCACGGCGCGTCCTGACGTTGCCAACGTCTATGGTGATGTTTATAACGCGGGCCAAAGCGGTTTTAATGGCGACATTACGGTTGATACTTCATCATTAAACGGTCATCAACTACAGGTGATTTCTCGTTACAGTGATTCCAAGACTGGTGAAGGACACTACATCGACTACTGGTTCAAGCCAGTTAAAGTCATAATTAAATAGTTTATCAAACTGGTGGTTAGCGATAGCTAGCCGCCTTTTTATATACTTTTAATCATTATGGCCCCCTATGTGTGATAGAATTAAACATGGATTTTGGCATTTTAAGGAGGCCACTATGAAAGGAATTATTTTAGCTGGTGGGTCGGGGACCCGCCTTTACCCGATTACTCGGGGAATTTCTAAGCAACTGATTCCAGTCTACGATAAGCCAATGATTTACTACCCGTTGTCAACATTGATGTTGGCGGGGATCCGTGATATTTTGGTCATTTCGACACCGGAATTTATGCCACTCTTCAAAGAACTATTGGGTGATGGTTCGGAATGGGGATTGAACTTCTCCTACAAGGTCCAAGAAAAGCCTAATGGCCTGGCGGAAGCCTTTATCCTTGGTGCAGACTTCATTGGCGATGACAGTGTTTGCCTAATCTTAGGTGATAACATCTATTATGGTGCGGGCCTCTCTAAGTTAGTCCAGTCAGCCGCCCAGAAGACCACCGGGGCGACGGTTTTTGGCTACCATGTCAACGATCCCGAACGCTTCGGGGTGGTCGACTTTGATGACCAGATGCATGCCCTCTCGATTGAGGAAAAGCCAGTCCACCCGAAGAGCAACTACGCGGTTACCGGCTTGTACTTCTATGACAATAACGTGGTTGACATTGCTAAGCACATCCAGCCGTCAGCCCGCGGGGAACTGGAAATCACCGATGTTAACAAGGAATACCTCCGGCGGGGGCAACTCGACGTCAAGCTGATGGGGCGCGGCTATGCCTGGCTCGATACCGGTACCCATGACTCAATGTTGGAGGCATCCAACTTTATTGCCACAATTGAACGACGGCAAAACCTGAAGGTAGCCGCACTAGAAGAAATTGCCTACCGGATGGGGTATATTGATAAGGACCAGCTAGTTAAGCTAGCCCAACCACTGAAGAAGAATGATTATGGCCAGTACCTCTTACGTCTGGCCAAGGAAGACTAAGGAGCGATTGATTATATGTCATTAAAAGTTATTGACACTACATTACCGGACGCAAAGATTGTGGAAACCGATGTTTTTGGTGACCACCGGGGATTCTTTACGGAAACCTATACGAAGAACAAGTTTGAAGAAGCCGGGATTAACGTTGAATTTACCCAGGATAACCAGTCCTTGTCAGTAGAACCAGGGGTCCTGCGGGGGATGCACTATCAACTCGCACCGTACTCCCAAACTAAGTTACTCCGGGCCGTTACCGGGGCCATTTATGATGTGATCGTTGACATCCGGAAGGGGTCACCGGCTTATGGTAAGTGGGAAGGCTTCATCCTTAGTGAATACAACCACCGGCAACTATTAGTACCGAAGGGGTTCGCTCACGGCTTTGTGACCTTAACACCAAACGTTAACGTGGCCTACAAGGTCGATGGTTACTACGCACCAGATGCTGATCGGGGGATCGCCTTTGATGACCCTGACTTAGACATTAAGTGGCCAATGCCAACCGACCACCTGATCTTATCAGAAAAAGACCAACACCATCCGTCATTTAAGGATGCCGAAATGAACTTTACTTACGGGGAGGACAAGTAATAATGAATATTTTAGTAACCGGTGGGGCCGGCTTTATCGGTAGTAACTTCATCCACTACATGCTGGAAAAGCACCCGGATGACAACTTAATCAACCTGGACCTTTTGACCTACGCTGGTAACATCCATAACTTGGATGACGTCAAGGACAATCCCCACTACCACTTTGTAAAGGGGAACATCGTCAACCGGGAACTGGTGACCCACCTGGTTCATGAATTCAACATTGACCATATCGTTAACTTTGCGGCTGAATCACACGTTGACCGGTCGATTTTGCACCCGGAAGTCTTTGTTGAGACTAACGTCCAGGGGACGCTGGCCTTGCTCGACGTGGCTAAAAAGGAAGGGGTAGCAAAGTTTCTCCAGGTTTCGACTGATGAGGTTTACGGTACCCTGGGGGCAACGGGTTACTTCACTGAGGAGTCACCACTGCAACCAAACTCACCGTATTCCGCAAGCAAGGCTTCTGCTGATATGATGGTGCGGGCTTACTACGAGACCTATGGCTTAAATGTCAACATTACCCGCTGTTCTAACAACTATGGCCCATACCAATTCCCTGAAAAGCTGATTCCGCTGATGACTTCTAACGGGATGGAAGGCAAGGACCTGCCAATTTATGGCAACGGTAAGAATATCCGGGACTGGCTCTATGTTTCTGACCACTGTCAGGCAATTGACTTGGTATTACGGAATGGTAAGCCCGGCGAGGTCTACAACGTTGGTGGCCACAACGAACGGACCAATAACGAAATCGTTCACTTAATTGTCGACAACTTGGGGATTTCCGAAGACCACATCAAGTACGTTAAGGATCGACTGGGCCATGATAAGCGTTACGCCATTGACCCAACGAAGATTGAAACGGAACTGGGGTGGAAGCCCGAATACACTTTTGATACTGGGATCGTGAAGACGATTGACTGGTACAAAGATAATGAAACTTGGTGGAAGCCACTGAAGGCTAAGGCCGCGCTAAAGTAAATTATGTAGTATAAAAAGGGCCACTAGCGTTCGGTAATGCCGGACTTAGGAGGCCCTTTTTGCTTACGGGATATATCCCGTTAGGAGGAAATTATATGTCTGATATTTTAATTACTGGTGCCAATGGTCAACTGGGCACGGAACTCCGCCACCTCTTGGATTCGCAAGGGGTCGCTTACGATGCCTTTGATGCGCAACAAATGGACATTACGGACGCGGCAGCGGTTAATAAGCGTTTTGCAGCGGTGAACCCCCGGATTGTCTTTCACTGTGCGGCCTTTACGGCGGTTGACCCTGCCGAAGATGAAAAAAAAGACCTCAATTGGCGGGTAAACGAAGATGGGACCAGAAACGTGGCTGAAGCAGCGCAAAAGGCCGGTGCGACCCTTTTCTATATCAGTACGGACTACGTTTTCGACGGCACCAATGCTGGTGAATACGAAGTTGATGCCCCAACCAATCCGAAGAATGAATATGGTAAGGCTAAGTTAGCAGGGGAGCAGATTGTCGCTAGTGTGATGGATAAGTACTACATTATCCGGACCTCCTGGGTCTTTGGTGAATATGGTAAAAACTTTGTTTACACGATGCGCCGCTTGGCGAAGGACCATGATAAGTTGACGGTGGTTGATGACCAAGTTGGGCGGCCGACCTGGACCCGGACCCTGGCTGAATTTATGCTTTATGCAGTTCAACACCAGATCCCGTATGGCTACTACCAACTATCCAATGATGGTTCCTGTTCCTGGTATGAATTTGCCCGGGAAATCTTAAAAGACCAAGCAGTAGATGTGCAGCCGGTCACGTCGGCGGAATACCCGCAAAAGGCTTACCGTCCCCGGCATTCGATTATGAGTCTAGCCAAGGTAAAGGCCACCGGTTTTACCCCGCTTTCTTGGCAGGAAGCACTCGCAGATTTCATTAAGCATCTTAATTAAGAAAATTAGGTTACAGTTATTTACAATCCCGTTGCAAATGGGATTTTTTTGTACCGTCGGTAGTACAATATTTTTTGTGATATTTAGGAAAGTTTTTAAACAAAAGGAGTAAACATGGATCTAAAGAAACGGTTTAAATTATACAAGAGCGGTAAGATGTGGTGTTGTGCAGCGGTTGCCTTTGGGGTCCTGGCTTTTGGCACGGTAAATGGTCAAGCCGATGATGCGGCACCGGTAAGTAACCAGGTAACGAGTGCCCAGGTAGGTACTACCAGTACCCAAGCGGCTACTACCGATGGGGTATTGACTACAAGCTCGACGAGTGCCAGCACGGATAGTACCCAAGTAGCCAGCCAAACGGTGGCTCCGGTTACCCAGGCCAGTGCCCACACGCAGGCGGCTTACGCGGCTTCCAACACCTTAGGGACTACCGATACCTTGGATATTTCTGCCTACCAGCCAAATATTTCCGTTGCGACCTACCAGCAATACCATAACCAGGGGATTAACAACGTGGTTGTTAAGCTCTCCGAAGGTACCGGGTGGGTAAACACCTATGCCCAGCAACAAGTCTCCCGGGCTAGCCAGGCTGGGATGAACGTTTCGGCCTACCACTTTGTCCGCTTCACGACGGCCCAAGAAGCCCAATCGGAAGCGGCCCTGTTTGCCCGGATGGCAAAGGGGATTGGCCTGGGCTATGATACCCTGATGATTGCCGACGTAGAACAAGTTCCCCAAACTCAGTATGCGGGGATTGCTAATAACTTGAATGTCTTTTGGAAGACATTAGACTCACTGGGCTTTACTAACCACGGGGTCTACACCGGTTTGTACTATGACTACCAGTACCACGTTAGTTCGACAGTCGGCAAGGCCCGGACCTGGGTGGCTGCCTATGGGAACTTCTGGAGTACGGTTCAAAACGGGGGTTACGGTGCTTGGCAGTACACTGATAATTGGAACGGGACCAATATCGATGCCACAATTGACTTTGGGATGTTTAGCAACTACGGTGGGGTTAGGAAGACCAAGGCCGCAAACCTAGACGGTATAAGTATTGATGGTAACAATAACCTGGTTGTTTCTGGCTGGTATGCCGATAATGATAGCGAGGGTAAGAACAACCGCTACGTCATCTTACTCGACCAGGATAACGGCAATCAAGAAATTGCCCGGCAAAAGGTTGCGGCAGTTACCCGGACCGACGTTGCTAATGTTTACAATGATATTTACGATGCCGGTGATTCTGGCTTTACAGCTAACTTTGCTATTAATGGTCAATTGGCCACCGCAATCGCAAATGGCCACCACATCGTTGTATTAATGCGCTATACGTCATCTAATGATGGGAACAGTGACTTTACTGATAACCGTTTTAATGGGGTTGTTTTAAACAAGAACGTTGCTTCGCTGGATGCGATGAACCTCAGTAATAACGGAATTCACGTTGCAGGTTGGCACGCGGCGGACCAAAGCGTTAACCGTCCTTACCACTACGTCATCCTCTTTGATAAGACTACTAATTCGGAAATTAGCCGTCAACGGGTTAACAACACTTCCCGCAATGATGTTGCCCAGGTATATGGGGATGTCTACCAGAGTGGTCAGTCCGGCTTCAGTACTGACTTTGCAATGAACGATGCCTTACGGGCAGCCCTACAACGCGGTGACCAGTTGCAGGTCATTAGTCGCTATACCGATGACCAGGCGGGTAATAACAACGCGATTGACTATTGGTTCGCGCCGCAAGCCTTCAATGCCAACCAGGCCTATCTGGATTCCTTTAACATCGTTAACAACCAAATTCAGGTAAGTGGTTGGCACGCGGCCGACCTGTCGACCGTTGATCCCAACCAGTGGATCATCCTATTAGATGCACAGACCGGTAAGGAAGTTGCCCGGACTAAGGCGACGACTACGCAGCGAGCCGACGTTGCTGACCGTTATTCAAGCATTGCCAATGCCAATAATTCCGGCTTTACGGCCAACTTTGACATTGCTAATAACGCGGCCCTACAAGCAGCCCTGATGAATGGCCACTCACTCCAGGTAGTTGCTCGTTACTCAGATAACGCGCGAAATGGGGAAGGTAATTACGTCCAAAACTTCTTTACGCCCAAGAACTTTACCGCTAACGTTGGGTACCTTGATGGCATTCAGCGGACCAGTGATGGCAACCTCCAGGTAAGTGGTTGGCACGCTAGCAACCAGGCCGCTGGTCGCCCTTACCACTACGTTATCTTGTATGATGCCAGCCGGGGACAAGAAATTACCCGGACCAAGGTTGCCAACAATGTTGCGCGTCCAGATGTCCAGAAGGTTTACCCCAACGTTTATAATAGCCAAAACTCCGGCTTCAATGTAACTTTCCAGAATTCGGGTGCGTTGCGGCAAGCTATTAGCCGTGGTGACCGGCTCCAGGTCATTGACCGTTACAGTGCCGACGAGGATGGTAATACCAACTATGTTGACTACTGGTCAAACCAGTACCAACTGTAATTTTTATTTCGCCGGGTTTGTAAAAAGTTAGTAGAATAGCAATTCAATAGCCTACAAAAAAGTAAGTTACGATTATAACAATTTACTTTTTGATTATAAATGGCCCCAAACGTTCGGAATCGGCTATAATGCCCTCTCCGAATGCTTGGGGCCATCCTATTTTATATTATTGAGCTCCCTTAATCTTTCTAGTGAATTGTTGCCATGCATAATTACGATTCATAACATCTGTTTGGTATACCGCATGATAAACAACGTTATAATGTTTTGAGTGTAGGTAAACATTTAGAAGCCTTTCTGAGAGAAAGCCAAAAAGGCGCTGTTGATATTCGTTATATGAGGATATATCAACCTTTTGTTCTACTTCAAATAAAATATCAAAAAGCCATTCGCAATAATCACTGAGATTCTCACGTGTAGTGTAGAACATGTTGTAAAAAGAGCCGCGCTCCATTGACATTGTTTCGTCAAACGCCTTTACAAATTTGGGGTATTTTTGTTGAAGAATTTGTCTAGTAATTTTTAGGTCCTTAATGTGATGATACTTAGCAAAGTTCTCACCGATTGTACCGTTACCACTTCTTTCGGGCTGAGAAATAATCCAGTCAGCAGTAGATAGTTCTTTATCTAACATTGACTCATTTACTGGCTGTACTTTTCCAGTTAAAAGCACGGCTAAGTCAAGATACTTACGATAATGAAACTTCGAAAAAAATCGCCGATAATGAGATAAACCAACATTCTTATCAGATGTATTTTTCCATATCCAATAGAGACCAGTTAACTCACAAAACGATTTGTTTTTATCTGAAATGTTATCACCAGTGTTATCAGTCAAGTAATTTTCAGGATTGGGATTTTTATTTGCGCCTACTAATAATGGCTTATAGTTTTGAGGCAAATTGTAATTGAACTTTTTATGTGTAATTACATACATTGTCATTCTATATATCTTCCTTTGTATATTAGTTAATGCCTAATTATATATCATTCCATAGAAAAACCCAAAGCTGAGTGGCTTTGGGTTTGCTTTTTTAGTTGCTATGAAAGGTTTTCTTGATCTTGAAGACTATGTGCTTTTTTAGTACCATTTGTGACTCTATCACTACCGTTCCCACTGCCGGGATCATTGTAACTAGCTCCACCTGGGAGGATGAAGTCCGTATGAGTGTAACCATCATAGCTTGGTTGAGACTTGTACATCCGCGTTTCGTGGTTGTTGACCGTTACCGGCTTCAGGCCCAGTTCCTTGCGAACTAGCTTAGAAATCCGGTTGATCTCCTTCGGGCTGGCAATTTGGAAGGCGACACCATCAATCATGGCATCTTGCCCTTGGAAGTGGTATGTTGAAACGTTATTCATTGCGTCATGGTAGTTACCATAGAGGGTCGCAATATCATCGATCGGGATGTTAGTCTTAACACCATCGCCGACGGCATCCATGATCTTATTGGCAGAACTGATCGAGCCGGATTCCTTGAATCTCTCAATTACGCTTTCCAGGATTTGCTGTTGCCGCTTTTGCCGGCCGTAATCGTTATTTGGATCTTGGTATCGCATCCGGGAGTACTTCAGGGCTTCATTACCGGTGAGGTGTTGCTTTCCCTTCCTAAAGTGGTGTCCTTCGTAGGTAAAGGCAAATGGGTTGTCGACCTCGACACCGTCAAGGGAGTTAACAACTTTCTTTAAGACTCCCATGTTAATGACAGCGTAGTAGTCAATTGGAACATCGAGTAGTTCACTGACTTGCTTAACAGTCTGCTTGGGACCACCAATTGAGTACGCAGCATTTAGCTTGACGTAATCGGCGCCATCATCGGTATTGACCCGCACCAGGGTATCACGAGGAATACTGGTCATCGTGATTCGCTTCGTCTTAGGGTTGATGGTAAAAAGCTCGATGGAGTCGGTATTACCACCCTTGTTACCCCGGTTAAGGGCCCCAACATCGGTTCCCATGGCGAGAACGGAGACCGGTTTGCCATGCTGAAGCTTTTTACTGATCTTACCGTCGCCATCGCTAAAGACGCCGGTGGCCATCTGGTGGACCTTGTGGTATTCATATAGCCCACCGGCGGTTACCAGGATGACTAACAACCAAATTAACCACTTCATCCAGCGGGGGGTGTGGTAATGGTGCTTTTCAGGTCGGTCTGGTGGGGGGGTTGGCCGATTCTTGTGGGGCCGCCGGGGGATCCGGCGGCGAGATGGTCGTGCTTCCTGTTCCTCATCGTGGTGGGCATTTTCATAGATTTTCTTTTCTAATTCTCGTCGGTAGTCTTCACGCGATCCGCGGTGATTGTTATTGTCCATAGCAAATATACCTCTGTATTTTTTCTAACGTTACTAATATAGCAAAAAAAAGGGTGGCTATTCAACGGTATTAGGGGAGCTTTAAACTTTCTGTAAATTATTCAAAAATTGATTTCTAGATGCGGTATAGTAGAATTAATCTGTTAAAGATATTGGTAGCTAAAAGAGGCACATAATTCCTGAAAATTGTATATTATTATTTCGGCTTATAATGAGGCGGCTAATATTTGTCGACTATTTAAGAAGTGATATCTAATAGTTGAACGCCATAATGATAACGGCTATTCATGATTACTAATCATGAATAACAGTAGTAATAATAACACGTATGAACTAGTTAAAGAGGCTGAACGATGAGGATTAACCAAAGTCAATGGTGGACACAGTTTAACCGTGATGTACAGTTATCGTTATGCGATCAAGAACAATGCCGACTACGTTTTCCAAAGTAATTATTCGCAAGTAGAAAAATTCAAAAGGCAGCTTGGAAATTCAATACAAGCTGTCTTTTTATCTAGTTAGGATAAAGTTTGTATAAGCAATGGATTGTCAGTTGGAACTGAATATACTAGAATATATAAGATATTGCGCAATTTTAAAATATGAAAGGAAAATTTCTTGATGACATCAAAAGAACTTGCTGAAGCAGTTAATAAGCGGCGGACGTTCGCCATCATTTCGCACCCAGACGCGGGGAAGACCACGATTACTGAGCAACTCCTCCTTTTCGGTGGGGTTGTCCGGGAAGCCGGTACTGTCAAGGCCCGGAAGACCGGTAACTTTGCTAAGTCTGATTGGATGGAGATCGAAAAGAAGCGGGGGATTTCCGTTACTTCTTCCGTGATGCAATTTGACTTCCAGGGTAAGCGGATCAACATCCTGGATACCCCAGGGCACGAAGACTTCTCTGAAGATACCTACCGAACACTGATGGCGGTGGACTCTGCGGTCATGGTCATCGATAGTGCCAAGGGGATTGAACCACAGACGAAGAAACTCTTCCAGATCTGTAAAATGCGGGGCATCCCGATCTTCACCTTCATGAACAAGTTTGACCGGGATGCCCGGGACCCCTTGGACCTCTTGAACGAGGTTGAAGATGTGCTGGGGATTGAAACCTACCCAATGAACTGGCCAATCGGTTCTGGTCACCAGTTTAAGGGAATCTACGACCGCTTTAACCATCGGGTGGCCTTAACCCACCCGGCTGATCCGGAGAATCCATACTTACCGCTAGATGAAGATGGCAATGTTAAGGGCGATAACCCGCTTGCTGCTGATGGTGAATGGCAAGATGCCTTAGACGGGATGGAGTTACTGGAAGTTGCCGGTAACGAGCTGGATGAGAAAAAGATTGCCAAGGGGGACCAGACACCGGTCTTCTTTGGGTCTGCTTTGACTAACTTTGGGGTCCGGACCTTCTTGGAGAACTATCTACAATTTGCTCCCGCACCGAGTGAACATCAGACCCAGGACAGGGAAGTCGTTAAACCGCTTGACCCTGAGTTTTCCGGCTTTGTCTTTAAAATCCAGGCGAACATGAATCCACGCCACCGGGACCGGATTGCCTTTGTCCGGATCTGTTCTGGTGAATTTGACCGGGGGATGGACGTTACCCTGGAGCGGACCCAGAAACCACTCCGGCTGTCAAACGTGACCGAGTTTATGGCCGATACCCGAGAGAACGTTGAAAAAGCCGTCGCCGGTGACATTATTGGCCTGTATGATACCGGTAACTTCCAGATTGGTGACTCGATTTACACCGGTAAGAAGGACATTAAGTTTGAGAAGCTACCACAGTTTACACCGGAACTGTTCATGCGGGTTTCTGCGAAGAACGTGATGAAGCAGAAGTCCTTCCATAAGGGAATCAACCAACTGGTTCAAGAAGGGGCCGTCCAGCTTTACCGGTCTTACACGACCAATGATTATATTCTGGGGGCCGTGGGTCAATTACAGTTTGAAGTCTTTAAGTTCCGGATGAAGAACGAGTACAACTCGGACGTGGTAATGGAACCAATGGGTAATAAGACGGCGCGGTGGATTGACCCTGAACAGTTAGACGAAAAGATGTCTTCATCACGAAACATCCTGGTTAAGGACGTTCATGACCAGCCACTGTTCCTGTTTGAAAACCAGTTTGCCGAGAACTGGTTCAAGCAGAAGTATCCAGATGTTAAGTTGACGGCGAAATTGTAGTCTCTATACTGAAGATTACTGAGTAACTTGTTTTAATTAAATGCTGTGTGCTAAAATAATTCCTGTTTTAAACTGTAGTCGCTGCTGTCAGTGATCAGCCACTAAGTACAGTAATTATACAAGTAACTAGAAATTAATTTATTTAATCTCTCTTGGAAAGGAGTTAGCAAGTTGGAAAAGAGCAACTTTTTGGCGAAAATTTGGGATTATCCTATTAATGGTCGTCAAGTTTATTTTATTGCCTTTTTGTTTTACTTTCTACCAACGATTTTAGGTGAAACAACGTTCTCATCTACACTTAACGGTCATTTATTA
>DHKFJ23503__coassemble_749_pt1 | contig 21539 bp, 27 predicted proteins | sample DHKFJ23503__metabat2_low_PE_016 | metagenome-assembled genome bin DHKFJ23503
GCTGACCGGCTCTTCGTATTTGGCATTGGCCAATGCGGGGAGCCGGTTTTTGAAAGTATAAATTGGCCTACGTTAGGCAACGCTTTGGCGGTCTTGACTTAATAAAAGGCGCAGCGGTAAAACGCTTACTGTCCATTAACGAGACAAAATGAGATAAATGTTGCTTGAAACTACACCTTTCCTAGTTTTAGAATTTAATCGTTTCATTAAATTTATTTTGGAGAAAGGATGGCGCAGTAAGCTTGAAGAAATTACTTCATAATCATTTTTTCGCTTTACTTGCGTGGGTGCTGATCTTGGTTATTTCGGTGGTGGCATTGCCCGATGTCAACCAATTAACCAGGTCACACTCACAAATTAACTTACCCAAGGACACCCAGAGTCAGATTGCCCAGACAATCCAGCAAAAACACTGGGGCCATCACGTAAATAATACCTACCAAATTGTGGCGGTATTTAATAATGGTGACCAGAAGATGTCCGCTACGGACCAGCAAAACGTGCAAAAGACGGTTGACCACCTGCAAAAGCACAAGGGTAAGTATGGCATTAAGGCCATTATGGGTCCCAATGATAATGCAGCAACCCGTAAGCAACTCATCTCAAAGGATCAGACGACCCAGCTGGTCCAGCTAAACGTCAGTAAGAAACACGGGACACTGCAAAAGATTAATAACCAGCTAGATGCAGCGGTTAAGACAAAGGGCGTAAAGACCTACGTTACCGGGGCAGATATCTTAAACGATGACTTCTCCGGTGCGGTTCAACAGGGGATTAAGAAGACAGAAGTAATTTCGGTCATCTTTATCTTCGTAGTCCTTTTGTTGGTATTCCGCTCCCCAATTACCCCGTTGATTTCACTATTAATGGTGGGGGTTTCCTTCTTCATATCGTTTAGCATCGTTACCAACCTGGTTGATAAGTTTAACTTCCCGTTCTCAAACTTTACCCAGGTCTTTATGGTAATCGTTCTCTTCGGGATCGGAACCGACTACAACATCCTCTTATATAACCACTTCAAAGAAGACCTTGGTAAGGGGATGGGTAAGTGGGAAGCAACCCGTGATGCCCAACGAAAGGCCGGTCGGACGATCCTTTACTCCGGTTCGTCACTACTTATTGGTTTTACCTCACTAGGACTTGCCAAGTTCTCCGTTTACCAATCAGCCGTTGGGGTGGCTGTTGGGGTGGCCGTACTGCTGGTCGCCCTGCTGACGTTGAACCCCTTCTTTATGGCTGTCTTGGGCAAGAAGATGTTCTGGCCAGATAAGCGGTTCACCGGTGAATCCAGTAGTAAAATTTGGCAAAAGATGGCCAATACTTCGGTCCACCACCCGATCGTGACCTTGATCTTGGTCTTTGCGATTCTGTTGCCAATCGGCCTGTCGTACAAGAATCATTTGAACTACAACGATGCCGATGAGATTAGTAACACGACACCATCGAAGAAGGGCTTCAACGTCGTAGAAGACCACTTCTCCAAGGGGACAGCAGAACCGGTGACGGTTTATATCAAGGCTAAGCACCGGTTAGACAATGAAAGTAACCTCCTCTTAATTGACCGGTTAACCAACCAATTAAAGGATAGTAAGGATGTTAAGACCGTTACTTCCGTTACCCAACCAGCCGGCAGTAAGGTATCACAACTCTACGTTAACAACCAATTAAAGCAGTTGACTGGTCAGCTGGGGACGGCGCAAAGTAGCCTCGCACAGCTGTCCTCAGGTATGGCGAGTCAGGCGGCAATGCAATCGGCTTCAATGGGAGCCGCTGGTGCATCAGCAATGGCCCAGCAGCAAGCCATGATGTCCGGAATGGGGCAAATGACCACCGGCCTTCAGCAGGGTAGTGACTACTTAACCGGCCTCCAAAATTCGGCGGCTGCTAAGACCTTCTACATTCCAAAGGCCCAGCTTAAGAACCCAGAAATTCAGCAGTCAATGCACAACTACCTGTCAAAGGATAAGAAGACCGCCCAGATTACGGTGATCTTAAACTCAAACCCAAGTGGCAGCCGGGCTACCGCGGCGGTTAATTCCTTGACGAAGGTTGCTAAGTACTCGTTGAAGGGGACTAAGTTAGGCAACGCAACGGTTGTTGTCGGTGGTCAGAGCTCTAAGATCAATGACACGAAGACGGTTGCCGGTGGGGACTTTGTCCGGACCGCAATCATCATGGTCGTTGGGATTGGCTTGGCACTGATTTACGTTACCCGGTCACTACTTCAACCAATCTACATCTTGGGGACCCTGGTGACGGCCTATCTGGCATCCCTCTCCGTTACGCACCTCTTGACCCGGCTCTTCTTAGGGCGGCCAATGCTTACCTGGAACACCCCGTTCTTTAGCTTTATTATGTTGATTGCCCTCGGGGTTGACTACAGTATCTTCTTGGTTATGCGTTATCGGAATACGGATAACCACCGTTACCTGCCAACGGAACGGATTGTGATGGCGGCGTCCGCGATTGGGACGGTAGTTATTTCCGCTGCAATAATCCTGAGCGGAACCTTTGCGTCACTGATTCCGTCCGGGATCCCGACGTTGATTGAAGTTGCCATGACGGTTATTATTGGTCTGATTATCTTGGTAATCATTATCCCGTTAGTCGTACCAAGTACCATTCACCTGACCTACCCAATGCGGTCAGCAATGCGTGATAACCAGGCTAAGCGGCAAAGTGAAAAGTAGATACTCGCTTGGGCGGTGATCGGATCCCGTCAAGCGTCAAAAGGAGCCTCCAGTGTTCGGATTTACCGAACGCGGAGGCTCCTTTTTCAGTAATGTGCAAAATGGATTGCTATTGTGGTGTGTTAATAATTTCATGGTACTTGTAAGGAAGCCAGTGCCAAGCTCGATAAAGGCCGTAGCTGGCAAGCAAGGCTAACCCTGTGAGTGAAATAGCAAGTAGGACGCTAAACCACGTTGATTGTTGGAACTGCAAAATGACCGTATTGTGTCCCCGGCGCTGGTGGACGTAGGGGGCGCCAACCTGGGAACGTTGGTAGTGCTTGACCGGCTGGCCATTAACGGTCAACCGCGATTCATGGTAGGTGATGATTGGCAGACGGACCTTCTTGGCCTGCTGGGCGTTCCAGGAAAGCTGCAGTCGACCATGGGAAAGAACAGTGTGGCGGTAGCGCCGGGCAGGACGGATAATCTGGTCTTGGTAGGCATAGGAACGGACATAGGTCCGGTTGAGGTACTTCTTCGGGATTGGGAGGTAATCAGGGGCCCGCTTTTCAACCTTTAGCAATAATTGACCGGGGTAGTCAGTGTGGACCGACCGGCGGAGGCTCCGCGAATCGTTGGTTACCCATGCCAGGGCGGTTGAAGTGTTGAGAACTTCATCAGACTCATAAATGGCCGTTCGGCGAAAGACACTTGTGGTAGTGGGGATTACCACCTGGAAAAGGGTAAATAAGAGTAGACCGGTAACTAGTCGCAGTCGGAGCCGGTCATGGACAGGTGAGCCAACAAGCTGCTGGCAACTGATTGCAACCCCGGTTAACAGGAGTGGGTAGGCCACAACGGTTAAGCGGTTGGGAAACTGAAGCATGGTTTGAAGTGCCGGCATGGCCCGCTGCACAAGTGACCACGGAAACCAAGTGGAGCTAATCAGAAGGATGACCGCCCCCATGATGGTGACCACATTGTTAACCAGTGAACGCCGGAAAGTGAACAGGACATAGAATAATTGCAGGGCAAATAGGATCCAGCAAAAGTAAATGAGGTAGTCCCGGGTACTGCTAAATTGTGAAGGCTTGAGGGCGTTTTTGAGCATATCAAACGGTGCGGGTTGGGCAATGTGGTTGTGGAGGTTAAGCATCAATAAGGCCCCCCAGACGTTCCCCGTTAAAATGATGGTTCCTAGCACTGCCTTCGCGGTTTCAACTACCATCCGCCACCGTTGAGGGGTCTGGACTAAGCCAATAATAAAGAAGGGGACCAGGGCGAACGTGAAGAAGAGTGAACTAAGCAGGTGGATCTGGATGATAACCGTCATCAGGGTCATGAGGGGCAGCCAGTGGACCGGGGGGTCACGGTCAATAATCATGGTTAGGCCAACAATCAGCATATATGGTGCCAGGGCCGCGCCCCAGGCGTTCATGTTCTGGGCTAATTCCCAGCGGGGCAGCCAGCCGATGCAGATAAAAATGAGACTGACTAAGAGTGCGATCTGCCGGCTAACCCGCACCTTCATGGCCAGCTGGTACATCCCCACACCACCGATAAAGTACACCAGGAAACTGGAGATAACCTGGTAACGGAACCAGGTGCCGACAATGCCGAGTAGGATCCCGTTGAGGTAGGCAAATAGGGGGCCGTAGACGGCGTTGATCACCCGTCCACTTTGTTGGAAAGAGTAGTTACTTTGAAAGTAGCTCCAGCTTCCTTGCTGGATTTGCTTGGCCGCATCATAAAAGCGGTTGAAGTGGAAAATAGAGTCCGTCCCTAAGATCACCCCGTGTGAAATGATCTGGGGGTACATGATGATGTAAGTCATTACCGCAATGGCGAGGTAGGGAAGCGCCCAGTTAATAATCTTTTTACTCGTTTCTTTCATTATTCCTCTCTCATTTTACAAGTATTAATCCTATTATAAGACAACTTCTGCTAATTCGATGAGTAAATCAAAACGATTTACTTAGTTTAAGGGGGAAATTGCAGGCCCCGGGACGGCCAAGCTGTTGTACAATGGACGGTATAGCTAAGAGAGAAAGTAGATGAAAGAATGCTAACGATCTTCTTATCCGCCGTTTCTGGCGTCTTAATTATCCTGATCATGGTCGTGGTGGGCTTCGTGATGAACGAGCGCGGCTGGTTCAATGCCGAGTCACCACGGATTATTTCCCGGCTGGTTTCCCAGGTCTCGCTACCCTGCTATATGGTGACAACCATCATGCGTGATTTTTCCGCCGACCAACTCAAGACCCTATTGCCCGACCTCCGTTACCCGGTAATTTCAATGATTATCTTGTTTGCCCTCTCCTTTGCGGTTGCTCGGGCAATTGGTATCAAACGGTCCCATATTGGGCTCTTTTCATCAATGTTTTTTAACTCCAACACGGTCTTCATCGGTTTACCAATTAACCTGGCCCTCTTTGGTAACTTATCGATTCCCTATGTGCTGGTTTACTATATGGCGAATACGACCTTCTTTTGGACCCTTGGCGTTTGGCTGATTCAAAAAGATGGTTTACACGAAGCCAAGATTGACCCGCTGACGGCGCTAAAGAAGATTTTTTCACCACCACTGCTGGGCTTTATCCTCGGGGTAATCTTAGTCATCCTCCACATTAGGCTGCCTAAGTTTGTGATGAGCGACCTGTCTTACATCGGCGGGCTAACAATCCCATTGTCAATGATCTTTATCGGGATCGCGATCTCGAATGCCGGGCTATCCCGGATGCGCCTCTCCCGGGATGCCTGGGGAATTCTTTTAGGTCGCTTCCTCTTTGCCCCAGCGTTAATGGCCCTGTTAGTACTACCGAGCTCAATGTCCCCATTGATGAAGCAGGTCTTCATTTTGCAAGCGGCCATGCCGGTGATGACCAATGCGCCGGTGGTTTCTAAGCTCTACCATGCTGATGCTAACTATGCAGCAATCATGGTGACCGAAACGACCATCCTTAGCGTCGTTGTTATTCCAATCTTAATGGTGATTATTAAAACCTTCCTGTAGAAAATATTTGATAATTTCCCGGGAAATACGCTATCATTAAAAATGTTAAAAGGGAGCGCGAGAAGCATGGTAGATTTAGTAATCGTACGACACGGGCAGAGTCAGGCCAACCGGGATAACATTTTCACCGGGTGGACGGACGTTCCGTTGACCACTAAGGGAATTGAACAGGGGGTGGCCGTTGGGAAGGCCTTGCAGCAGACGGGCATTCAATTTAGTGATGCCAATACCTCCTACATGTCACGGGCTATTGTGACTACCAATATTATCCTTGAGGAGATTGACCAGCTCTACATACCAGTTCATAAGACCTGGCGACTCAATGAACGCCACTATGGCGCACTTTCGGGGCGCAACAAAGCGGTGGTACGTGAAGAGGTTGGTGGCGACCAGCTTCACCGCTGGCGGCGGGGGTATACAGAAGTGCCCCCCCGTTTAACGGTCCGCCAGCATGACCGGCGGTATGACCGCTTGGGGGTTAAGATGCCGCTAAGTGAAAGCTTGGCGATGACCCAACGGCGCCTTTTACCGTTCTGGGAAGACCAGGTGGCGCCCCGCTTATTAGATGGTAAGAACCAGCTAATTGTTGCCCACGGTAGTTCATTACGGGCACTAATTAAGTACCTAGACGCGATTCCCGATGATGAAATTGACCAGGTGGAAGTGCCCAACGGTAAGCCAATTTGGTACCGGTTTGATGAGCACCTGCAGGTCGTCAAGAAAACGTTTATAACAATGGATGGTGAATAGAATGTCAATTCATGAGATTGCAAACAACCCTGAACTAAAAGGCCAGGTTCGGCTAATCGATAACGTGACCTATGCCGCGATTGATGGTCGGTCCCTGAAGATGGCACTACTCGAACCATGGACACAGCGGTACCCACTGAAGTACCACCCAGCACCGCGGCCACTCATCGTCTTTGTGCAGGGGAGTTCCTGGCGAGTTGGTAAGATGGGCGAGGAAATTCCCCAGCTGGTTCAATTTGTTAAGTCTGGCTACGTGGTGGCTACCGTTCAGCACCGCAATACTCTTGACGGTTACCAATTCCCCGCTTTCTTAGAAGACGTTAAGACGGCAATCCGTTACTTGCGTCGGCGGGCACTTAAGTTTGCCATTGATCCCGACCGGGTCGCCATCTGGGGGACTTCTTCTGGGGCTAACGCGGCAATGTTGGTCGCACTGACCGGCGATGATCCGCGGTATGCGGGTCATCTTTACCGGACCGAGTCCGACCGGGTTAACGCCGTGGTGAGTTGCTTTGCGCCAATGGACATCAAGGACACCTTTGACTATACTGCGGCGGTTCCCGGTAGCGAGCTCTTAAAGTTCTGCCTGTTGGGGATGGACAAGAAAAAGTGGCCGGAAATCGAGGCCGCAATGAGTCCACTTGACCAGGTCAAACCGGGTCAGGATTATCCGCCATTTTTGCTAATGCATGGCGATGCCGATAAGGTAGTCCCTTACCACCAGATGGAAGACATGTACAATCAACTGTCCGCTAACGGGTATGATGTTGAGGCCTACCGGGTCAAGGGGGCCAATCACGAGCGTGACTTCTGGAGCGCCCGCGTTTACCAGATTGTTCAGGACTTCTTGGACCAAAAACTTAAGTAATCATTGCAAAAGCAACGGAACCTACATGGTGTCAAACGGTGACACCATGTAGGTTCCTTTATTTTTGCCGAGCAAAAAGTGTCTTCCATAAATAGTACAGGCCAATAACTAGAAAGAGGCCATCGATTGCAATACCGACTGGGTTGCGGGCATCCACATCATTGATGAGGTCGTAACCCCCAAACCAGAGCGCAAACAAGAGACCAAAATAAAAGTCAAATTGCTTATAAAAGAAACGGTTAATTTTCATGATTGTTCCTCCGTATATTGTAAGATGTCACCGGGTTGGCAATCCAGGACCTGGCAGAGCTTTTCCAGGGTGGCAAAGCGGATCCCACGGGCCTTGCCAGTCTTAAGGATTGATAGGTTGGCCGGTGTGATACCGATTTGCTTGGCGAGTTCCTTAGAAGTAATTCCCCGTTGGTCCATCACAATTCCTAAGGTTACCTTAATCACAGTGTCACCACCCAAATAATACTGTCCGCGTCATTTTGCAAAGCAACTCCCCGCTTGAAAATCAGATAAATGATTAACAAGATGATGATTAGAGTGACGCTGTTACTAAAGTCATCCCCGGTCATTACCAGGAAACTAGCGCGGGGCTTAACATGGATAAGGCTTAACCAGATAGTTGTGGCCCCGCCAATAACGGTATTAGTGACCGTTGTCCACAGGATTTTTTGAAGGGCCTGGCAGTTGGCGACGACGAAATACTTTGCCTGATTAAGGTTATCCAACAGCCGGTGTGTGGCCACTAAGCAGATAAAGGAAAGGGCCATTAGCGCAATGACAACTAGTCCTTGAATGACCAGACTACCGGTGAGGGGGCCCCAAGGATTGACCGCGGTGAAATTAAGCAGCAAATTCCACCGGTAACAACGGCAAAGGTTATAAAAAAGGTACTGACGATCCCCACGTCAATCAGGAACTGGACCAGCCCCAAGGTTAGTTTGATTAATTTATCCTTCATTTCAACCACTCCTCTAGTGATTTTTTATTGCAGAATTATTGTATAACGATAATTTTGACTAATAAAAAAGAGCCGGCATTGCCGACTCTAAAATCAGGCTATTCAGTTAGGCCAAGGTTCCCATTGGATCCCACGGCTTAAGAACGATTGGCTCTTGGGCTTGTTCCTTCAAAAGCTTGTCTGACAGGTACTTCTTGTTAATAACAATTTGGAAGCAATATTGATCCATCCAATCGTCGCTCATCACGAAGTAGCCCTTGTGGCCAACCTTGTTCCCCCACGAGTTTTCTACCTTCCACTTCGTTGGTTGGTCATCAACCAGGTCGACCCCGGTTAAGACCATGGCGTGGTCCATCATACTTTGACCATAGTCGAGCATTTCTGCCTTAGACATCTTCAGGTCTACATCAAATAGCTGGCTGTACTGGTAGGTGTTAAGGGCCATAATCCCCAGCTTAGTTTCTGAGTACTTAACAACGTCAGAGCCGAACCAAACACTCTCGCCACCCTTAAGTTGGTCGATGGCGAGTTGCTTAAATTCGTCCATTGGGAGGTTGAGGTGCTTGATTTGCCGCCCACCAACAACATTACCAAGCATATCGATGGTGTAGGCCTTATGGTATTCTTTGTCAGCCGTTGGTGCTTGGATAATTGATACGTAATCATCCAGGTTCCAACCAACATACTTCTTGAAGAATTCTTGGGGGGTCAAGTTGGCATCGCGGTGGTATTCGTTGTCCTTCTTAGTCCGGTACTCGAAGTCAAAGTGGGTGACCGGTTCACCAAAGGCGTAGGCGAGGATTCGGTAAACTTCATTGAGCATCTTCTGCCGAGCAGTGGTTAGTTCGTTGTCGCTCGCCTGGTCTTCATTGACCATCTTCCGTAAAATGACGGCGTCGTGGCGGAGCTTGTTGTTCAATACATCATTGATGCCCCGGGAATTGCTGGAATTAAACGATTCTGGCATGGCAGACTTCGGCATTACCCCGTACTTGGCGATTAGCGCACACAGCATGTCCCACTGACCACCATCGCTTTGGGGTGCCGCCATTAGCCATGCGACCTTCCGGCTATCAGTAGCCTTGTTGGCCGTCTTGATGACGTTCTCATAGAAGTAGTTGGCCTTTTCAAACTTGTCCCAGAAAAATTGGTAGGACTGGGATAGCTCAAAGTTGTCGGGCAGGTTAAACTTAGCCTGCATGTCATGGCGCATCGTGTTAAGGGCGGCAAACATCCAGCAGCGACCAGACTGTTTTTGGTCCGCAACGTTCCCCGTCTTAAGGTCGATTGAGAAGTGGGGAGTGTCGTCAGCGATAGAGTGCCAGTCAAAACTGGCGTTCCGGACCCCGTTTTTAGTAACGGTACGTTCTAAGACCTTGCTATCGCGGCGACTGTCATAATCAGCGCGATAGTTAGCAATATCATCGTTTGAAATTGAAAAGCTCATTGAAGAATCCTCCTTAAAGTGATTACAAAACATTATAGACCAAAAGCGCCACCACCAGCAATTTCATTGGTCTGAGTATTGGGCAACTTGTTTTAACCAGGCGAGCTGGCCCATGGTTCGTGATATTGCCCGGGTCAAGATTAGGTAGTGGCCATAGTGCCCCTTGACCGCTTGTTCATCCAGGAAAAGCGTCTGTTGTCGCTGCCGGAGGTGGGTAAGTTCGCTGCGCAAGAGGCTGGTTTGCTTAGCAATTAATTGTTCAATCCGGGGGTCATGAGGATCATTGATGAAAAAAAGCTTTAGCGAAAAAAGGTCTTGGCGAATCGGTAGCTCGTCAACGGTTTGACCGAGCCATTTATCCAGGACTGCCTGTCCGGCTGGGGTGACGGTGTAATACCGTTCCTTAGCATTATTACGATTGGTGGCGCTTGTGAGCCACCGGTCATCAACCATCCGCCGTAGTTCCGGGTAGATTTGACTATGGGCGGCCTTCCAGAAGTCACCAATTTCGGTACTAAAGGCGGCGGTAACTTCACGACCGGTGATGTGGGGATGGTTACTGACAATTCCGAGAATAATAAAGGGCAAAATTCGACGCTTAGGCATGTTCAACCTCCAACTTGATTGTTGCCCCCTATTATAGTTGATTACTTCTTGATTCGCCGGTAGTTTTCGTCGAAGTACTTGCCGTTTCTAATGTCATCGGTCATGTTGGCGTATGGTACTTCAGCGATTACCTCTTCATTATCTTGCCCCGCGTTACCAATATATGTAATGTGGGCAAACTCTGGCACGACTAGTTTCGGGTAGGTGGCATACTTTTCCCGGGCCGCGTGCATCCGGCCAATGTGCTCATTTTGAAAGGTGACCGTGATCTCGGGATGTTGTTTAACCCAAGCTGGAAAGAAGATGGTCCCGTTGAGCTTCTTTTCGTTGGGGACAAAGTTGAGTGCCACGTCGGTTCCCGTGGGCTCCGTCCAGGCGACCTTGTAAATCCCTGGGGTCAGCATGACGATGTTGGCTTCTTGGTCCTTAACCCAACGACCGGCAACCATTCCACCGTGGATCCGATAGTCAACGGTGTGGTTGTTTTTGGCGTACCATTCATATTCCCAGCCATTATCATAGGTATAGATAAAGTGGGTTCCTAAAAAGTCATCTAAAGTCTTAAATTGCTTAGTAGTCAATTTGATAATTCCTTTCGTCTGTTTCACCATTTTATGTCGTTAACGACATAAAAGCCAAGAAGGAATTAATCAGTTAGGCTTTTGGCGGGGAGCTTTAAAAAACCGAAGCGACCGCCAGTATTCGGATCTTCCGAACGTTGGCGGCCGCTTTAGGGGTGGCACGATTATATCTTGATATTAACGAGCGTGTAAAATCTTAGGGCCATTTTGGGTGCCGACGATCACGTCGTTAACCCGGTTCAAGAACAAGCCGGTCTCGACCACACCAACCATGTGGATCAGTTCGTCTGCCAGCTTTTCGGGGTGGTCAATCTCACCGAGGTGGAGGTCAATGATGTAGTTCTTTTCGTCAGTAAGGAACTTTTGGTCACCATCCATCCGCCAACTTGGTTTGTAGCCCTTCCTTTCGAAACGGTTAAATACTAACTGGGCACCAAACGGTACCACTTCAACTGGCAACGGAAATTTGCCTAACTTGTGGACTAACTTGCTTTCGTCGACAATCCAGATTATCTGGTTAGAGGCGTTAGCAACGATCTTTTCCCATAAGAGGGCGCCACCGCCACCCTTAATTCCTTGAAAGTCGTCGCTTACTTCATCGGCCCCGTCAATGCACAGGTCAATGTGGTCGATGTCATCGATGTCTTTAATGGTAATACCGAGGTCTTGGGCCTGTTTGGCCGTCCGCCGGGAAGTGGTTACCCCGGTGATATTAGTTAACTTACCTGCTTGGACTTGTTTACCCAGTTCATCAACCATGTAGCGGACCGTCGAGCCGGTACCTAAACCAACGGTCATCCCTGACTTAATGTATTTAACCGATTCTTGGCCGGTTTGAGCCTTTAATTCGTCTTGATTCACTGTTATCTTCCTCCTACTTCATCCGATCTTGGGGTGAAAGCAATTTTTGATATTCTGGATGCCGGCGAAATTCGGCCTTAGCAAAGGGACACATTAGCTTAACCGTAAGGTCGTGTTCGTCAGCATATTCCACGAAGTGTTTGACCAATTCGTTGGCAATCCCTTGGCCACGGAAGTCGGGATGGATAAAGACCCGCTCAACAACGACCCGGTGGTCAGCAACCGCGGGAAAGCTCAGTTCACCAATTAAGGGGTGAAACTGGTCCTTGGCAATCAGCTTATTTCCTTCAACAACAAATTCCATAAATTTCACATCCATTCAAGGTTAATTTTCAATAAAGTCAGGGCAAAAGTCAAGCTAACCAATACCAATAGAATTTAAACTATCTTATAATACTAAGATAGCAAATTAAAAGTGCCGGGAGTGAAGAATTGTGAAACGTGGATTTGAAATTGTATCGACTAAGCAGGAGCAGGGATTGCAACTACCGCAACGGCAGACGGCCCAGGCCGCTGGCTATGACTTTGCGGCAGCGGAAGACTTTACTTTGCCATCAATTTGGAAGGGTAACTTCTTGAAGGTGCTTTGGAAGCTTCATGAGCAACAAAAGCTGACGGCAACCGACTTTCAAGATGCGGATACGTGTTTGAAGCCGTACTTAGTACCAACGGGAATCAAGGCCTACATGCAAGAGGGTGAATTTTTGCTACTTGCTAACCGGTCCAGTGGTCCTTTGAAGCGCCGGTTAATCTTGCCGAACGGAATTGGGATCGTCGACGCAGACTATTACAACAATGAAGGCAACGAAGGCGAGATCTTTTTCCAATTAGTTAACTACGGCCTTCGTGACTACCACATCAAGAAGGGGGAACGGATCGGTCAGGGGATCTTTATGCCCTACCTACTGGCTGATGGTGAGCAAACACCATTGGCACAGCGAACGGGTGGTTTTGGTTCAACGCAAAAGTAAGGAGCAGGTTTTATTATGGCAAAGGTTAGAACGCAATATGTTTGTCAAAATTGTGGCTATAATTCACCACGTTACCTTGGCCGGTGCCCCAACTGTGGTGAATGGAATACCTTGGTAGAGGAGCAAGTCCAATCAACGACGGGGACGACCAAGCGGGCCACGACCACTTTAACTGGTCTGGTTGCCAAACCGCAAAAGATTAGCGAAATTAACAGTAAAGCGACACCACGGGTCAAGACCAGGTTGAACGAACTCAACCGGGTACTTGGCGGCGGGATTGTTCCGGGTTCGTTAATCCTAATCGGGGGTGACCCGGGAATTGGGAAGTCAACCCTGCTGTTACAAGTTTCTGGCCAGTTAAGCGATGACCACCACCGGGTTTTATATGTTTCCGGTGAAGAGAGTGGTACCCAGATTAAGATGCGGGCGGAACGGCTCGGGGTTGCGGGAGACGAATTCTATGTCTACCCAGAGACCAACATGGACAGTATTAAAGATACCATCCGTACCGTGAAGCCAGAGTACGTCGTAATTGATTCCGTACAAACCATGCAGGCAACCGACGTTAGCTCGGCCATCGGAAGTGTTTCCCAGATTAGGGAGGTTACTGCCCAACTGATGCAGATCGCCAAGAGTAATAACATTACGATCTTCGTAGTTGGCCACGTGACTAAGGGGGGCGCCCTAGCTGGACCGAAGATCCTCGAGCATATGGTTGACACGGTTCTTTACTTTGAAGGGGACCTCCACCATACTTACCGGATTTTGCGATCGGTTAAAAACCGTTTTGGCTCTACTAATGAGCTAGGGATTTTTGAAATGCGCACCAATGGTTTGAGCGAGGTTAAAAACCCGTCGGAAATCTTCTTAGAGGAACGATTAAAGGATGCTACGGGATCTTCAGTCGTAGTTTCACTCGAGGGGACTCGGCCAATTCTGGTGGAAATTCAGGCCCTTGTGACCCCAACGGTTTACGGGAACGCCCAGCGAACTGCTACCGGTTTGAGCCGAAACAGAGTATCATTAATTATGGCGGTACTAGAAAAACGGGCCAACCTAATGCTGCAAAACCAGGATGCCTACCTTAAGGCGGCTGGTGGGGTGAAACTCGATGAGCCAGCAATTGACCTTGCCATTGCCGTCAGTATTGCGTCAAGCTACCGTGACAAGGGAACCCGGGCGGCCGATGCTTTTGTCGGTGAGGTGGGGTTAACTGGTGAGATCCGGCGGGTTAACCGGATTGAACAGCGGGTTGCCGAGGCACAGAAACTGGGCTTTAAACGAATTTTTATTCCCAAAAATAACCTGAAGGGCTGGACCCCCCCAACCGGGATTGAAGTCGTTGGGGTGGCAACCCTGCGGGAAGCATTACGGTTAGCCCTTAATTAAGGAGGGGTGTACTTTAATATGTTAAAACGAATTATTCGATTAATTTATGTATTGTTAGGGGCAGCGGTTGGCTTTTACTACTTGCCATTGCTCTGGGATATTTTAAACTGGCGGATTAACATTGCCGTGTTGGTATTTATGGATGTGGCCATCGGTGCAATTATTTTTTGGTTATTATCATTGGCCCTCGTCAAACCAACCGTGAAGGTGATTCATCAGGTGGAACACGACCTAACGAGTAAGAGCCCAATCTATATTTTCTTCGGGGCCTTGCTGACCATTTTGGGCCTGGTTTTAGCGGTATTAATCTCTATTCCGCTGTGGCGGACCCACATTCCTGTCATTAACAATGTCCTCCCCATTTTATTGATGGTCGTCTTTAGTTACTACGGCTTTCAAATTGGGACTTCGCGGTTAGACGAGTGGAAGAGCCTGGCCCTCGCCCGGCGCAACAAGGAGAACGGTGACAAGGGAAGTGTCATTAAGCGTCAAGATGATAACTACCACCACTACAAGATCTTGGATACGAACATCTTGATTGATGGACGGATCTACGACCTGGTTAAAACCGGCTTCTTAGAAGGGACCTTACTGGTACCCAATTTTGTCCTCTACGAACTACAATACATTGCTGATTCAGGTGAGAGTATTAAGCGGGTCCGGGGCCGGCGGGGCCTGGATATCTTGAACAAACTGCGCAAGGAAAAGATCGTCCCAATCGAAATGTATGATGGGGACTTTGAAGATATTCCGGAAGTGGACAGTAAGCTTATTGCCCTGGCGAAGAAGGTTGATGGGGTAATTGTCACTAATGATTACAACCTTAACAAGGTGATCCAGTTTCAAAACGTTGATGTTTTAAATATTAATAACCTGGCTAAATCACTGCGGCCCCGGGTAATTCCCGGTGAAACGCTAAAGGTGGTCGTGGTTAAAAAGGGAACCGAACGACAGCAGGGGGTCGCCTACCTTGATGACGGTACGATGGTGGTCGTTGAAGACGGCCGCTACTTTATGAATGACCCGATTGAAGTCGAAGTTACCAGTGCCCTGCAAACCGATGCGGGGCGGATGATCTTTGCCCGGCCGCTGCACTCCCAGCGGGGGATCAATAGCCAAAACCCGGCTAAGGAGGCCCCAACTAAGGCCAAGTCGAAGCAAGATAAGGGAAAGAAGTAGCGGTTCTATACCCTTTTGCACCTCATGCGGGGAGGATTGTCGATAAAAAAACTATTAGCAATCAACCACGAACTCATTGTCCGTAGTTACATTATTTTTCCTACCTTACTCTTCGCTTTTGTGGTCGCTATCCCCGGACGGGTGATCACCTTCGCCTGGCCGTTTATCTTTGTCTATACCGTCGAACGGGTGATAGCGTTCGTTCTTGATGGTCGGCGAAAATTATGCTCGTGGTCAGGGGTGACCACAGCTACTGTCTTTGCGGGGGGCTTATTAGCCTGTATCGGCCAGTATTGGCGGCTAAAATGGGTACTGAGCGTTGGGGTTACCTAGGTGATCCGAACCAGGAGTTAACGGGGATTAACCTTAGACGGGTTAACCAAATTGCGGGCTGGTCAGTCCTAGCCGGCCTAGGAATTTTAGGTGCTTTGCTGGCTAAATTCTCGCTTTTCAGTGTCTTTGTCTTTTACGCCCTAATATTGGGCTTAGAAGTGGGCTATGCCTTTGGAGTTGTTAGGCGCGACTACAAGCCGTTGAACTTGCACCTATCCTTTGATTGGCAAACGGGGATTCCGACACTGACGGTATTGACAATTGTCTTTATCATCAGTGTGTTTAAGAAAACGGGCCGTATCTCTGATGTCAGCTGGGCCTTAATTATCCTGGCGGTAACCGGGCTGGGAATTAAAACGAAGGATGTAATCAGCCAACCGTTTAAGTCTTTCCGAATCTGGCTAGGGGCAGTTAAGAACTACTTAATTGTCTATACCCTACTGCTTGGTGGCAAGGTCGTGGGGGCACTGGTGTTAGTGTCGCCTGCGTAATCCTCATGGGCAAGTGGGCAGCTCACCTGGCCCCCAATAAGATGGCTAACGAGAAACTAGCGGTGTTTGGCTTCTTGTGTAACCAGATTGTTTTGTTCGGGGTGCTTGAGATTATCTCCGCCTTTAATTTTGATAACAAAATTGCCTTACTGATTCCCTACCTTGACCACCGGCAGGAAATGCAGGATAGTCGGGGGATGCTGTATTTGCGGGTCATGATGATCGTCTTTTTTATTGTTTCTGGCATTGTGGTGGTCTGGCTGGACCGTAAGCGACTCTTCTCGTCTGTTAATAAATGAGCGGCAAAAAAGTGAGGGAACAAGGTCGAACTAGTCTATTAGTTTGATCTTGTTCCCTCACTTTTAATATCGGGTAATAAAAAAAGAGATAGCTTGGGAGGTGCTATCTCATTAGGGAGTATTACGATAATCTTGGGGGAGACTTCGTAAATTATTCATTTTTCGGTTACTATTGGGAGGAGTAATTGAAAAATAATAGGTTTCATTGATGTAGTAAAGATCAGCTCTTTGCTACGGTTATTATAGTAACAATAGAATGTGAAGAAATTATGACCAAAAGTTCAAAGATTTATAAACCAGCTTAAATTACCAAAGCTACCCGTCGGGACTATGATCGACGGGTGAATGTGGTAAAATTATTGGGAAACCGAGAAAATTATAACGATGGGAGTAGATTAAAGTGCTGACAATTTACAATACTTTAACGCGACAAAAAGAAGAGTTTAAACCGTTACATCCGGGTGTTGTTAACATGTACGTCTGTGGTCCCACCGTTTACAACTATATTCATATTGGCAACGCGCGCAGTGCCATTGCCTTTGATACGGTCCGGCGCTACCTAGAATTTAAGGGTTACCGGGTTAACTACGTCTCCAACTTTACTGACGTTGATGACAAGATGATTAAGGAAGCCCACGCGGAAGGTATAACGGTCCCACAACTGGCGGATAAGTTTATCAAGGCCTTTATGGCAGATACGACGGCCGTTAACATTGAACCGGCGACTAAGCACCCCCGGGCAACGGAAAATATCCCGGAAATCATTGCCTTCATTCAAAAGTTAATTGATAATGGCTATGCTTACGAAAGTGCCGGTGATGTCTACTACCGGGCACGGAAGTTTAGCCACTATGGCCAGCTCTCTGGTCAATCACTCGACGACTTAGAGGTGGGGGCCAGTGAACACGTTAGCGCCGATGAGATCGGTAAAAAAGAGGACCCCATGGACTTCGCCCTCTGGAAGACGGCGAAGCCCGGTGAAATTAACTGGGATTCCCCTTGGGGAAAGGGTCGGCCCGGCTGGCACATTGAATGTTCGGTGATGTCTACTAAGTACCTGGGGGACACCATTGACATCCACGCTGGTGGTCAAGACCTTGAATTTCCCCACCACGAAAATGAAATCGCACAGAGTGAGGCGGCAACTGGTCAACCGTTTGTCCGCTACTGGATGCACAATGGCTTTGTGACGATTGGTAAGGACAACGAAAAGATGAGTAAGTCCTTACATAACTTTGTGACCGTCCATGACATCATTAAGACGGTCGATCCCCAGGTTCTCCGGTTCTTTATGGCGACGACACAGTACCGGCGGCCGATTCAATACAGTGCGGCTAACTTGACGGATGCCAAGAATAATCTGGCGCACATTCAAACGGCCTATGATAACCTTACTTACCGGCAACGTGATGCCCAAGCTGGTAGTGATGAGGCCGTTAGTTACCAACTAACTGGCTTTACCGACCGGTTCACCACGGCAATGGATGATGATATTAACGTTCAAAATGGGATCGCCGTAGTTTACGAACTGGTCAAGGCTGCCAACACCTATGCCCAGCAGCCGGTAGTTAGGGCTGCGGCCTTGCAAGCTTACAAGGATAAGTTAGCCCAGTTGGTTAGCATCTTTGGAATTAAACTGGTGGCCCATAATGACGAAATTGATGATGACCAGATTAAATCCTTGATTGAGGAACGGAACCAGGCACGCAAGAATAAGGACTTTGCCCGCAGCGACCAGATCCGTGACGACTTAAAGAAGCAGGGAATTATTTTGGAGGATACCCCTCAAGGGACACGCTATAAGAAGGAGTAGTTAATAAGAAGATGGAACAAGCAGATTACCGCCAACTAAATGGCATTGCCCTGGCCTACCTTGGGGATGCCGTTTACGAAGTCTTTATTCGCCAGCACTTGTTAAGTAAGGGGTTAAGTAAGCCGACTAAGCTCCAGCATATTGCAACCCACTACGTTTCTGCCAAAGCACAGGCCGCCTTGATTGATTTAATGAAGGTGGATGAACTCTTAACTGATGAGGAATGGGCCTACTTTAAGCGGGGGCGCAATGCCAACAGCCACACCCATGCCAAGCACACCGCCGTGTTAACCTACCGGATTTCGACCGGCTTTGAGGCGTTGATGGGCTACCTGCAGCTATCGGGGCAGCAAGACCGGCTAGCAGAACTAGCCCAATGGTGTATCCAACAGGTTGAAGAGGGGAGAACAAAGCATGAAGACTGAGAACACTGACTTTATTATTGGCCGCCATCCCGCGGTAATGGCATTAAAGGCGGACCAGGAGATTAATAAAGTCTTTATCCAGGCTGGATTAAAGGCGGACGCAATCGCCGAAATCATTAAGCTTGCTAAGGAAAAGCGTCTGGTAATTTCAACGGTTCCGAAAACCAAGCTTGACCAGCTGACGGATCATCAGAACCACCAGGGGGTGGCCCTGGCGGTGGCGGCGTACCACTATGCTGATATTGATGACCTGTTTGCTAATGCCGAACGCAGGGGTGAGGACCCCTTCTTTTTGATCCTTGATGAGTTAGAAGACCCCCATAACCTTGGTTCCATTATTCGGACGGCCGATGCCGCCGGTGTTCACGGCATTATCATTCCCCGCCGGCGGGCAGTTGGCCTAACTTCAGTGGTTGCCAAGACGTCAACTGGGGCGCTTGAACACGTCCCGGTGGCCCGGGTGACCAACTTAGTTCAAACTGCTAAGGAACTTAAGGAGCGGGGAGTTTGGCTTTTTGGTACCGACATGGAGGGGAAAGACTACCGTCAGTGGGATGCCCATGGAGCGGTCGCGCTAGTGATCGGTAACGAGGGTAAGGGAATTTCGGCCCTGTTAAAGAAGAACTGTGATGAAATGCTAACCATTCCAATGGTGGGGCATGTGCAAAGCCTCAACGCGAGCGTGGCGGCAGGCTTGCTAATTTACCAGGGCTTTAATTCCCGGCACCCCCTGGCTTAGGATAAATAATTGAACATTAAATAGGGCGGCTTCAAACGTTTAAAACATCGACTAAACGTTTGAAGCCGTTTACGTGTCAGCCGGACCCCGAGTATTTATCACCCATTTAATTTTTGACAGCGCTTTCAATTATTGCGGATTAGATAATACCCATTTAGGACTGTGCTGGTATTACTTGGGAGATTAGCGTTCGATCGGATGTTTTATAGATGGTAAGACGATATTGTTGTCCCCAATTCAGTTTGGTAAATTATCAACAGACACGTGGATTTTGCAAAATATCTGCGCCGGACTATGGGGAAGGCAAATACCATGATCTTGGTAACTGGCATCAGCTGGTTGAAAATCGTGACGAGTCAATTGTACTTAATTTTAGGGAGTTTTACTAATGCGTTTGGATCATGAAAAGGAGAATGACAAGGAGAAGACCCTACAAGTCGAACGGCAGGGGGTAGATGAGCAAGAATTTGTGGAATTATTCCGTCGCTACTACCCACTAGTAAGAAAACTTTGGCAACAATTCTTTGTGCCGGAACTTGAGTTGGCGGACTGGGAACAGGAGTCCCGGATGGTAATGATTAAAGTAATGCGGTCGTATCGGGGAACGACGACGGGGCAGTTCAGTGGCTTCTTGAAGCAGAGCTTGATTAACCGAATCTTAGACCTCTACCGCGCTCGCCAAGCGAATAAGCGGATTCCAGCAGGGCTAGTGGCACCGATGACGGATGATTATAACGAAACCCTGTGTGATTACCGCAGCTGCCGGCCTGAGGAGGTTACCTTTTGCCAGTACAGCGTACAGGAATTGCTTGAAGAATGCTCATCCTTTGAACGGGAAGTCCTTATTTGCGTTCACCAGGGTTATTCTACAACCGAGGCGGCTAGCCAATTAGGGTGCAGTAAGCGTAAGGTGCAGAGTGCTTTGAGCCGGGCCCGTACCAAGTTGTTGCACATCCTTGCCCAGTAAACTTAGCCACCTGCTTGCTTTCCGGTAGTCATTCGTGATAACCTTATGACTGTGTGGAGGTGTTAGTATGTCCCAGAAAAAAGTTGCCTTGGAATGTACCAAGTGCGGTGCCCGTAACTATACGATCACTGCCAACCCTCAACGGCAAGAACGTCTAGAATTACGCAAATATTGTAAACATTGCGGGGAATATACACTTCACCGCGAGAGTAAATAGGTGGAGGCAAGTATGCACTTAATTCGGTTTATTAAAAGTGTTAACCATGAAATGAAGCTGGTCGTTTGGCCAACGGCACGGGAGAACCGGCGGGATACGACAATTGTTATTTCCTTAACGCTCTTTTTCGTACTGTTCTTTGCCCTCTTTGACTGGTTAATTCAACTATTGATGAAGCTATTTGTTTAACAATTAGTGGTAAAACAAGTAGTGGTCTGTTATACTAACGGTGATGAAACTTCGTGGACTAACGGAGTTTTTTTATTTTGGCAAAATTAAAAAGGAGGATTCATCGTGGAATCACATGAAAAACGCTGGTATGTACTGCATACTTACGCTGGTTACGAAAATCGGGTGAAGAGTAACTTGGAATCACGGGCCCAATCAATGGGGATGCAAGACTACATCTTCCGGGTCGTTGTTGCGGAAGAAACCGTTCGTGAAGTCAAGGACGGCAAGGCAAAGGAAGTTGTTGAAAATACTTTTCCAGGTTACGTTTTAGTCGAGATGATTATGACTGACCAAGCCTGGTACATCGCCCGTAACACGCCGGGCGTTACCGGTTTTCTGGGTTCCCACGGTGGTGGTTCCAAGCCGACGCCACTGCTTCCCGAGGAAGTCGAGCGGATTATGAAGCGGATGGGTGCCGACATCACGGTTAGTGATATTGACGTTAAGGAAGGCGATACCGTTAAGGTAATTGCGGGACCATTCGCTGACTTGACTGGTAAGGTCACCGAAGTTGACCACGAAAAGCAAAAGTTAAAGGTTAACGTGGAAATGTTTGGTCGGGAAACGTCAGCTGAACTCGGCTTTGACCAAATCGACACGGTTGAATAATTGATGATTGAATACCGTGGATATTTGTGGTATTTTATTAAGGTATGCTATTGACATACTGTGGGAGAGGTAAATTTTCTGCCTCATCATGACCACAACACGGACTAA
>DHKFJ23503__coassemble_757_pt1 | contig 21053 bp, 22 predicted proteins | sample DHKFJ23503__metabat2_low_PE_016 | metagenome-assembled genome bin DHKFJ23503
CCTTGATGGTTTTTTCTGTCCACTTAAATGTTCAACTTAAATTTTACAATCTGCCGTTTTTGAAAACCGGTGTCACAATGTCGTGTTTTTCTTCCATTAAAAAATGCCTCCCGTACTAAAGTTGCCTTTAGTATAGGAGGCTGCAACGGGATTGCCTAGACGTATCGTTATTGACTGCTTACCACCGGTTTTCGGGTGATATAAAAACTTATACGTGGTGATCTACCATTCTTAATAAAATAGCTCCCCTTAGAGCAGTTACCGGCTCGACAAAGATCCTGTAGCTACTCCAGGGGAGCTATTAAATTAGAACTACTTATAGCTATCGGTTAAAACTAGGATAGCATCTTTGCCAAATAGTGATTTGTTAAACCAACTGTTGGCTTGCGTCTTTTCTAGTGTTACTCGTCCGTTTAGGTCGCCCTTAAGCGTCACCGAATCACCAACGGCTAAATGCTTTTTGTGGCCACCACGCAGGACCGTGAAAAAGTACGTCTTACTTTCTGGTACGTTCGTAAAAACGATACGTTCATTGTGGTGCCGGTCAAAACTGATACTTTTCACGTAAAAGTTCTTAAACGTAATCGAATCGAAGAGCTGGTCATCGCTATATTGCTTCATATTACTTAAGTCGTATTTAGTACCAATGTCGGGATAGTCGTCAGCGTTGGCGCGGTTAAACGACTGGGTGAGCAAGACTCCCAGGAACAAGGTAGCTACCAGTACCAGTATGCGATATTTTTTCTTCATAAAACTCCTATGATGAGTGTGCAAGCGACGGATATTACTTTTGTGACTTTTGAAAGCCAGCAGCTTGGGCGTCAGCTTCGTTATTGAAGTAGATCGCGTTATCAGCGTTCATATGGTAGTTTTGCTGATATTCTGTATGGTATTTGTGGGAATCACGGTTGCCAACGACCTTATATTGGTCAGTATTAATCTTGCTGTGATCTTCATCATCTTTGTCACTACTGGATTCCGCGGCATCATCTTCTGATGAAGATTCAGAGTCCGCCTTTTTTGTTGCCACCGGCGTCGCGTGGCCAGTCTGACCCTCGTCATCATCTGTAGCTGTTTTATCGTATGCACTGTTGTTAATGATAAACACTAGCTTGTCGCCACTGTCGGACTTGACCGTAAACTTACACTTCTTCGTGCTGGCGGCCATTTTAACAACCTTTGAAAAGTTACCATCTTCGTCGGCGGTCACAGTATATTCCTTATTGTTACCACCGTGTTTCTTAATCGTAACGGTACCGTCGCTGTCAGTTTTACCCGTAAACGTAAAACTGCCGTCCGCGGCAGAGTTAAGTTTGATTTCGTTGGTTGCTACCCGGGCGCTCTGGTTGCTAGGAATGTTAACGGTTAGTGAATCGGCATTAGCCAACACTGGTTGGTTAGCAACACCAATAAAAAGGCATACGCCAGTTAAGATTCCGAGCAGAACTCCCCCAAGTTTCTTCATAAATAAACTCCTCCTAAAATGTTTTGGCAAATATAAGGATACCATTGTACGAGTAAAGCTGCTACTGTGTAATAAAGAAACTAAAGCATAAAGAAAGTGGTCCCATGAACCTAACCAACCCCTACTTACCAGATAACGTTTATATTCCCGACGGCGAGCCCCACGTGTACGGCGACCGGGTCTACCTTTATGGCTCTCACGACCTGCCGGGGACCCGTTTCCCCTGTGAAGGCGACTACCAGTGCTGGTCGGCGCCGCTAACGAACCTTAGTGACTGGTGCAATGAAGGCACCATCTACCGTCGCTTGCAGGATCCCTTCAAATACTTAGGGCGGGTGACCTCCCCTGATGGCACAATCTTGGGGGAGGGGCGGCCGCTGTTTACGATGCCGTTGGGGATTCCCATCTTTCATAAAGCGGGCTACCCTTATAACCCGGCGCTCCTTTATGACCAGGGCCGGCTATTTCTTTACTTCGGCTACGGCCATTGCTACGTCGCCGAGCTGTCGACCACCGACATGCGGACCCTCATTACTTCCCGGGAAACTGGTCGGTACGTGTCACCCGACCTAGTTCCACCCGTGGCACCCTGGAAAATGGTGAACGGGCCATCCATTCGCCGAATTGATGACCAATATTACCTGACTTACTATGGTAAACGCCAGGGTAACAATGCCCTCTGCTACGCAACGGCGGCCCAGCCCTGGGGACCGTTTACCTTTCGGGGCGTCCTGGTTTTCCTAGGTAATGGTGGGGTGTTCGGTCATCGGCACGGCACTGCCTACCAGGGGAACACCCATGGAGGCCTTTTTATGGCTGCTGGCCGCTTTTACCAGTCCTACCACCGCCAGACAGGCGACCGTTTTCCCAACCGCCAGGCCTGTCTGGTCGAACTAAAACGGGCTCCAGATGGTTATTTCAAGACGGCTGAATTCACGTCCCAAGTCCAAGCAGCTGGTGGCTTACCATGGGACCATACTTACGGGGCTAAGATTGCCTGTGTGCTGGTTGATAAGCAGGGCCGCTGCCGTAAGGGGCGGGCACCATTCTTTTGGTTGAAGGACGGTCGGCAGGTGGCGACGAACCTCCGCAATGGCAGTCAAATTGGGGTCAAGTATCTGGACTTTACCGGTGCTGGGCGACGCCAGAGACTCCACATTAAACTACAAAACAGCCGGCCTAGTAAGATCCTTGTGCGGATTGACCATGGCAGTCGAGTTGTGGGGACGGTGGAGACGGTTAGTGGACATGACTGGTTCACGGGAGTCACTACCATTCCGGCAGGTCGGCACGCGGTGTACTTTGAGTTCCAGGGGGTTAAGGGGGCCCAGTTAGTAGCGTTTCGCTTTGGGCGCGGGGATGCCAATTAACGATTTTGCAGAGTTCGGTGCATAGATTTCAATTAAACGTCGTCAGGGCCCTCAGCCGCCTTGTCTCTGCTACTAACTAAGCATATAATAAAGACGTTACTTTTATTTATGAACAATATTGGGGGAATAATTTTGAAAAAGGTATTGCTAGTTTCTGCCGGTCTCTTAGCCGGGTTAACGCTGACGACAGTGGCAACCATATCGGGAAGCACGTCTTCTTCAGCAACTGTTAATGCGAGTCAAGTCGTTCAACGGACAAGCCGTGATTCGGTCAATGAACTGAGTACGCTCAGTCCCAAGCAGGTGGCGGCCGCCGTATTAGTCGCCGGTGCTAAGGATAATAATGCCTGGTCATCGTTAAAGGACAGCGCCACGAACGGGGATGGGGGCCTTGAAGTCCAGGTCAGTTCAATCGAGACTGGTTTTACTGAACCTGGAACGGGGAGTATGTACTGGTTCACGCTGGACGGTAATGATGGCATGATGATCAACGGATACACCCTGAGTCAAGATGGCAGCACGATTTACCTCTATAGTGAAGGTGAAAGGGATTCCGCTGAACGGACAACTGCGCCGTTCAAGACGATGTCCGCCCACGAGTTAGTCAAGTTGGCCCACCAGAATTCTACTGTGGACCAGATCGCCGGGAACGTTTCGATCGACGTTGATGATTAGGAGAGCATATGAATAAGAAAATTATGACCGCGTTGGGCGTTACAGCCGTGGCACTAAGCCTAGCCGCGTGTGGAAATTCGAACCACCAGGCCCGCCAACATTCAGCAACGGCGGCCAGCACCAAGCCGGTCCACCATGAAGCAAAGTACAACCGCGATGAATATGCCCTGATGGCCTACCTAAAAGCCACTAACCAAAGCGTTGGTGACGCCCGGGGTGCGGCCCAAAACATCAGCTGGCAAAAGGATGGTGACCAGTACCAGTTCACTAGTAATGGTCAGCCGGTGGCTGTTAAGGTTGCCCAGGAGAAGGTCGTAGTTAACGCCAATAACCAGCAGTCAACGTTTACCAAGCACGAGCTGGCCAAGCAGTTTACTGATGAGAAGGTGCTAGATGGACTATTAACCAGCTTTAGCCGTTCCAATGCTAATGACCAAGAAAATAATGGTAGTGGTAGCAGTGACCAACGGCCAGCAGCACAGTCGACTAGTCAACCGACGGATGGCAATGGACACATCACGATTGCCGGCCACAGCTTCCACCACGAGGACTTCTATGGTAATGATATCCTGGTTGGGGATAACCACGAGGGGGAGGCCGGTGAATACTTCGCCAACGCTCCCGACCTTAATAAGGCCCAGCGGGTAGCCGCCGGAACAATTGCCACCAGTCAAGAACACCCTAACCCAAATTAAGATATATTATTGCGAGTACCGATGGTTTAACAGCGGTACTCATTTTAGTTTAAATTTAAAATAAAAAACGGGTGGTGGCTTCACCTCCCGCTTTTGGTTAGAATGGTTTATTCACCATGTTCTCTGTCGCTACCAGCCTGTCCCGCTGCCTTGGCAAGACGGGCGTTGGCTTCTTTAAGGGCCGCATTTTCCTTGAGCAATTCCTTGTTTTGCCGTTCCAACTTGGCTAGTTGCTTGGGGTTGGTCTTGCTCTGCCGCAGGGCCTTTAGTTCCTTATCCTGCTTGAGGTGTGTGGAAAGGGAAAAGAGGTAGATGATTAATGCCCCAATTAACAGGCAGATTAAGATCAAGATGATCAGGGGACTACGGAACTTGGTGACCAGCAGGTTGACTTCTACCGCGGCTGTGTTGGCGATGGCGAAGATGGTCACCAGGATGATTAGGATAATTGAAATTATTGTTGTTGACTGTTTTTTCATGATATTTCCTCCCGTGTACGTATTTAAAACTATTGTAGGGCGAACCCGCGGTTAAGACCAGCCCCTTTTGACCCGCGGCGGCTTCTGTTATACTAAGACAGGATTTATTCGAGGCTTTGTAAGGCCTGGTTGGCAAGGTGGTGGGCACCACCATTTTGCCGGTCGGGGATCCACTGGGTGACCACGGTCGGGAAGTGGGCCAGCCGTTCGTTGAGCTGGGCCAGTTCGGCTTGGTAATGTTTTGTATAATTTTTACCAATAGCATCACTAAGTAGGCGGCTGTCGGTGTAAAATAGGACCGTTTGCTCATCCGGAAAGTGCCGGATGAGGTAGTCAAAGCCAAAGCGGGCCGCCACAAATTCCCCCTGGTGGTTATCCGCCTGGGGGAGGGTACTCGTTAGCTGAAACTGCTGGTGGCCCACCAGGATGAGGGCTCCCAGCCCGGTGGGCCCTGGATTACCCTTCGTGGCGGCATCTGTGTATAGTTTAATCATTAAATCTTACCTCGTAATAATTATTGAAAGGATGTTAATCGACAATGGAAGAAGAAACCCGTTATTTTTACCAGCCGGACTTGACCGGTACCATCATCAGCTGGTGCTGGACCTTTTTGATTTTTATCGCCGGTCTGGTTATCTGGCTTGAGATTACCCACTTCCAGTGGATGACCGCGACGCTCTTTGCCATCTTTGTCATCCTCGTTTTCTTGGAGATCAAACGGCGGACCGTTTTGGTGACCCCGTCTAAGCTGACCTTTAGCCGGCTCTTACAAAAGGATTACCTGGTAATTCCACTCGCTGACATTCGCCAACCCCATTTTACTAAACATACGGTCACAATGACAGTCAATGGTGAGGTTCTATGCTTTACCTTTTCCCAGCGCACGGTGCGGCGACTCGCCACGTTGATTAAGCGCCGTCAAACAAAGGGGGACCACTAGTGCCACTGTTTGGATACTTAATTTTAACCCTTGTCTTAGTCGTGCTTGACCAGCTAGTTAAGTACTGGGTCGTTGCCCACATTGCACTCAATGCCAGCCGTCCCCTGGTTCCCAACCTATTAGCGCTAACTAACCTCCATAATGACGGTGCCGCCTGGAGCATCCTTGAAGGTCAGCAGTGGTTCTTCACCGTTGTGACCATCCTGGCTATCGTCGTCATCGGCTACCTATTTTACCGCTGGCGCCATCAGGCAGCCTTACTCTGGCCACTGACGTTGATTTTAGCCGGGACGATTGGTAACTTTATCGACCGGGTCCAAAATGGCTACGTGGTGGACATGTTTGAGCTCCTCTTCGTCAATTTTCCGGTCTTTAACGTAGCTGACTGTTGCCTGACGATCGGCGTGGTGTGGTTATTGATAATCTTTATCCGAGAGGAAGAAGAATAATGGAAGAAGTTAAATTAACGGTGGATGCGGCGCTGACCGGCCGGATCGACAAGGTCCTTGGCCACCACCTCAAACAGTTTTCTCGCTCCCAGATCCAAAAGTGGGTCACGGACGGGAACGTCACGGTCAATGGGCAACCGGTCAAGCCCAAGTATAAGCTGGCGGTGGGGGACCAGGTGGTGGTTAGCCCTGAGGCACCCCAAAAGATTGACCTCGAGCCGGAGAATATCCCCTTAGACATTGTCTACGAAGACGATGACGTGCTCGTCGTCAACAAGCCCCAGGGGATGGTTGTCCACCCGGCACCGGGCCATCCCAACCACACCTTAGTGAACGCCTTATTGTACCATAGCCCACTATCGACCATTAACGGGGAGTTTCGCCCCGGGATTGTCCACCGAATTGATAAGGATACGTCCGGCCTTTTAATGGTGGCTAAAAATGATATGGCCCACCGCTCACTGGCGGCCCAGCTCAAGGCCAAGACCAACCAGCGTGAATACGTCGCCCTGGTGCACGGGGTGATTAAGCAAGAGGCGGGGACCATTGATGCACCGATTGGTCGGTCACGAAAGGACCGTAAGAAGCAGGCAATCGTCAGCGACGGTCGCCATGCGGTTACCCATTTCAAAGTCCTCAAGCGCTACCGGCACTATACGTTGGTTTCCTGCCGACTAGAAACGGGGCGGACCCACCAGATCCGGGTTCATATGAAGTCGATTGGCCACCCCTTAGCCGGTGACCCCCTATATGGCCCGCGGAAAACTCTGCCTGGGAAGGGCCAGTACCTGCACGCCCGGGAGCTTGGCTTTAAACACCCCCGGACTGGCAAGCAGTTACTCTTTACAGCACCGCTCCCGGATTACTTCCAACGGATGCTGGACCACTTGGACCGGATAGATTCTAATTAACAGAATTGGAAAACTCGTTTATAATTAAAGAGTGAATTAATGAGCATGATATGGAGGGGAGTATAATTGACAACACGCTACCTCATATTTGAAGATGGTTCGGTCTTTGCTGGCGATGGTTTCGGTGCACCCGCCGTAACCTTCGGCGAAGTGGTTTTTAATACCAGTATGACCGGCTACCAAGAAATCATTACTAACCAGATTTATAATAACCAGATTTTAACCTTTACCCAGCCCAACATCGGCAGCACCGGGATCCAACGTAACATCTACGAGACAATCGTGCCGACGGTCAAGGGGGTCGTGGTCCGCTCACTCTCCAACGTTGCCACCAATAACGTTCGCCGCCTGACTTTGGACCAGTACCTCAAGCAGATGAATATCCCGGGAATTACCAACGTCGATACCCGGGCGATTGTCCATAAATTGCGGGCGGCCCATAAGCCACTCAAGGGCAGCATTGTCCCAGTTCCCGACGACCACGCCTTTGACCAGCTACACGCGACCGTGTTGACTAGTCAACAGGTGGCCCAGGTAGCAACGCCTAAGCCTTACCCCAACCCCGGTGTTGGTAAGAGTGTCGTCGTAATTGACTTTGGACTGAAGAATGGGGTCCTCCGGCAGCTTAGCCGGCGTAAGTGCAACGTCACCGTCCTGCCTTACACGGCTACGACGGACGAGATCCTGCGCCTGGACCCGGATGGGGTAGTCCTCTCGACAGGACCAGGGGACCCCACCAAGCTCAAATCCTCGGTCCTAACGATGATCCGGGAAGTGGAAGAACGGGTACCACTCTTTGCAATTGGCCTTGGGCACGAGCTCTTTGCCATGGCTAATGGGGCCAAGGTTCAGCGGCTCCCGGTTGAACACCATGGGATGAACCACCCCTTGCTGGAAGTGATTACCGACCACGTCGTTTACGCGATGCAGGGGGGCGGCTTTACGGTCGACCCGGCAACGATTGACCGTTCCAAGCTCTTTGTTACCTACTTAGACATGCTTGATAATAGCATCCAGGGCTTGCGTCACCGTGAGTTTCCAGCCTTTTCGGTTCAGTTCTTCCCAGATGGTGCCCCGGGCCCAGATGAGACAAACGGCTTGTTTGACGAATTTATCGATATCATGAACAGAAGGGAGGCCCAGCACTAATGGCGGGTGAAATCCATTCAGTTTTAATTATTGGTGCCGGTGCCAACGACGTCCAACACGGCGATGAACTCGACGCGGCGACCTTCCAGGTGGCCACCGAGTTTAAGCAACAGGGGGTGCAGACCATCCTGGTTGATAACAACCCCTTTTCGGTTAGCCTGGCGGCCCGAGACGTCGTCGACCATGCCTGCATTGGTCCCTTAGATATTGACTACCTTTTGACCACGATTGATTACTACAAGCCTACCGCGATCCTGCCGACCTTGGGCAACCGGCGGGCCTTTGAGCTGACCCAAAAGCTCTTGGAGAAGGGGGTCATTCAAAAGCGGAACATCAAAATCCTCGGGGTCCCGGAAGCAACGATCCACCAGATCAATAATCCGGTCTTGTTGAGTCGGACCCTCCACGCGATGGACGCACCGATGAAGTCGATCGTCACGGTTAACAACTACCAAGACGCTCTTCAGGAAGCTAACCGGCTTGGCTATCCGGTGATCATCCGGTCAGTCTTGCCGAAGAGCAACAGTACCCGGCGGATTGTACATGACCGAAGTGAATTAGCGGATGCGGTCCAGCGCTGCTTGAAGCAGTCGCGGGCGGGCCAGGTGCTTGTCCAGCAGAGCCTGGCGGGTTATAAGGAAATTGAGGTCATGGTCCAACGGGATAAGTCGGGAACCATGATGATGCTGGCGATGGTTGAGGACATGGACCCCATTGGGATCCACGCCGGGGATTCGGTGGCCTTCAACCCACCCCAAACACTATTGGACCGGCAAATCCAAGACATGCGCGACACTGCCTTTGCGATTACCCGGAAGCTCCGGATTGTCGGGGTTAACCACGTTCAATTTGCCCTGAACCCGACCAACGACCGCTTTTACGTCATTAAGAACAGTCCCTATTTTGACCGGATGACGTCCTTTGTGGCCCAGTCGACGGGTTACCCAGTTGCCAAGGTGGTCGCCCAGCTGTACGTCGGCAAGCGCCTCCGCGATATTGACCTGGGGGATGATTATATCCACCACGCGGCCCTGGTGGAACCAACGATGGACCACATTGCGGCCCGGGTACCGGTGTGGGGCTTTAATGCGGTTCCTGAGGCGGACCGTCAACTGGCGACCGAGAAGAAGTCGGTCGGGACCGTCTTTGGGATTGGTCGCAGTCCGATCGAAGCGATGTTTAAGGCAATTGAATCCCGCTACCAGGAACCGGCCGACTTTCACTTGCGGGTCCAGGAAAAGCTGACCGACGATGAACTAGTAATGAAGCTCGTCCACCCTGAGGCCGGGCGGCTCTTTGTCCTAATTGAGGCCATGCGCCGGGGCTATTCGGTTGACGAACTTAGTGAATTGACCAAGATCGACCCCTTCTACTTTGACCAGATCAACCGGATGCGCCTGTTGATTGAGGATGTGATTGCGCACCCCCAAAAGGAACCGGTCTTAGTTGAGGCCAAGTACAATGGCCTGAGTAACCAACTAATCGCCCGCCTGTGGAAGACTACCCCCGAACAGGTCTACCAGATGGCAGAAGACCACGAGCTAATGACCAAGTATAAGGAGATTGAACCCTCGGGGGGCGAATTTACCCAGCATACCGGCAGCTTTTACTCGGCGCTGGAGGATGAAAATGAAGCCACCAAGACCGCCCAGCCGAGCGCCCTGGTGATTGGCACCGGGGGATTGCGGTTAGGTCTGAGTACCGCTGGTGACTACGTTGTAGCTATGATGATGCGGCAGCTGCACGCCGATGGTTTCCACACGGTGGTGGTCAATGCCAACCCCAGTTCCGTCAGCCTGAGCTACCCACTAGCTGACAAGCGTTACATTGAACCAGCAACGAGTGAGAATATCTTACAAATTCTACGGATCGAACAGCCCCAATTTCTCTTTGTCCCGGCAAGCTATACCGACCTCCGGCAGACCCTGGCCGGCGCGGATATTAGCAGTCGGGTGGTGGTCATTCCGGATGAGGGACCCGGTATCTTAGGAACAGGTGCGCACCAGTCACTGGCGTTTAACTTCCTCCATGATGGCAAGTATGCTTACCCACTGGGACCAATTGCGTCACAATCAACGGAAGAGTCACCACTGGCCCTCCGTTACCCGGCTGAGCTAGATTCAACCGTTAGTCAGCAGCTTGGTGAGCAGGGCCTGAGTGCCATTATGGACCAGGACCAGCCGGGTCTGTTCCAAGTCGTGTTTGAAAAGGACGCTGGTGGTCAGTACCACCAGCAGGGAGTTCAACCACTGCCGTTACCGATGGTGGCCTTTTTGGCAAAGGCCCTGGGCATGGACCTGACTGGTCTCTACACCCGGATCCTAACTGGTAAGGCCGGCTTAGATGAAGCCAATCACTTCCTGAAACGGGAAGGCAAGGGGGGCAGTGCCATTTACCAGCCATGCTTCCCATTTAAGGCACTGCACGTGGCTGGGGCCAAGCCAGCCGCGGGGAAGATCATCGGTGCCCAGATGAAGTTTTTAACTGAATAAGATTAAAGGAGCTAATCAGTGCTGTTGATCGGCTCCTTTAATTATGCTGTAATGAGTCTGATACCAGAACAAATGGACTATCGCGCATAAATAGGCAGAGTATGGTATAATGTTCATGAAAGCGGTTTACTAGTTCCTGGCGAATGCCGTTTGAAAGAATTTACTTATTTTAAAGGAGAGCGTTTTTGGATTATGGAAAGTTTACTATTACTTTTAGGTTTTGCGATTGAAACGGCCGTTTTGGTAACGGTTAAGCACGTTTATTCTTAATAGTATGGTGATATGAACCGCTAATAACGGTCATTGTGTAGCAATGTTGCTTGAGATAAAAACGCTTTGAAAAGATGAGTAGTGTTCTAATGGATCACAGAGAGCCACGCTAGCTGAAAGGTGGCATCACGGCGGTTCACGAAGATGGTCTTGGAGATAGTTGTGGTTTGTCGGCGCTTCAGCGAACAATTCACGGCTACGACCGGTAGGAGTAGATTAATACCGATGAGGTTACTTACTTGCGAAGGACGTTAACCTAATCGTAAAATTGACCGTTATTAGTAGCAACCCTTGGTGGCAACCAGGGGCTTTTTTAGTTTAAATGATAATTGTGGCTCCCACCCACCTAAAAGATATTATTTACTTTAACTAAATTAAAAAACAACAAATTTAAACCAAAAAAAAACCCGCAAAACGGGTCAAAGCAACTTAATTATCCAGTTTGTGCGGGGTTACCCGGATGGTGGTCTGACCCCGGAAGGTTACGAAGCCCGGCTTGGCACCGTTGGGTTTATGGAGCCGTTTGACCGGTAGGTAGTCAACCGGAACGTTGTCAGAATTACGGCCCTTCGAGAAGTAGGCGGCCAGTTGCGCAGCCTCAAGGATGGTCTGCTCACTCGGGTTAGTGTCCCGAATAATTACGTGTGAACCTGACATGTCCTTGACGTGGAGCCAAATTTCGTTTTTATTAGCAGTCTTGAAGCTGAGCCGGTCGTTTTGGAGGTTATTTTTACCAACCAGCACGAGGGTTCCGTCACTAGTGTGGAACTGTTCGGGCTTACTGAGGTGGACCTTGCGCCGCTTTTTACCCTTTTGCTTGTTCTTAATGTAGCCTTCCTGTTGCAGCTCGAGCCGGATTTCTTGGATGTCCGCGGGTGAGGCGAGGTCAATCTGGTTTTGGATGTTTTCAAAGTACTCAATCTCAGCGTTGGCCAGCTTTAATTGCTCATTCACGTACGCAACTGATGTCTTAAGTTTATCATACTTAGTAAAGTACTTTTGCGCATTCCGTGATGGTGACAGCTCTGGTGACAACTCGATCTTTAAAGGCTTATTGTCATCATAGAAGTTGGGCAGGGTGATTTCACTCATGCCATTTTTCAGCTTGCCCAAATAGGTCGTTAGAATTTCGCCCCGGATCCGGTACTTATCGGCCTTGCTGGCGTCTGCTAACTGCTTTTCTAACTTCTTTACCTTGCGCCGGTCCTTTTTCAACTCGTTTTTAATGACCTTGATGACCTGACCCGCTAGCTCCTTGGAGCGGTCCTGTTGGGCCTTTTGGCTGTAGTAGTTATCGAGCAGTTGGGACAGGGTTGGAAAGTGTTGCAGGGTGCTTTCGTCAGCCTTGAGCGGTGGGAAGGCCATGAACGACTTCTTTTGTCCATCAATGATCACCGGTTCAGGCTGGTCGAAATGTTGGATAAACTGTTGGTAAGTGGTTGGTAAGTGGCCGCTGGTCAGCAGACGGTCTGCCAGGTCACGGGCACTATCGCGGCCGAGTCCTTCATAGCTGGCCTGCAGGTGCTGCGCCAATTCCGCTGGCTGGTCGTACTGGCGGGCCAGGTCACTGTAGAGTTGGTTGGGGAGGTAGGGGTTCGCCTTGTCCTGCTTAGGCGGCATGACAAAGGTCGCACCAGGCAGGAGGAGACGGATCCGGTTTTGGTCGGAGCCGACATGCTTGATGGTGTCGATGATCTTGCTGGTCTTAGTATTGACCAGGGAGATGTTACTATGCCGGGCCATGATTTCAATAATCAGGTCTAGCTGTTGACGATCACCAAGTTCGTCCCTGGTGTGAAAACTAAAGCGGACGATCCGGTCGTTGCCAACCTGGTCTATCTGTTCCAAGATTGCCCCGTCGAGGTACTTACGGAGTGTCATCGTAAAATTAGTGGGGACTGCCGGGTTAGTAAAAGGGACGGTGGTGATTTGAATCCGGGGGTAGGTCGGGTTAGCAGAAAGCAAGAGACTATAGTTATGTCGCTGCGCGCGGATAGTCATGATCAGTTCAGCTGGGTAGGGTTGGCTAACCCGGGCAACCCGGCCCGTCGCTAGCGCAGCATTTAATTCATGAACCATGGCGTGGGTAAAGAAACCATCAAAGGACATCGTGAATTACTCCTTTTCATTTTTTATCGTACTAATTAAAACGCGTTATTTATTATAACGTTTTTGCCAAATCAGACACAAGCACAATGACCTGTCAATGGTAAAGAATAGTTGGTTTATCATCGTGCATGTGGTATGCTTTTTGTATTATTGGATTTTATATTCTGCAATCATTCATAAAATTATAACGACATGGAGGAAGATAAAATGAAAATTGCTGTTGTGACCGACAGCACCGCCAATATCACTCCTGAAGAGGCGACGAAAAATAACATTAAAGTTGTTCCCATTCCGTTTTCGGTTGACGGGCAAAACTTCCGTGAAGGGGTCGACATTTCAACCACCGATTTCTACACTAAGTTGAAAAACGCGAGCTCGTTTCCTAGCACCTCCCAGCCGTCAATCGGTCAGATGATGGAGCTGTACCAACAATTAGCTGCTGATGGCTACGATGCCGCAATCAGCATCTTCTTAACTGGCTCCATCTCCGGCTTCATGAATAACGTTGCGCGGATTGCTGAGGAGATGGCGGACCAGATCAAGATCATTCCGTTTGACTGCCACATCACTTCTGAGCCGATGCACTTTATTGTGCTGGAGGCTGCCAAGTTGGTGCAAGAGCATGAGGATCCTGATGAAGTAACGGCCAAGCTGCGCCGCCTGAGCGATACCGTTGGGGATGTCTTTGTGGTTGACGACTTACAAAACTTGGTCCGGGGGGGCCGCCTTTCCAACGCGTCTGCCTTCGTGGGTTCCATCTTAAAGATCAAACCATTGCTGTCGTTTGACAATCCTAACCACTCCATTGAGGCTTTTGAAAAGGTCCGGTCAATGAAAAAGGCCAAGCTACGGTGTGAACAGATCTTTGCCGAGCGGACCGCTAACCTTGATTACCCGGTTCGCGGGATGGTCATCCACGCTAACGATGAAGAGGCGGGCCAAAAGTGGCGCGATAAGTTGCAGGCGGACTATCCCGACGTTGACTTTAGCCTGGGCTACTTTGGCCCGGTTATCGGGACGCACCTTGGTCAGAGCGCGCTGGCCTTGGCCTGGTTACAAGACACTGATAAGAAGCCACTATAAATGAAGAAACACTGGGTTAAAGTTGGCGGGATAATTATCCTGGCCGTTGTTTTGATGGTAATAGTGGGGTTGGTGAGCTTCCGGACGGTGGTGCCAACCGGTGTCTTAATTGCGCCCCTCGGCGGTCTCGTAGCGGTTGCGGTAACGATTGGCGTGGGGACGGTGCCTGGTGTCTTGACGGTCGTGGTTGCCGGCATCATCCTGCACTTCTTGCAAAACGCTGACTGGCTGCTCGTCTTGAACTTTTTGCTGCTGACACTGTTTATCGGTTGGCTGATTGGTTGGCGGCTGCCACGAGGACAACGGGTAACCCACCAGCAACTTATCTGGCTCGGGATCGTTAGCGGGATTACAGAATTTTTAATCACCGTTTGTTTGACCGCCCTATTTGGCTGGCAAACTGGTGGTAGCTGGCTCGTCTTTGTCCGGCTCAACCTCCTGTCAACGGTGCTGACGGTACTGTGTGACGCGGTTTTCATTGGTCCTTTGGCTTTTATTTTCCGCTGGTTAGCGGACCAATTGCTGCCGCCAAAAGAAGATGGTTCAAACGACCATCACGGGGCCGTTGAAATCGACCTTAGTGAGAAGAAAAAGAACCAAAAATAAATTGTTGAGGTTTATCCTCAGCTTTTTTTATGGAGGAAAATCAATGGAAAGTTGGCTATTTTTAGCGCTTGTACTGGCCATCGCGGTGGTTGGTAAGAACATGTCACTGGTAATTGCCAGTGTGGTGGTAATGGCCCTCAAGCTGTTACCGGTTGCTTCCAAGTGGTTGCCGGTAATTCAAAACAAGGGGATCAACTGGGGGGTAACGGTCATTTCAGTGGCCATCCTAGTCCCGATTGCGACTGGACAGATTACCTTTGCGGACCTCTTTAAGGCCTTCAAAAACCCGGCTGGGTGGATCGCCATTGTGGCTGGGATTGCCGTTGCAATTCTTTCTAAGTATGGTGTGAACCAGCTGGCGGCGGTCCCCCAAGTTACGGTCGCCCTTGTTTTGGGGACGATCATTGGGGTGGTCGTCTTTAAAGGGGTTGCCGCGGGACCGGTAATTGCCAGTGGGATGACCTACTGCATAGTAACCCTGTTAAATTTACACTTCTGACAAAATAAGCTGGGAAAAATCCGATTTTTCCCAGCTTATTTTTGTATCGTTTATAGTTCGTTGTTCCATTCGTGGTGAAATTCGTCCAAGAAATTCTTTAAGAATTGCTGACGGTGGACCGCGATTCGTTGCGCGGTGGGTGTTTGTAACATGCCGGCTAACTTAAGGATCTTTTCGTAAAAATGGTTGATGATTGTCTCGTCATCCAGGTTACGGTATTCCTCATGGGATATGTTTTCCCGGGGCTTGACCAGTGGGTCATAGATCTTCTCATGGTGGGCACCGCCGTAATAGATGGCCCGGATTACCCCGATCGCCCCGATCGCATCCAACCAGTCAGCATCCCGGACGATCTCACCGACCTTCGTAAGGTGGATCGGCTGGTCATCCAGGGTATGAGCAAAAGAGATGTTTGCAATAACGTCCATGATCGTGACGATGTCTGCATCGTCAAAGCCGTTCTTTTCCAGGTAAGTCCACAGTTCTTCCTTGGCCTCGTCGACGTTAGCCACCAGTTTTTCGTCAATGGTGTCATGGAGGTAGGCGGCCGCTACTGGGACAAAGGGGTCCACTCCTTCACCCTGGGCAATCTTTTTAGCCATCTTAACGACCCGGTTGATGTGGTCCATCCCGTGCCCGGTACTGTCTTCGCCGAGCTTTTCGACGGTGTAGCGTTTAACGGCGGCAATTTGTTGTTCATGTGTCATTACAAACGGATACTCCTTTTGATGTTAATACGTTAAGATTACTCAATTTTTGGGCCAGAGGCAAGTCCTCCTGGTGCTTAATTTAATTTGAGCTGGTCACCAGCTAAAAAGCTCTTCTGAAAATTAGCCAGGGGGTGGAGGTACTGCTTGCCAAATTCGTCAATTAGGCCGTGAAAGTCCTGGGCCATTGCGAGGTCAAATTCGGCAGGGAGTGGGCACCGGCGGGCTAGTGACTGATAGTTAGTTAAACCAGTAATGCCCAGGCAGGTAAATAGGGTCCGGGCATACTTATCACTGATGAAGGTCGGAACACCAAAAACGTAGGTTAACAAGACGTCGGCCGTCTCCTCGCCCACCCCATGCAACATGAGAAGTTCGTTACGTAGGTGGGCCCCATAATGGTTGCGGATTTGCTGGTAGTCAAAATCGTGCATCGCCAGCCAACTAAAAACTGCTTGGACGGCCTTGCTTTTATTGCGGTAGAACTCCGCCGGCCGGACGAGTTCTTGGAGCCGGTCACTGGGGAGGTGGGCAATCTGCACTGGTGTAAAGTTGGTTGCCTGACGGAAGTTAGCCACCGCCCGATCAGCGTTTCGCCAATTGGTGTTTTGGATCATAATGGCACCGATGATGATCTCAGCCTTGGATTCAGCCGGCCACCAGTCTGAGGGACCCATCGCTTGGTGCAGCTTGTGGTAGAGGTCCAGTAGTGTTAATTCCATAGCATTCTCCTTACTTGGCCCAGAAAAATTGGATCAGGAGCCGGTTAACCTGGGGGTTATGGTGGAGGAGCTCATGTTTAGCATTGGCACCAGTGACCTTAACCTCCCGGTACGACTTACTACGCCCGTTAACCAGGTAACGAAGGGTCCGGCATGAATTATTGCTGACCTGGCTGTCATTCCCGTTGCCGAGGTCGCCATAGATGTTTAAAACGCGGACCTGACGGGGGTAGGTTGACCGCAGGGGCAGGAGCTTTTTGAAGGCGTCGTTTTCTGCCGTGGGCTTGCCAGTCCGGTGGTTAACGGTGAGGTTGGCGGGTTCGTTCCAGCCCATGGCGCCATCAAAGGTCCCGGCAAGGGCGACTTGCTTTTCTAACTGGGGGAGCTGCTTGTCCTGGCCGTTGGCGAGCAGGTAGTACATGACCGCCATGTTCCCCATCGAGTGGGCTTCGATGTTCATTTTTTTGAAGTGGTAGGTCTGCTGGAGCTTAAGGACCACGTTTTTGACCCACTGGCCCTGCATGGTGTAGTCGGTATTACGACTGTTTTCAAAGTTAACCATTACCAAGGGGTTAACGGCCCCATGGGGGATATGACCAACTAGGGTCACCTTACCATCCGCGGCCACGTTAGCGGTGATGGCCGTCTTACTGACCCCGGCCTTCTTGATTCCATCGACCATGTAGCGTTCGGCATGAGCGCCACTATTAAAGCCGTGAAAAAAGAGTGTGGGGGTGGTTGATTGGACGTACTGGTGGTCAGCGGCGTGGACCGGGAGGGTGATGGCCGTGATGAGGACCACTGTTAAGAGGACCAGTAATATTTGTAGACCGTGTTTCAAATTAAAACCTTCTTTGCTTTTTAGTGCTATCATAACATTAAAGGTGGTTATTTGCTGTCCGGAGTTAACAAAAGGATTTTAGTTGCCAAATTAAAAGGGAATATGATAAAGTTTTTAAGTTGGATTTATTGGAATGCAAATAATCGTAAATAATATTGAGAGGGGAAGGTATAATTATGAAACTCAAAAAAGCCACAATGGAAGACTACGACCAAATTATGGACATCCTGCGGGATGGTAGTAACCAGCTTGCTGAACAAGGAATTGACCAATGGCAGGGTGACTACCCAAACGGTGATACCGTTAAGAAGGATATTGAAAACGGTTGGGCACTGCTGGCTGAATCAGACGATGGTCAAACTGTGGGAACCATTGCCGTTGTCGATGGGCCTGACGAATCATACGCCAAGATGAAGGGTAAGTGGCTGATTGATACTGACAAGTACGTTGTCCTCCACCGGGTTGCCGTCCACTCTAACCACGCTGGTAAGGGGTATGCTTCCAAGCTCTTCGTGTCCGTAATCGACTACATTAAGGAACACCGCCAAGATGTTGAGACTATTCGGATCGACACCCACATCGACAACAAGATTATGCAACACCTGATCACCAAGCACGGCTTCAAGAAGGTTGGCGAAGTCTACGGCTACTACCGGCCGGATGAAGTGCTCTACGTTTACGCTATGTTAACTCACCCAGAACGGGATGGAAAAGACGCCAATAATGATTAGTCTAAACACTTGTGGCTGTTGTGATTTAACGATTTGCTAAGATTAGCATGATGACATCCAGTTATTTCACAAGTCAGCTTAGCTTACAATTTAGCTTACAAAAGCTAGTCAAAATGATATAAATTGAGACAATATGATAAATTTTTAGCTTACAGCTAGATCAATTAGCTTACACTTTAAATATGATTTTGATCCAGAAAGTCACTCATCTTTTGAGCGGCTTTTTCTTTTTGATCATCGGTGTATTTTGCGTAATATCTAAGCGTTGTGTTATTAGATGCTGCTAAACAAGCTAATGAAAGCGCAAATATGCCAGACCCAGCATCATTAGGCATTACCGTCACCGCTACCAACGCAGCCGAGGCAGCGGCTCAAGCATGGCGCAACGGTGACCACAGTGACGCCAATCTTAACGCAATGAAGAACGGTATCACGATTTACTACCGCCCAACTGCCCGAGACAACAGCACCATTCTCAGTAACGAAGCAAACGTTGCCAAATCAATGGCACAAGCTGCCACAGAATCAGTAACTAACCAGCAATGGATCGACACTGAAACCAGCCAATTAATTGCCGCTGCAATGAATGCAGTCCACCAAGCTCTCGGCTTTAAGAGTCGAATTGCTGCTACTGATTTAGCTGGAATTCGAAAAATGCAAGGACCAGCACACATGCGATCTGACAACACCTACAGTCGATACAACAACGACATCCTTGTAGGGTCCCAACCATACAAAACCACTCTTGTCGGAAACGGAACACCACACGCTTTACGACTAAGTGACTTTAAAGAATACCACCTCGCACTTGTGTTAACTGGTGATCCATTCAACGCACAAGGTGTCATTCAAGGAAAAGACCTCTACTTCGCATCATATCCGTTAACTCTAGGAACCGACCAAACAGATCACACAATCTTTGTTGGAACCGGAAATACTACTGGCGGTGGCGGACTATCATTCATCAACACAGTTGACACCCCATCCACACCATCACAAGATCTCACTGACTTAGAAACAGCTGCCAGCCAAGCGCAAACGGCCCTTGATCAGGCTAAGACTGCATTAAATAATGCTAAGTCCGCTCATGACACGACTGTTCAAAACTTGAACGCTGCTAAGGCGGCCCTAACCAAGGCTCAAGAAGCCCAACAAGCGGCACAAGCCAAATTAGCTAACGCTAAGAATGAGTTAAAGAACGTTCAAACAGCCTACCAAACGGCTCAAAATGACGTTCAAGCTGCCACTCAGAAACTGACCCAAGCACAAAAAGTGGCTCAAGAAGCCAGCCAAGACCGAACTGTAAAGGAACAAGCTCTCCAAGACGCCAAAGACAAGTTAGCTCAAGATCAAAAGAGGCTTGATGATGCTAACCAAGCTGTTAAGACTAATCAAGACAAGCTTGACCAAGCTCAATCAGCACTCAAGCAAACCCATGCTGATCTCAAAGACAAACAAACGGCTGTTCAAAAGCTTAATGACTTACAAAACGCATAAACCTTGCTCAAGCAGGCGCAGGACAATGCCAAGGCTGCTGACGACTTGCTCAGCCAAAAGACTGATCAGCTCAAGCAAGCTAAAGATGTTCTTAACAGTGCCCAAACTAAGCTTGATACAGCTAAGACTAACGCCAAGATGGCTCATGACCAACTCGACAAGGCTAAAGCTAACTTCCAAGCCAAGAAGAATGCTTATGATGACGCTGTTGCCCACTTAATCAGTGACGCCCAACAATACGGATCACAAGTCAAGCTCGCTCAAGATCACTTCACAATCAACGAAGGCGATCAATTGCCAGCTCTAAGTCTTGACAACCAATTCGCACCACATCGTGAAAACAATGCGGTCACTAACATGTTCATGAACTTAGCAGCGATGCCTGGTGACGTCTTACCAGAAGGCACCAAGATCAGCTGGGCAGACCCAACCAAGGCTAACAACGACGCTCAACATGCCGGTGACTACACCGAAAATGTTCTAATCACCTTCCCAGATGGTTCAACCATCACCAAACAAGTTGAGTTGACCGTTAAGTACAACCCAGCAATGCACCAGACCCAAACTGACATTACCAACGTTCCAGGTCTGCTAGCTGGTACTCACGTTATTAACGGTCAAGTTGTTAATGCAAATGGACAAATCATGCCTGAATACCAAGTCATTAACGGTCAAATCGTTAAGACAACAACTGCCACCCAACTAACGAAGGTTTCTAACGCTATTTCTAGTGAAAGCACCACGCTCAAGCGCAGTGACCTCAACAATGGTAAGTTGCCTCAAACAGGTGACCACAACGAAGCTGGACTAGTTGGTCTCGGTGTAGCTGGATTGATCGGTGTTCTTGGCATGACTAAACGTCGTCGTCATAGCTAAGATTTAACCGTCAAATAAATTGCGCATGCACAGCATGCGTTATTGGTTTATTGTTAAGATTTAACATTTTGAACATAGGATTAAGACTGACCGATTTATCAGTCAGTACAGTCAGGTCAATTGGTGACTTCTCCGGTCCGACTCCGGCTGACTGTATCAGGTGACATTTAACTCACCACAAGGTTCATCGTTTGGAGATTACATTCAACCCCGATTAACCAAACTTTCAATGCACTAATTTTTATACAAAGGAGATTACACATTATGACAAAGAAGAATACTAAGAAGACATTAGCCATGGCTGCCGCTGCAGCCGCAGTTACCGGTGGAACAATGGCGGTCACTAGCAATGTTCATGCTGATACCGTTAATACTCAAGATGATACCCAAACTCAGACTCAAAATCCACAAGCTAGTGACTTAAAGACTCAGCAAGACGCCAGCCGACAAGCTTATGCTGACGCTAATAAGGCGAATGCTGATGCCC
>DHKFJ23503__coassemble_768_pt1 | contig 20613 bp, 23 predicted proteins | sample DHKFJ23503__metabat2_low_PE_016 | metagenome-assembled genome bin DHKFJ23503
AAAGTCTATCACAAATGGCTTTTTTGTTTTTCTAACTTAATTTTACAAACCGGGACTGATAATGCAACAGCCTATCTTAAAGAATATCTTACTTGGAGTCATGGTGGTAAAAAGAAGATTTATAAGATTTCAAAAGAAAGGGCATTAAATTATTTCGAGAAAAATAGTAGTAGTTCAAGTACGTTATTTTTACATTGACAACGCCCACAAAGGCAACGGTTTATAATTCACATTATATTTGATATTGTACCGGTGTCTCTGCAAAGAATGTATCAAATATTCTTTTGACTAAGGTTAAAAATGATAAGCAAGAAGCTGTATTTAAGCAACCATTAAAATTGTCAAAGAAGAGGCTGGGGGAAATATGCGTTTTTTCCGATTTCTTTTTGTTATCGAAGTAGTACTAAAAGTAGACAAGCCTTGAGGGCAATAGCCGATTCCCATTGTGCATAATAAAACTTCGTCCACGTGGGTTCTTTTTATGTTTTTCAGCTTAATATCACAAACGACATATGATAATTATTGTATGAGGTATAAACCGAGAAAACTAAGTGAAAAAGTTAGTATTTTGAAAGGTGAAATTGTTTAGTGGCAGGGATCCTTTAGTGTATTCCCCATGTAGTGGGGGTGATCCCCAATACTTTTCATAGATTGCCTCATTGACATCGTATTCCCCATGTAAGTGGGGGTAAGAAGTTAAAAACGCTGGTGAAGTAATCAACCAAGAAGCAATGAATGCTAGTCAGCCAAGCAAAAGATTAGGCAATCACCTAATGCCCATGAGTGCGGTTACAATTGCTCCTTCGATCCGGTATAATAGTTGATGTAATACTACATTAGCTATAAGGAGGACACTAATATGATAGGAAAAGATAAGTCCCACAAGAGTGCACCCATTCTTGTTCAACTTGCTATTTTTGCCGGAATTCTTTGGATTTCTAGTATCATTTCCGCCCTTTTCCCTAAAGATTTCGTAGTACCAACACCCGTAATTGGGTTAGTATTATTGTACCTATTGCTAACGTTAAAAGTTATTAAGCTGGAGTGGGTTGAAGACTTCGGCATGTTTCTCATTAGTATTATCGGGTTTCTCTTTGTACCATCCGGGATTCAAATTGCCAATGACCTGGGGATCCTTAAGGCAGAGGGCCTCCAGTTGATCTTTGTAATCCTCGTGGCGACGGTGGCCTTATTGGTAATTACCGCCTACGTGGCCCGGTTTGTGATCGCAATTCACCAAAAATTACGTGGGGGTGACGATCATGACGGCATTAACTAACCAACTCGCCCTCCCGTTTACCGGGATTTTCATTTCCCTGGCGGTCTTCCTGCTTGGCCAGTGGTTGTTCAAGAAGAGTAAGGGCTTCTTCCTTTTTCAACCGCTGTTCTTCGGGATGGTGGCCGGTATCATCATCTTAATCATCTGGGGGAAGATCCAGGGAACCTCAACGGCAACCGTTTACCGGCACTTCTATAAGCCGGGTGGCGACATCATCTTTTGGTTTTTAAACCCGGCCACGATTGCCTTTGCAATTCCGTTGTTTAAGCGGAATGATGTCTTAAGAAAGTACTGGTTTGATATTCTCCTATCCTTAGTGATTTCCAGCTTTATCTGCCTGTTTATCATCTTGGAGGTTGCCAAGCTAGTTGGACTCTCACACTCATCAGCCGCGGCGATGCTTCCGCAAGCTGCAACGACGGCAATTGCCATGCCAGTAGCGGAAGCAATTGGCGGAAATTCTGCGATTACCGCCATGGCCTGCATCCTAAAGGCCGTTATCCTATACGCCTTGGCAGACGTCTTTATCAAGGCCTTCCGACTGCAACATTCACAGATTGGCCTGGGACTTGGTTTAGGTACCGGTGGGACAATTGGCTCTGCGAAGGCCCTTGAGTTTGGTGTCTTAGAGGGAGCCATGGCTTCTGTCTGCGTGGTAATAATTGGGATCGTTGTCGACTTGGTGGTAATCCCGTTTGCCCACTTTTTCATGTAATCGGAAAGTCGCCTTGGCGGCTTTTTTAATTTAGAAGGAGGGAGAAATAAGTGACCGCAAGGCTAAATGCAGAATTTGTTACTGACGTTCTTAACATGGTGGACTTAATTCCCACCGGGCGGGTTGCTAGTTACGGGCAGATTGCAAAGTTAATCTATCGACCCCACAATGCACGCCTGGTAGGCAAGGTGCTCGGCAAGTACGGTGGGAAGGGCCACCATCCCTGCCACCGGGTTGTCACCGCCAATGGTCGACTCGTTCCTGGATGGATTGACCAACGACCGATGCTGGAAGCGGAGGGGGTGCCATTTAAAGATGAGAACCACGTTGACATTAACCACTGCCGCTGGCAAGGACTCTAGTATTGGGCAACGTTGGCAAGCCCCGTGGCCGATTCCTGACCACGCCACTGTAAAACTAGAACACCGGGTCGGCTACCGGCAGGTTAAATATTGTTGGCGAGCTGGCAAGTGGCGGTACGAGGCTCGTTGGCATAGTCCGCTTCCTAAGGCGGCAATTATTACCTACCCGTGTTGGTGTCTTGAACGGATCCGCCCCGGCCATGGTTACGGTGAAACCGCCGTATCCCGGGTGGCACAGACTTGGGTTGCCGGCCGGTGGCTACCAACCCGTCAGGTTCGCTATTGGACAAAGCTGGCTAACCAGCACCCAACTGTTACAACACTTGAACTAGTCCGTGCTGCCCACCCAGCGGCAACGGTAAAATATTTCCCGGGAAATTTCCCCCAAGGAGCACATGATGGAAGAACAAGATAAAATTATTACCCTCTTAAAAAAGCTTGATATTAACTACCAACTAATTCAGCACCCGGCCGTTTATACCGCTGATGAGGCGGATAAGTACGTCCAGGCTTATAACTTTGCCCGGGCGAAGAACCTCTTTTTACGAAATAGTCGGGGCTTCTTTTTGGTGATGGTCGGTGACCAGCAACATTTGGACATGTACCAGCTCAAGCAGCAACTAGCGACAACCCGACTTTCTTTCGCCAAGCCGGCGGAACTTGAGCAGGAGTTAGGGATTTACCCCGGTGCGGTGTCACCGTTTAACCTGATCAATGACCACCAGTACCGGGTAACCCTCGTAATTTCACAACAATTGTTGGCTGAAAATTCCCTGGTTGGCTGCCATCCCAACGATAATACCGCAACGGTGGTCCTAAAATTTACGGACCTGTTAGCACTTATCCAACGGTGGGGAAATCCGGTCCGCATCCTTGACCTTGGTCCGCTTGCTTAATTTAATGAACCATAGGTAATGGATGAGGTGACTTTACGGTGCAAAAAAAGATTGCCCATTATGTTCCAAAAGTGGTAGAGTGAAAAGCGAGATATTATGATTGGGAGGGTGCTAGATGGCTGATAAATATGACCAAATCAAGTCAGCATTAAAAGAACCGGCGCTAAATGCCAAAATGTTTTCCTGCCGGTTTGGCTTGGAAGCTAAAAAGCATCGGGTACTAACCAATGGACGGGCGAGTCGGTACCCATATCCGGCAAACCTACGGACACGTCAGTACAATATTTACCTGAACTCGGGTTTTACGGATGACATGATTGACTTTGAGACGCCGCCGGTAGTGGGGAGCAAGCGGGCCGTAATTCACCTTAAGATGCTTGAGCAAATTATGATTGCGCACCTGCACAGCGATGAGCGACTATGGCCGTTGAGTATGGCGCCTGCCCCTCTCTATCAAAACGACCTGGACTATTTAACAACCGCGTTTACCCGGCCGTGGGACCAGGAGAACCACGATTACCTTGGTAAAAAGTATGGGATCGCAAAGGAAATTATGGGGGATGTCCACGTCAACTTTGGCCTTGATGATGACTTGATTGCCCAGCTCTACCAACGTTTCTACCAAGACGAGTACCCAAGTGCGGTTGATTTCCGCAACCACCTCTACTTCAAGCTGGCCCAGACCTACTACCTGTACCAATGGCTCTTTACCTACCTGTTTGGGGCTAGCCCGGTAACCGAGGACATGCCGGAGAGCTTTCCTGACAACTTGGAGTTACCAGTTCGCAGTATCCGGGCGAGTGAGTTCGGTGATGATAACATCGCTAGCGAACGGGTGACGTATAATTCGCTTGAGGAACACGTGGACCAGCTCCAATCCTTTATGGATGATGGCACCTTCTACAGCTTGAAAGAGTTCTTTGGACCGGTTCGTTTGCGGCGCCATAATCAAGATATGCGGGACCTCAAGGACTCCCTTGCCAAGGGGATTAACTACCTTGAGTTTCGTAACTTTGACCTTGACCCCCTGTCGCGGACGGGAATTAGTGATGATACGTTAAACTTCTTAGAACTGCTACTCTTAGATACCCTGGTATCACCACTTCCAGATAATCTGGCGGAACGTCTTGCCGCCGCCCGGAAGTTAAATAATGAGGTAGCCCTGCAAAAGCCGAAAGATGAAACTGACTGGATGAAGGATGCGGCGACGGCGTTGATTGATGAGCTGCAAAAGTTCGTGGAAGACTTCAATGCGCCTCGCGAGTACCGGCTCGCGTTGACCTTTGCTAAACGCCGGGTTGAAGATCCTGCTTTGACGATCAGTGGCCAGCTGGCTGACCGGATTGAAAACGGCAACTTACTTTCGTTTGGCTTGAAGATTGCTAATGATCGTTATACCAACAACATTAGTTACCAACATCCCCTCCAGGCGATCAGCAAAGAATGTTCAGATGACGTTCAACAGCTCCTGCGGGCCGCAATTGAGCTCGGGGTCGAATTTGAATTAGGTACTGACCAGGTCACACTTCACGTTGGCGACCATCAAGAGACCTATAATGCCCAGGCATCGCTTGACCTGGGTAAGGGGGCCCGGGAATTTGTTTTAAAGACCTTCTCAGAAGCCGTCCGTTTTCAAGAAGTACAAGAATAATTAACAAGGGACTACTGACCTCGGTCACGGTCCCTTCTTTATGAATTAGGGTGATTTTATGCGAAATATTGGAATTATCGGCTTGGGTCACGTTGGCCGGCTCCTCGCAAATGAGTTGGTAGTCACTGGGGCGGTTGATGAATTGACCCTGATTGACCAGGATGATGACCGCGCCTTAGCCGTACAAACGGACTTAACAGATGCGGAAACTGCACTGCCAACCCACCCGCAAATTGTCATTCAAGACTATGCGGCCCTCGCCCGGGCCCAGGTCCTGGTAGTGGCGGTTGGCCACAGTGCCTTAGAAAAGCAGCAACCAATGGCCGAGTTAACCGAAAGCGGTCAGGCGGTCATTAAAATAGCGGGGAAGGTAAAGCAAAGCGATTTTCGTGGCGTCGTCCTTAACTTGACCAACCCTAACGAGGCATTAACTGCCTTCATCCAACAGCAATTCTTCCTGCCAACCAAGCAGGTGATGGGGATTGGAACGGTGTTAGAAACGGCCCGGATGCGGCGGGCAGTTGCCCAGGCGGCCCACCTGTCGTCAGCCAACGTTACCGGCTTCGTTTATGGTCAACATGCGGGGCGGCAGGCGTTTGCCTGGTCAACGGTGCGGGTCAACGGCCAGGACCTATCCACGACCATTAATGGTTACCAGTTAGACGAAAGTAAGCTGAAGGTACAGGCTAACCTGAGCAGCTGGTATACGTTGAATGGCCTGGGCTACAACGTCAGTGCGGTGGTGGCCTGGAGTAAGCGGATAATTGCGGCCATTTTAGATGATGAACAGCTGGCCCTGCCGGTGGCAATCTATCAACCACAATATTCGACTTACGTCAGTTTCCCGGCCTTAATTGGTCGCCAGGGGGTGGGTAACCTCCTCTTACTCAACCTGTTGCCGGTAGAAGAGATGGCCGTTAAAACCGCGGCCAGTGCGATTAACCAGCAATTAACAGTACTACAAGACTTAGCAAAAGAAGGAAAAGCAGATGACAATTAAAAGATTAGCAATTTACTGTGGCGCTTTAAATGGCAAGGATAAACATTACTTAGTTGCGGCTGAAAAGATCGGCGAATGGTTAGCGGCTCACCAGATTGAACTGGTTTATGGTGGTGGCCAGCATGGCCTAATGGGGGCCGTGGCTCGTGGCACCCTGGCTAATGGTGGTATTGTCCACAGCGTGTTAACCCAAAAGCTTTATGATCGGGGAGTAGCACTTGATGGGGTAACTGATCGCCAGATTATGCCCAACATGGACCGGCGCAAGGAGAAAATGATGGCGATGGCTGATGGAATGGTAGCGATCCCCGGTGGCCTAGGCACCCTGGAAGAAATTAGTCAGGCGGCCTCCTGGGTGACCATTGGTGATAACGCCAAGCCTGTGGCCTTTTACAACTACCAGGGCTTTTATGACGAACTAAAAAAGCAACTGGTTAAGATGAACCAAGCTGGCTTTTTGGAAGATTTATACTTAAATCACATTTACTTTGGCGATAGCATGGATGGAATCCTTCAATTCATGGAGCGCTACCAGGTACCCCACCACCGGACCTACGATAAATAATTTTAAAATAAAAAAAACGCTGTTTAGCAGCGCTCCAAGATTATTGTACTGGTTGAATTGTGTAAACTTGATCATCAGCTTCATCCGTCAGTGAAACGGGCCGTTGTTCGTTTGCCCGGATCGTAATGTGGTAGCCGAACTTATCGAGGAATACTAATTTATCAGTCTTAATTTGTTGAACGGTGGCCGGAATGACCTGGTTATCAATTCCGAGCTTTAATTCGGGAGAAATGGTGATACGATGTGACCGGTCACGTTCCTTATCATAATATTGCCAAGTACCAGTGTAAAAAATTGGCAGCGCATTGGTAGTGCTACTCTTCTTCGCGCGGCTGAACCCCAAGGTACTGCTGAGCCCAGCCATCAGTCCCGCGCCGAAAAGTAACATTCCTTTTTTCTTCATATTCCATCGTCTCCTCAAGTAAGTATATGATAAGTCATTTAACTTCACGATTTATTATACACACATTTGTGTTATGGAAAGATTTCAATTCTGTTAAAAACAAGAAATAATTGGTAAAATTAATTGTAACGAACGTATCTAAGATAAAGGAGAGAGTAGAATTTATGCTTAAGTTAGGAATTATCGGGACTCACATTATTACTGATCAGATGTTAGACGCCGCTAAGACGACTGGCAAGTATAAGCTGACGACGGTCTACTCACGGACCCTGGACCGGGCAAAGGAATTTGGTCAGCCGTACGGGGCCACCGAGTTTTACGATGACCTGGACCGTTTCTTCAGCGACGGAGATTTCGATGTTGTCTACGTAGCATCACCTAATAGCTTGCACTACCAACAGGTTCGTAAGGCCATTGAAAATGATAAGTTTATCATTGTTGAAAAGCCATCCTTTGCGAACCCGGCCGAGTTCAGTGCCATTGAATCTCTTCTTGCGGCCCACCCGAAAGCCCGCTTAGTTGAAGCGGCTCGTCACATCCATACACCGCTGTACCAAAAGGCAGTTGAAAAGGTTGGCGAGATGAAGGCGCATCACTGTCAGGGGGCAACCATCACGGTGATGAAGTATTCCTCCCGGTATGATAAGGTGCTGGCTGATGATCAACCGTACCCCAACATCTTTACCCTGGACTTTGCCGGTGGTGCCTTGATGGACCTCGGGGTTTACGCTGTTTACGGCGCCGTGACCCTGTTTGGCGAACCGGACACGGTTGTTTACTATCCAACCCTTGCAAAGTCCGGTGTTGATGCCAAGGGGGTGGCAATTTTGAACTATGACCACTTTACCGTCACCCTGAACTTTGGGAAGACCGCTAATTCTTACCTGCCATCGGAAGTCTATGGCCTCAAAGATACCCTGGTCTTTGATAGCATCTTTGAGACTAAGCAGGTAACTTACTACGATGCTGATAAGAGGGCCCACCCACTAGAAGCACCCGTTGAAAAGAACTCAATGACGGATGAAATGAATGATTTTGCGGCCCTCTTCAATAACCCTGATGACCCAGCCGAGATGAAGAAGTACCAGCATTGGATGGACCTGGCCCGGACAGTTAACTCCGTAATGTACTCGCTTCGTCAGTCCGCGAGCCTGGTTTTCCCAGCAGACAATGATCAAGAATAGGATGATAATATTTGATCGAACAATTTAAAGAACACTTTGACAAGCTGTACCAACAGCCAACAGCGATTCAAGCGGCCGTTGAAAAAGCCCTGCAGACCGATGAATCCGTTTTAGGGATTGCACCGACGGGATCGGGGAAGACATTGGCTTTCACCTTACCGTTGTTACCGAAGGTGATGCCGGGGTCAGGGACCCAGATCCTGGTCCTGTCACCTTCACAGGAATTGGCCCTACAGACTGCCCGAGTAATGCGGGAGTGGGGGGCGATCCTGGGTGTTAAGGTGCAATCACTGACTGGTGGGGCCAACCTTCGCCGGCAGGTCTTGCACCTTCATAAGCACCCTGATGTCGTAGTCGGTACCCCGGGCCGGGTTCTCCACATGTTGGATAACCACCACCTTAAGTTAGGTCACCTCCAGACCCTGGTAATTGATGAAGCCGATGACCTCCTGCAAGATGACACCTTGGCAGTTGTGGAAGATATTGAGCGCGCGACCCCATTGAGCACCCAGCTGGCCTTTTTCTCCGCCACGATGTCTCCAGTATTAGACCAGCTAAACGTGATGTTTGGCCGGGACATTGTCACCTTTGATGTGCGGGATACTGATCATTCGCGGGGGCCGGTCCAAAATGTCTACTTGGCGGCACGAACTAATGCTCAAAAAACCGCAACCCTGCGGCGTCTGGCTAGCATGAAGGACTTTCGGGCCTTAGTATTCTTCAACAGCACCCGGACCCTACACTATGCTGCGAGTCGCCTTCGTCATGAACACGTAGCCGTGGGAACGCTGGGTGGTCGGCAACGACAGACCGAACGTGAGAAGGCCATGCGGATGTTTCGGAAACGCCAGATTAAGTTGTTGCTAACCACGGACTTAGCGGCCCGGGGGTTAGATATTCCTAAGCTACCGGGGGTCGTTAACTTTGATTTGCCGACAGCGGTAAATACCTATGTTCACCGGGCGGGCCGGACTGGCCGTCAGGGTGAACGAGGAATAGTCATTAACCTCGGGGATGACCACGACATTCGTGACCTTAGGAAGTTAATCCGGGACCTCGACGTGGATCTAAAGCACTTCTACATTAGTCAGGATCACCTGACGGACCAAAAGCCGGTTGCTGGTGAACAAGTGGTGCCATATACTAAGAAGGCCAACCGCTACCTGCAAAAAGAACAGCTTACGGGTGACGCTAACCTCCGCAAGTCGGTTGATAAGACCTTTGCTGGTTTTTCCAAGCCCAAGAAGCGGCGCCACAAGAAGAACCGGAAGAACAAGGGGATCCGTCTTAAGCACCGGCGGAAAAATTCATAATAAAAAGAATATTACCGCTTTACCTTCTGAAGGGGAAATGCGATAATATTCTGTGTTTGGTCCCATAGCATAATTGGATAGTGCATCCGCCTCCTAAGCGGTCGATTCCGGTTCAAGCCCGGATGGGATCATTAATAAAACGACTGGTGAACCGTTTGGTTCTCACCAGTCGTTTTTTCGCTATCTGAAAAAATTCACAATTCTGGTGTACAATTAAAATAATTATAAGTGTGAAGGAGTGATTGTGGTGCAAACACCATACCGCGTAATGGTCTTGTTTGGTACCCGGGCCGAGGCATTAAAGCTGGCCCCGATTATTAAAAGAATGCAGGGTGATCCAACAACCTGGCGGCCCGTAGTCGTTGTAACATCCCAGCCCCGACAAGCGCAGCTCCTTCAACAGGCAATTGACTACCTGGAAATTTCAGTGGACTTTGACCTTACCCAGCCGGCAGAAAAAGTGGGGCAACTGGTTGAGGAACTGAGTCAACTACTCCATAACCTTAATAATGTAATTAACGCTAGCCAGCCCGACATGCTACTGGTGGTTGGTGATGCCGCAACAACCCTTGCGGCGAGCCTCGTAGGCTTTTATCACCACTTATTAATTGGCCACGTTGAAGCAGGGTTGCGTACCTATGATAAGCAGTCCCCATTTCCGGATGAGATGCATCGGCGACTGACCGATGATTTGGTGGACCTTTACTTTGCACCAACGACCCGGGCACGGGATAACCTATTGGCTGAACACCACTCCGCGCAACAAATTTACGTAACTGGCAATACCGCGATTGACATGGTGAACCGGGTCTTAGACCAGGATTTTTCGAGTCCTTTGCTCCGGCAGTTGCCGGCTGACCACCGGGTAATTGTGCTTACGATGAAGCGGCCGGAAAGTATTGGCGAACCAATGCGACAAGTTTTCCACACCATGCGTGATATTGTTGAAACTAACCCAGATGTCGAACTAGTTTACCCGGTGATCCCGAATCCGGAAGTCCTAGCAATGGCGAGTGAGGTTTTTGCTAAACACCCGCGGGTCCACTTGGTTAAACCATTGGATTATCATGACTTTCTCAATTTGGCGGCACGTAGCGACCTCATTATTACCGACTCGGGTAGCATCCAAGAAGAAGCACCGGCGCTGCACAAACCAGTTTTACTTTTGCGGGATAAGACCGAACGTCAAGAGGCTGTTGATGTTGGTGCCGTTAAGATCGTGGGGACCGACCCGACTAGTATTCAGCAGGTCGTATTTGAATTATTAAATAACCACCGGGTGTATAAGCGAATGGCTGAGGCGGCTAACCCGTTTGGGGATGGGGAGGCCAGCAAGCGTATCCTTGCAATCATTAGTCAATACCTGGCTAAGACTAAATAATAAAATGGTTACCAATGACAAAATTGCTGTCGTTGGTAACCATTTCCTTATTTATGTTCGATTTGCCGGTTGTCTTTAAAGATTAACCACTTCGAGAAGACGTAGTTGGCAACGATAACGATTACGTTATCAATTACCTTAACGACAAACTGGCCGATAGGATCTTTGAAGCCCAACAGGGAAATACCGATAAAAGTAATTGCCATATCAATTACCAGGGTTAGTGCGCGGTAAAAGAAGAAACGTAGTAATTCGGCGATAAAGTCGCTGACGGTGGTGTAGTGGGAGCCAAATACCCAAACCTTATTGGTAAAGTAGGCGACCAGCACCGAAATGAACCAGGCGATTACCGTGGCAACTTCATAATTCCAATGAATGCCGGAACTAAGGACCTGGAACGTAATCAGGTTAACAGCCGTGGTAACAACGCCCCAAAAAAGGTAGGCAATGATGCTCTTGTACTTTTTCCAGAGTTGCTTAATCATTGATTTCTTTTGCCTTATTAACCAGTTCTTCTGCAAAATGATCTAGCTTTTTGACGTCGTCTTCTTCTGGCGCAAGGTTAATGTGGACATTATCACTCCCCTTAGTGGCACCAGTACTTTCAAAGACCTTACCGAATTCGTCAACAGCCTTGCAGAAGTCGTCACCGTAGAAGGTGTCGCCAGAACCAGCGACCCCGAAGACCTTACCAGCGAGGTCTTCTTCTTTTAGATCATCGTAGAAGTCCATCCCTTCATCAGGGAGGGCACCTTCATCGTAAGTGTATGGACAAACAACGCAGATATCAACGTCTTCAAAGTCGGCTGGATCAGCCAGTGAAATTTCATTCATCTCAACGTCAACGTCACGGTTCTCCAGTGATTCGGTTACCAGGTCGGCAACGTCTTCGTTGTTACCCGTGATGGTTGCGTAAACTACGAGTGCTTTCATTAGTTTTGCCTCCAATATATTAGTCGCTTTTTAGTATAGCATGCTTTGCAAGTTTAATGGCAGTGATAGTGGTATACTATTAAGGATAGAATGTCAAAAAGGAGATCCGAGAATGATTACATTAAAGTCACCACGCGAAATTGAAGCGATGGAAAAAGCCGGTGCTGCGCTTGCCGGCATGCATATTGGGATCCGCGAGTTCATTAAGCCCGGGATTTCTAGCTGGAAGATTGAAGAATTTGCCCGGAAGTACTTTAAGGCGGCCGGCGCAAAGGCGGAACAAATCGGCTTTGAAGGTTACAAGTACGCTACCTGCGTCAGTGTTAACGACGAAATTTGCCACGGCTTTCCCCGGAAGAACCTTATCTTAAAGAAGGGCGACCTGGTCAAGGTTGATACCGTGGTTAGTGTCGATGGCTTCTTTAGTGATTCCTGCTGGTCATACGCCGTTGGTGAAGTCAAGCCCGAGATCCAAAAACTGATGGACGTTACCAAGAAGGCACTTTTTATGGGAATTGACCAGTGTGTACCGGGTAACCGGATTGGTGATATTGGGGCGGTTATCCAACACTATACCGAAGATGAAAATGGCTATGGTGACGTGCGGGAATTTGTTGGTCATGGTATTCAACCAACGATGCACGAAGACCCAATGGTACCGCACTATGGTGAACATGGTCAGGGCCTTCGCCTTAAGAACGGCATGACGATTACGGTTGAACCAATGATCAACACTGGTACCTGGGAGGCCGACACCAGTGACCCAAGTGGGTGGCTGGCTAAGACCGCTGATGGTGGCTGGAGTTGCCAGTATGAGCACACCCTGGTAATTACTAACGACGGTCCAAAGATCCTGACTTCCCAGGATCCAGAAGCGGATGCTAAGTACTTGTATGATGATAATTATGCCCAATATCTGGAACACTACGGAAAAATTGCCCGGGAAATAGCAGAACAGTTTAAATAATCGCATTAACTAATAATGAGCACCCTATGTCATTTTGTGGCGTAAGGTGCTCATCTTTATTTTAAAACTAAATTAGGCCCTATTCGTCTTCAGCCATCCCCTGAGCGGTTTCGGTACCATCGGGGTTAGTGGTGCCGCTTTTTACACCGTCCTTAATTTGGAGGTAGGTTACGTAGGCGTTGGCATCGGAGTAGTATTCCGGATCTGATTTATCGGTAATCCATCGACCGCCGTTCTTGAAGGCAGCGGCGCGCTCTTCAGCATCAATTGCGTCACTAGAATTATTATTGCTGCTCTGGTTATCGGTGTTGCTCTCACTATCGTTGTCGTTATCCGGTTCGGTAAAGCCGTTTTCTTGAATTTCCTTTTGCTGGGACTCTTTAGCGGCCTTAAAGAGGTCCATGAAATCATTTTTGGTCATTTCAGTTTTTTGATAGCTATCCTGATCCCATTCAAAGCTGGCGTCCTTGGCCGTTCCCTTGGTGGTTAGCCGGGAACCAGACTTCTTCATAATCAAGGTATAGTGGTCCTTATCGTGGATACTGGTAAGTTTGAGCTTGAACCGATTTTTACTGATTCGTTTCCAAGTACCGCGCTCGGCATCGCCATAGTTTCCTTCATCACTATCACCCGTTTCCGGCTGGGCTAGCAAGAGCGTGCCGTCTTTTTTAAAGTAGAAATAATTTGGTTGGTCCCGTCCCTGATCGTCTTGTGGTGTGTCCTTGGCCGTTTCCTTATAAACACCACTGAGCTGCTCTGGCCGCTTCTTCGTGGTGGTCGTGGAACCACCTTTACTACAGGCGGTGAGCACCAAGGTGAATACTACCAAGAAGGCAGTTAGGTAAATAAATTTTTTTCGCATTAGAAATAATTCTCCCAAAGATTACAGAAAGTTCTTATTTTATACCTTTTACCCCGGAAAAAGCAATTTATGAAGCAGTGAAAGATTATGCACCTTGACCAATGTATCTTTATACAGTAATAAGACGGATAAAGGCTATTACGCTTCTTCAATATGCATAAATCGCTACTGAATTATGTATATTATCATTAGAATCTGATTAAAAATTAATATTTATTGTTTTATTATGCAGTTAAGAGGCCTATACTTAATCCTGTTATTATTTTTTAGTCAATTATTTGGAGGGCATAAGAATGGAAGAGCAGAGTAATAATCAAAAAGTTATTACTACCTTCGGCCTGGTAACGATGATCATTACCGCTATCTTTGGTTTTGGGAATGTTTCAAACGCTTACTTGCAAATGGGTTACGGTAGTATTATCTGGTACGCACTAGCGGGGATTTGTTTCTTCTTCCCGTGTGGCTTAATGATGGCCGAATATGGTTCGACCTTTAAGGAAGCCAAGGGGGGAATTTATTCCTGGTTGGCCGGTTCCGTTGGTGAACGGGTTGCCTTTGTCGGGACCTTCGTATGGCTAGCATCCTGGATCGTTTGGATGGTTTCGACCGCTTCACGGATTTGGATCACCTTTTCCGCGTTGATTTTCGGTAAGGATACTACCCAGCAATGGCACGCCTTTGGGCTGGATTCAACCCAGTTCATTGGGGTGTTGGGGATCATCATGATCTTGGTTGTCACCTACCTTAGTTCCCGGGGGATTAACTCGATTGCTAAGGTTGGCTCAATCGGGGGGATCTTTACGATTGCTGTCAACATTATTTTCGTGATCGTTAGCTTTATTGTCCTGATCGCCAAAAAGGGCGCTTTAGCCCAGCCAATCCATGGGGCTAGCACCCTTATTACGTCACCTAACCCGCAGTTTCAAACGCCGATTGCCATTATTTCATTCGTCGTTTATGCCATTTTCGCTTATGGGGGGATGGAATCACTCGGGTCCGTTACTGATAGCATGAAGAACCCGGAAAAGACTTTTCCTAAGGGGTTAATTATTGCCAGCATCTTTACTATCGGTGCTTATGTATTAATGATCTTCATGCTCGGTTGGTCGGTTAACTACCAACGCGACCTAACCAAGAGCAGCGTTAACCTGGGGAACGTTACCTACGTCGTCTTCAACTACCTCGGTGTGGCCTTAGGGAACTCATTAGGCTGGTCACACGCGGCGGCATTGTCGGCCGGGGTAATCATGACCCGGATCGTGGCCCTGGCTCAAACCTTGGGCTTCCTTGGTGCCCTATTTATCCTGATGTACTCACCAATTAAGGCCTTTATTTTGGGGTCGAACCCGAACTTGTGGCCAAAGAAGTTAACTAAGCTCAACAAGGCTGATATGCCTGCTAATGCCATGTGGCTTCAGGCAATCATCGTTTGTGTGATTATCTTCTTGGTTGCCTTTGGTGGTTCAGCAGCACAAAAGTTCTACCTGATCTTAACTGATATGGCCAACGTTTCGGCAACCTTCCCATACATCTTCCTGATCGGTGCCTTCCCATTCTTTAAGGCCAAGAAGAACCTAGACCGGCCGTTTGTGGCCTTTAAGAACCGTTTCTGGACGAATGTCCTGGTCGTCTTTGTGGAATTAATCTTAATTGTTGGGATTGTCTTCACCTTCATCCAACCACTGACGGAGGGTGACTACCAGACTGCCATCTGGACGTTGGCCGGGCCAATCTTCTTTGCAGTTGTGGCCTTGATCTTTTACCAGGTTGCGGTTGCGAAGGGCAAAGTTCAAAAGTAAAATTAAGAAATTGTAATATTAAAAGGGTCTGGTGACACGAGCGTCACCGGGCCCTTTCTGCTATAATAGCCCTATATTGTTTTAGGGAGTAACATAGTGAAAAACGAACCGGGAAAAATGAAGAACTTTGTGCTGCTGTTTATGCGGCACTTTTCAATGGCCCAAATTTCTAGTTCGGCGGCGATGCTAGCCTACTATACGCTGTTATCGATTTTTCCCGCTGTCCTGGTAGTGGGGAACTTACTGCCAATGGTGGGAATTGATGCGAACACCGTTTTGAGCTACTTGCAGACGGCGGTACCTTCATCGGTCTATAGCTTTATTAAGCCATTGATCTTTGACTTCCTCCAGCGGGGAAACGGTGGCCTGCTGACAACGGGGGCCTTGATTGCCCTTTGGTCGACCAGTCAGGGAATTGCGGCCTTCCAACGGTCAGTCAACTTGACCTATGGTGTTGCCCGTAACCAGAACCCGGTCATTAACCGGGTCGTCTCCTTTATCTGGATGATTGTCGTCCTGGTGGTAATCTTTTCGATCGTTTTCCTATACGGGTTCGGCGAGCAAGTGTTGAATGGCATCCAGCCCTTCTTCCAGTTTAGCCGGCGCTATATTTCAATCTTTAGTTCACTTCGCTGGCCGGTAACGTTGGCGGTTCTTTTCTTAGCACTGACCCTGTTGTATTATTTCGTACCCAATGCCAAGGTCCGTCTCCGCTATGCGGCTACGGGGTCATTTATTGCGGCCCTTTTATGGATGGGACTATCGCGGCTCTTTTCCTACTACACGATCTTCTTCCGTCATGGGGTCACCTCCTACCGGACGATCGGGGCCTTCATCGCGATGATGATTTGGTTGGATCTGTCCGGTTATGTAATTATGCTGGGGGCGGTAATTAATGCCACTTTGCAAGAAGCCCACGAAGGGGTACTACAAGAGCGTAAACACTTCTGGCAGCTGGTCGACGCGGAAGAATGGCTAAAGAAAAAGGAACATCATAAAAAGGGAATGTAGTTTTACATTCCCTTCGTTAGGCTTAGCTATGCAGTTTGGTGGTCATCATTGAAGATCACGGTTGAGACGGTGTCGACGTACTTGGCGGCCACCGGGGTGACGTACAGATTTTCGTCGCCCTTAGCGAAAGCGTTGGCGGTCGCAATGTTTTGCATTGCCTGACGGACGACCTCTGCTGAGAGGTTTTCGCTAGCGTAACTGAGCTTTAAGAGGTGTTTCTTGCCAAGGCTGCCCTTGAAAGTTAAATTAAGAGTCTTCATACGGGGGAAACTTCCTTTCTAAAATTTATTCGGCGATGAATTCTTCGGTTGTGATAATGTTGCTATCAGTGCACTTTTCGGTGGTCAAACTTTCCATGGCAGTGGTAATTAGGTCAAGCTGTTCACTGGTCAACCCATTGGCGACGTTATTTAAGAGGTGCTTAGCGCCCTTCGGATGTTTGTCACCGACGAGGGTTAGTTGTAGCTTAGCAGACTTGAATTGGCGTTCCATACTCATGTTGAGCACTCCTTTGTTTATTATTTGGTAAGTGGTGATCACTGCTTACACTTACATAAACGAATGGGCGGCGAAAAAATGAAGGAGAAATTAAAAAATGGCGAAGATTTCTAAAATTACGGCACAGCAGCGGCGGGGTCGCTATAATGTGTACTTGAATGGTAAATATACCTTCCCAGTCGCCGAAAGTGTCCTGGTAAAATTCCGCCTAATGAAGGGGCAGGAGCTAACTAAGGAGCAGGTGACGGCGATTACTACCGCTGACCAGCAAGCTCAGGCATATGCACAGATCCTCGACTACCTGTCCTACCAGATGCGGTCGGAAAGTGAAGTTATCAAAAAGCTCCATACTTTAGAAACACCAGACGAGTTTGTAGAGCCAATCATGGCCAAGCTCCGTGCCCGTCGGTTGGTGGATGACCACCAATACGCGCTGTCGTATGTGCAGACAATGATGACGACCAGCTTGAAGGGGCCGGCAGTGATTCGCCAGCACCTCCGGCAAAAGAAGGTTGGTGAAAATGACATCGCGGCGGCGCTACAAAACTTTACCGCTGCTGACCAGCTGGCCAATGCTAGTAAGTTGGCAAAGAAACTGTACAAGCGCTACCGCAACCAGCCGACCTTCCGTCAGGAGCAAAAGGTGCGGCAAGGACTCATGACAAAGGGGTATTCTGGTGATATCTTTGACCAGATTAAAGACCAGGTGGCACCAGAAGAAGACCCGGACCAGCAAGCGGACCTACTAGCGGACCAAGCCGTTAAGGTCTGGCACCGGTACCGGCGCTACACGGGGGCCGACCGGGAGCGTCGCTTTAAGCAGGCGATGTTTCGTAAGGGCTTTGACCTCGATGCCGTTCAGCGCTGGCTGGCGGAAAATGAGGAGGGTCTTTCCTAAGCGCGGGTTTACTGGTATGATTAATAAGATATATTACTAATTGATATAGAAGAGAACTAACAATGAAGATTCACATTAATGAACAAAAGCTAAATCACCAATATGGCTACCGAATCATTAAGCGCCTGTTCGACATGGTTGCTTCCTCAATTGCGGTAGTCTTGTTGAGTCCACTCTTTTTAATTATTGCTATTTGCATTAAGTTGGACGATCCTAAGGGCCCAGTATTCTATTCACAAACCCGGGTCGGCAAGGATGGTCGACAGTTTAAAATGTTTAAATTTCGGTCAATGGTTAATAATGCTGATGAATTATTGGCTGAACTTCGTAGTAAAAATGAAGTTAATGGTGCAATGTTTAAAATGAAAAACGACCCCCGTATTACTCGGGTAGGACGTTTCATTCGAAAGTACAGTCTTGATGAACTACCCCAGCTAATTAACGTAATTGGTGGTTCAATGAGTATTGTCGGTCCGCGGCCACCGCTGGTGAATGAAGTAGAGCAGTACACTGACTATGACAAGCAGCGGCTAATGGTTAAGCCCGGTGCCACCGGGATGTGGCAGGTTGGTGGTCGAAATGATGTTGATTTTGATGAGATGGTTAAACTAGACCTGACCTACATTCAAGAACGTTCAGTATGGTTAGACCTTAAGATCATGTTTGAGACGGTTAAGGTTATGATTATACCGAACGGCGCATACTAACTTAGATTGGAGAAAGATAGTGGAAGTTAAAGTATTAGTAGCGGCACACAAGAATTATGCAATGCCGAAGGATGACCTTTATTTACCGGTATTTGTCGGTAAGGAGCTTCATCCGGATGTCAATCATACGTTCCAGGGTGACAATACTGGGGATAACATTTCTACCAAGAATCCAACTTATAACGAATTGACGGCGATTTACTGGGGATGGAAGAACCTCGACCTGGATGCGATGGGGTTAGTCCACTACCGGCGTTACTTAAGTATGAATCACCGTAAAGACTTAGATAGTGTACTCTCAAGAGAGCAGGCCGAGTCCTTGCTAGCGGATCATGACATTATTTTGCCGCCGAAGCGCCGGTACTTTATTGAAAGTAATGAGTCGCACTACCTCCATGCCCACCACCATGAGCCCTTTGAGGTAATGCGGGAGGTAATTAAAGAAGACTATCCAGAATACTTACCATCATTTGAAAAGGTTGCTAAGCGGACTTGGGCCCACATGTTTAATATGTTTGTGATGAAGCGTGAACCGTTAAATGAATATTGCACCTGGATGTTTAAGGTGCTAGCTAAGGTAGAACAACAGACAGATATTAGTAGTTACTCAGACTATGAAAAACGGGTCTATGGATTTTTAAGTGAGTTGCTACTAGATACCTGGTTAGATCAGCATCCACAGTACTCAACGGTGGAAGTTAAGTACGTCTTTATGGAACATACTAACTGGTTTAAAAAGGGTGGTAAGTTCCTCCTTCGTAAGGTTACCGGCCATCCTTAATTAGTAAATAGGAGGTCAGTTGTGGTGGAAAAGCTATCGATTGTCGTGCCGTGCTATAACGAAGAGGAATCGGTACCATTATTTTACCCAGCAGTGGAGAAAGTTGTTCGTCAGATGCCGGTAGAGACCGAGTACTGGTTTATTAACGACGGTTCGGCAGATAATACTTTGAAAGAGTTAAGAAAGCTCCACCGCCAAGATCCCCAACGGGTCCACTACGTTTCATTTTCACGTAATTTTGGGAAAGAGGCGGGACTATACGCTGGGTTGGAAGCCGCCACTGGGGACTATGTAGTTGTGATGGACGTTGACCTACAAGACCCGCCTGAATATTTGCCGGTAATGTATAAGGAAATTTCAACTGGCGAATATGACTGTGTGGGGATGCGACGGACGGATCGCAAGGGCGAAGCACGGTTTAAGTCCTTCCTCAGTAACCAGTTTTATAACGTCATTAACAAGGTATCAGATACCAAGATTGTTTCCGGCGCCCGTGATTACCGGATGATGACCCGGCAGATGGTCGATGCGGTTCTTTCACTAAAGGAATACAACCGCTTTTCAAAGGGGATCTTTAACTGGGTTGGCTTTAAGACTAAGTACTTACCCTATAAGAATGTTGAACGGGTCGCCGGAACGACGGATTGGTCGATGTGGAAGCTATTTAAGTATGCCATTGATGGGATTACTGATTTCTCCGAAGCGCCCTTAGCAATTGCTACCTGGATTGGTGGCCTTTCCGCTTTCATTGCGGTCATTGGTATTATTGTAGTGGTTGTCCGCCACTTTATTGCACCAAACGGTAGTGCCTTTGGCTGGGCCTCAATGGTTTGCATTATGTTGTTTATCGGCGGCATCCAGCTTTTTTGTTTAGGGATTGTTGGTCGTTATATTGGTAAAATTTACATACAGACGAAGCAACGACCGATTTATATTATTAAAGAAAAAAAGTAAAGTAGGTTTATAATATGAAGACTTCAATTGTAATGTCTACGTATAACGGAGAAAAATATATTGTAGATCAACTTGACTCTATAAGAAAGCAATCAAGAATGCCGGATGAAGTCCTTATTTTTGATGATTGTTCAACGGATCGTACCGTTAATATTGTCACAAATTATATTCAGGATAATAATCTTAAAAACTGGAAAATTAAAGTGAATACCCAAAATAAAGGTTGGCGTCAGAACTTTATGGACGGTATGTGGTCATCGTCTGGAGATGTCGTTTTTCCCTGTGATCAAGATGATATTTGGCTACCCGATAAAATTGCCAAAATGACAAAGATAATGGAAGAACACTCACAAGTACAATTATTAGCTTCAAATTATATTGAATTTTTTGATGATGGTAAAAATTTTCTGCGATTAGCGCAATACCGACTCCATATTCCCCACCAGCTCCGATA
>DHKFJ23503__coassemble_782_pt1 | contig 19982 bp, 21 predicted proteins | sample DHKFJ23503__metabat2_low_PE_016 | metagenome-assembled genome bin DHKFJ23503
ACTTAGAATAATTTAAGATACTGGCAAGTGAACGGTTGAAAATCGCGTCCGGCTTTTGTCCATAGGAATTCTCAAAGGCAGCAGTGATGATCCCCACGATCATCATCGATTGGAGATGCGTGTGGAACTGGTCCGCATCGCGCTGGCACTGGAAGACATCCTGTGACCCCTGGATCGCCACCGGCTCCTTGCGCATCCCCAATCGCCGCATCTCGGCCTCGATATTTTGTAGTTGGTACTTACTAACTAGCTCAGCCGCTGCCAAGATCCGGACAAAGCTACTATAACAGGCATCGATACAGAGCTGGAAGGAATCATGGCCATTGTTTAAGGTCAATAGGACCCGCTGCCGTTCCTTAGAATAACTCTTTGAGTCAATGAAGTGGGCGTTGTAATAAACCACGTGCGGGTTACTAGCCCCCTGACTCGGTACTAACCGGTAGTGTCCCGCAATTAATCCCTGAGTCTGGCAGTGAACCAGGGCATAGTAGACATCCATCTCATAGCCGTGAATCTGATAATACTGGCTAAACTCTCTGAGGCACGCCGCCAGGCTCGTTTTAACTACCAATAATTGGCCAGCCAGCGTCAACACCAATGTCCGCTGGTCATCATACGCCGTCAGGGCCAGACAGTTGTCAAACCGGGGCTGGAAACCTTCCACCTCCCTGGTCACCTCCAGCGTCGCAATATCACCAAAATCAAATACTTCTTTATATAACACAAAGACCCCCCAATTCAAACCGCAAACTATTGCTTTTTCTCATTAAATTTGTAAGCGCTTGCGCGAATATTAAGATATCAAGAGAATTCACCCCCGTCAACACCTTTTTTCGGGCCGTTAGTGCTATTTTATCGTTCGCTCAGCTAGTGCCTAGTCACTACAATGGGTGGTACTCAAGAGCTCTTGAGAATTAACCAGAAGGGAAATTCTCAATATGACAACGCAAAAAATTAACCAAGGACTAGAAGAACTGTTTAGCGATAAGCAAATTGGGATCATCTACGGGGTCCTCAAGCGGCTCCACGTCTCCCCGTTCAGTAGTAACTACGACGACCTCTTTCAAGAGGGCTGCCTCGCCTACGCAACCGCCTATGCTGACTTTGTCACCCGGTCCCCAAAGCCCGGTGCCAGCTTTTTAGCCTTTGCCTACCAGCGGGTCTACTGGCGCCTGCTCGACCTCCTGCGTCGTGACCAGCACGCCAGTGAACTCCAGGACTTTTCACTCGATGCTGACCCCCTCACGGAACCAGGCCAGGCCGACGCGGCCCTCACCCGGGTCCTCAACGTCGCCTACTTTACCGAACTGGCCCGCCACTGTTCACTTAACCAGCGCCGCTACCTCCACGCCTGCCTCTGCCACCAGCTCAGTGACCGGCAGATCGCCGACCATTACGGCGTCAGTCCAGCGGCCGTCTACCAGTGGAAACGCGGGCTGATTGCAAAGGCCCGCCAGCTCGACTACAATGAAGGGAGATTTGGGGTGACAAAATGACGAAACACCAACGACGAGTCCATACCCACTGGCTCAACATTCGCTATGCCGGTGAGGACGAGGATGATGGCTGTGCTAACGAGCTGAGCTTCTATGCGCAGCCTACCACGAACCGCTTGCAGCTCCTCCTCACCAACGTCGACTTTCAAAAACAGGGCCATGACAATACCTTTAGCCTGGGCCGGGATGACGCCCAAGCACTGGCTAAGTTCCTGACGTCCTGGCTGAAGGAGAACTAAAGGTAATCCTGTCTGCATAAACAATAACCTCCAGTGAAAAGGCCTAAACCTTTTCACTGGAGGTTATTCATTTTAAATTACGCGCTCTTCTTCCCGACCGCGTCGGCCAGGACGTGCCAGTATTCAATCAAGAGCTGCACGTCAATCATCGTCAGCATCTCCACGTCCAGCTGGTTAAATTCAGCCAACTGCTGGTGGAGGCGGAAGGGAAAGTCATTAATCTTCATGACCGGCTGGTGGAGGTCCACCGGTGGTAACTGGTCAATCACCTGCTTGGCAAAGTCTTGGGCGACCCCATAGTATAAGAAGGCCATCGGATTACTTAGTCCCAGCCCAATCTGGCGGGCCTCTTCACGGTGCTGGTCAAACTTGGCGTACCAAGCATTCATCCCCCGCCAATATTTGTCCGCCATGACCCGACTGCGCTCATCGGCCCACGACATCGGTAGGTTATTGAGTGCCTGCCATTGCAATAGTAATTCGGCGTATAGTGACTGGTAACGGCCCCCCGCATCCATATGATAAGTTTCAACAAACTCGCCCAGGGCGGCTATTAACTGTTCAGGTTGCATTTGTTTCATTGATTTCACCTATTATTTTCCGTGACTAAAGTACTGTGCTGCTTTAATTGCTTGCTGCCACCCGGCGTAAATCCGGTCAGCTTCTTCTGGCGCCATTTGCGGTGCAAATTCATCACCAATCTTCGACAGGCGCCGCAACTCCTCCTGGTCATTCCAGAAGGCGACGGCTAGGCCCGCGAGGAAGGCGGCGCCCAACGCCGTCGTTTCTTCCATTGCGGCCCGCTTAATCGGCGTCTGCAAAATATCCGCTTGAAACTGCATCATGAAGTCGTTGCGGGAAGCACCCCCGTTGACCGTTAAAGCGGTCAGTGGCAGCTTGGTATCCTTGACCATCGTGTCCACCACGTCCCGGGTCTGCAGGGCAATCGATTCCAGGGTGGCCCGGACCAGGTGCTTGCGGTTCGTCCCCCGGGTCAGGCCAAAGATCGCCCCCCGCACTTCTTGGTCCCAGTATGGGGCGCCCAGTCCCGTAAAGGACGGTACGACGTAGACACCCCCCGTCGTCTGGGCATCGACGGCCATTTGCTCTGACTCACTGGCGTGGTTAAAGAGCTGGAGGCCATCGCGGAGCCACTGGACCGCAGACCCGGCCACGAAAATACTCCCCTCCAGGGCATAGTAGGTCTGACCGTTCAGCCCGTAGGCAATCGTAGTCAAAAGTCCATTATCAGACAGAGTGGGCTTTAAGCCCGTGTTCATAACAATAAAGGCCCCGGTCCCGTAGGTATTTTTGACCGAACCCTTCTCATAGGCCGCCTGGCCAAAGAGGGCTGCCTGTTGGTCCCCAGCAATCCCCGCGATCGGGATCTGGACCCCGTAGAAGTGGTAGTCACCGGTGTAGCCAAAGATCGCCGAACTAGGCTTAACCTCCGGCAGCATGGCGCGGGGGATGTCTAAGAGGTCCAAAATGTCTTGGTCCCAATCCAGGTCATGGATGTTAAAGAGCATCGTCCGGCTAGCGTTGGAAACGTCGGTCGCGTGAACCCGGCGTGCACTAAGGTTCCACAAGAGCCAGGTATCGATCGTCCCGAAGAAGAGCTCCCCCTTGGCGGCCTTGGCCCGGGCACCCGGGACCCGGTCTAAGATCCACTTAATCTTGGTGGCCGCAAAGTAGGAATCAATCACCAGACCGGTCTTGGCGTGGATCATGTCCTTGTAGCCATCCTTAATCAGCTGTTCAGCAATATCGCTGGTCTGCTTGGACTGCCAAACCACCGCGTGGTAGATCGGCTTCCCAGTATTCTTATCCCAAATAACGGTCGTCTCCCGCTGGTTGGTGATTCCAATTGCCGCAATCTTGTAAGGCTTAATCTGGGTCTTGATCATGACATCCGAGATGACGGCCTGAACACTATCCCAGATCTCCATGGCATCGTGTTCGACCCAACCCGGCTTGGGGAAGTATTGGGGGAATTCCTTTTGGCTCATCCCAATTTTATTTCCCGCATGGTCAAAGATAATTGCCCGGGCGCTGGTGGTCCCTTCGTCGATGGCCATAATATATTGTTGTTCGCTCAAATTGCTTCATCCTTTCCGGAACAAAAGAAAGGGCCACCCGTCAATCAACTGGGTGGCCCTCCAATGCTTACTTGTCGCTTACCATCTTACCGCCAACACTGTAACGGTCCTTGGACATCTCGTTCAAGACAATGTGCACCCGGTCAGCTGGAACGTTGGCATTCTTGGAAATGGCTGCGGTAACGTCCTTGACCAACCCCTTTAATTGTTCGTCGGTCCGGCCTTCAATCAGGTCGATGTGAACTAATGGCATGTTAATTCCTCCTCGATCAATTTCTTTCTATCTTAACATAAATAAAGCGCTAACGGTATCCTTGAAAGCGATTAATTCCGCCGCCGTAACTGCCGCCGGACATCCTCCGCCGCGGACCGTTCACCGGTAAAGATCATGTGGTCGCCCGCTTCCAAGACGGTATCCCCATGCGGTGAGATTGCCCGGTGGTTACGGTAAATCCGGCTTACTGTAATCTGGTCAATGAACGGCAGGGTGTGGAGTTCTTGACCAACGAAACGCTGGTTGCGGACCACCGCTTCGTAAAGTCCGGCCTCAGTATCCATCAGCATCTCCAGAATGGATGGTGTTTCAATTAGGGACCGCAAGACACTGATCTGGACGTTAAAGGTGTTGAAGATCTCCACGCCCTGGTCAACTAAGCTAGCAACCTTGTCCCGGTTACGACCCGGCGCGTTTTGCCCAGCGATCACCCGGGCCACCCCCGCCTCCTTGGCCATCTTAGCCAGGCGGGCATTCTTGTTATCACCGGGGAAGCACATTACCATTACGTCAGTATCAAATAGCTCCTTTTCCCGTAAGGCCGTGGCATCCAGCTTGGGCAGGTAGGTCAGATCGGCCACTTCACTGTTGAAGGTCTTGTAATTATCCTCGTCATCAGTAACCATCCGGACCTTGTACCAGTTTTTCGATAACTGCTGAGCTACCGGCACACTGAAAGTGTTGGTACCAATAAAGACCACCCGCTGCTTAATCAGGTCCGCCTTTTCCAGCTTGTAGACGGCGTTAAAGACGATCGGTGCGATAATGCAGACAATCACCGCGGCCAGGGTAAAGGCATCGGACTGGGTCGCCGTAATCGCGTGTAGCTCCTGGGCCACCGCTAACGATGGCAGGACCAACGTGATCGTCGTGACCACCAGGAAACTGCCGGCAAAGGAGTTGCGGGCAGAAAAGCGGCGCCGATAAATCAAGATCGCCGGCAGCTTGGCAATGATAAAGCAGCCGACCAAGACGGGAATCGGTGCCAGGGCCTGGGGATGAGTTAATAGGATCCGCAGGTTAAGCTTAACCCCCGTCATGATGAAGAAGAAAGGGATCAAGAAGCCGTAACCAATTGAGGTCAGTTTATCCTTTGTGGCCTCGGTCGGCTCCAACAACTTCATTACCATCCCGGCCAAGAAGGCCCCCAGGATGTTTTCCGCCCCGACCGTTTCGGCAATCGTGACCAGGATAAAGATCAATGAGAACGCTAGCCGGATGTCTAACTGGGTGGTCGACTTGGAAATCCGGTTGAACCAGAGGTAAGGTTGTTTAAACCGGCGTAAAAGGATGATCGCCGCCACAAACAAGAGAAGGATCAACCAAAGGCGACCGGCGTTCCCCCCGTTGATCGAGGCGTAGATCGTCAGTGACAGCATCGGGATAACTTCACCCAAAACGGCCGTCAAGAGGATCGTTTGTCCAGCCGGCCGGCCCAGGATCTCCTTTTCCTTCAGGGTGGCAATCACGACCCCCAGGGCAACGGTTGAAAATAGGATCGTTGCCAAAAAGACGTCGCTAAACAGGCCCACCCCGCGCAATAATAATCCTAGGACCGCCGCGGTAACAATAACCAAGGCAAAGGCCTGGACCGCGAGTTTAACCGGTGACTTCGGGTCCCGTTGCTTACCCGGCTGACGTTTAAACAGGTCAAAGTTGATTTCCATCCCCGATAAAAACATCAGCATGATGACCCCAAAGGTTGACATCAGATTTAACGTATCGTTGGGCGTCACCACATTGAAGAAACTCTTCCCCAGGATAATACCGGTGACGATTTCGGCGACCGCGGTGGGGACACTCGGAAGCTTAAAGCGGGCCATGGCGATGGGGATTACCAGGGCCGCTACCATCACGATCAGAACAGCGCCTTGCTCCATTTTTCTCTCCTCCATTTATCAGTATCTTATTTATTATAGCGACCCCATTATAACGCGCAAGCAATTATTTTGGGTTTAATCACCCACATCATTCGACTATTCCGCCATTTCGCGGTACAATTGCTAAACGTTAATAAATCAATTTAAAAAGGAGTTCGACTATCCTGATGACAAACAAATTAACTGCTTGTACTAGTATTTTAATCGGTAAAAAAGCCAGCATTGACGGTTCAATCATGATCGGCCGCAACGAAGACGCCAAAGCTGCCTGGCCGAAGCATATGGTTGTCCACCAGCACGGCGAACTCGGCCCCCACTTTTTATCCAAGGACACTAAACTAGCCATCGACCTCCCTGGTGACAGCGCCCGCTACACCGCCACACCAGAATGGACCGATAAGGAGGGGCTCTTTGAAGAAGATGGCATTAACGAGTACGACGTGGCCATGAGTGCTACCGAAAGTGCCTACGCCAACCCCCTCGTCCTTGGCTGTGATCCCCTGGTGGAAAGTGGGCTTAATGAAGAGGCCATGGTGACCGTGGTTCTGCCCTTTGTTAAGTCGGCCCGCGAAGGGGTCCAGCGGCTGGGCGACCTAATTGCCCAGCACGGTAGCGGCGAAGTCAACGGGGTGCTCTTTGCGGATAATGAAGAAGCCTGGTACTTTGAAAACGGGAGTGGGCACTACTGGGTTGCCCAGCGAATCCCGGATGATAGTTATGCGGTGGTTGCCAACCAGCTAGCCATCCAAGAGGTGGACTTTAATGACCCCGATAACTTCATGTTCCATCCCGGTATCCAAGACTTCGTTGCTGACCACCAGCTCAACCCCTCCCCGGACAGTTTTAACTTCCGGAAGATCTTTGGGACGGCGGACCGGTCCGACGCGGTCTACAGTGAGCCCCGGGTATGGGTCGGTCACCAGATGTTTAGCCCCCAGGCCGCCCAGAGTGAGCAGCCAGAGAGTAGTGAATTGCCCTTCATCATGAAGCCGGAACGAAAGCTCTACGTCTTGGACGCCCAGGCCTACCTCAGCAACCACTTTGAAGGGACGGCCTTTGACCCGCTGGGTAAGGGCCCGGCTGCCCACAAGTACCGGCCAATTAGCCTGGCCAAGACCCAGGAATCCCACGTCCTGCAGATGGGCCGGTCCACCGGGGCGAATATCCACTGGTTGGCCCTCGGGGTAGCGGCACAAAGCACCTACGTACCGTTCTTCAACGGGATTACCGATGTCCCATCCCCTTACAAGCGCGGTAAGCTGCCCGCCCAGCTAAACTCCGCCTACTGGATCTTCAAGCACGCCAGCGTCCTGGTTGACAGCCACCTCCATGACTTCCTCCCGTTACTGGAGGACGTTCAAAAAGAACGACGGGCGGCTGCCATCCAACTAATCAAGGAAACCGACGCCGAGTTAAGCCGCTACACTGGAGACGAGCGGACGACCTTTTTAAACCGGCAGAGCAACAACTTTGCTACCGATACCCTCAATGCTTACAAGAGACTGGCCCTTGACCTGATTACCAAGATGACCGACTACTCGGCACTGAACTTTAATACAGACGAGAACCTGTAAAAAAATAAACACTCTGCATATCCGGAAAATGAAGCCGAATTTGCAGAGTGTTCTTTTTTTAGGAAGCGTGGCCGGTCAGCCGTGCTCCCGTTCCTATTTTATTGGTACTCTTCCACGGCCGCCACTAGTTGTTCGAGTGATTGACTACCGAAGATTACTGGTGAGTCATCAATCATCGTGGCTGGCACGCTCATGATCTTCTTATCCTTGCGTAATTCAGGATCGTGCTGGAGGTCGATCATCGTGGCCGTGATGTTGGGATTTAATGAAGCCATCTGTTGGCAGGCCGCCACCACGTCGGGACAGAAGTGACAGGTCAGCGAAACACCAATCCGGATGTTAGCGGCTGGTAGTTGCTTAATCCGTTCGGCCATTTCCGGCGCAATTGTTTGTCCCGGACCAGCAACGTTGTAAACACCCAATACCAGGGAATTTAACTCATGACCGGTTGGAATCCCCATGTAGTGCAGGCCGGTATCGTTGCCATCAGCGCCCAAGAGCTTTAAGGTCGGCAGCTGGGCACTGTCATCTGCGGTCTGCTTGACGCTCATGTGGTCATCTAAGCCCGCAAACTCAGTCACGAAGCTAAGTAGTTGTTGGGCTAGGTCACTACCATTCATGACTACTTCTAAGGTGACGTCCTTGGTCAGGCGTTCAAAGATAGGCTTAAGCTGGCTATCAATGTCCGCACTAAGCCAGTTGCCTTCATGCGGCGTCACTTCTTCTTGCTTTTCCAGGTTCGTCGTTTGACCAACCGTCGATGCCGCCTTCTTAGCCACGTCGGCATGAATTGGGATCCCCTGTCGCTGCTTTTGGGCGGTAATGAACTGTTCGGCACTCGTCGCCGCCACCGCCCCATCGGACGCCGCTGTGATGATCTGCCGCAGGTTCTTCACAATTACGTCACCGGCCGCATAGACACCGGAAACGTTGGTGGCCCCGTTGGCGTCAGCCTTGATGTAACCATGGTCGTCCAGGTCAATGATCCCCTGGAGGTCCTTAGTCGCTGGTTGGGTCCCCACGTAGATAAAGATGCCAAAGGTGTTGTCACCCTGGTCAACGTGGTAGACGGTTTCCTTACCGGTCTTGTTGTTTACCAGGGTTGCCGTCGTGACGTAGTCATCCCCAGTGACCTTCTTGATCTCGGTGTTGTATTCAACCGAGACCTTCGGGTTATTAAGGGCACGAGCCGCCATCAATGGTGGGCACTTGAAGTGGTCGCTACGGACCAGGACCGTGACGTGTTTGCCAAACCGACTCAGGTAATCAGCCTCCTCGGCAGCGGCGTAGCCACCACCGACCACAAAGATTTGTAGGCCGGTAAAGAGGTCCCCGTCACAGGTCGAGCAATAAGCCACCCCGCGACCGCGGAATTCATCTTCGCCGGGGAAGCCGACCTTACGCGGACTCGCACCGGTCGCAATAATCACGCTCCGAGCATGATATTCTTGGCCGCTCTTGCCAACCAGGACTTTGACCTCGTCAGCCAATTGATACTTGGCGACTTGGTCATGCTTAATGGTCACTCCAAAGTCAGCCACCTGCTTTTGCATTTTATTCATCAACTGGGTCCCGTCGACCTTTTCCACGGCGGGGTAGTTGTAAACAACGGAGGTCGTAGTGACCTGGCCACCGACCGTGTCGCCCTCTAAAATCAGGGTATCCAGCGTCGCCCGGCCAGCATATAATCCGGCAGACAATCCCGCCGGACCCGCACCAACAATGATCAGGTCGTATAAGTGTTCATCTGCCATCATTATTCACCCGGTTTCTGATTAAAGCTTACCAACCAGGTCTAAGCTTGGCTTGATGGAGTCTTGACCTGGCTTCCAGTTAGCTGGGCAAACCCGGTCACCGTGTTCGCGGACGAATTGGGCCGCTTGCAGGGTCCGCAGAATTTCTTCCGCACTCCGGCCAATGCCCATGTTATTAATCGTGTAGGATTGGATCTTGCCATCAGGGTCCACGATGAAGACGCCCCGGTAAGCTTGACCGGCATCTTCGTCTAAGACGTCAAACATCCGGGCTAACTTACCTGCCGGGTCGGCCAGCATGTGGTACTTGATCTTACCGATCTTATCAGAAGCTTCCGCCCAGGCCTTGTGAACAAATTCCGTGTCTTCAGAAACAGAGTAAATCTCGGCATCGGCCTTCTTGAAGTCGTCATACTTGTCTTGCAAAGCTTCCAGTTCGGTCGGGCAAACAAATGAGAAGTCTGCTGGGTAGAAGAAGAAGATGCTCCACTTGCCAAGAACATCTTTCTTGGTAACTTCCTTCGTCTCACCGTCTTGGTATGCGTTTACCTTGAAGTCTTCAATTTCGTGTCCAACAAAATTCATTGATATCCTCTCCTTAATTAGAATCATTCTCAACTACAACTATAAGTATAATCCTCTTTCGAAATTAATCAAGTCTTTTTAGAATAATTCTAAGAACTTTTTAGGCAACACAAAAAAACGGGTCGGAAAACGCAAATCTTCCTACCCGTTTAATTTTTTTTACCAGGAAGCCTTCCGTACACCCGGAATTTGCCCCTTGTGTGCTAAGTTACGGAAGTTAATCCGTGACATACCAAACTTACGCATGTAAGCGTGGGGCCGACCATCATAGCGGTCACGATTATGCAGCCGCACCGCGCTGGAATTACGTGGCAACTTAGACAAGGCGATGTAGTCACCCTGGGCCTTTAATTCCTTCCGCTTCGCCGCGTACTTCTTTACTAGTGCTTCTTGGTGATGTAATTTAGCAATCTTGGACTTCTTTGCCATATAAGGTGTGTTCTCCTTTGATTAAATTAACTTAATGCATAACGACAAACAACTAAATTAAACATCTGCGAAACTATTCCTATTAATTATCTGACATTACCTGACCATTTGCAACTAATCTGCTTGCCGTAATTTCTCCGCAGCAAAACGTTGGTACTCGTCCGCATAGCCATACTGACGGTTAAACCGGGTCAAGAGCTCGTCATCATGGGTATAGGCCAGCCCCGTCTTCATCATCCGCTGGTAAAGTTGGGCATAGGGGATGGCATCACTTTGGGCCCGGTCGATCTCCGCCGTCCGGTCATAATTTACGTGGCGGAAGCTGGTCTCCGCTAGCCCAGTATCATCGACTTCCAAGACCAGGTAATGGGCCCGCAAGTCCCGCTGCAACCCGGACCAGTGGTTAAACGGTTCCCCGACCGCCCCTGGGTTAAGGATGATCCGTTCATCGTTAGCGTACCGAAGCAGCTGGTGGTGGACATGCGCATAAATAGCGACGTCGACGGGCTGGCTGCCTGGCAACTGAAAGAGACGGTCAAAGTTGACCGTTGGTTTGGTGGGAAACAGGTCCTGACCCATGTTCAGCTGGGGCAGGTTATGGGAAATACCAAAGTTAAGGGCCCCCACCTGTTTCGTAACGTGGAGGGGCCAGCTGGCGAGATTATCAATCATCCCCGCTGGCGCGTGTCGGTCAACGTATTGGGCCAACCGAGCAAAGTAAACGTGGGAGGGCTTATCAACATCCATCAACCCACGTGCACCGCGCACGACCAGGTCATCCCAGTTGCCCCGGACCACGACCGCCGGGTTCATTTTTTCAAACAGGCACCAGACTTTTTGCACACTAGGCCCCGGCATTAAGAGGTCCCCTACGAACCAATACTGGTCCACCCCCTGCTTGAGGCTGTCCTGATACATTGCTTCAAAGGCACTGAGGTTGCCATGAACATCCGAAAAAACTGCAATTCGTGTTTTCAAGCCGTTGTTTCCTCCTTTTCCTATCATTAAATATGATAACAGAAAATTCACCACCCCACCGCAAATTTTGATTAGAAATGGCGAAATGGCAGTGGTAAATTGGAAGGGTAACCTAATTATAGAAAGGAACTCGTAAATGTGAACCAACCAAGTACTACCATTACACCAGCAACTCGGCGGCTAATTACCGTCATTCTTTTATTATCGGCCTTCGTCAGCCTGGCTAGTCAGACCATGATGGTCACCGCGCTACCGGTGATCGAACATGAACTCCACGTCTCCCTTAACGCCGTCCAATGGCTAACCACCGGCTACACCCTGATTATCGGGATCGTCACCCCACTTTCATCTAACATGTATGATAAGTTTACCAACCGGCACGTCTTCCTCTGGACGATCGGCGCCTTTATCATTGGGACCGTCATTGGCTGTTTAGCCACTAATTTCTACTCCCTCCTCCTGGCCCGCCTCATCCAAGCGGGGGCCAGTGGGATGCTGATGTCGTTTCAGATGACCACCATGATTTCAATCTACCCAATTGAAAAGCGGGGGTCCATCCTGGGCCTCTCCAGCCTGGTTATTTCGACGGCGCCAGCACTGGGACCGACACTCGCCGGTTTTATCCTCCAGGTACTTCCCTGGCGGTGGCTTTTTATCACCGTCATGCCCTTCATGATCCTGGTATTCATTATCGGTTACTTTAAACTGCAGAACTTCTCGACACCCCGCAACATTAAGATTGACTACTGGTCGGTCTTCATTTCCTTTGTTGGTTCTGGCCTGGCACTGGGCAGCTTGACCGTCTTTGAAATTAACCGCGCCGCTGGTTGGGCAATGCTAATCTGTGGCCTGATCATCATCGCCCTCTTTGTCCACCGGCAGCTGCACCTCACTAACCCGATGCTTAAAGTACAGATTTTTAAATACTCATCTTTCCGGCTCATGACCTTTGTCGGTATTTTTGCCTTCATGATCCTGCTGGGAACTGAGCAGCTAATCCCCATTTTCACCGAAAACATCCTAAAGATGGGGAGCTTTAACTCTGGGTTGATCCTCTTGCCCGGCGCCATCTGTAATGGGGTTGCCGCCTCTTACATTGGCCGCCTCTACGACCAATACGGGCCCAAGTGGCTGGTCATTACCGGTGGGGTACTAATGCTGGTTGCCTCCTACCCGCTGGTTACCATCTCCGCCCACTCCTCCGTCGCACTATTGACGGTCGCCTACGCCATCCGGATGATTGGTAATGCCTTCGTCTTTAGCCCGGGCCTTTCCGAGGCCTTCTCCGGTCTGTCCCAAGCCGAAAATAGTCATGGGACGGCGTTAAACAACACCCTTCGCCAGGTCTCCGGGGCCGTCTCGGTCACCATGCTGGTGGTCATTTCCGGGATCCCCCAGAACCTGGTTGCCGGGATCCGGCTAGCAATGTGGGTGACCGTCATCTTGATTTTCTTAATGCTGGCGACCTTTGGCTACTACCTTTCAATTAGTAAGCATCACTAATATCTGTTACAATAGGCAGGATTAACTTTTAGGAGATGATTGAATCTATGGAAGCTGCACAGTCAAAGGAGCAGTATCCCAGCGGCTGGCACCGCACCTTTTATACCCTGTGGTTGGGCGCGTTCATTACCGGCGCCGGCTACTCAATGACGATGCCGTTTATCTCACTATTCATCAGTGAGCTCGGCCACTTTAGCCACTTTCAATTAAACATCTATTCCGGGCTGGCGTTTGGGGTTACCTTCGTTAGCCAGGCAATCGTCTCCCCAATGTGGGGGAACCTAGCCGACCGGAAAGGACGCAAGTTGATGTGTATGCGGGCCGCAGGAGTGATGGCCTGCACGATCTTTTGCATTGGCTTCGCCCGGTCCGTCTGGTGGATTATCGGGCTGCGCTTCTTACAGGGGGCCTTTTCCGGTTACATCAACAACGCCACCGCATTGATGGCGGGCGAAACGCCCCGTTCCCATTCCGGGTGGGTAATGTCAGCGATGACCACTGCCGGGGTGGCCGGTAACCTCGTTGGTCCCCTACTCGGTGGGGTACTCTCCGGGGCCTTTGGTTACCGGATCCCCTTCTTCATCACCGGGGCCCTGATGTTTCTTACCTTCTTAGGGACGACCTTTTTAGTTAAGGAACACTTTACCCCTATTAAGAAGGAGAAGATGAAACCGATCGGCCAAATCTTCCGGGAACTTGACAACCCGGTCGTAATCGTCGCCATGTTCTTCACCACGATGGTTGTGATCTCGTCTTCGATGTCGATTACCCCAATCATCAGTCTTTACGTCAAGTCCCTGATGCATAACCACGGTAACATCGCCTTCGTTGCTGGGGTGGTCGCGGCCACCCCGGGACTGGGGACGTTAATCGCGGCCTCCAAGGTCGGCCACACGATGGACCGGATCGGACCCAAGGTCGTCTTGCGGACCGGGTTAATGGTGGCCTTCATCCTCTTTATCCCGATGACCTTTACCCACTCGGCCTGGTCACTAGCCGGTTGGCGCTTCCTCCTTGGCCTGGCGAACGCCGCCTTGACCCCCGCCATTCAGACGGTATTAACCCTCGACGTTCCGGCGGAGGCCTTTGGACGGATCTTCAGCCTGAACCAGTCCTTTCAAGCGGTTGGCGCCGTGCTCGGTTCAGTGATTGGTTCCGTCATTTCCGGGCTCTTTAACTACCCAATGGTGTTTGCCGTCACCGGGTTAATCCTCCTGTTGAACATGATCGGGATCTGGATCATCTTTCGGCCCCGGCACGAAACCAGAAAATAATTTTAAAAAGTAAGCGGCTTTCAGTATTCGGCAAAATCCGAACGCGGAAAGTCGCTTTTATTACTCGTGTTTAGCCCATCACTAATTCGTATTGCTGGCGCGTCCGCAGACTACAGGTCTGGCCGCTAGCCGATGCAGCAAGGAACTGCAGGGCCGCAAATTGCCGTGGACTTAGTATCATCCCATCGAGCTGGAGGTCGCTGCCAGCCCAGAAATCAGCCATGGTCGGTGCGGGACTAACCACCTGGACCTGGGGAAGCAAGTGGGCCAGGGCCACACTCACTACCAGGTCATAGTGGGCAATTGCGGGACAAAGGTTGATCAGCAATGGCGTCGGGTAGTCACGCGCGATCATGAGAAGCTGGTAGGCCTGCTGCTTACTAGCGACCCCATTAACCGCCAGCGGGACGCCTTCACTGAGCAGCTGCTGAATAAGGCCCCGGTTAAACTGGCCAGCCGTCATCACTGGCACTTGGACCCAAACGTTGTCCCCACACAGGGTCAATTGTTCCGCCCGTTGTTGTAATTTACCCACATCGTCACCGTTGATTGGGGTTAGTACCCGGTTAGTGACGGTCGCTGACAAGTGCCACGTTCCCGCCTCCAGGGCCGCAACCGTCGCATCACTCAAAATCAGGCCATCCTGGCTGCGCACCGCCAACCGGCTCAAGTTACCGCGGTTAACTCCATTAATAAACAGTCCCGTATGCGTAAGTGTTTGCACGACGATCTTCCTTTCAGTTGCCATTTTAAATAGACCAATTAATATTCACAAACACATTTTGTCATTTTATAGTTCACTAGTCAATCATTTTTAATGATAATTAATAATTAGACCAATTTACAGTAAGGCCGTTTCTAACAGGCAGGCCAGCAATCCCCCCGTCAGTGGCCCCACCATTGGCACCCAGGCATACCACCATTCTGCCGACGACTTATTGGGGACGGGAAGGATTGTGTAGGCCAGGCGGGGACTCCAGTCACGGGCTGGGTTTAAGGCAAACCCAGTTGTAGACCCCAGACCAGTCCCAATAACGGTTATCACTAGGCCAACGATGAATGGTTTCATCCCCGTCGTAAAGTTGCCAAGGTTTAATAGGATAAAAATAAAGGCGAAGGTCGCCACCACTTCCGAGAAGAAATTGAAAAATGCTGCCCTGATCGCCGGCCGGGTCGCAAAGATGCCGACACTATTCCCCTCCTTAACCGTCTTAGTAGCCTTAAACTGCGGGTAGTAAAAGACGATGACCAGCGCCGCCCCGACGAACGCGCCGAGAAACTGTCCCGCCAGGTAGGGTAACACTTGCCGCCACGGGAAGAGTCCGCAGATGGCATACGGGATCGTCACCGCCGGGTTGAGGTGCCCTGCTGATCCCAATCGTCCAGCAACATAGACCCCCATCGTCACCGCCAATCCCCAGCTAACACAGACAAACCACCAACCGCTGGCGTGGGCATAGTTGCGCTTCAGGTTCACACTCGCCGAACACCCACCCCCAATCAAGATCAAGATTAACGTACCAAAAAACTCACCATTAAAACCGTTCATTAGCTCCACTCCTTGAAATCGTTTCCATGGTTATACATTCTACCCTTTTGTTGGCAGTAGAACAAGAGTGAGATAGAGCCAGCTTGCTAGTTTGTCTTGCGAGGGAACCCCCGTCGACGCACAGCTAGCCTTTAGGAAGCACGAAGGGACCTTTAGCTTCGGAAAATCCGAATGCTAAAGGTCCCTTCGTGTACTACTCTGTAGCATTTTGCTCTTTGTGGGAGAGTTCCCCTTCACTTTACCTGCTGGTCAATCGCCGTCTTCTCTGGGTAGAAGAAGTTATAGATTGTTAATAATAGGTAGGCTAAGAGGTCCCACCGTGGCATGACGTAGGCAAGAAAGATTAAGACGGCATTGATGATCAAAACGATCAACAACCGGCGCCCCAGCCGTATCGAAAACATGTGCGGGCTCCCCTCCACCTCGTTAAAGAACTCCTCCCAGGCATTGGCAGAAATAATTAACTTCATGAGATTGGCAATAAAATACGCAATTCCATAGTCAAATACTGCCAGACTACTGGGTTCGAGCATCATCCACTTAGTTAACATCGGGATCACCGATAGTGCCGCCAAGAAGATAAAGTCATTAACGATCATCTTCTTGGAGACCCGGTTTAAGACCAGCAACATTCGGTTAAGGTCATACCAGAAGTTCGCCACTACAAAGAAGCTCACCAGGAAGATAAAGATCGACCCCATGAAGTTGCGGTAGGAGACCCCAGCCAGGCTCGGGAGTGGCACTTCTAAAACCATCACGGTAAGATGATGGCAATCACCCCATCGTTAAGGTTGTCAAGGTGTTCTTTAAACTCGACCGCTTCTTTTTGCTGAAGGCGGGCCAGGCGCTGCTGAACGGTCTGCCGGCTCGCCAGCCGTTTTTTCTCTTGTTCTTCTTTTATCAAATTAATCACCAATGGCTATTCTAACGAACTTTAAACTAAATGTGAACGCCAACCGCGATTTAACTTACCCAGTGGGCTAAAAATAGTCATAATAGACAGTGTTTAAGATGAGGAGGATTAACATGAATAAAGTTAAGAACATCACGATTACGGCTCTGGCCTGCTTTAGCTTCGGCGGGGCCATGGTTGCCACCAATAGTCTGACGAACGCTGTGCCGACCGTGGCTGCCGCCAGCCAGGAGAACATCGATATCGCTAACCGTGACATCGCCACCTACCTGGCCAACTGCCAGCAGTACGAGTCCAATGACAAGCAGTTCGACGGCTACACCAGTATTAAGAACATCCAGTACCTCGGCAATAAGCAAGTCAAGGTAACGGTCAACGATGACTTTTACCAGCTGAGTAAACCACACCGGGATTTGCTAATTGATAGCCTGCAAAACGGTGTGATCGGGACCCTGATGGATGACCAGCAGCAGAAGTTGGCTGAAAGCGACGTCCACAAGGGGATGAAGACCAAGGTTTACCTTAATAACCAGTTGATTGGTCAAAGTAGCAAGCAAAACAACCGAGTGATGGACTGGAAAAAATAATATTAGATAATGGGACTGGGGAATCTTCTTCAGTCTTTTCTTATTTCATAGCAGCTCCCGTCCCAGGTCGCGGGCATAAAACTTCAGAAGCCATTCGATCGCTTTAACATCATTGTGGGCTTTATGAAACTCGACCGCTGGCAAGTTGAGCAGTTGGCACATCTTCTTTAACCCCAGCGTCTTTTGTCCCTGCCAGACCTGCTGGGCAATTAATTGTTCCAGGTCTAACGACTGTACCGTATTCCAAAAGCGGCGGTTCTTGGAGAGGCACTGGCGGTCCGCTGCAGCCTGGAGGGCCTTAAAGTCGAGGTGGTTATCCCAACTGACGATGTAGTCCGGGGCTAACTGGTCCACCAGCGCCACCACCCGGGGGAGCTGATGTTTGATGGTAAAATGGGGCGCCTGAGAAAGCGGCACGTCATAGCGCCGAAGGAACTGCAACTGCCGGTTGCCCGACTGTTGGTCATGATAAAAGTAATAATTAAAACTTACCGGCTGGTCATAGAGCCGACCCGCCAACTGGGAAATGTGCTGCTGTTGGCCGACTTGGAAGAACTCAAGATCCAAAATCAGCAGACGGGCATCACTATTGAGTACGGTCCGTAGCTGGTTAAGGTTTTGAACTGGTGCTGCTTTAGTCCGCGGTTGATAAGTCGGTGTAGGTTGTGCTTGCCGATCGGTTAGTAATGTCCGGGTAAACGGTAAAAAGGATGAGATCTGAACTGGACTAGCGGTTATTAGCTGATCTTTGTCAACTGGCATGGTGGTTCCTCCTCAAACATATGTTCGTACAATTATACCCGAATTTAGTACCGTAAGCCAGGGAGAAAATATGATACAATCGATAAAATGAAAGGATGTTTTGACAATGAATACTGACGACTACCTCTTTACCTACTTTGTGATCTTTGATAAGACAGCCAGCATGATCCCCATCTACGACCAGGTGGTCATTCATGAACTCGGCAAGGGAAACGCAAAATTTAAGGCCGTGGTTGATAAGTACGATCCCGCAACAGTTGACCAGGCCATCCACGAAATCTTTGTTCAGCTAATCAACGCCCGGGTCTTCCAAGGAACGATTGCTAAGGATGAAATCATCATCAGCAACACCACCCCGCTGGCGGTCGAAATCCTCCAGCACATCCAAGATGAAGCCTTCTGGTCGGTCCTAAAGCAGACAGCCGACCAGTGGTCCCACACCCCGCTGACGAAGTTTGTGATTGATTACATCCAAGGGTAAGTTGGTGCTTAGAATATATATAGGCATTGTTAGCAAGAAAAAGGCGACGGGGCTGTGACAAAACTCCCCCATAAAAAGAAAAATACTGTAGCGCGCCCAAGTGGCTCTAGCGTCCGGATTTTCCGAATGCTAGAGCCACTCTTTGTGCTTCCTAAAGGCTAGCCGCGTTTCAATGAGGGTTCCTACAGGTGTAGAACGCTTACCTGAGCAACACTTTATCTAACTAATATAGTATAGCTTAAAAGTTATTCAATTTTTCCTATATTTCTTGACGAAGAGCCAAAGAGCCTAATAAAAGACGATAGCCACTGCCATCGCCTTAGTTATATGGAATATGCTTGAGGACTTCATAACCGCCCGTTGTCAGTAGTAATAATACTAACCGGTCGTTTTCAATTCTGTAGCAAAGGACCCAGTCATCGTTGTCGCTTCTGTCAACACGAACATGCCAAACGGTTGGATGAGTTCCTCTGATTATCCCTAGTTTATGTTTCCTCTTTAGTTCATCTATATTATTTTCAACTATTAGCTTAACAACTTTCTTCAATCTTTCTAGATCGTAATGCTTTCGTTTTAATTTCTTTACATTACGCTTAAAAGTCGGTACTTGCTCAATCTTCATCTAATGATGCCGCCCATTCGTCAAAGTTATCAAACATTTCTACCTGACCCCGATCGGCTTCTGCGATGGCCTGATCAAGTTCTGACGTTGCCTGGGGAGTGAACGGTAACTCGTTATCTTGTGTAACTCGCTTAAGATAAATCTTAATGCCAGTGGACAAATCCAAGCCCATTGACGAAAAAACTTTAGCTGCGCCCTGTTTTAAGTCATCATCAATTTTGATATTAATTTGTGCTATATCAATCACCCTTTTCAATAGTTATTATTGAATATCGTATATATTATTTATATACTTTGTATTTATTTTACAAACGGCGATTCAAATTAAAACCAGGTGTTGAACTACTGGCTTTTTCTTTTGCTTGAGCTGTTACCAAAGTCTTCTTAGTATTTTCTGTTGGCTCATCCGGTTCAGCCAGGGCTTCAAATGGGATCCACTTTTGAATAATTAATTGACGAGCTGTTAAATTAAAATAGCCATTAATAATTAAGCCCATGACGTGTTTCATTGCCCATTTTCAAAAAAAAATGGACGCTTATTAAGCGCCCGCAACCGGTTCGGTAATAGAGGAGCTACCTCAATACCATTTTGCACACCGGCCCTTTCATTATCGTACCTGTATTATATCACATTCTAAGTATGATACAATAATTACTGCACATCGGGTGGGTAGCTCCCACTTAAACCATGTGCAATGGGAGGTGACTCCTGTGGGACATTAGTTCCTTTTCATTATCGTTGTGCCTAATAAGCACATTAAACAATTAATTCATAAACTATTCAAGTAGTAGTTTCAGCGCCTATCTTCGGATGGGCGCTTTTTCGGGCAAAAAATCTCCTAACTGAATTTCTGGTAATCGGTATAGGGGACTTGACAAAGAGCCATAAAAAAGGACCCCTGCCTAAGCAAGGATCCTTTACCATAAATTAGATTACTTTTCGTTATCGCGACGACGTTCAGCGATACGAGTAGCCTTACCAG